>Ga0315915_1000253_pt1 | contig 49194 bp, 25 predicted proteins | sample MpolbnodulesMG_FD_207738 | JGI IMG/M metagenome (GOLD analysis project Ga0315915, IMG submission 207738) | Medicago polymorpha root nodule microbial communities from Los Angeles, California, United States - branched nodules | ecosystem: Host-associated > Plants > Roots > Nodule | place: USA... | reverse complement strand
ACGTGCAATTAAACACAAGAATGTCCATCTAACCGGATAGGGGGCAAAAGAGGGGGTGCAGAATCGTTAAAAAAAAGAGTGGGTCAAAATCGCACAATTTGCAAAAGATAGGGGGAAAAGTGCAATTAAGCCTTATCATTATTGCAAAATAAAATATATTGAATTCAAAGTGATGAAAGTAGTATTAATTAAAGTGTATAATTGGAAGGAAAAAAAACTAATTAATATTGTATTAAAAAGTGAAACGAAACATTTATATTAGGAGTTAAGACAATTTTTTTTAAAATGAATCGGTTATTATGGGAACAAGGAGGGAGTAATATATAAACTCTATATGATGGTAACACTTACCCACTCAACCAAACTACCGTTCATGTAAGTATGATCTTTATCAATAGGTCGTCGTCCAGTTAACAACTCAAGGAGCACGACTCCATAAGAGAAAACATCTGATTTGTCTGTAAGTTTTCCACTAGCAGCATATTCTGGAGCCAAATACCTGTAATGCAACAATTGATAACTCAAGAGCTTGATATATCAGAAAGAGAAATGTTAACAACACACATTTTAACATATACTTTTCAACATACATTTTAACATATATTTTTCAACACACCCTCTTTGATTGGTTAAAATTCGCATGGGTCCAACCAAAATTATATGAGTCACACATAATTTGGTGGGACCATGTGAATTTTAACCTATTAAAAAGAATGTATTTAAAAATGTGTGTTAAAATGTATGTTGTTAACATTCCTCGTATCATAAATGATATGTTAACACAAATTTAACAACAAATTTCAACAACAATTTATATGTTTAACGCAGATATGAACAAACTACATTTCATTGCGATATCCAAATTTTGAGAGGAATGAAATAAATTTGTTTCATACCCAAAAGTCCCCATCACTCGAGTAGAAACATGAGTATTTAGGTCAGAAGCAATCTTTGCAAGGCCAAAATCTGCAACCTTTCAACAGAAATTTGATACTAAATCAAATTAAAATTCACAACTTCTTGGAACTTTTTATACGGTGCATCATATGGGTCGGTCTTAAGATTGTTGGTGTCCTTAGCGAAACAATAAAATTGTACCCTTTTAATTATTCAAATATTTTTCTTGCATTTTTTGTTGGAAAAGATTCATTTATAATCAAAGTTCTCTAAAAATATATTTGTAATAGAATTAATCACAACAAATTAAAATGAAATATATCTATATAATACTAACTACTAAGTATAACAAAACAAAATTAATAAATAAAAATACTAATTTTGATCTCCCGTCCACCCTCAGGGCCACCCCCTGGTGCATCATCACTATTCACTAAGGAAGACGTGTAATGGAACATACCTTTGCTTCAAACTTAAAATCAAGAAGGATGTTAGCAGCTTTAATATCACGGTGAATGATCTTAGGATGACCTGAACAAACAGAAATTTATAATAAATAATCGGTTTGACATAAACTAGCCGAGGCTGAAAAAAATGATAGTCAAAGGTACAATACATACAATCTTCATGAAGATATGCAAGTCCTTTTGCAGATCCTAAAGCAATTTTCAGTCTTTTTGACCAATCCATTGTTGGTTGTCCTTCTAAAAAAATAACCATAAGAATTAAGAACATTTCTAGCTAAAGCATTGTGCCACACAAAGAAAGACCAGAAACAAAAATGTACCATGTAAATGGAATGCCAATGTTTTGTTAGGGACGAACTCATAAGCAAGTAGCCTCTGAGAACCAGTGCTGCAGTATCCAACAAGAGAAACAAGATGTCTGTGATGAACACGGCTAATAATCTCAACTTCAGCTTGAAATTCGCATTCTCCTTGTCCACTACCAGCTTTCAGTTGCTTAACAGCAACCTCTTTATCATTAGGGAGAATACCTTTGTGGACAAATCCAAACCCCCCTTGTCCTAGGAGGTTAGCATCAGAGAAGCCATCCGTTGCGCGCACCAACTCCTCATATGTAAATGTGCTCTTGCTTCGAGAAGAAGATTGAAGCAGTTCGACACCTGAATGTTTTGATCCGGAGCCACCACTGCTGCTGCTTACGAAAGACAGAGGTGCTGATGGAATTGAAGCATGAGACAACGATGATGGCTGTGCTACATGAGATGAAGCATAAGACAGCGATGGAGGTGCTAAAGGAGACTGCAGTCCTGATGGAATTTGAGCAAGAAGCAGTGGTTTTGAGCCCACATGATCGGAAGGAGACTGCAGCCCTTGCCATTGTTGCGGTGAACCACCATAAGGATCAACTGTTAATGGTCGCAAAATCAACATCAAATAAACACTTATCAAATACCAATATCTTTTAACATAATAAAAAAACACAAAATATGGAACCATTTTCTTTATAGATCAGAACAAAACTTGCTAGCTGAGATTGAATTAAAAGTTGTTCTGGACCGGCTAGAAGGTCAATGCCATTATGACATGTGGACTAAGCATCCATCAGATTAAGGTACGTCTTTTGCCACCGTTGCCTCCATCACTTCCTCACCAGACATATCAAAAGTGCATTAGTATTCTCCATGCAATAGAGTAATATTATTCACTCTAAACATTAAAGTTGTTCCAAACCATTGCAAGATTTTTCTTTTAGATGAATTTGGGATGTTGTTTTTTCTTTTATAAAAAAATACCCTTTAAAGAAATTTGTCTTTAAATTTGGAAAATTAAACTAAACGATTATTATATATGTATCGTTAAGATAAGAATATGAGTTAGCCTATAAAAAACAATATTAAGTTGGAAACATAACGCTATATTATATGTATCATTAAAAAAAATATTAACACTTTGCTCCAAAAAAAATAATACCACCTTTTGCTAAAATTTGAAACTCACAAAGACACAAACATCTTTACTTGTATCTAAAGCAAAATAAATAAATAGATAAAATTAATAAATAAATAATTCAAATAAAGTCTAAACTTATACAAAAAAAAAAAAAAAAGAATCTTTATAGTTTACCTACGTTAGGCTAATGGGGGGAGGCCATGATACTTCCCTATGGTGGCGTGATATTTATGCGTTGTGTAGGGAGGAGTGGTTTTCTGATCATGTTAGTCGATTGGTGGGTAATGGTAGGAATACCCTTTTTTGGGTGGATGGCTGGCTTGGTGGGGAGGCGCTTAGCGTTCGGTTTAGTAGGTTATATGATTTGTCATTGGATAGGGAGGTATCAGTGTCTGATATGTTTCATGGTGGGTGGGGTGTTGATGGTGAGGCATGGAGATGGAGGCGGAGGTTGTTTGTGTGGGAGGAGGAGATGTTGGGGGATCTTACGTTACTTCTTCAGAATGTGATTTTGCAGGTAAATAAGGATGACAGATGGCTTTGGATCTTGGAATCATCTCGTGTTTTCTCTGTTAGAAGTGCTTATAATGTCCTTACTTCTCAACCTCCGATTGAATTACCGGTGGCTGTTTCCTCTTTATGGCATAAAAATGTCCCTTTGAAGGTTGTACTCTTTGCTTGGCTGCTGTTCCGTGATAGGTTGCCTACTAAGGACATTCTTCATCGTCGTGGTGTTTTAGATCAAGCCTCCATGTTGTGTGTGTCAGGCTGTGGGTCGACGGAAACTTCAAATCATTTATTTTTACATTGCAATAGGTGGATTGGCACATCCGAGACTGCCCCGTTTTATGTGTCAGACCATTTTAATCAATTTGGTTTGAGTGGTGGTATCTCCAAGGTGCGTCGCTCAATTATTCAGACTATATGGTTTGCTACGGTGTGGGAAATCTAGAAGGAAAGAAATAACAGGCTCTTCAATTATAAAGTATGCTCGATTATTCAGGTGGTAGAGAAGATTAAGTATCTTGCTTATACGTGGTTGAAGGCGAAATTTGTTTCACTTCCCTTCAACTACCATGGCTGGTGGCTTAATCCGTTTGCCATCTTGGGCATAGGCTAGAGTTTATTTCTGCTCCTAAGTTGTTTTTATTATTTTTTTATACAGGTTTCTTCTGTAAATTTTGTTTCAACTTTGGTGTCGCTTTCTTAGTTCATCTTGTGCTAAGGAAGACACGTTATTTTTGGTAATATATTCCATTTTAGCCTCTTCAAAAAAAAAAGTTTACCTACGTTAACATAAAAAAATGGACATTAAAGCATGTGAGAAATAAAAAAAAATTAGAAAATTCAGACTAAAATACTTGCGGTATGTGAGAAATCAAAGCATTCCTACCGTGAATTCTCTCTCACGATATATAGCACTTTGAGGGGTGTTATATATCGCGAAGCCGCTTCCTCGCGAGTTTCACGACCTCTCTCTTTTTCCATTTTTTTTTTTTTACTAAATCAAAAGTGAGGAAGACATCAATGAGTCGCTGGACATCCCGACTAGGTCGACACCTCCTGGGAACTCCAATCCTCTGCCGCTCACTCATATATAATATAAAAAAAATAGGGAAAACTATGTACTTAAAATATTCCGAAAAATAGATTTTCTTGATGAGTGGGAAAATATATTTTCAATGAAATCTGGGTTTCTAGATTTATCTAATGAAAGTTTGTGTTTGTTTATGAGTTCGATGAGATTTTTTTGTTTTTCATTTATTTTTTAATATAAAAGGATAACAATATTGACATTTTATAACATATGATTAAATTGAAAAACAAAAAAATAAAGGAGGCAAATTTTACCTGAAATTAAATTAAGGGATAAATTATTGTAATTTGCTAATATTTTATTTTACATACAAAAACACTGTTAAATATTTGGATTACACTTGTTGCAGATTTCAAGTCAAATGAGGATAATTTCAACACATAACTTCTAGATCAATAATATTGCTTGACCAAAAAAAGAATCTGATTATCAGTGCCAGCCCAACACTTGATGAAGCCTAAAGCGAACTCTGAAATGAGGTTATTTTAGTTTTAAAAAAAATTATTTTTATAAAAAATTTAGATGCAAAATCATTTATTAAATAATCATAATCAATTTCATTTAACATTTATTTTTCAATTGACCATAAAAACAATTCATTTAATCTTTGTTGAGACATTGTAAATGTGAAATTGAGAAAACCAAAAGTATGAAGAAAATAAATTGATGTAAACAAAGTGATGAATGATGAAGGAGATGTTGCTAAGTTACGTTGGTTTCAGAGAAAAAGTCAATGTAAAAAAAAAACAAAGAATACCAAGAATTTTTTTACTTAAAAAAAAAATATATCACAATTCTTTTAACACAAAGGGATGAAACTTGGAAGACATTTATTTTCTTTTGGAGGCTTTTGTGTCTTTCTTTGAGGTCTTTCTCCCGGGACCATCTAACTATAAACTATTGGATATATCATTAATTGGAGGCATTTTTTCTTAACAAAAAATGATTTTTTTTTTTTTTTGGGGTCTAAAACCTTGGCTTAGGTCGCCTACCCCTTAGGTCTGCCTTGCTGATTATAGTAGTAGATGAGTCGATTTAATTGTCTATAATATAGTAGGTGATGAGTAAAATTAAATGTCAATATTTCCACATCTTTAATTAAAATTTGCCTGAAAAATTTAAAAACCTAAATTTATGTTTTGAATTTTATAATTTTTTTTATCTTAATCATCCCATTCTTAAGAGGAAGAGTCATTGCTAATGTAAAGATTGGCTGCAAAGTATAGAAAATGATTACTTCAGCCAAAATTTAAATTGGGATTCTCTCGACAATTGTGAAAGGATAGAATGGAGAAATTTGGAGATAAAAAAGAGGTCTTGCTAACGAATGTCTCCGGTGCATTCTTTAAGCATTTTAAATTAAATATATATTCTTTAAAAATGTCAAAGTTTTCAATTTTTAATGTATTTTATTATATATATTTTAGAAACACACATGTTTGATCTTGACGTTTGAATCATAAACATAACATGCAAAATGGTGTCTACACTCCTCCTCATTATACTTACCAATGTAATGGCAAAGAACAACAAGCAAACATGTTTTGCACATTGCCAAATATAATATCTTATGAGATTGAGAACTTGAACATTGACACATTTCATGTCCAAGCAAATACCTTAAAGTTTGATTTTTATGACACAGATCTATCAAAAAATACATGTTGATTATAGTAGAAAAATGAGAATTTCTATGAAAATTCAAACACTAATACCCAATTTGACCAAAATAACAATCTATTGTATAAAAAAAGACCTTGATGAACCCTAGGAAAAAAAAAATATCTCACCTTGACTTCGTTGAAGTTGTGGTTCCTGAGGTTGCTTCCGACTAAAGCTTTCTCGATCACGGTTTTTCTTCCACTTCTTCCAACACCATATGCTACAAATGCTCCACACCACAAAAACCAACACTGCTCCGAAGGCGATACCAACGATAGCTCCGGTTGACATATTTGATGATGATGAAGGTGGTGACGGTGATGGCGGTGAAGTAAAAGTTGAAGGTAGTGCTTTGGAGTTTGCCGTTGGTGATGGTGCAGCAGTTGTTGGTGGTGATGGCGATGAAGTTGAAGATGGTGAAAGCAGCGGTGATGCTGCGGGAGTTGGTGGTGGTGGTGGTGATGTTGCGGGAGTTGTTGGCGGTGTCGGTGGTGAATATGATGAATATGGTGCAGCTGCTGGGCTTCCCGCCGGAGCATTCGACATTATAGAAAATTAGAGATAAAAATCAAATTTTTAGATGTGAGATTTGATCTGCAAGTGTTTCTTTCTCAAGAAATATTGAAACTGAGAGAGAGAGTGAGAGTGAAGGAGAGAGACTTTTAGCATGACTTGGGTTTTGAATCACTTTTAAATTTAATTTTATGTAAAGTTTTTTAATCCTAATTCTATCATAGAGGTATGTTATATGAAAAACCATTTGTGGGACAACTTATTTGACAACTAAAATATATAAAAAAAAGTAAGAATTGGCACAAATATCAAAGCAAAAGAGAGAAAATAAAAACATAACGTGAGTATGAGAGAGAAAATTGTCACAAAAATTGTCACAAAATGGTTGTACAAATATCATTTCTCTTTTATTAAGCTTTAAGGCTATTTTATTGTAGTATTGATTTAAATAAGTATTTTGTCCTTATAAATATAAATTTTAATTTTAATCTCTAAAAAATTTCAACTAACGGCCAATAAAATAATTTTTGAATGTTTTCATAAAAATTGACAGTGAAACGCGATTTAATTACTTTTTTTAAAGAAGGTAAACGAACCCAACCAAAATTAACGTGAAAGAATTGAAGCTAAGATTTAATTCTTGTTATCATGATTTAAATTTATTTTTGTTCAGATGTTTTCTTTAAAAGTCTAAGAAAATATATTAATAAACTAAAAGAAGTCTCTCTAATACAAGGTGTATCATATAAAGCTAACGATCCACAAAATTATACTATTACACAACAATGTTGCCCAAGCATAAAAAAGAAAATAAAAACTACTCCATCTGTTTTAAAATGAATGTCGTCTTAGTAAAAAAAATTGTTTTAAAACAAATGTCACTTTTAGTTTTCAATGCAATAATATTTTTTTTTTCAATTGCACCCTTTAATTAATACTATATACACTACTTTTTTTAAGAGAACTATATACACTACTTACAATGTATTATTTTTTCTTTAATGAAAAACAAACCAATAATTTTGATAAAATAATATTTCTCTTTCTTTAATCCTAAACAACATTCATTGTACGCGACAAAAAAATGCAGTCTCCAAATGAAGCAATCAAAAACCATCAATACGTTTGATCTTTGACCTTTTCAGTACGAAGTCATTTCTGTCTATATTTTGGACTTTTGGAACCTTTATGTCGAGCCGTCATCAACCCCACCTGATGTAAATTGCATTAGATGAGAGTATGGTACAAAACCCCACTTATACCGAACCTTCTTTAATAGCATGTTCTACCCATTTATGGTATGGATTTTGTTAGGTTGCATTTACCATGCACACTTGGAAAAAATTTCCCCATGGGAAAGTCACATTTTTACCGTCGCATGCATGTTGTCATGCCCATTCATATGAAACTGGAGACTCGACTTTCATAGTAAAAATAGACTTTTAATAAGAAAAATGCACAATTTTTATAAAAGATTAATCTTTTATTTAAATTGAAAATAATCCTCATATAATGATTATTAGCCACTGAAATCAAAATTAACAATTATTTTTACTAAAGACGTGTTTTTAAACTTAGAAATAGAAACATGAAACATGATTTTTTACTTAGAAATTGAAACATGAAACATGTTTATTTTTCTTTTTTGAGTGGGGGTGAGGATATTGAGCAATAATTTTTTCTGGAGGCCCATCACTTTGGGAGGCCCTACTCTGTTGAGCTCTTTGCACTCTCCAAAGTTCGGTCCTGCATGTTGTCAATTATATTTTCCTTTTTTTAGACAAACGATATTTGAACAACTACTTTTTGATAATTTTTGTGACAACCTTCTCTCTCATACTCATATTATATTTTTACTTTTTCTCTCTATTGTTTTGATTTTTGTGTCAATACCTCATTTTCTTTCTAAATCAATGGTTATATCATAAGTTGTTTAAATAACACAACTTTTTTTTAACAAAAGGCTAAAACATATTTTAATGTTGGTGAAGATACATGTACGATCGTAAGTTGTTCAACCCAACAATGTTTATTTATGAAACAACCATAATTTATAAAGAAAATAAGATATTGACACAAAAATCAATGCAGTAGAAAAAGCAAGGACAGACACAAACTTACTTTTTTTAAACTTCTTTTACGCATATGATTGAAAAATTCTTAACCAAAATTGGCGAATTCAATTAAAGAAACAAATTTTAACTTAAATCAGCTTCCATAACGGTGGCTAATTACTGGAGTCCATTTTTACATTTAATAAACAAATAATCCGTTAATAAATAGATAATAAACAACTGGTTGTGGGGTCACTGTGCAATGAAAATAAGTTACTTGTAGATAACCGGTGTAACATCTCAACCGTTGACTAGTAACATCATGATGGCAATCAGGGCAATGATATTTTGGTGGTTGGTTATCCAGTTTGAAGTGAGAAAAATTTATTGAAACCACCCTTAACCAGTAGCCATAACTTGCAAGTAGCACATGAGCTTATTAATTTGGTAAATGCTTCTCTGAAAAAGGGGTGATGAAGATTTCTGTAATGATCATCATGGAAGATCCTTAACAGGCTCTATAAGGAATGTAGATTGGTTATTGTTCATGTTCTTCATCTATAATTAAACTCTTGTACATTAAAGTTCATCCAGGATTCCAGGTGCAAGTGGATGCTCAAACTGTGGCAAACCTCTTCAACCAAGCATAAAGCTGTCTACTTCTAATCTTATTGATTGCTCTTTCTTAGTAAAATATGATTTGGTCAACACAATTGATTACAAAGAGCAAATAATTGAATGTGATGTACATTATTATCTGTTAATAATGTATAGACCCCAATGTTTATTTTTGTAGAAAAAATTATCAGGGTGGCGAAAATATAATACGCGATAAACAATGTCAATAATAAATAACTTATGTTACTACACCTCAGGAAAAAATAAACTTATGCTATTAATAAATAACTTATGCTATTTAATCTAATTTTTATTAATACAAAAGTACATAAGCGTTATTTTTTTAACCTAAAAAAAAGTGATATTTATTTTGTTCATCGAATAAATTTCTTCGATTTTAGTTAATTAATCATGTTCGAAACACAGTCAGACACTGTATGTAGTCACCTCTCGTAATTTAAATTCAAACTTTAATTCATTATATAAAAGAGACTAGTTATTTCCATCGGTGACTGACATAGACAGAGTCGAAGAAAGAAACACTAAAAAACATGATTTTTCTTTTGTCTAAAATAAGTGTTATTTTTTTCTTATCGTATAAATTTATTTGATTTGAGTTAATTAATCTTATTCGAAACACTAACCCTATATATATTCACCTCTCTTAATTGAAATTGAAACTTTATCATCTTAGTCCATAAGATTTTTTTTAGGCAAATAATTAGTCCAGTCCTCTTGGCATCACACGTTTAGTCCTTTTCTGGACAAAAAATTATAACAAAAACATTTTTGTCTATACACACATATCAATGCATCATGCTTCAATCTATATAAACTAGGATCAGTTTCAAAACCATGCATGTTCAGAAGCTGATGAACATGATTATATATCTATACTCTAATTTTAGACAAAAAGAAGAATGTCTGTCCTTTATATATTTGGATTTTTTTAATTCTTTCTTTATACTTTTTTATGAAATGAGGATTTGTTTGTTATGCACGTTGTAGGATGAACATGGAAAATAATACAAATAGGAATAGGAATAAAATCGTAAATATGGGGAGTAATATTCAACGTATAGCCAGTTTAGTAAAGTTTTCTCATGTAACATAAAAAAATAAATAAAAAACCTAGTCTTAATGGTGTCAATATCTATCAAGACCAAAGAATTACTGCCCATTATTTCACTATAAAAAGACCGTAAACTTCACCTTCATAAGCTTTTAGAAGACTGAAGACTACAACTACAAGGTTTTAGCCAACAAAATCGTATTCAAACCCTAGTTGTCTGGTAATATATGCACCATAATTATGTTGTCACAAATAGACACAAAAACGACATCAGTATTACACTTGATTCAAATTTTAGGAGGCTTCTTCCGTATATAATTGAATCAAAATGTGCTTAGGCAACATCACATCATTTTATGTGATTAGTTTTGTAACCAGGGGCGGACCTGAACTTACAATATTAGTGAGACACATTAAGTCCTACATCGGCTACATTACAAGCTTACAAAGCCAAACTATAATATAAATAAGTGAACAACATGATGTAAAGGTAGAACAATTCTCTTTGTGTTGCATCAAATGCACTGCACGTTGTGCATCAAATGCGCTACACTAGTTTAAAGTTTTTGCATATGCTTGTGTTTTGGATCAAACAAAAAATAAATAAAAAAATTTGGATCTGTTTGTTGTGGCACTTGCCACACCAGGACCTTAACAGGTCCGCCCCTGTTTGTAACCTTAAGTTATTCAGTTGAAATTCGCTTAAAAATAACTATAAAATGTTGATTAATGTCACTTTAATTAACAAAATAATCCCCTCTGTCCCAATTTTTTATTTAAAAAAGACACACAATGAAGGGTCCAACCAACACTCGTTTGATTTGGGCACACCATACCCTTTACTTGGACCTAAATACAATTGAGCAAAGTGATTGGCAGAAGAAAGTAAAAAAAGAATGCAATCCAGTCTTCAATTTGACGTTCACACGTGACTCTAAGAATGGATTTGGTCGTAAATCAAATGTGAATGATCATGATCGACGTTCATCTGTTAGATGAGTTAATTTCTTTACTGCGTGGATTTTATGTCAAGTGTATGATGTAATCACAGTGATACTAAATGTAAATTGCATAATTGAACGGAATTTACTAACAACATGTAAAAATTGTACTCCAACATAATTTTGTAATCATCCTTATTTAAACTCATGATTTTATTTTTTTGTTACATGAGAAAAAGAGAAAAGGAAAAGAAAACAAAAAGGAGGGGAAAACAAGGTCCTTAGAAAAGACACACCTAAGGCATCATCCATTAAACCATATGATAAACAAGATGGATGCTCATTGATCGTGACAAGATGGTCTGAACTATTAGCTCCTAACTTAGCGAGAACGTTTGCACATGAATTTCCTATTCAAAGGATATGATGAATAGTAACTGTCCAAAGATATTTGCATAGTGATAGAAATATGAAGTGTTCTTTGCACCAATTGCACCACATGAAAAGAGTCAGAGTAACACATAAGTTTTTTATAGTCTGTCTCCCATCACAACTTGATTCCAATCCAGAGAACTTGAACTCAGCATGAAGGACATTAGAGATCCCAACACTCCCGAAAAAACCAAGTTGGAAACTGCCATCGTGCTTAGGAATTAGACCACAATAACCTGCTTTTCTTGGATTCATCAAAGCATTTCCATCAACATTGAGGATCATGGTGTCCTTATCTCCATGTTGTCAACTCACCGTCTTTGAAGTAAGAATATGAGACAGTGAAGGGGCAGTCCCAAAGGCTTGATGGGTAAGTTGAAGATGGGAATAAATAGTTGCAATTGTCGAGTGCATTGTTAGTCGTACATTATCAAAAACTAGCTTGTTTCTTATGCTGCCAACTCATGATATTAATAATTTTATGTGTCTAATGATCATTTTGCAAACTATAAAACCAATTTTTCCTCTTTCTTCTCCTTATTATCTATTCTAATTCCATTAAATATAGAAAGAAAAAAAATGTATTACCGCATAAATATAAAATAGTAAATAGGTCATACTTACCGCCCATAGGGCCAAACATTAACAACAAGAAAGCCAATTCATAGCGCAAGGAGGATAAAGGAAGGGTAATGAGATTTAATTTTCTTAATTACAATTTAAAACAATATTATTAAAGGATAAAATAGTAAATAAAATCATTTAAATGAAGGGTAAAATAGGTAATGAAAAGGTCAACCCAAACTCATTTTTAAGCCTATTTTCTTTGTGTATAGTATAGATGTACATAAAAATTTGTATATATAAGATAAAAAGATTTAATAGAAACATTAGATTAATTAATAATAATTTTTATTTAATATCTTTAAACATTCAACAATATTAATAATTTAATTATTTTTATATAATTATCGAAATATTACATGATCCGTGATTTTACTAGACATAAATAAAATAAAATAGAAATTCTATAATAATATGTGAATGATACCCTTCAGCCAAATAAATGACTTACGGAGGGTTGAAAATTGCTCTTCTCCCATACACTTTTGCTCATTCCCAAATATTCTAACCAAAATACCCTCAATTCTCCCATACACTTTTGCTCGTTCCCAAATGTTCTAACCAAAATACCCTCAATATGCCTTAAGTCATCTTCAGTAGCATCAACGTGACTTAAGTCACGTTGAGCCAACATGTACGCGAGTTAACTCACGTTGGTTGCAACTTGTTATCTTTCACCAAAGCTTATCATGATGCCCAAAGAAAGTGTTGGTAAAGCCAAAGAAAGGCAGAAAAAAAAGAGGTGAACACGTGGGAACCATGATGTCCACTTCATCATGCTTCTCTTCTCTTCCTCTGCCTTCTTTCACCAAAACCAATTCACAACCAAGTAAGTAAGTAACAACAATAACTACCTCGTACCATGTTGTTTCAGACATCAACAATAATTGCCTTCCTCATGTCACTATATTTAGCAAAGGTGATAAGCTTTGGTGAAAATTAAATTCCAAATTTTTACTTAGAGAATGATTTTTTTTAGAGGACTTGGAGTTAATAAGTTAAAATCAAAGTTTAACTATAATTCATTTAAGTCTTACTTTTTCATTTTTGTCATATATTTAGCACCTAATAGGAACCCATATGTCATGTCGTACATCGAACTTCAACAAATTAAGTTTGATATGTTACTACGAGCTCATTAAGACTTAGATTAAATACTATTCCATGAAAAACATCATAGAGACCTAAATCTACTAAGCACTAAAATGAGTCAAAAGAACGAAGCACTAACACATATAAGTTTCCCTAAAAAAAACACATATAAGCTGGTTTGTCCAATCTTGAGCATGCCATATAGAAGTCACCATTCTTGATTATGGAATCAATTAAGAGGTCATACAGAAGGCATATACACTTAGGCTCACAACATATATGTGTAGAACCAAAAAAAAGCACAAGTTGCAACCCAACGTGAGTTAAATCATGTTGGGGTTCGACGTGAGTTAAATCATGTGGAGCATGAGTTAACTCATGTTAGGGGTATTTTGATCAGTTTACGTGTTTACGTGAGAATGAGCAATTTTGTATGGGAGAAGAGCAATTTTCATTGAGGCCTTGTCTTGACGGGCTTATTGGTTCAGATGGCTCAATAGTGTTCATATAATTTGATGAGAATTTCTTTTTCGACCCTTCAATATCTTTTAGTCCTTTCAAAATTCTGTTTTTACCAGTGATATATAATGCCTGGTAGATACATCTCGAGGGTTTGAGAGTTATCTTTTGGAAGACTCTTTTATAAGATATAATAATGACTAAAAATGTAGTGGCGGAGCAAGAAAAAGAAGCTTGGATGGACCACTAAATTATGAAACTTCTTTTTAATAGTACAATTGTTAATTTGAAGAGTTTCCAGTTGACACAGTTTAAAATTAAAACTCCTCTCCACAAATTAGAAGGTTTGTAAACATCAACTAACCGGTCAAGTGTAAACATGACAAAAATCATGTATATGCAACTTTTGAAACCACCGAAAACTAAAACCGTTGAAAAGTTGTTTAAAATCTTGCAAAAAGGATCTTTGGTTTTAAATTTTTAAATTTTTCCGAGTGACCCACTACACAACTTTGTGGGGATTTTGGATGTGCCAAAAACTAAAATCATCGTAAAATTGTTTAAAATCTCGCAAAATAGATCTATAATTGTTTTTTTTTTTAAAAAAATGGTGGGTCGTGGCCCACCCCAGCCCATGTAGGGCTTCGCCACTGCATAATACTCCTAACGATAAATTTGGTTGTGCTCAACTATCATAGAACCATCCAATATGCTAGGAATGGTTGATATGTCTAGCGTGAGTTATAAATTTTACATTTGATGGAAAATTAGATGTTGAGAGACATATAAATGAGATGATCAATATTTATAATACGTTGAAGTTTTGGGTGAAGATGTAATATGCCAAACTACTCACATGTATGGTTTCTAAAGGCCAATCAATGTGATGATTCCCAAGCCACTCTCAAGACCTAACAATGATATCCAAAAAAAAAATCTTAAAGAATACAATACACGATCAAACTGTTTTATGTAAAGGATACAATAGATGATTTGGAGAAGGTCTATGATCGTTTGAATTGGGATTTTGTAAAGAATACGATTGACTCTGGCATGCCTTCCAATTTTGTTTCTCTTATTTGACATTGTATTTCTTCTTCTCGAATTAGAATGGTTTGAAATGGGGAATCACTTGATGAATTATGTCATTCTTGAGGTGATTGCAGTAGCTTTTTCATCTTGTTAATACTACAGTCAATGAAGATCTTTACAAAACGATTCAACTTACCAGAGGGGCAGTAAATATCGCTCATCTTGCTTTATCGGATGATATTGTTCCGTTTGTTGAAATTGGTGTCGAACAAGTTTAGATGATTTATTGTTTCTTCCATCGATAATGGTTATCTTAGGTTTAAATATGCTTTTACTATTTTTTGTGTTCTAAACACAATTCAAATTATATAATTTGAAATGTGGTTTCATCCCTTTTTATAAGACTCTCTTACTTTTTTCACATATATTAAGAGAAGTGGATAATATTAATGTATCTATTATGTATGTGAATTTTCCTAAAATATCCTTTATGTATTAATATGTGTTACTTTAACTTTTCATCTTCAAAATATGACCGATATTAATAACGGCTATGTTTTGGAGAAAAAAATTGAAAATGTATAGGTGTTTTTATTCAGGGACAAGATTTTTTTAAAAAAATAAATAGTTATGATTAGGAATTTCTGGAGAATATACTAAAAATGAGATTGATCGAGAAGTGACGTATTGTTAATCCATGATGATTTAGACGTCTAACTGTAACAACTTGGCTTAAACTCTAAAATCAAATAAAAAAATTCAAACAATATGATTAGCTGAGATGTGATATCTTGTTAATTATAATTTAACACGCCTTAGTTGTGATAACTTGATGATCTTAAACTCTAAAATAATAAATTAAAAAAATCAACAACAAGATCAGTTGAGATGTAACATCTTCTAAATCCCAGTTTGAAACGCCTGAATTGTGACAACTTACGAATCTAAAATTTTAAGGATATATGTTCTTTGATTATTTTGTGGCAGCGCCAATGGTTCTTAGAGTAAGGGTTTTTTGTCCCTTATTATTCTTTATTGTAACATATTTTTGATGCACCTCTGCTTTGGTTTTTTCATAAAATTTTCTCTGATTTTTCTTTCAAAAACAATTGTATTTATGTTGCTCTATCTTTTAGTTGTAGTTGTGAGTTTTAAGTGTTGTTTGATCAACGAAATGAGATGATAATTTTATTTATAAAAAAAAATTAAAATAGTGATTTTATTTATTTAAAAGGAATGTGTTTCAAATATTGAAACATTTGAAATTAACAAATTGACACTATTGTCTTCATAGTTAAGTACTAGTTATAATATTTTTTTAATTGTAGATGTGTGATTTACGTATGGATTTGATCAGTGAAAAGAATCAATTAAGCGTAAGATTGTAAGAAATTAAAATGTAATTGTATTTGAAAGAAAAAAGTAAAGTTGATGTTTTTTATATGTAAAAGGAATGTGAATCAAACATAGAAACTTCTTTTTGTTTTTTTGACAAAAATATTGAAACTTCTGACATTAACAAATTGTCATCGTTTTATCTATAGTTGTGTACCAATTATCACATTTGTTTATATTGTGCTTGGTGAGTTGCCAAAATTATGAGTGAGCATAAAAAAAACGACAAAAATATATAGTGGTCGAATAACACAACCACCTAGTTTTTGTAGGAAATGGATCATACATAAATTTTTAAATTAATTTATTACCTATATATATATATAACTCGTTGGCGCCGTCAAACCCTCAGGCAACAACTCCAAACCAAATGGTGAACAACCGAGAAGAACCTTTTTAAAGGAGAGTGACTAAGACAATGACAGATGCAATATTTCGATGGACATCTGAGTATCTAACGGATGCAAACATAAGAGAACTTGAGCTACAAAATGAAATTAATTAACCATACAATTATTGAAGAATTTAAAGTGAAACTACACGGAGCAATCAAGTGATAAGCTAAAAAGCCACAAGATATCTGATATTGAAAATGAAATAATTGTTTGAAGTCGTATACTTGGAACCCCGGGATAATCGAAGGGGTTGATGGACGTAATACTAGAATTGGCTTAAACTATGACGAAACAAACCGCATATTAGCAATTCATCATATAGTGAATATATGGAAGACAAAAATATTGTCACATGTCACAGTTAACATTGTTTATAGTGCATACTACTTGAATCAAAATAAAGTTGTACAAGAATCAATGGAAGTAACAACAAGAGATTTGGTGAAATCAAAGCTTAATTGTGACTTAGGACTTAATCATGGGCTTACAAGAGCTTGTTTGTTACCACGGATAGTGTTACCACAACATTGATAATGTAGTGGAGGGACAAGGAGTTGATGTTGCTTTGAAAGTGAAACATTGTGAACATCACAAAAACACAATTGCTAAGCTAAAGATGTATAATATGAAGTCAGTGATCAAAAGAGTCGACATCAACACACATGGAGTTTTGCTTGGAGAAATAGGATCAAATTTTGGCAAATCAAATATCAACCTCAGAGGAATTAACTGTATCAAAGACAACCACTTTGGCTTAAAATACGGATATGGTGGTTAATATTAGTATGGCTAAATGTTTGTTTTTAGTTCTAATTTTAATCTCACTTTCTATAACAATATGTATGAGTTATGTTATGGTATTACTCTAGTTATTAATCCACCTCTTCAGGAAAGACTTATTATCAACGACGCTTTTTGTTTGGTTATGACATTAGTTCCATGTATGAAAACCGAGTTTTCTATTGCATGTAATATATATATATATTCTTCTTCTTCAATCTTCTCCTCGTATCTTGTCCCCTTCAATTCAACCCTAATTTAATTTTTACATTTTCAATTTTGAGTTTTTCTCTACGCATCTACCAATAACCAATTCCCTTCAACAACAAAAAAAATCAAATTTTCCTTATGGGGTTCCAAATTTTCGATCTGTGTTTGTCCAAGCTCAAGTGGGAATTAGTGGGTCGTTGTTGTTTTTTGAAGATATAAGATACAAGTGATGATTTTGGTGATTCTTCAGAGAAAGATCAATGATTTTGAGAAAATAATATGTTGTATTTGAAGCAACCAAGGTGGATTATGAGTGTTCTGCATTGTGAGTTTTAATGATTTTGTTTGTTGCATGTTGTTTTGGTAGTTTCCTGAGAGGGAGACTCGGGGATCTCAACAATATATATGAGTTTGTTGTAAAACAAATAACCGCCCACTAATCCCACTTAAACTGCCAAACACGTCTCCTACGAACTTCATTTAATAATATATCATACAAATTTTTATCACAAAATAACTATTATATAATCCGGAAAACATACTTTGCATATAAATATGGAATGAAATTAAAAAATGCACAAACAACGCGTCTGATACAAACTTTTTTCACGCAAGTACTGTTATATAATCTGGAAAGCATACTTTGCACATAAACATGGAATGAAATTAAAAAATGCACAAATAAAATGAAATCCGGACTTATGTTCTATGCAAAATCCCAATAACATTTTAATGTAAAAATATCAATTCTCTTTCTAATTGAGCTCTTATTTTTATATTATTTATGAGTTTTTTATTTTTATTTGTAGTTAATGTAATTAAGTAAGTTTTGATTTTAGTTTCAAGTGGAGGAGGACTATGGTCTTGAGAAGATAGATAAAAACTACCGTCAGTCGATAACCAAATGGTATATAGAGCGCAACGAAGTGACACAAAGTATTAACAAGTTTTGGTTAAATGTAGTAAGTATCTTTTTTTAAGGGAAATGTGACAAATATCTGTTAGTTTATTTTTGATGTTTATGTTTTTTTTTTGTTTTTTTTTTGTTGGAATTGTTGGTAAATGTCTTGTTTACTCTATTTTTATCTTGTGCAGTTTTTAAGTCACAAGTATTTTAGTTCTTATGTTTGCAAAGAAGGATATTCTTTGAACAAAAATGATGTGAATGTTTGTCTTCTTTTATTGTTTTATTGTGTGCAATTAGATTTTCCTTATTGCTTTGGAAATAACTTGTTTGATGCTTCTTTGTACATTTATATTTAATTTGCATTAATTATATATATAAGTTGGTGCAATTAAAGATAACTATGTATGATTTGTCATATACTAACGTTAAATTAATATGTTAATTTTTTTTTTTTGAAAGGACATGTTAATTTAATGTTAGTATATGTGAAATCATACATAATTATTTTAACTGCCCCAACCCATATTTCTAATTAGTGCAAATCACAGTAATAATGAAAGGTATTATCACTAAATCGAATATCCATAATTGTAATTAATTGCATTTAACAATTTTTATTTGTAAATCTTTTTTTCTTTTATGAACAATCAAATTCATTGTATGTACAAAAACAATAATAAAAAATTGTTTTTATAATCACTTTAAAATATCAAAAAAATTCAATGGATTGTACACGCAATGATTGCATAAAATTAATCAAGAGTCAACATAAGGGTTTAGGGTTTTGTTTTTACCATTTAATTTGAAGAATATAATGAACCAAACCATGAAAGAACTAATGTTGAATAATAGACAAGACCCAAACTAGATTATGTATTCGTGGATGTAAACAACTACCCAAATTTATCTGTGTGTCGGAGAAACAATGTTTTATTAACTTTCTATTAATACATCAATTTATATCATTATCTTGTTGTTAAATTGAGTTTAAATATTGTACAAGTTTGTTTCAAGTGTTGATTTTGTCATTGAAAACAATCTATTAAATATAATATAACTACAAATATAATTCTTTTAATTACAAAGAATAAGATTGTAATGATATGATAGATTGAGTCAAGAAGTTGTTGTCATACGTTAATAATATCATTATTAAATATATATTTTTATTGCTTTATTTTTTTAATTATATCGATGTTAAAGAAAAGATCGTTAAAAGTTGATAATAATGTGTTGGAGGTATCCAACTTTCCATTATTTACCAAATTTAAAGATTTTAATATTTATTTTTTTAGCCTTCAATTTACTTAAGATGTTTTGATTTTAGGATTTGAAAAAAGAAGGAGAGTGAGTTGTGAAGCTATCGATGATTGTATATGACTAAAAAAACGTAGTATGACGTTCACAGAATTCATATCCTTTCGATGCCTAATTTTTGGTTGGAAGTTGTAAGCTACTCTATCCGTTCCTCTTTTTAAATGTTGTTTTTAAAGTAGAATTTTATTATGGTTATTATTTTCTAACTCTAACTGTAAGAAATTTGTGTGAGATGTTGTGTTGTAGTGATTGGATGTTTATTAAGTACTTCTATTATAAAAAATATAAATTGGTTATATGTCTAAGTAACCAAAATTTCGTCTCCAGACGGATTAGGGTTTAACCAACAACCATGTATAATATCGACAAGCTGAGAAAAAAGTTGTATGCTTCTAACGAACAAGTGAAAAGATTGTTAAAAGTTATCCAACTTTTCATTATTTAACAAATTTGAAGATTTTAATTTTTTTTTGTAGCCTTCAATTTAATTAAGATATTTTGATTTTAGGATTTGAAAAAGAAGGAGAATGAGTGTGTAAAGTTATTGATGACTACATGAGTTAAAAAAAATAGTATGACGTTCGCATAACTCATATCTCTTCGATACCTAATTTTTGGTTGAAAGCTGTAAGTTACTCTATAAGTTCCTCTCTTAAATCCCTCAACAACAACAAAAAAGTTCCTCTCTTAAATATTGTTTATAAAGTAGAATTTTATTGTGGTTATAATTTCTTACTCTAGCTGTAAGAAATTTGTGTGAGATGTCGTGTTGGAGTGATTGAATGTTTATTAAATACTACTATTAAAAAAAATTATAAATTGGTGATGTGTTTAAGTAACCAAATTTGGGTCTCTAGACGGATTAGGGCTTAACCAACAACAATGAAAACATCGACCAACAGTGATGAATACTATGATCAAAATGAGAAGAAGAGAAATTACCTTGTTGTAGCTGATCAAAAATTTATATACAGTAACTTCAACCACACATCTTAATCTCAATGAATGTATAATTTTTTTTTATTTGTGACGTAACTTGTGCAACTCACATCTTAGATTTATTTTTGACAAAATACCCAAAGGATGCAACACAACTATTATTTATTATCGATGCTTCTTTTGACTGAAGCTTCATCCTTTCACCAAGCGCTTGCAAGTTGTCCTCCTTTTCTTTGAAGATTCTATAATTGCGCTCTTTCCAAATGGTCCAAGCTACTGACAACCAAATAATCTGCATGGACTCAGTAGACTTCTTTGAAAAGCTCCGCAAGCCACTAAACTGATGGAAATTAGCAAAGAATTGACAATGGAAAGCTGATGAAAAACCAAGCCAAATCGCAACAATATTCCACACGCCACCAAAGAAATCGCATGTAAGAAATAAGTGCTCTCTGTCCTCGTTGATACCGCAATTAGCAATACAACCCTGTTCAGATACAAGCAGAACCTTCTATTGGAAGAGTTTATCTCTAGTAGGACTCCGATTTAAAAACAGGCGCGAAGCAAAAATCAACACTTTCAGGGGCACCGCTTTCAGCCACAAAAATCCGTTTTTCGCGTGACTTTACTATATTAAACCTAGATTTATTTATGCAAAATGTCATCTTCTCTTATTTCTAAAAGTTAACCCGTGATGCAGTATTAACCTTATATTTAACCTAATTTTTTCGCGTGTCTTTACTAAATTAACTCTCTTATTTCTAAAAGTTAACCCATGATGCAGTATTAACCCTAGATTTAACCTAATCTCTTTTACCAAAATAACAAACAGAAATAAATGGAAGGAGAAGAAGAAGAAAGATGAAGATAAGGATTTCACCTGCCAACATTAGGTTTTTGTTTTAATTTATTTAATATTATTACTTTTTATTACTACTAATCTTACTTGTTTTGGCACTTTGAACTTTAACTCTTCAAAACCAATTCCTTTATCCTAATTTTATTTCTTGCATATTATCATGTTTTAATGGCTAAGTTTTTTTTTTTTTTTTGAAGAAGCAATAATGGGTTAAGTTTACCGTTTCATAAAAATTTTGGTTTAACCCAACAAAATATAAAATCTTCTAATTAAAAAAATAGCTACGCTACAATATAGTTTAATTGGACGTGACAATTTTTTTTAAGTCTTGAGTTTTTAGAGCACAAGTTGTGATAGGATTAATAAGATGTGATATATTTTTAATTTTCGAACAGTGTTCTCAAACTCGCTTTTAAAACAAGACTTAAATGTGTGTTTAGTCCCTACAGTTTTACTCAATTTTTTGCATTGGTCCCTGCGCTTTTTTTTGTTTGACATTGGTCCCTACACTTTGTAAAACTTTTGGCTTTAGTCATTCTGTTAACTCTCGATTAAAAAAAAAAACTAACGGTGTGTCACGCGAGCCAATCATGACACGCCACGTGGCACACTAAAAGACAAAAGCAAATTCAACTTTTTAATTATTATTTTACTTAAAAATATCATTAGTCTCTACACTTTCAGTATTTTTTATATTAGTTCCTACATTTTGGTATTGATCCTTGAACTTTTTTTTTAAAAAAAACTTTCAATAAAATTATTATGTTTTAATTATTGTTTTATTCATTATTTTTATTGAGAATAACCATAAAAAAAAAATCAAAAAATATTTTTTAAACAATTAAGCTTTAATTGTATCACCCTCCTCAACTTAAGGGGTAGGAATGACGCCCCAAAATTCAACTATAAACTAGTATTAATACTTCCTTATTAAAATATCATAAAATGGTAATTCTATATTTTAACATTTAATTCTTTTATTCTGTTTTTATCTGAAAAGTCGAAAACAATCTGCATTCAAATAATGCTACTCAAAGCATAAGACTGCCAAAAAATAGTAATTGTTACTACAAAACATTTAGGCGTAAATGTTGCTAAAATACATTTAATGAACAAAACAATAATTAAAACATAATAACTTTATTGAAAGTTTTTTTAAGGAAAAAAAAGTTCAGGGACCAATAACAAAGTGCATGGACTAATATAAAAAAATGTTGAAAGTGCAGGGACTAATGTTAAGTAAAAAAATAATGAATAAAATAATAATTAAAATGTTGAATTCTTTTTGTCTTTTAGCGTGCCACATGGCGTGTCATGATTGGCCCACGTGGTACACCGTTAGTTTTTTTTTTTTTTTTAACTGAGAGTTAACAGAAGAACTAAAGCCAAAAGTTTTACAAAGTGCATGGACCAATGTTAAACAAAAAAAGCGCAGAGACCAATATCAAAATTAAATAAAAGTGCAGAAATTAAACACACTTTTAAACCTTAAAACAAATCAAACAACAAAGCTATCATAATCAATTTGCGCATTCAATATTTTTTCTTTTATCAAATCCTCACATATTTTACAACAATCTATTTTCTTTAAAATCAACCAACACAATTATTATTTTTTACCCAAAGAACTACGTAGTTTTAAATTCTTCACAACAACAGGAGTGGAGCAAGAGACCACTATTGTTGTTATACCCCAATTTTTGACCTAACATCTCACATTCACACGCCGTCATTTGACCCTGATCAGTCTCTGACTTTTCAGAGAAAAATTTGGCAGAAAGGTATCTTAAAATAACTCATTTTTGTTCCGAATTGGGCCCTCTTCTCACTTTTATTATTATTAGTCCTTTTATCCTTCTTTTTAAAACAAGCAAGTTTATAGCACAATTAATTAAATAAAATCAAGAGGTTCTCATAAAATACTATGGATATTTAGGGTGTTAACACCTTCCCTAGATATAACCAACCCCCAAACCCTTAATCTTTTAAAATGGTGTTTGAACTTTTTTCCATTCTTTTGAAAATTAATTATTGAGCAGTTAAATCCCAATTTGTTATCTAGTCATGGGTCTCCTCAATAAATTTTAAAATTATATTTGTAAAGACAAATGTCATTTTTTTTCACTACATGACACTTGAAATGTTTGGCATGCATGATGTTAACAAGAAGATTTGTTGTCTTTACTGTAACAACAACCCACCATAATAAAATAATTTGAAAAATACATAGCATATTTGTTTATTTCCCCATGCAATAACGAGAACATTACTTGATTTAAACTTCACTTGATTTAATTTGCATTTTTGAAAGTTGGGGACACTACTCTTGTATGATAGTGGATGGCCACGTCAACACAAAAAATGACAGAAGAATCTTTGTTACGACTGAAACGACTCATCTACACACGCTATATTTAATAGAAGTTTTGAATATAATACCCCGTACATGTGCGGAAATGTTTATAGTAGATTGTTGTTATGGTGTATGCTTCATTGAAAGGCCTCCATGAAAATTTCTTGTTAGTAGTATGTCAAGCACATTAAATGGCACGTGGTGACAGAAATGGTTTGGTCTTTACAAATTCAATTTTGAAATTTATTGAGACTAATGATCAAATAACTAATGGGGATTTGATAGCCAATATTAAATTGAGAAAAGGATTGCTTACAAACACCCAATCTTATTGTATTGGTGAGAAAGTAGGTTTTTTATTATCCAAAAATAAAAATGGGAAATAAGAGTCGCATGTTTTTTTGTTTTTGAGTGTTTTAGTTTTTGAGTGTTTTGGATATAAGGATATTGTTTATTTGAAATGTACTTATTAGAAAGATGTATATGAAAATTGATTTTACTTGTGTTTTTTTTATGAACATGAGAAATGCTAGCAACACACATTTTTCAACACACTCTCTTTGATTGGTTAAAATTCACATGGGACCCACCAAATTTATATGGGATCTACATGATTTGGTGGGTCTCATGTGAATTTTAACCAATCAAAGAGAGTGTGTTGGAAAGTGTGTGTTAGAATGTGTGTTGTTAGCATTCCTCATATTGACATTGATTTTACATGTGATCTATATAAACTTTAATTTATTTGAAATGTGCATTTTTTTTATTCTTATGCAAGAGAGTAAGGATATTAGAAGTATGTAATTGATTTGAAAAATAAATAATAACATTATATAATTTCTTTACTTTTGCAATAATAAACCATGCTTTTTATTTCTTAAAATATAAACTTACATTGTTCGGCCAATATGTGCGAGATTTCCATGTCTTAAAAAATTAACATCATTATAAATTAAGGGTTGAGTTGGTTTTGTTTGCAATTGTATAAAAGCGCCAAATGAAAAGTGAAATGACAAATAGATGAGATTACCGTGATCAGACTTCATTGTCCACTTTCTAATAACTACAACAAGTTGAATATTTGATGTCGTTCAATCCGCGACGGTTAGAGTTACAACCATCGTCGCTAAACCATTTCCCTTCAAGTTTTTATAACAAACTAAACACGGTTAGAGTTACAACCATCATCGCTAAACCATTTCCCTTCAAGTTTTTATAACAAACTAAACAATGAACCGTCACAAATAATTTTGATCATTTCTAAAACGTATAACTCATCACCTAAATATCTAATGCAAGTTGAACTTATTCTATTTCATTATGCCTTGCCTACCTTGATTCATTATACGAGAGTTGTGGATTTTATTAACCATGCAAGTATCACATGGAAGAAGGATATGATATGATATTTCTTTATTTCAAGAGAAGCGAATAGCATACTATCTATGCATATCGTCAATGGTGTGGGTATGGCTCATTGGTGCTAGTAATTTACTTCAAATGGTGAGTATAACGTCAAATCAACTTACCATTATATCATGGAAAATCCAACAGAGTAAAAGAGTTTTTTTAGAACGTCCGGGCTTCCTATACCTAGGAGAGATAGACTACAAACTCGGAATGTTCATTGCGCAGTCTCCATTTTGAGTGATATTTTGAGAACTATTGACATGATTTCTTTGAGTGTCAATTTGTATTACATTAGAAATTTAGAAAGGTGATTTTAATATTTTAAGAAAATGAGTTATTTTGTGTTTATTTATCAAAATAAAAACTTTTTCAACGGATTTAAATTGTATCCAATCTCCTTTTTTTGTGTTTTTCGTTATCGCTACTAAAGTTAATACTATTTGAAACGTATTACATACTAAATATTGGTATCTCTCTTGGTCAAGATTCAAACTTCTTTGATTCTTTACGATGTAGACCTGTTGTTGCCAATCCCCCGATTTTTAACAAACCAAATTGATGTTTTGTTCCCACACTGAAAACTTTCATGTTCTAAAAAAATAAATAAATAGGTTCCAACGCTAAGATATACAACAGGTGTTTCTGAGATACTTTTTAAAGATTTTGAATTACTAAATTTTTATGAAAACTTATGTTTCAAATACATCAAAAATTGAAGTATTCAGTTTCTGTAATGATAATTTTTTTAATGAATAATTTCTTATTTTAAAATCATTAAAAAATGCTCCAGAAACAACTTGTTGGCATTTCACATGTTTCATGTTTGTTCGGTGAGACAATCATTCTAGTATGATTATCCATAGTCCATACACTTGTCAGACCACATGTGCTGCCTTAATTAACATAGACACTACAGTGACCATCCAAGCATGAAAATGAAATCCTTATCTATCATTTTCAGTCAGTGATCAACTAAGTTTTTTGATAACTTAGTTTGAAAAATATATTGATTCAACATTGCTGATATTGTTTTTTTGTTAAGTATTGATATTTTTAAAGTATTGTTTATATTGTTAAACATAAATGTAACCAAAATAAATAAAGTTAAATATGATTGAATGCAAAGAAATAAACTTGGCAGAAAGTATGAAATTTTATATAATGTCTACAAATTTAATGAAAACTATACATTACGCAGAAAATACTATAACTATAAGCATCACAATGGGGAATGCTTGATTACAGGGTGTCACGTGAAAACCTATACATGAAGCTTACACAAGAGACAAACCACAAGATTACAAACAACTAAAAAAAATGTTAAAAATAACTGTTTGAATAAGTTTAGGTGGACATGTTGGAAAAAATGATCCACTTTGTTTTATGGTTTAGGGTTCATTCTATTTTGTTTTTGATGATTTTAAGGCACAAATTGCATGCCTCTCCAATAAATTGCATGCCTCGGGATATTATGTTCCAGGCAAATTGCTGCTAGTGCTAGAAAGAATTATGAATGCACAAACAACTGAAAGTGAGAAGACTGATAACCATGTGTTCTCTGTGTACATTTCCATTGCATCGGTGAAGGAAAACCGTGCGCGGTTTTCGGCCCAGTTTCTAAGTCGGTCTGCTTCGGCTGAGTATAATGCTCTCCCCTGAAATATGCACATAGCTCTTAAGTTTTCTCAATCTTGCTCAACAATTTCATAGCTATGGAAAAATGGATTTTGTCCATAAGGAACAAACTGCTTAAGCAGGAGAGACAAAACAACTCAACTACAATTCATATTGTAGGCGTATTTGCGGTCTGACACGGACACTATCTGACACGTGTCCGTGTTTAACAGGACACAACATCAACACATGTAGTTGGATTGAATCACTTCTATTTTTAAAAATTATTTTCAATTTATGTGTCTGTGTCGTGTCTGGTGTCGGTGATTCATAGGTAATTACTAGGCTAAATTTCACTTTTGGTCCCTTCAGTTATTTTTAAGTTTCACTTTGTACTTTTCTGCCAGTTTTTCGTTTTAGTTCGTCAAATGCTTCCTTCTTCTTTTTGAGTTAGGCGCCTAATCAGCAAGGTCCCAAACATAATGCCGCATATAAAACATTTGACGAACTCAAACAGAAAACTGAGAGAAATGATGGAAGTGTCTGATATTTGTAACTTAAGGGACTAATATGAAACCAAGAAATGTTAATAGGCCAAAGTGATTGTAACTCAAAAGGACTAAAATGAAAGGAAAATACTTAAGTGACCAAAAGTGTAATTTAGCCTAACTAGTAACAACTAATTGACTATATTCAAAGATGAGCATTTACATGAAAGAATACCAAGTAATTAAAGTGTACTTCAACCTCAAAATAATTGCCATTACATACCTCATCGTCAAACCAGCGACCTCGCCGTAACCAAGCAGTGACCAAGGCAAGCAAGATTCTAGGAGGAGTCAAGTAATTGATGGCCTTGCCTGTTCCCTTAACAACTCGCATCCGTGGAACTAATGTTCTAGCAACAGTTTCAGGAAGCTCACATATGATGTTAAACATTTGCTTGTTTTGGATAGTTGAACCACTGTGCAAAAAAAGCCACACTTCTAACAATTATTAAACTATATTAACTTAGATTAGAGAAAGTTACACAAACAAACATGAGAATGCTATTCGTTATAAGATTAAAAAGGACGAGCTGAAAATATAGCTGAAGACAGAAAAAGAAGTTGGAAATTCCTACAGAAGAAGATTCTAAAAAGCGGTCCACACGAAAAAACAATAAACATTTGCAAATAGAGATGTACCTTAAAAGAAGTTCTGTGAGAACCATGCCTGGAGATGCTGTATGGACACCTACTTTCGATCGCTTGCACTCCGTCAATAGTGATCCATGAAATTGTCTAAGGCCGCATTTTGTAGAACCATAGCTACACAACAAATGAAATGGAAGTAAGCATCATTAGAAATCATCATCCACCATGACTTTTGAAGAACACTCACTCATAGATATAAGTAATCACGCATATTTCGAGTAATATGAAGAATGTCTTGCTTACTTTCAGAAAACATATCCAATTTTCATTATCATAAATTTGTGTTCCTTTAAATTGCTAATAAGGTGATAAAAGACTCGTGTGATAAATAATTATGATGGAGAGAAGATAAAAAGGATAGTTTGGGAGAATTCATTTTCAGAAACAAGGAAAAAAAATTGGCATTCTCAGAATTTCTTAAAAATGTAGAAACTGTTTCCGAAAATTGTAAAAGAAAATGGTGAGAAAAATATAGAATATATATTCTATCATATTTATTGATTGACGTGAAAATGAAAGCATGAAGAAGTACGTGAGCCCTAAAGTTAAATAAGAAACTACTGTTGTCAAGAGAATACTCACACGGCTGTCAGAGGTGTGCTAGAGCCTCCGGAACCTGCACCGTCCATATTAAATATGTGGCCTGGCTTGGTTTGGTTTCTCATGATACGCATGGCTTCTCGGGTACAAAGGATAGAACCGACCAAATTTGTCGAGACAATCTACAGAAAAAAAACTTTTCAAGTTAAGGATGAAGATGGAAAAATTATCATTCATGAAAAGAACTTTTACAACATCTCATTATTCGATAAAACGAAAGAAAATTGAACTCAACGACATTCATATTGTAACAAAAACAGAGAAATTATGCACTAACATATATACCTGTTTGATGTCTTCGTCACTGAATTGAAGCAATGGTCTAAAACCTTTATTTGTTCCAGCATTGTTTATCTGTTGAGTAGTTTGAATAAAAAAAACAATACGAAAAATTAGATTAGGACCAAAAAGCGGAAACCACACTCATCAAGATATAACGAATCCAACATAAAACTTTCATTGAAGCGATAACAAAATTGATAGTTGGGTCCATTAGCATATCAATTTCCTTCATGCTAGTGTGCCAAAAACTAGATCAATGACGCTCAATCTATGAAACACAGACACCGAGCAAGATTCTAATACTGACACGCTGACACTAGTAAAAATATTATTTAAGAAAATGAAAGTGATTGAATGTAACCACATGTGTCAGTATCTTGTTGGCGCCTAACGCTGACACGTGTCAAGTGTCAGACACACATTCAAAGTGTCAGTTCAACTTAGTGCTCGACAGCAAGAACAGCCAGTCAGCCACACTTACCCAAATGTCAATATAACCAAGTTCGCTGACCGCAAAGTTTGCCAATCTCTGAACATCGTCAGCCTCACAAACATCACAAGCAATGCCTACAACTTTTGCTTGAGAAAGCTTTGTCAAAGATGAACCAACTGCATTGGCGATGCCTTCCTTTAGATTTTCCTCAAGCTCTTTGACAGTTGCTTGCACAGACTCAGGGCTGCCTTCACAAAATTCGAGAGCGGGAGCAACACCACGTTATGAGCAACAAAATATATTAATTTGATCTCAATAAAATGTTCTCAAAGTTTGTGATACCACCTTCGCGAAGTAACAATCACACGATCTCCTGAAAGAAGAAACTCCCGCGCCAAGGCTTTGCCCAATCCCCTTGTACTGCACACGAAATTTACAAGATGCAAGAATCAATGTTATGAAAGAAAACTTAGATGTAATCAAAGTAGACTTTAATCGGTATGCAATGTCGATGTTAATTTTTTTTACACATGCATCCAAATACAGCTGACCACGTAGACAATTTTGGAGATATTATTTGCAAAAAGAATAAAAAGAAAGATACTACATAGAAGAATGCATAGGCTCGTTAAAGAGCAAAAAACGTTGGAATTCGATTTCTATAATACTATCGGTGAGTGAATGTACCTCCCAGTTATGACAACATTACGCGGACCTTCGCGACAATAATCCTCCAACACCCAATTAGCACCTATCATTGTCCCAATGATAACTCCTCCAAGCCAACTATACCATATCAGTGCATCCATCTGACTATCTCCACCTTCACAAAATTTCCAAAAAATCAACATCACAAATGATATAACTATATAGTTTAATAATTGCATGCACTTATAGTGTAGTTTAATGATATAGATATTTATAAATTGGTGAGATATGATTGAACGTTAGTGTAAAACTTATTTACACTATTGTCGGAAACTCGACTATAAGAGCAAATATTTTCATATACACATTCTAAAATAGGAAAGTAAAATATATACCAACCTGACATCTGAAATCCAATTGCAAGGATGACACCAGTGCTCATCATGGTCACAATATATCTTCCAATTTGAACAGCAATCTTGTTTTCACAAATACATAAAACACAGTTATTTTCAACACAACCCAAGATTGAAAAAAAGAAAGAAACAAGGAAATAACACAACACAACAAGGGCTATTTGGATTTGCTTATTTGAGCTTATCGACAAGATTAAGCACTTGTGAGACTAGATTAAGTACTTGTATGTGAGACTAGATTAAGTACTTGTGAGACTGTTTGATTGGAACAATTCTTGAAAACAAATTATTTCTGTAAGCTATTTTCAACTTGCTTTCTGTAACTCTCCAAGATAACTTAAGAGAACAAGTTATGGATAAGCACTTATTTTATCTTTTGTTATAGAAATAAGCTATACATAAGTTTTCAAACTCTCCAAGATAACATATGAGAACAAATTATAGATAAACACTTAATTGTATCTTCTGTTATAGATATAGCTTATCCATAAGCACTTATATGCTAAAACCACTCAATTAAGTTGTTAATCCAAACAGAGAATCAAGAATGATAGAACATAAAGAAACATGATAGAACCTCATCAACCCTAACAAATAACTAATACATAAATACATATATGATAAGTGCTTATGCTACATAAAACAATTAATTATCCAAACAGACTAAAAACATGATAAAACATCAAAAACAAGAACTTACCTTAGATAGAACCTCATCAACCCTAACAACAGCTTGTCTATACTCATCATCCAACTTAGAACCCATCATAAAATTCCCCAACAAAACATTTCTAAAATTACTCCAAAACCCATTTTCCCTTTGAACTTTCACTTCATTTTTCTTCAAATTTCTCAACTTTTTCTCCTTCACATCACCACCATCTTCACTCTTGAAAGCCCTACACTTTTTCAAACACAACCCACCAAAATTTTGTCCAAAACCAAACACCCGAGATGAAGAATTTGAGCTACCAAATCCATTTCTAAGCTTATGTTTATTCAAATTACACTCTGGAAAAACTTGAAGCTTAACAATTGTAGTAGCCATGTTTAAGATAAAAAGTTCATAAAAATGTTACAATATTATTGATGATATTTGATGCATAAATGTGTTGAATTAATGTAACATGTTTGGTTTATTTATTGTTGTGATTTTGGTGAGAATTGATAACTATGTTTTTGTAATTTTGTGTGTTGTGAAAATATCTAATTGAGTAACACCGATTCATTGGAAAAATGTAACATAATAGTAACGTAAGAAGGAACATTATGGAATGTGATGACCACACGTTAAGGAACCTCATCATTATCGGTTATGAACACGTGGCATTGTGGGTCTTTAGACACGTCACTTTTTCTTTTGTTAGTGTGTGAGGTGAAAAATGAACACTTTTTCTTTTGGATTTTTCTTTGATCTTAGATAGATTATTGAAAATAAATTATTGTTTTTTCAGTTAATTGAACTGTCGTCGTGAGTTTAACTAAATTGATAAAGACATTGTATAATATATGCAATAACCGGAGTTCAAATCTCAAACCTATCACTTCTTATGTTTAAAATATGTGAGCTCCAGCTACTACGCTACTTGAAAAAGAAAAGTCCAATAATCTAAGGTTCAATCGATAAATAAATAAAATTTGATTGGAAAATTGTTCCATTAAAAAATATAACTTGAATTCTTTTGAACGATTTATCACAACTAATTTAGTTGAAATAAAGTTATTTTAGATTTTAAAAAATATATATATAAGTTAGGCATTTAAAAAATTTCAAGGGTTAGGAAATGGATGGATGCAATATTTTAAACTTTTTATAAAAAAAATCATGGCCAACTATTAAAGTTAGTTAATTAGTTTTGGTTTTTTTTTTATTGACAAAAGAGTTAGTTAAAGTTGTCTTGGATTAGAGAAAAGAGAAGAATATAAGTTAGGCCTTTAAAATTTTAAGGTTAAGGAAATGCATGGATGTTATTTTTTTAGCATTTTATATTATTTTAAATCATGGCCAATTATTGAAGTTAGTTAGTTTTTCTTCTTTTTTGGCAAAAAATGTTAGTTAAACGATAAAGTTAGGGGAAGAAATGCATGTTAATGAACACTTAATCTAGCTTCTTCGGTCGTTGAGGGAGAATTCATAATCTAATGGTTTTCTTTTACCATAAAATTTATACGAAATTTTCATTGTTGTTTATTAATGACTAATCCTTGTTAAAGAATTTATGGGATAAATAAATGAGTTTTACTTTTTTAATCGGATTTTTTTCATACATAAGAGTAAATAATAATTGAACCTCTAGCTGTATATTTTAAGAACTATGTGAGATATTTGTTCCAACTTGGGAGCCGGGGAGATAAAGTTAATAATCAACTTGCGTGAGATATTTGTTCCAACATTTTGTATCTATTTTGTGTCCAAAATAAAACATTTTGTATCTATTTTAGTTTAAAAAAAGCAAATTGTATGTAAATAGTTTGGCTTATTATTTTACGGTTACATTTAGAGTTTTCTGCAATAAAAAAATCTAGGGTTTTCTAGTATTTCAAAAGCAAAAATAGTTTCTCATCCGTAGGATAAGGATAAAGTAAATTTCATCTTAATTTTTTTTTAACGACATATTAGTTATTCAATTTCTTGTCCCTAAAAACATATTTGGGGACAATTTGGTCACCGTTTTTTTTAAATCCCTTGAAATCACATAACTTATTTTTAAAAAAAATTCTTCTTACTACTCTCTAGAGTTTCTAAGTGTTTTGTTGGTCGTAATTTGATGGTACCATAATATTTTGGATTTGAAGTTGCATTTATTTGACCATTGTGTGTTAGACTAGCGGGTGCTATTAAGTTTGATAATGTTATGCACTTTGAATTTGATGGTAATGATGGCTAGGGATGATGATGATGTTTGTTTGGTTAATTTCTTTTTTTAGATGAAGTAGTAAGCATCATAAAAATTTTATGCACATCAAGGGATGATAATATGGATTTAAATTTGGGTAGTCACGAGAAACGTTCGGTCTAACAATATCGGCATTTTTAATTGACATTGACCTTACAAACGATGTTTGTTTTGTTCTATTTAAAAACAAATATTACTATTGTGTGTTACAATTAAAAATAAGAAAATCTCATTTTAGTCTCACATATAAAAATATGAGAAGCTATTCTCATGAGCTTAGCTTAGTTGGTAGGGATATTGCATATTACATGCAAGGATCGGGGTTCAAACCTCGGACACTCCACTTCTCCACAATTAAATTGTGTAAGCTCTAGCCACTAGGCTACTTGACAAAATAAAATAAAATATGAGAAGCTCGTTTTCCCTTCCTTTCCTTTTCGCATCCGTCTTCGAAAAGCAGTAGATCTGTTCGAAACTCACATGCGCAGTGAAGAGTTGTTTATCTTCTTCCGACGTCTTCTTGTTGGCCTGCGTTTTGTGGATCTTTGCTGTTTGATCCGGTTCCAGATTCTGGGGTTGGTGGGTCGTGTGGTTTTCATGGTTGTTGTTGGGTTTTGGCTTTGAAGCTTGTATTCACTGCGCGGAAGGGTTGGGTTGGTGTTTTGGCCTGCCGGTTGTTCTTGTTTTCATTTGATGGAACTTTGTCGGTTGTGTTGGTCCGTTTTTGTTTGTGGTGGTGTTCGTACTGTTCTCTTTTTTGTATTGTTTTGTTTTTATGTTCAGGTGCTTCTTCTAAGAGATTGGTGGGTGGCAATAGATGTGACCTTCTTCGTGGTGATTCGGATTCGTAAACTCGAAAGGACTGTTTGGTTACTATCGTGGCTTCGGTTACAATAACCCGAAATGGTCTGATTCTGTTAACCCGAAAGGGTCTAGTTACGAACGTATTGGACTCATCCCTTGATCTGGGTTTTTACGCGTTTATGCTAGAAAGAGCTTATATGCTTGCTGGTGTACTCAGGGAGCTGTTGGCACTTGGATTTTGTTACCGTGTTGGCGGTCAATCCATTCGCCATATTAAAACTTAAACTATTCTTTTGCGATGTTCACTTTTCATATTTTTTGTAACTTGGTTTCGCACCCTTACGTGGGTTCGCTGGGTTGCACCCGTGATAAGTGAATTTGTGTTAGGATAGTTTATAGTTGTACTACCTGGTATGATTATCATGATGTATTCCCATTTGGGTTTTACCTGGGTCAGGTCTAATGTGCCCCAGTCTCTGTATCTCTTTTTTTATTTAATGTATTTCCCTTTTGCTTAAAGAAAAGCTGATAAAATCAAATTTTCATCAAGTTTAGGGACAAAAAACATGAGCAAACTGCTGTTTAATTAGCAGCAAGTTAGGGGAAGATGGAACCATAAACCAATTCATAACAACTAATATAATTTAGACACTTAATATTATTAAAGTTAAGCAAATGTATGGATGTCAATTTTTAAGGATTTCTTATTTTAAATCATTGAAATTAGTCAAAACAATTAAGTTAGGGGAGAAGGAAAAACAGTTCGATGAGTCCATGATAGTCTAGTTGTAACTTGGGTGTGTGGGCTATGAAGTTAGTTCAAATGAGTTGGTTGAGATATACACTTGTTCCAACATTTTGTATGTATTAGGTTAGATTTGGTTCCAAATCATGAATTTTGTCATTGGTAGTTAACCCTCAACATGAGTATTATGTAAGTATTAGTAGTCACTTAGTGATGCCTATGTATATATATATTTTTTGGTTACATATGCCTATGTATTGTGGTAACTACATTATTAGAATGTAATTTTCTATTTGTAATATCTCTACTCTGACCGATAGATAAGAGTTTCAAGAAGTTTCTCTTTATCTTTTTTATGGATGTTATATTTCATAACATGGTATGAGAGCAATGTCTATGTATTGTGGTAACTACATTATTATAATGTAATTTTTCATTTGTAATATCACTACTTTGACCGATAGATAAGAGTTTCAAGAAGTTTCTCTCTATCTTTTCTATGGATGTTATGTTTCATAACATGATATTAGAGCAAATTCAATTTTCTCAATTTTCATTTTCTCTCTTTTAAATTTTCCTTTTCTCAATTTATTTTTTCAATATTCAATTTTCATTCGTTTTCTATAACTTTCTCACCGCTTCCGGTTCATTTTCAATTTCTTTATTATTTTTTCTATCGATTTCGTTCTAGATTCATATTCATCATAGAGAGTTATCCTCTTAGCCATGACTTTGTATCATTAAGGTACAAACTTAAATATTGTATGCACCCTGCCTAGTAGTGGCAATCTTGTAAAAGTTTGGAGAGACACAAAACACTTGGAATAATTTGCAAAGACTCTAAACATCGGTCTTCATGTGTGTGAGATGATGGAGTAGACTGGTCTAAGTCATGATCATTGTTGGATAACTCATCATGGTTGGCTAACCGAATAAATGATGAGAGGGAAAACCACTTTGGAAAGGGTGACTGGACTAGCCAATAAGGTTGATGGTGAACCAAGATAAATTTGATGTGTCGTGCACCTCTTCTTAGGTCAAGTTCTTTATGGTTTAACTTCATCATGTCTCTATTGTTATGACACAAAATTACGTGTTTTGATAAAGAACTATTGCATTTAACCTTCTGTCAACAAGCTACCTCAGTGCTAATGATTTTTTTTTTTTAGTTAGTGGTAATACTTAATAAGTAAAAATGTTTTGACTTGTTAAAAAAAAAAAGTTTTGAAACCCATAAACATAATTCAAACCCCACATTCTTGTGTTTTGCACCCACCTTCAATGTATGTGCGGCTTGAAAAATTTCTATATAACCCTAGTTTTACCTAGAAGCTAGGGATCCAAATTTTGATGGCTCTGAAGCGTAAGGTGAGATCCAACAACTCTAAGGTGACATTTTTTTAGGGCTTGGAAACAAGTTAGAACATCTACACCATTGTTGATGTGTTTATCTTTTACTATTCAAATTATGTTGCTCGTTACTGTTATCATGTGTATTTAAACTCTAATAGATTCTGATTGATTGATTGATCTATCAGTCCTTTTTTAATATAATTCAAGATATGTTTATGTGATATATCTTGTTCTTAATGCTTTTCAACTTTTGATCAATTTTGAATTGATTTTAGGTTACAGCTCACTATTAACATTAGGTTTTGTAATTGTACCTAGATATGTTATTTGCTAAGTTAGTTCACCTAGACATATGGTTTTGATCAGTATGACTTTGTTTAACGTGATCAAATGATTTTGATAATGTGAGATTCACCAAGACATATAGTTTCTAAATTAGATAAACAAGATCTTGAATTGCAACTAGAGTAGGTCTACTTTGTCAAACATCGTAAACGTAGACCTTAAATTGCAAGTTGGATTATGAACTAGATTGACCAAACTAGAACATAAAATGGATTCAAGAAATTCCATCCGCCTTTCGTTGATTTGTTCAAATCTATTTTAGTTTCTTTGCAAGAAACTCTTATGCCAACCCCCAATTTACTATTTTTAATTAAGTTTAAATTGCCGAGTAGAAACGAGAATCAATGTGGAGACGATTCACTTACTACTTTATTACTTTAACAATTTAGTACACTTGTTGAATTTGTCATCAAGTTTTTAGTGCCGTTGTCGGGGATTGTTGATATTTTCAACAAGGCAATTTCACTTTACTTATTGCAATTTATTTTCTCTATTTTTCAGTAATTTAAGTTTTTGTCGAAAAAAATGAAAATACCAAAATTATTTACTTTTTGTTGTATTGTGTTATTTAGGTGCAATTCTACTTAAAAGAGGTGTTTAGGATATAATTTCAATGAGATTAAAACCATCCAGATGTTCACAACAGGTTTGAAGGAACCACACGAGACACAAGTCTTGGAGCCTAATCACATATACCCTAAGGATCCCTAATAAATTAAAGAAAGAAGGATAAAATTCATATTTAATGATTCTGGTTAAAGCAAGTTGCTAATCTTCAACCGTAATATGTCACCTCCCTATTGCAAGAAAGCATTAAGCGCGAAACATATGAAAATTAAATATAACTCAGATCATAAATGAATAAACGACTTGCATTAATAAAATTCAATAAATAAATAAATAAAGGTTCATCTGAGAATCTTAATAAAAAGGCGTTTAGAACAAAAAGTGGAGTAGGTGTGAGACTTCTCCTTGATGCTTCAAATGCTTACCTTCCTCTTGAACCACCAGGTTCTGAATGAATATTTTTGCATTGAAGGAGATCTATTTATATGCAGATTTCCAACTAGATTTTGGGTTGAAATTTTGGGCTTTTACTCTCAAACCTGCTAGGAAAAATCATCAAAAATATAATTTTTCATGGAACAACATGCGTGGGACGTATGTTCACTTAAAATAGAACAAGTTCAGTTGGTCCAATGCTCCTAGGGCGCGTGGGTCATGTGTGGGGATTTAGCCTTAGGTGCAGAAATTCCTTTTATCACCGTTCTTTGAGTGTTTTCCTTCCCCGAGTTGTTCTTGTGACCGGAGACAAAATTTCTCCAATTTGTAATGTCATTAAAGCCTTCAAGAACCTTGATGATCTTCATTACATGTTTTCAGAAACTTCCATGAGGTGTCTCACTTACCTTACGACCACCCTTCAAGACCTAATGTTGTACTCAGTTCTAGCTCGAATCATGCATCCTTGGGCCTGGCTGAGTACCACATTGGACAACTTAAGCGTAGGAAATTCGGCGAATCAAAGTTTGTGTGGCCTAAAGATTTTTAATTTCCTCTAAAGTTGGTAAATATGCTTGTAAAACTTAACTCAACTCATAATGTCAATATTGTTAGACTAGAAATCACCGTCTAAGTTCAAATTCGAGACCTCGCAGTTACGCATAGTTTCAATAGTGTTTGTCAATTTGTCCAAAAAAACATTGGATATATATTCCACATTAATCTAAGAAGAAATCAACGATGATCAAAATAAAAAGTAGTTGGACCAGTATGATCCTAAAAGCCCCAACCCCCAATTATTAATTAGGATCTAATGACAAGATCCATTAGAAACAAGATAAGAAGAGCCAATAAATGAGACAAGGCAAGATCCATCGAGGTAACCACATCGACATGACATATGTCATTATACAAAAGTTAACCTCCTCAAGCACCTTGTCAGAAATAACCGCCTATTAAAAAGAGGAGACCAATTTCGTGAATGTAATTAATCCTTTAGTTTATTTTTACAGAATATAAGGGAAAAAATGATTTCCTTTTTATGTTAACCCTCTAATTCATAAGAGAAAGAGACTAGTAATCCGAATCAGTTCTACTAATGTAGCAAAATACTATAGTTTCACACAATTTTTAATCTCGACCGTTCATCTAAGATCAAACAGTTAAGAATGAAACTTCTGCATTTTTAATTAAAACAATCTTGCTCATATAGTTTTGATCGACAACTTGTATCGATTACAACATCCTACTATAACAATAATATCATTTTCGGTTAAGAATGAAAACTGTGCATTTTTAATTAAAACAAGGACAATGTTAACCAGTGCCCCCGGGACATTGGTTAAGCAACCAAAAAAAGTAAGATTTTATTGAAAAGTGGTGTAATAATTAGTTGGTCAAAAGTAAACGTTTATATTTCCAAAACAATTTTTTTACTTTTGGATTCCTTAACCAGTGCCACTGGTTAACAAGACCCTTAAAACAATATCGGTCATATAGTTTTGATCGGACAACTTGTATTGATTACAACATCCTACTGTAACAATAATATCACATTCCTTATTAATTTGAAGTTTGATCGAGAGATAAATAAAACACGATCAAATAATAGTTGAATGGGAGGAGAAAGAAGTGTGAAAGAGAATTGATACCAAAGAAGGAAGGAGAAAGGAAGATTGGATTTGATGACGCGCAAGAGTAGGAATCGGAAACTTCTGTATACCCATCAAACACTCATTACGCAAATTTAGCTCAAAAAAACATTAAAAAAAAATCATATATAAAACAAAAAACACACTCTCTTTCTCTCTCTTCTTTCTCTTTCTTCTTCATTCTTCAATCTTCAACCTCTCTCTCTCTCTCTCGAGGAATTCACAATGAACAGGTCTCAAGATCAAAGGTCAAGACCTGCAAAACCAGCCACAATTCATTCATGTGCTCTTTCAGGTGACCTCATTGGTCTTCAGAAGCTACTTCGTGATAACCCTTCTCTTCTCAATGACAAAAACCCTGTTGTAAGATTATTTTACGACCCTTTTGTTTTTTCTTTGTTTTGATCAAATGGGTGTCTTCAAAATTTGATCTTTTTTTGTTATTGTTGTTGTTGTTGGTGTTTTTGAGATACCCTTTTGTTTGATCTTGCTTGAGTTTTGTAAAAATTGGATCTTTATGGTGTTTTAGAAGTAGAAATGTTTATGTTTGTGTTTTGAATTGTGAATTGTGGGTTTAGATCTGATTTTGTAATAACTTGTGGCTTAATCAACAGGGTTTAATCTGATTCAATATTCAATTTAATGGAATTTCTTGATGTATGTGACTGTGATGAATGGTTGTCTTATGAACGATTAGATTAGCTTGATTTGATTTGATTACTTGCTAGCTATGATATGAAGCACAGATATGATACTGACACGTTGGCACCGGTAATAATTTGAGAAAGTGGTATATTGAATGTAATCACATATGTCGGTGTTCAATCGGAAGTATCGGTGCTACATAGAGGGCTAGTCTTGCTAAATAATCATTTTTCTGCTATACTTGTACTCTTTCAATGCAATATGCCTAATACATTAATCAAAAGAAAAATGAGAGACAAACATGGTGCCTTGGGTTTTGAGAGAAACCCTGTTGTAAGATTACCCTTTTCCCGTCGTTTTTAACAAATAGGCATCTCCAAAATTTCATCTATTTTTTTGTTATTGTTGTTTTTAGATACCCTTTTCTATGATCTTGCTTAAGCTTTGAATTTTTTTTAGATCTTTATGGTTTTTTGTAAGCAATAATGTTCATGCTCATGTTTGTGTTGTGAATTGAGGATTTGGATTGATGTGTATTGGATTTGGATCTGTCTAGTAATAACTTGTGGCTTAGTCAACAAGGTTTAATCTGATTTGTTTTTAATGGAAGATTTGTTGATGTAATGAATGGTTATGTTGTGAAAGATTAAATTAGCTTGTTTTGATTTGATTACTTGCTAGCTATGAAGCACATACATGACACTGACACGTTGACACCAGTAAAATTTGAGAAAATGGCATAGTGAATGTAAATACATATTTCAATGTTCAATCTGGACGAGCATCAATGCTACATTGATTGCTAGTTTTTCTAAATAACAATTTTTCATCAATGCTACACTGTACTGTACCCTTTTGTATGATCTTGCTTAAGTTTTGAAAAAAATTAGATCTTTTTGGTTTTCTGTGAGAAAAAAATGTTGATGGTTGTGTTCTGAATTGAGGATTTGGAATGATGGATGTGTATGGGAATTAGATATGCTTTTGTATTTACTTGTGGCTTGATCAACAGGGTTTAATCTAATTCATTTTTTAATTTAATAGAATTTGTTGATGTATGTGATGAATGATTCTCTTATGAAATTTTAGATTAGAAATGTTGATGTTTGTATTGTGAATTGAGGATTTGGAAATTGGAATTATGTGCACGGGATTTGGATCTGGTTGGAAATAGCTTGTGGCTTAATCAAGAGTGTGTAATTTGGTTCATTTTTTAATTTAGTGGACAATTTGTTGATATATACGATGTGAACGGTTACCTATGAAATATCATATTAGTTTGTTTTGATTTGATTACTTGTTAGCTATGAAGCACAGACACGACACTGACATATCAACATTGGTAATAACTTGTGGCTTAATCAATAGTGTGTAATCTGATTCATTTGTTTTTAATTTAATGGAAGATTTCTTGATGTATGTGATGAATGGTTATCTTATGAAAGATAAGATTAACTTGATTTGATTACTTGCTTGCTATGAAGCACATACACAACACTGACATACTAATAATTTGAGAAAATTGTATAATTGAATACAATCACATATGTTGGAGTTCAATCTGAAGTGTCGGTGCTGCATAGGTTGCTTATTGCCAGTCTTGCTAAATAATCATTTATGTTATAACTTTTCGTATGATCTTGCTTAATTTTGAAAAAAAGTAGATCTTTATGGTTTCTTGCGAGAAAAAACGTTGATGTTTTTGTTGTGAATTGAGGATTTGGAATTGTGTTCGGGATTCGGATCTACTTTTGTAATAACTCGAGGCTTAATCATCAGGGTTTAATCTGACTCATTTTTTAATTTAATGGATGATTTGTTGGTGTATGTAATGAATGGTTATGTTATGAATGATTTGATTACTTACTAGCTATGAAGCACAGACATGACACCGACATGTTGAGACTTACAATAATTTGAGAAAATGGTATAATTAAATGTAATTACATATGTCGGTGTTCATCTGAAGTGTCGACTACATAGATTTTTATTGTTAGTCTCGCTAAATAATCATTTTTTGCTATGCTTGTACTCTTTCAACGCAATATGCCTAATACATTAATCAAAAGAAAAATGAGAGACAAGCATGGTGCCTTGGGTTTTGAATAGGTTGAAGAGGAATTCGTTAGATCTTCAAGGGGAGACTTTATGTTTAGACTTTTTCATGGGAAAGGATATTTTGTTGGTTTCTCTTTGCTCATCGCTTGGTTTTTTTCTCCTCGTCGGGTTTATGTGACAAATATATTGAGGGATTGAAGGGAATTATTATGTCAATCCTTTTGGGTTTATTGCTTGGCATGCATATGTAGTGATGGATTTGGATTCCACGTTGAAACTGTGTGACATAGTTATTGATCTTGGCTGACCGATCTCAAATTGATGGCCGAGATGATTCATGCGTGTAACTGCATGCTTATTTTACTGCAGTCGATCTAGATCTATGTAGTTCTGGATCCATGTAGTTGTCTACCTACATTTTGATTTCTCACTCTAGGATTTATCTAGAATTCAAATTATATGCTGAAGATCAAAGCTGTTGTGTATGCAGATGGCACACACACCTCTTCATGTTTCTGCAGGAAACAATAGGGCTGACATAGTTAAATTTCTTCTTGAGTGGCAAGGATCAGAGAGGGTTGAGATAGAGGCTAAGAATATGGTAGGTACCCATCAATTTTTCTATTAAAGTTATTGTTAGAATTTAAATATGTTTGATATAGAGTTCCAGTTATTGTCTTGTAATTGTAATTTCTTTTCTATGTATCACTTCTGCAGTATGGAGAAACTCCACTGCACATGGCAGCAAAGAACGGATGTAGTGAAGCCGCACAGCTGCTTCTTGCACACGGCGCGTCTATTGAAGCTAGAGCAAATGTAATTTCTTTTCCGCCACTTCACAGTCTAAGTATAAACGCTTATCATATAAATGGTTATGTATAAAATTAAGTCAAACTATTTTCATATAAGTTATAAACTGTTTTCATAAGTTATCTTGGAGAGCTTATGATAATAAGTTGAACACAAATTATGGAAATATCATAAGCTATTTCCGTAAGCTCTCTCAAACAGACTCACAAATGCTATGGAAGTAGATAAGCTCAAATAAGCCAATCCAAATAATATAGTTGAAAAACAAACAAGAGTTATCTTTATGCTTAGTGATAATTCATATAAAAGTTTGTTCTGGCCTTTTTCTTGCAGAATGGTATGACACCTTTACACCTTGCAGTTTGGCACTCGTTAAGAGCAGAAGAATTCTTAACTGTGAAAACATTGCTTGAACATAATGCAGATTGCAGTGCTAAGGACAATGTATATAATTTTATCTCTATTTTTATTATTGCTTAATAGCTTTTTGGTTAAATCATGGTAGATGCTTAAAGCCTATGAATTGCAGGAGGGAATGACACCTTTGAATCATCTTTCGCAAGGCCCTGGAAATGACAAACTTAGGGAACTATTAAACTGGCATCTTGAAGAGCAGAGAAAGAGGAGAGCTATTAAAGCATGCAGCGAAACCAAAGCTAAAATGGATGAACTTGAAAAGGAACTTTCAAATATTGTAGGTCTTAATGATCTAAAAATACAACTACGAAAATGGGCGAAAGGCATGCTTTTGGATGAGAGGCGTAGAGCTCTTGGTCTGCATGTTGGCACAAGACGACCCCCTCATATGGCCTTCCTTGGGAATCCTGGAACGGGTAAAACTATGGTGGCACGGATCCTTGGAAGATTACTTCATATGGTGGGAATTCTACCTACTGATAAAGTGACAGAAGTACAACGGACCGATTTAGTTGGCGAGTTTGTCGGTCATACCGGTCCAAAAACCAGGAGGAAGGTATGTTATCGGCATTGAAATTCATTTTCTCTTTCAGGCTACATTTGCATTGGTTATCAGTGTCTTATGATATATACTAGTTGTATATAGATTCAATACTAAATTGAACCTTATCGGTATGAATCTCTAATGTGTATCTATTTGGACATGAATCCAATCTTAAAACCAAATTCATTCTAATGAATCATTGACTAAACTTAGTACAGTCAACCACTATTTTGTCAACTTTGTTAACCATGAACTTTTCTTTCGTCATTTGTTATACTACTTGAATCTTGAATCATTTTGAGGCTCATAATGATATATCAGCTTATAATTTTGTTGTCACTTGTTTTTTTCTTCTTAAAAATGTCATTTTTATTGGCAATGTATCATTATATCTTACGATTCATTCATAATAAGATTCTATTCACATTTCAAGAAAAAAGTCGTCTGATTCACTATTTGAAATTCTATTTTAAAACTAACCATGTTATTTATACAGATCCAAGAAGCAGAAGGGGGAATTCTTTTTGTCGATGAAGCTTATAGACTGATACCAATGCAGAAATCGGATGATAAGGACTATGGGTTGGAAGCCTTGGAGGAGATTATGTCTGTCATGGACAGTGGAAAAATTGTAGTCATATTTGCAGGCTACAGCGAACCAATGAAACGAGTAATTGCTTCTAACGAAGGCTTTTGCAGACGGGTGACTAAGTTTTTTCATTTTATCGATTTTAGTTCAGCGGAACTAGCAACAATTCTTCACATCAAGATGAGCAATTTAGCAGAAGGTAGTTTGCTATATGGATTTAAGTTGCATTCCAATTGCAGTATAAAAGCCATAGAAGCGTTGATACAAAGGGAAACAACCGAAAAACAACGTAAGGAAACAAACGGAGGTTTGGTAGATACCATGATGATTAATGCAAGAGAAAATTTGGACCTAAGACTTAGCTTTGACTGTATAGATACCGAAGAACTTCTTACCATTACATTGGAAGATTTAGAAGCAGGTCTTGGCTTTTTAGCACAGTAACCATTCTTTGGCAATTAGGTATTTTGGATTTTGGAGGAATTCAGATTGTGTGTAGTCATGCAGTTAGCCACATTGATGGTCGTTGGATCAAGATCAGATAGCCCAGATTTCAATGTGGATTTTGATATTTTTAAAAGAAATATCAAAATACCGAGCTTAAAATCCGGACCGTTTATCTTGATTCAACGACCACCAATGTATCTGACTGCACGGGAATGTGACTGCATACAACTCAAATCTATTGCAAGTTTGCAGCTGCACAATGAGGAGCCTGTCATGAATTGAGTTTGCCACAATAGGTGGATCCTTCCTTGGGAAGGGTTTTGTGCAATTCATTATGTTATATAGATTCTATTGATGCACTTTGCTTTATTATATTTTATTACTGGCCTTTCATTGTATTCTTTGTATGTTGTTATTCATTCTTATAAGGCAGTAATAATACTCTCATTTAGTTTGTGGTTGTCCTTAAGTATTTTAATTAATTATTTTACATTTATGGTTTGTTAAGTGTACGATACTGATTTTTTTCTTTCTTTTTGGAGTAAAAATAGTTTATAAATATCAAGCTTTTGGTGCTTACTAATTAGTAGACTACATTGTTTTGAACAACTTTTCATTGGATTGAGGCTAAATTTTATTTGTACATTATTACCACAAAATTGATCATTGAAAAAAGATTTGAATTTAAAATAAATATTTAATAATTATCATTTTAATATGTTATGAGGTTAAGGCTTGACAATGGGGTGAATATTACTTTTCATGTATTTACTTTACATCATCTTGTAAAAAAAAAGTATTTACTTTACATCCACGAATATTGATGCAGATAATTTTCTGGATTATTCTTTAATATCTATCAGAAAAGATGGGTATTAGGTTAAATCCAAATGATTGAGTCAAAAATAAAAAGATTAAATTTAAATATTGGATGTTGAGTATTGTATCCAATAAAATTTTAGGATATAAAATTTTTTTTTTGACAGAAGGATATAAGAGTTGTCACCTAATAATAATCTAAAAGTATTCTGGCTGTTTAAGAATTGAAAATACATCCTCTCAAAATACGAAATAATGAAAATAATAAAATTTTATTAATTTAAAATAGATAAAAAAATTAGAGCCCAAAAAAAAAGTCATAGAAAATCACGTAATATATATTTATAATATGCTGTATTTTTTTTTAATATTTAAGCTATCGTGGATAATAATCTTGGACATTGCGTGCAAGTCAATAATAATAACATGGAAAATCATGCATAAAACAAGAAACTTTTTCCTAAAAAAGAAAACCAACACGCTTAAGCAAACAGCAATTTGTAACAAAAGAAAAAACAAACAACAATTTTAGGTGATCAGAACAAATGATTATATTAACATCTTGACTAAATATAATAGTAAGTACTAAATTAAGTGGAATAAAATGATATGAGACTAGGAGTTACCAACAAATTGTCACAAAAGAAGGAAAAAAATACCACTTATTCATCTATGGTTAACTACAAAGATCACTTAGATGAAATAGCAGGAGGCCTTTGCCACCTTAACTAAAAGTTATGCGTTCATGAGAATGTAGCAACGTTAAATTTCTTGAACGAGAGTTTTACCATCCATTAATTATAGTATGAATGATTAAGGACAAAACTTAGGTACAATTCCTTAGGTGCTTTTCGTATAGTTCTTAACTAAAAATACAATTTTCTTGAACATAACAAACTTTGAAAGAATTATGGATTTAAGGAAATCATAGTGAATTTAGTTAAGAACCATACGGAAAGCACCTAAGGAATTGTACCTAAGTTTTTTCCAAAAATTAATTTCTACAGTGGTGCGTAAAAAATATCCAAGTCACACGAGAAAACTATTTCATTCCTTAAACCTTAGCAAAATCAAAAGAATTAATTTTTTTGTTGATTTTGAAATGATAATTAAATTTTTAAATAATTTATATATTTGTTCAATTATTCGTCTCTTAAATTATTGTGACTCACTCCCTCTTGAGTGAAAAGTTTTCTTTACTCCACTTCTATTTATTTAATTATTTGAAAAAACTAAAATGAATCGAAAATAATATTCATCTTCATATAACTAAATCAGTGTTGTTAGAGCTAGACTAAACCGACCAATTCAATCGATTGACTCAAGAATCGAATGATCAACTCGTTGGTTCAACCACAATTTTCTCTCAAATTTGATTAGACTGCGATTCAACGAAAATTCAATTGATCGAATCAACTGAACCATAATTCAGAGGTCCTAACAGTTCAATTTTTAATCAATTTTTTCCTTGATAAATCAAGGTATCTCCACACTCAACTACGAAAATTAATCATTCGAAATAATTAAGATCCATTTAAAAGGTTGACCTCTTCCAAAATATAAATTATTTTCATACGCACCAACCAAAAATCGAACCCTAAACCAAATAGTTAAATTATATATTGAATCTTAGACCAAATAGTTAAATCAAACCGGTCAAAAAAATAAATAATTTCAACTTCTCGAATACACACACATTCAATCAAAATTCAACGGACTGAATCAATTGAACCACAACTAAGAGGTCTCACCGGTCTGATCTTCTAGCCTATTTTTTTAAAATATTGATCCAAAAGACACTTGTATCAAAGTAGTGAATGTAGTGTTAGTATTTAACCGAAATAACCATAAGTATAAATGTTATGTCGGTTTTCCCTTATCAGTGAATTCCAAAAAAATCCCATTTTTCTGTCTATATCCACACACACACACACACACACTGTTCCACACACATTGTTCCTGCAACAAAATCCAACAATATCATAGAACAACACAAAAATGGTGTTAACTTCAATTTCAACAATATCTTCACCATCATCATCATCATCTTCATTCTTCTCTGATTCACCATCAACTTCCAAAGCTTTTCCTTCTTTTCTTGTTGGATTTCCAAAACCACCCTCTTCAAATTCCACCCTCAAAATCAAAACTTGTTTTGCTTCATCAACTCAACATGAAAATGGGTCACCAGAACAGTTTCTACAAAGCAATTCCATTGCAGATTTCATTAGGTTCAAGAAAGGGATTGGTTCTACTGGTTTGTTGCAGACTGCTGTTGTTAGATATAAGAAGAACTTTCCTTCGTCTCTTTTGAAGCCTTTTCTTCAGGTTGGTTTAAAGTTTATGTCTTTCTAGTTTTTTCTCAATTGGGTTTTGTTTCCATAGAATGGTTTTTTGATGTTATTTGTTGTTGTTGTTGTTGTTGTAGGTTGATTTGATTTCAACAATTCATATAGCTGATGAAGAGTATGTATTGTTTATCTTGGTCTTTTTACCCTTATTGATTTTTGAATTGAGTAGTTGTTTTCAAGAGCTACTTAGGCTTTGTTTGGATAAACATCTTATATATAAGTGCTTATGTATAAGTTATTTCTATAATAAAAGATAAAAATAGTGTCAATCTGTTTTCAATTTTCATATAAGTTATAAGCTGTTTTGATAAGCTGTTATGGAAAGATTATGGAAATAAGCTGAAAACAGCTTATAGAATGTCTAAATAATGTCAATCTGTTTTCAATTTTCATATAAGATGTTTTCATAAGTCCCCCATTTCTCAAGAGCAATTTAATACCTTTTGTTTAGACTGTCTTATTTTAGCTTATGTACTGATATAGCTTCTTCAAAAAAAGCTTATGTATTGACATAGACACTTATGAGATTGTTTGGGAGGATTTATGAAAATAGCTTATGACATGTCCATGAGCTAATTCGACGCTGTTATTATTGGGGGCAGCTGGATAAACAATTTAGTCAAGTGTTTATTCAAGAAGTGTGTATCATACAAGAGTTTATGTTTAAGCTCTTTTTACCATCAATGACAGAATGAGGATAAACTCTAGATAAGCTCTTTATGTGCTGTATCTTTAAGTAATTTTAGAAATTTTATGAAAATAAGTTAAAAATGACTTCCATGAGGTGTCAAATTGTGGTTAGAGTTTGACTTTGTATCATCAAAAGACGCAGTTCAAATTCCGTTTGGGACAATTGTTAAATAGCCATTAGTGCCACTTTATTAATAATAATTCCCCTTTCCCGATTTTTTTTTATAAAACTTGTAAACAACTTATATCATACTCCCTCCGTTTCTAAATATAAGCAAAATTTACTTTTTTGGTTAATTCATTTAATGATGTATGTGGTTCATAATATGGACCACATACATCATTAAATGAATGAACCAAAAA
>Ga0315915_1000252_pt1 | contig 49230 bp, 44 predicted proteins | sample MpolbnodulesMG_FD_207738 | JGI IMG/M metagenome (GOLD analysis project Ga0315915, IMG submission 207738) | Medicago polymorpha root nodule microbial communities from Los Angeles, California, United States - branched nodules | ecosystem: Host-associated > Plants > Roots > Nodule | place: USA... | reverse complement strand
CTTTTTTTCTTCTTCTACACTGATGCAATCCGGATTTCGTTTTCCGGACTATATTGTTGCAATCCGGAAAATAAATTTCGTAAACACCCAGAATATGTTTTGATTGTCTGTTTTCTACTGTTTTGTGCTGATTGTGTTGTGTGCGTGTTACAAAAGGTTCATCCTCTACTCAGCGCGTAAGGGAGGCAGGGCATGCTTCCCATAGGAGAGAGCGTACCCAACGGATGGAGGAGGAAGGTGTTGTTCCTCCGAGGCATCGGGGTGCCAGAGGACGCCGTGCTGATGTCGAGCATCAGCCGGAGCAGCATGAGCAAGAGTATGACGAGATGGACGTGCAACAATTGGAGGAGGATGAGTTTGAGGAGGAGCTTCATGCAATGGACGATGATATGGAAGATGCGCACCCGCAGCGAAGGCGGACGAGGAAGAAGCGTGCAGTGGACCCTGAGCCACTTGATGACTATCCTGGTGGCCCACACGACACTAGCCTACTATGGAGGTGCCATGTGCACGTGGCCAGGAAGGCGTCTGATGGCCAAATATTTATTAATGTTGAACTTACTTTAATATGTTGTTAATCTTTGTGAAAATGATGTTTATATTCGTGAAACGAATGTTTATTAATGTTACTTTAATAAATTGTTGAACTACTCTGTTTATGAAGCCATGAGTGTAAACTGATGTTTAGGTATTGTTTTTTATTATTTGCAGTGACGTGGCAATTTAAAATGCATCGCCAACGAAAAGAAGATAGAGATGATGCATGACAAAGAAACCACCCCTATCATGGCTGCACGTTGGTGGCGTGATAATTTGTAGGGCACTGATTTGATTTGTGCCTTTGTGGAGAGGTGGCACGAGGAAACTTTCACTTTCCATCTTCCGTTTGGGGAGATGACAGTGACACTTGATAATGTGTCCTGTTTGGTGCATATCTACATTGATGGCATGCTTCTGTCCCACGAGACTATCACACAGGACGTCACAGTGGAATGGATGGTGACGCACTTGGGGTCTGATCCGGGTGAAGCTCATGTTGAGATGACAAAGACCAAAGGTGCACATTTTCGATTTGGCTACTTGCAAAGGATTTTCAAGCTGCGTATGAAGGAGCAGTTGGAGTTGGAGACTGAGCATGGTTTAACTCAGGAGGCACGGAGAATGCATGACCAGGCTGTCCGCATATATTTGCTATACGTGGTGGGGACCATGCTCTTCACTGACAAAAGCCAAAATGATGTGGATGTTGTCTAATTGAGGTACTTTAGAGACCTTGATCTTGTTACTGGTTATTCATGGGGAGCTGCGGCACTAGCTCATTTGTATAGGGAGCTTAACAAGGTTGCAAGTTGGAACTGCGATCAGGTGTTAGGATACCTGACTTTGTTGCAGGTATAAATTAAAAATTATGTTTTGTTTTTTTAAATGTAAGTGTTTAATGTTTGTATATTTATATGTGGTTGTCATAGTTGCAGGTTTGGGTGTATCAGCACTTCCAAGGTATGGGAAGCAAGGATGTCTAGGAAAGATATCGAGAGCATCGGGATCCACGCGCGATGCTTTTTGTACCAGTGTCTGGTTTGGGAACACCAAACAACTACATAAACCATCTGGATAGGCTGGATCTGAGCGGCGTTGTCATGACCCCATATGGAGACCACCGTGAGGCACGTCCGTTTGAGCGGGTCAGCCTTTACTCTAGATTGCTCAGATACAAAGACCGCATGGTGAGATATCTGCCGGAGCGGGTTCTTTGTCAGTTTGGGAGGGTTCAGATGATACCGAGACATCCCGTTGACAGTTCACCTCATGTGACTAAATTGACGAAGATCTCACTCCGCTTTCAGCATGCTCTTGATCATGCGCTGCCACCTGAGCAGTTGAGGCATCGTGCAGTTCATGGCGTGGAGGCAGTAGATGGATACATTGAGTTGTTTTATCACCACTCTCATCCACGCATGATTCTTCCTGATATCCCGGTACCGGTGTCGAGGCCATCGGAGCGTGAGATCCTTGATGCGCTTGTTGCTCAAGAGGATGGAGAGCATGGGTACTTACAGCTTAGCGGAAGGATAAGCTGCATCAGAGACCATGTCTATGTTGTGATGTCCAGTGATGTGGTTTCGCGAGGGTCCGAAGAATGACAACATTTGGAGAAGGTATTGAAAGAGGTGCATGATGGGAAGGTTTACCGTCGTCGGAGAGCTACTGAGGGTGGCAGAGGTGCCAAGGTTGATTGTATTGTATTTTATGTTTATGTTTGAACATTTTAGATGATTTTTAATTATGTAACAGTTGGATAATTTTTATTTTTATGTTTTATTAATGTTTGAATGTTTGAAAATGATTTTGTGTCGTTAATTGTTATGTTATAAGTTGAATTTCTTGTTTGAACAATTGGTCAAAGGCCAAAGTGTTGGACTTCATGCTCTAAAATAGAGGTTCAGCCAAAGCAGATGACTTCTGCCTCTGTGTTGATGCAGTTCGGATTTCATAATCCGGAATGTTTTTACACGTTCCAGAATATGTAATCTAGAAACAACATTTCCCACCCCATTTGTTGACTTTCAACAGGGTGATTTACACTGTTCGGATTACACAATTCGGAAATTGTTAGAACTTTCCAGATTATGTAATATGAATCGATTCATTCAACATTGACATCAACATCCATTAGGGTGGTTTAAATGCCAAAATCCACGAATTTGTCCGGAATTTCTTTTCCGAAATGTGTTCGGACTATTGTGCTCTTGATTTTTGGATATCAAACCATTAATTGATTTGAATCGTCAATCTTTGAACTCTTAACTTTTATCCGTGGGAAGGGAAAAAGTAAGTAAAAACCCTTATGAGATTATGGATTCGGGGGTTGATTTTGCGGTGGGAAGGTGTTAAGCACCCTACACGACTACGGTACTCCGTAGAAACCTTTTGCCTAATTTATCTTGTGCTAAGTAATTTGCTTATTTTGAAAATACTTGCCTAAGAGTCAAAGTGAAAGAATGGAGGGAGAAGAAATTTGATTTTGGTTATTTTTATTTGATCTGGAAGGATGAATCCTTTTCCTACATACCCAAAAGAATAAGATCAAAATCAAGTAGAAGAAAAAAGAAGGGAAAAGGGGCCACGGGGCATAGAAGAAAAAAGAAGTGAGGTTGTTTGATTTTAATCAAAAGAAATCCAAGTCTAATATAGATATTAAAATTTGATTAAGAAAATAAAAGGAAAACAAACTTTTGGGTTAAAATCCAAGGTTTCTTAAGAAAATATTTTTTGAAGTTTTGCATATTTGATTTTTTTGGGAAAATGATTTTTCTAAACTAACGGTAAAGAAAAACTACACGTTTCAACGTAACGGAAAAATGAAATGTGAAAGGAATTACCGAGGATGTTGGATCCCAAGTAAAATTACAACCTAAATTACTAGTTGTTTACTTTTAAGGCACTCAAATTAGTCAAGTTTTTAATCCTAGTTAGTTCCGAATCCATTTTGGTCCTCACTCACGGTAATAACATAATGCGATAAAATAAATTTGTGGTGTCGGTGCATTTTTATTATATGAGTATTACATCAAGCCTAAATACATTCTATGATCTCAAGAGAAATATAAATGACAAGAATAATAAAATGCATGAATTAAATTACATAATTTCCTAAGTACACACTAATGAAATGATGACAATAAAATAAATGACAAGAATTACATATGCATGCAAAAAATTCTAAGCACAAATTAAATTAGAAATAAATGACAAATAAAATGAGCATAAAATAAATCGCAATTTAAAAACAATCAAGCAAATAAAAAAAAGGTGGAAATAAACAAATAAAACAAATATTAAAAGATAGAAAGTTTTAAAAGGGAGAATACATTTTTTAGAATAAAAAGAGACATTAAAATGAAAAAAAATGGTGTAAAATATATTGAAAAATAGTGAAGAAAAATAAGTAAAACAAAAGGCTCAGGCATGATGAATCTGGACCACTTGATGAATCAAGAGGTCCAGATTCAATCACCGTATCAACTCATCACAACCACCAGATCAAATGATCCAAAGATTTAAAAAACAGGAACACAATAATGAAATTAGACAACACTCATAGGATTTAAAATCAAGCACACAGTAGCCGTCAGATCTGACGGTTCAAACAAAAAACACACAGTGAGGAGTAAAAGACAAAGGGATACGTGAATCTTCCCAAGAGCATCCTGGACCGTCAGATCGGAGATCCGACGGTCTAGTCTTGAGGTCACGTGGCTAACAGATGGTCATGCACACACACAATCGGAACAAACAAAAAACAGCATAAAAGCAACTTTCAACAAAAAAACCACACAAATCACCAAAAACAACTCTCTTCTTTGAGTTTTAGAGAGAGAGAGAGAGTCTGACCTCTCTCTAAAACTCCGGTCATCTTCTCCGACTTGCTCATTTCACGCCGGCGCGGTGGTTACCGGCTTAGCAGGGCGGCGCCACCGCGCCGGAAAACTCAAACACCTCCTTTTTAAAAACCTCTATTCGGATCTGAAATTAGTTTTCGAAGAAAAGCAAAAGCACACCCTAGATCTACAGTTTAAACTCGAAATTTTTTGACACAAAAATGAAGACAAACAACATGATCTGTTACCTCTTCTGTTCAAAAAAATGGCTCGGTTCCTCCTCCTTTCCGTTTCTGTACCTTTGTTCCGATTCGGTTTCGTTGGCTTTCTCTCCTTTAACTTGGTTTCAACTTCTTCTTTACATTTCTTCGGTTTTCAATGATGTACGGATGCGGACTTGTTGTTGTTGCTGTGTACGAACACGGTTTGGAATCAGTTTGTTTGTGAAGAAATCGAAAATTTGGATTATTGTTGGGGTTTGGGTTTGTGAGTGATAATAGATCTGTGTTGTGAAGAAATGATATTGGATGGGAAGAAAAGGTAGTGTATGTGTCGATGAAATTGATTGAAACAGTTTCCGGAAAAATGCTTGTTCTTGAGGATTGGGAATGTTCTTGAGAATTTCTTAAAGAAAAAGAGGTTTGATCTAGAATTTGTGATTTGGAATGTGAATTAGGATTTTTGATGCGACTGTGATTTGATTGGTGACCTTTGCTGATTTCTCTAAAACAGTGCAATAAATGACAATTTATAACTAAAATGCCCCTGCAGAAATTTGTGCAAGAGAAAACCGAAGACCAATAGACAACTGACATGTGTCCAGGACTTTAAAAGATAGCACTCTAAAAACAAAATATTATTTAATAATAAAAATAAATAAAAACGAAAATTAAGAAATGAAATAAATAAAATTGAGATAAATATATAAAAGGAAAGAAATAAAAGGGGAAGATAATAAACTAAAAAAATGTAATTAAAATTGTTTCTCTCCGTAACCAAATGAGGTATTTTAAAATACCTCTCTGCCAAAATTTCGTCTGAAACAATAAAAATTCCCGACTTTAAAAATACGAATAAAATGGGTAAAAACAGAAGAAAAAAAAAAGTGGTCAAAATTTGGGATATGACAATTATATATTCTAAACTAGGGGTATTTTTGAAAAAATAGGACGCGCGAAGAAAGGTATAGGGTGAGAAAAGTAATATAAAAAATAAAAAATTTTAAAACCGTTTGGTTCGTAACTTTCTAACGACATTTTATTTTATTTTAACATCCTTGATATAACTTGGAAATGACATTTTTCAGTATATAGAGCAAATGAGAGAAGGCCAGAAAGGCGCAACTCCCAACAAATACAAAGTCCAATAGTACTGGGCAGCAAACAAAAGTCCATTGCAAACATCACAACAAAGATTCAACAGACTTCTTAAAACTGGTCACCTTATTCAAAATAGTTGATAGGAAATTACAACCATATCGGATTTTACACAACCAATAGTACTACTCCATTCTTACATCTTTTTCTATTTAACAATTTTAAACCAATGTAACAAGTCTTTAGATATTTCTTATTTTGTAGTAACTTGTTCTTTATATGTTTATTTGTGCAGTTACTACTAGGGATGAGAATAGGTTAAACCGAGTTAGGCTTTGCAAGGGCTAAGCCTGACCTTCCATATTTTTTTAAAGCCTAAATCTGGTCTGCGACCTGTCATAGGCCTACTTTTTAGGCCTGAGCCTGACTTTCTAAAAGCCTGATACGGCCTGCTAGCTTGTTTAAAAGCCTATATCTTATGAACATCTTTAAATAAGTAATGCGATCTAAGTTTAAATGGACTAGCGAACTAATAGTTCAATTAGATTAAACTCTCTTTTGATAATCAACACGAGGTTTTAAGGAATTCGACTATATATTGTATCATATTTCTATTCTTGTTTATAATAATACATTTATGTATGCAAAAAATTAATGTATACTAATAAAGTTTAAATTATTGAAAAAGTTTACAAATTTATATTTCAATTCAAAGTAAAAAATTTAATATAATAATAAATAATACTATTCATATTACTCAAATAGGCCGGCTTAATAGGCTTAAAAGGCTTTTTGAGAGGCCTGTGACCTGACCTTTTAAGCTAAATAGGTTTTAAAAAAAGCTTTGGTCTTGTCTATTTAAGAAAAAAGCTTGGCCTGACTTAGCCTGTCGTAGGCGAGGCCGTAGGTCCCTGTAGGCCGGCCTGACTTATTCCCATCCCTAATTACTAAGCTATTGCGTTATAAAGAGTGGTGCCGTATAGAGATCAACATAGACTTTTTTGTAAACTAGTTGCTTGCAATCTTCTTTTCATTCAATCCCAAAGATATTCTAGGTTTACTAGCTATTGCTAGTTTATGGTACATTGGAGCATGGTATAATAAACTTCCAAATTTGAAGAAACGCATCTCTTAAAATTAGGTGGTTGTCGTAGAAATGCCACTCTTTCGTTCTATGATCCAAACTTGTAAAAGTATGGACGAGGATATGATGGCATATTTTTAACAAACCAAAAGTCCTAATTTTATTATAAGCATAAATAGCATTTGTTTTTTCTCTCAAATAGCTTAGTAGTGGTGAGTATAAGTGGAGAATCTCATGTTCGAACCCAAGCTCTAACTAAGTTGTAATTACAGGACAAATAAATTACATATTTAATTTACAATATCAAATCAGTAGCACGATACAATATTTAATTGGTAAATAAAAAAAAATACAATCATTGTTGTTGGGTTTTTCATCATGAGATGGAAAAGAAATTGAATGTTCTTAGCGCCTTTGGAAATTAAACATCTTGATTGCTATGGCAAAGACCAAAGCAAAACCTATTGGAAATGCAACATTGACAAGAGCTACCACTCCTAGAAAATCATGCTTGAAATCAAAGTAATTTTTCAGAAAACCTTCTACTGTTTGTCTTCCATCACTGGTTTCAATGTTGTGCTTTACATCTCCATATTGTGAAACCACCAATCCATACAAACTCCACGCTATTGGATTTGCCCAACTGTACCATCTCCACCACACTGGGATATTCTGTTGGCCAAAGCCACCAAGAAAAATAATGTACTATATATTAGCTATATATACTACTATCAATATGTTTAAAAAAGCATGAATTTTAAAAATTAAAGAAATGGGAAAGGGGAAACTATTATTAAAGTGAAACTATTTTAATGTTCATAATCGTTTCCGACTATCCCTTGAGATTATAAAGTCCAACTCTCACTACTAAGATGACACCTTCAAGTCAAAAAGACACGAAATTAAAATGCATTAAGAGTTCGAGGAAATCAAAACTTACTGGTCTTGGGACTATGAATCCTGAGAAGAGATTCCACACTGAATAGAATGCCGAGGAAACTATAATGGAAATGTGATTGTTTGGGGTCATGGCCACAGACATCATGCCATAGTAGGTGAAGTAGAGGAAGGTGAAAAAGAAGAAGAATAGGCACCACATAACTTTAACCACAGACCATTCAAAACCAATCATAGCATACACTATAATGCCATAAACTACAGCTTGTACAAAAACATATGGGAGCTCAATTACAACCTGCAGTGCAAGAGAATTTTGAAAAGAAAAAAACAACTCAGGCGAATTATTTACGCATGAAGAAATAAATAAAAGTGCTAGTTTTAAATCTTCCTAATAACCTTTATGATTACTAAATGATTAACTTATTAACTGTTTTTTTGTTATGTTCTATAAGATAATAAAGACATCTATGATGGTACAAAAATCTATATTCTATAAATTGGTTTAGATACTTGCCTGAGCAAAAGCATATGGAAAAGCAGAATACATTCCGGCTGCTCTTTCTCTATAAAAGACCGTTCTTTCGACAGCAACCACTGGCTGCACTGAATTAGCATTTTTGATGCCAATTACGATAACAGCAGAATACATGGACCCCATGGCATTAAAAAGATCTTGTTCCTTTTCACTGAAAAAATTGATACGAAATTTTACAAACTCTAGAGTTTGAAGCCATAAAAAATGTATAGTTTTCCAATTTGATCTTACATTTTGGAGCCAAGGTCCCAAAACATGCTTCCAAACAAAACAGCAACTGCGGTTGAGTACAGAAATCTTATGGCATTATATTCAGGATTGCGCCAATAAGACCAATGTTGTTTCCATAAGCAAGCCATGCATTGTGTCCAAAAGGATCTCGAGTATTGTGAAGCAAAATAAAGATCTTCCGAACCTGGTGCTGGACTACTCAAATCTTTGATAAGTGCTTTGTTTCTCCTGAAACAATTATAGTAGATTATTTTCTGGTTCTATAGTTTGATTTGATTTCATACAAGTGAAAATACCTGTATAACTCTGAATTTTGGTACACCTCTGCAAAATCAATCCCCAATTCCCTTTCTTTAGATGAAGTTGTGACTTCCAACATCCATGTTGCTGGATTATAACCGTCTTTAATCTTGCTAACACCTTGGATCCCCTTCAATACAAAAGTGTTGCTTGTTGAAATATTAACAAAAAGATAACAATTTGAAACATAATAATGATTACTTTTAATTGGATATCTATATCTATTTTCTACCTACCTCAAAGTAATTGATTAAATTAGAAGAATCATGTCCAAGTGGCCCCACATATATCTCTTGTCCTCCTTGCTTAAGTAGCAAAAGCTGCATTTCATTGTAACAAAAATATTACAGACTTTGCAATGGAAGAGAACAAACAAAATATCATTAATTTCCTGTACTTTTACTTTTATCACCTCATCAAAAGATTCAAATATATCAATGCTAGGCTGGTGGATGGTACAAACAACTGTTCTTCCAGTGTTCACTGTGTTCCTAACTGTTCTCATCACAATAGCTGCAGCCCTTGCATCTAGCCCAGAAGTTGGCTCATCCATGAAGATTATAGAAGGGTTGGCTACCAACTCAACTGCAATTGTCAACCGTTTGCGCTGCTCCGTCGAGAGACCATTAACACCAGGCAATCCTACTAATGCATTTTGCAGTGGTTTCAGTTCCACAAGTTCCATGACTTCCTCAACAAACATCTGCAACCATTAGTTAGTTTCAAACTTGGAAACCTTGATAAAACATGCAAGTATTTGTCACACCTATATTTTTTATTCTTATGTTTTCTCATGACATAATAATTTCAATGAGTAGTAAATAAAGTTGTTAAAAAAAATGAATGGTGAATAAATTACCTAGGTACATGAATGCAGTGTGATTAAAGTGGATGATTCATGTCAAAATCTCAAGTGATTCAGAAACTAACCTTTCTGGTTTCAGCATTGATGTCCAGGGACAATCGGAGCCATGCTGAATAGAGCAAAGATTCATATACAGTAACATAAGGAGAGTGGATATCATTTTGCTCACAGTATCCAGAAATTCTTGCAAAGGTTTCTTGCTTCTTTGGAAAGCCGGAAATTGTGATGTTCCCACCAATATATCCACCGGTTTTCCTACCAGAAAGCACATCCATCAGAGTTGTTTTGCCAGCACCAGTGACACCCATCAGAGCAGTGAGAACACCTGGTCTGAAAGCTCCACTTACACCCTTCAGAAGAACCAACTTATCCTCAACAACACCTAGGTTTCGTCGCATTTCCTGCAAGTTCAGGCAAGTATATGATAATCTATACTTCACAATAATGCTTTGAAATTTCAATATGATCTTTTTTCACTGTCCGTGTAAAGATTTTTATACTGTCAATCAAATTAGAACGGTTTGACTTTGATTATACCTACTTCTAAAGTCACACATATGATTGGATGTGATTTGTAATGTAAAACTTTTTACACTTGCAGTGTATCAAAATTTAAATTTTTATTCATTTGGTTTCTACATACCTGTGGCATGTCTACAGAATATGTGACTTCATCAAAGGTTATAGAATGTGGTTCAAAAGGAAGAACCATTCCCCTTTGCCTGCTATGATTTGTTTCTGAAGCAACTATTTCTTGTCTACTAGGAGAGATGCTTCCACTTCTACTTTCACCGTTTCTCACTGTGAAGTAGCTCCAATGTTATCCATAAGGTGTTATGTGAATTGAAAATCAACTATGTAATAGACTATGACTCATCTAGATATTACTAAATTACTACATTTTCAGTAGTTATGAGATGAAAGTACCTTTATTTGTGATCTGTGAAAAACCATCCTTTATGAATCTCAATACATTAATTCTTTCCCTGCTACCACCAATTTGCTCATTGCTTTGAGAATCATCTGGTATAACTGTTTGATGCTTCCCAAGAGCTGCATGATCAATTTTGTAGTATCATTACATGGCCAGTGGATACTCTTATCGGTTTTATTATATATGAAGGTCAGGACACTCACGATTCAGGAAAGTGAGGGCAAGCATATAGCCAAAATTGAAAAGTAATGTATATCCAATCAAAGCACCAACACCTATCCAGTACCAGTATGACTCAGTGAAGAATCCACGAGATTTCAAAACTTCAACTCCTAGCGGCTCAGTTGAGTTAGGCAGAACCTTTCATAAGAAAATATATCAAGACATTTGATTGTTTGAATCTTCTTGTTTGTGTAGGATCAAATTCAATACTCAGGGATTTCCAATACTCGCATATATTGCGTGCTAACCACTCACTAGACCTTGGTGGTACATCAGATTATTTATATGATAAGGAAGTCATAGAAAATGAACATATAAAATAGTAAAAACACTTACATGTTTCCATTTATTCCCGAGGAACTCATTATTTACCATGGCATTTTGTCCATACATCATAGGTGATATCCAGAATCCCCATATCCACCCATTTTTTATACTGTCTATGATCATAATGAAAAGGAAAGAGAGGAGAAAACTTAGTATAGAACATAGTGAGACAACACTGTGATTGTTTATTTATTGTATCCATAATAATACCTTTTGATAAGACAAAACCACTCATAGCAAAAAGGATGGCAATTGCAAATGATCCAAATGTTAGAGCCACTGTCATGTCCCTCCCTACAGCTGCAATGAATCTGAATAATGCAGTAGCCATCTGGTGTACTAGTACAAGAATGAGATATTGTCTGAAAAATCTGCATTAGGAAGCAAAAAGGCAAATGCATATAATTATTTGTTTGGTAGGATATAAGAATATACAATGGTATGAGGGGAAAAAACCAAAAAGGATCAAGGGATTGTTTGGATTTGCTTGTTTAAGTTTAGCTCAACTATTGGCATAAACATCTGCGAGACAGTTTAGAAGAGCTTATGGAAACAATTTATGACATGTCCATAAGTTGTTTTCAGCTTATATTGATAAGCTATCAAAGATAAATAATATGAAAATTGTTTGACTTTTATTTAATCTTTCATTATAGAAATAGTTTACACATAATCATTTATTTGATAAGCGCTTATGTTATAAGTGCTTAATTAAACTGTTTACCCAAACAGGACACAATTCACTGGTACACTTGGGACTTATAAAAACATATCACTCTTACCTTTCAATATATGGATCAAAACCAATGACATAGTAGGTAAGGAACACCCAAACAGCCACTTCCGCAAAAATCAAAGGAATTTTTAGGATCCATGAAGGAAGAGCATATGCCCATGCAGGGAAAAATAGGTATCCCCTTTGCTTGTAGAAAACAGGAAGTCTTGAAACCACCATCGAAAGTTCAGCCATTCCATTGAACATGATCACAACAACGCCATAGAACAATGCACCTACATATATACCTCCATGAGTCACTGAATCTCTGTGCATTTCAGTCCGGAGGAAGAGAGTCATGGCAATCATTGCCATTACAGCTATCTAAAAGGAGAGGGAAGTCATTAGTAATGGATTTGAATAATGCACACATACATTGCATTATATGATATATAATGTGTTCCATACACCAAAAAAGTCTAACATTGCTTGGGGATAGTGGCTCAGCCCACCGAGGCACCTTTTAACTAAAGGCAAAACTGTGATGGATTACACAATGTCCAAAGCGGATAATACCTCAGGAAAGCAATACAACTGACTTGAGGTCAGAACATAATGTTTAAATCAAAATGTAAAATTTCCAAACTTACTTGGCAAAGCTTGAAGATGTAGACAAATGAATTGCGCTTCATAAGTAAATATTCTCTTGATGAGCAAGCTTTATATAGTTCCCATTTTCCCACTCCATATTTCTTGGTTGTCAAAGCAGCTGGGTGGCTCTTAGACTTGTCAAATTCAGTACCAAGTTCATCACCAAGTCTTCTTCCAACATGAAATGATTGAAATGCCTCAGAAAACTCTTCAGCTGTGACAAATCTATATGGCTGATCTTTTAGTTCCCAATACTGCTCTTGGTCTTTCCTTGATGTCACCTATAATAACATATAACAATTTTCATAGAAAAAATTGAATTTATTATTACATAGTATGAATTATAAAACCTTTTAGCAAAAATGAGAGAAGACACAATGACACTCACTTCTTGCAAGAAATCTGCCACTCCTTTCCTATCTGGACATTTAAAACCGATTGATCCAAAAAATTCAAGTACGTGTTCACGAGGACCTTGGTATATAATGCGACTATCAGAGAGTAGAATAACGTCGTCAAAAAGATTGTAAGTCTCTGGTGGTGGCTGCAGGAGTGAGATAATGGCAGTTCCTTTGAGAATGTGGACATCTTGCTTCATTGAATTCACAATTTGAAAAGTTGTGGAGCTATCCAAACCAGTAGATATTTCATCCATGAATAAAGCTTTAGTTGGTCCAACCAACATCTCCCCTACAATTATAGATTCCTAATAATCAGTTTATTGAGGTAATTAATCACAACGCGTGTCAGATTTAAATCAGATTTGTTTTACCTGTTGTAAGGCGTTTCTTTTGTCCGCCAGAGATGCCTCTTATCATTGCATTTCCCACAACAGTATCAGCACATATCTCTAGTCCCAAAACCTTCAAATGTAGAGAAAAGAAACATGAGACTTTAAAACATAACATTTCAATGTAGTCATGGTGACATTATAGACATGGCTTTGAAAGTAGAAATTATTTTACCCTTAGGACATAATCTGTTATCAAATTTGCCTTCTGGCCTTCAGTTGCTACAGCCTGTGAGCATTATGAATCAAAATGTCAGCCACTTCATTATCAGTCTGTTCAATTTGAGTGGGAATAAGTCTACGATTCACCAATTATAAAAGAACCTCTATATTACCTTCATGTACACATCAATATCTGGATCAGGTTTGATATTTGCATGCTTTTCTCTTCTGGACAATTCTGCCAGCAACTCTGCAGAATCTCAACAATATTACGAGTAAAATTTTATAATACAGGGTCTGTTTGGATTGATTTGTTTGAACTTATCTACTATGATAAGTACTTGTCAGATCGTTTGAGAGAATTATGGAAACAACTTAAGTTGTTTTCAGCTTATTTCTGTAAACTCTTCAGGATACCTTCTGAAAACAATTTAAATGAAAACATTTTGAATTTTTTATAACTTTTGTTATTGAAATAGCTTATACATGAGAACTTATATGATAAGTGTTTAATTTTTGACATTTTTACAATAAGTGTGCATGTTATTGGCGATTAGTTGAGTTGTTGTTTAACCAAACAAAACCTTAATACTTCAGCTTGTGTATTCAATAATGAATATAACCAAAAAAAAATCTTGTAGACAAACTAACCATAACGAGGTCCAACTCCTTGGACTCGTGCTGAGAAGGCCAAGGTTTCTCTAACTGTCAATTCTCCAATGTGAAGATCATTTTGATCCACATAAGCAGCAGTTCTTTGGGGGATAAACTCATTCATCTCATGGCCATTATAAGTCACCTTTCCAGAAAACTGATCACAAAGTCACTATATTAGCATTTTAGCTATAGATCTAAGCTTAGAAACTAGAGATGAAATATGAAAACATAGATAAGAGGTGTGTTTATCTTCTTTTAAATGTTCCAACCTTCAATTTTGGATCAAGTTTTCCGGCCAAAGCCAACAGGAGTGTGGTTTTTCCAGAACTTGGAGGACCTAAAAGCAATGTCATTCTGAAAAGAACCAACTTGAAACATCTTATATTGGTTCAAGAAGCCCTGGAAAGAGAAATCAATGAAAATAACATTATTTGTATTGATACCTGGAAGGCTTTAATATTCCACTAACATCCCTGAGAATATTTAGATGTTGTTTTCTACTTGGAAGTAGATGAAGAGAGTTCAATAGGCCCTTTAAAATTAAAATGTTTAGTTAGAATCCACTTTAATAAAAAATCACAGCAAGTTAGTACTGTCTTTAAAAGTTAGTACTTTACCTCTGCTATATTAACCATGAAGTTAGTAAAGGTAGGCAAAGATCTGCTTCCTACACGAGCTTCTGCTTCGATATTCAGGTGCTCGAATCGAACTTCTATTGTAGGAAGATCAATTCCAACTCTGATATCATCCAATGAACAAAAAAAGGAGTAGAAGCAAAGAAATCAGTATATTTCAAAAGCATCTCATTTAAAATCACAAGGACAAAATTTTTTTTGAATCGAACCTGTCCATTCGATCCTTAAGTTTGAGCAGAAACTTTTCATTGTCCTCTTCAGCAAGTCTAACAAGTCTTTCAAGCAAATCTTTTCTTTCTTGCAGCCCAAGCTTCTCAATATCGATCTCAATGGCTTCCCCTTGAAGTGAAGTGAGCAAACCTTTCCTCAAACGTTCAAAAGTAGGAAGTTTCTGAATTGCAGCCCATTTAAGAGCTTCTTCATCATCTTCTTGGTGGAAAGAATTTGAAAAAATCTCAGCAGCATCACTGTTCCTCCATATTGATGAACTACCAATCCTGAAACTACCTCCACCCTCCATCAATAACAAGAAAAAGTTTTATCCTTTATAATACCTCAGTTAAAATCCAAATGGTCCTAGTAACTAACAATAAATTTGGAGAAAAGGGTATTCAATATCATTAGCTATTTGCTAATTTTGCTTCAGTTTATTTCTGTTGGTGTTTTTTTCTTCAGTCAAAATGACCCTTTTCCTTTTTTTTTTTCTTAGTTGAGATATATGTATATAATATAGAAAGTGTGGAAGTAACAACATGTTACGCGGGGGATTTCAATTTCATTTTCCATGACTTCAAAATTGTAGTGACATAGCTAATATTCATGTTTCATACCATACAGTTTGAGGCAAGGTGGCCATGAACATCCCAGTTATACATTGTTTGTAGTATACATATTATTAAAAAATTTGTTACTTACTTTAAGGTAAAACAACCTCAAATAAACATGAATCAGCACAGTGCTATAACATTATAATAGTAGTAATATTGTATCATTTTTTTGGATAAATAATAGCTTAACTGACATCATCGATTTTGTCTTGAGAAGTTTAGAATACCATACAAAGTCTAATAGTCTTTTTATTTATTTTTAAAAAATGGTATAAATGCAGTTTTAATAATAACTAAAAATAAATAAATTGCGTGCCTCAACTCAATGGTTGGTTTTCTACAAATATGTTTCATTCAGCAAATTACGTCAGTTGTATTTTTAAATGTTATGCATGAGTTTTAATTATTATCTTTCTCTACCACATGCCGCTGTGGGAAAACAATGCCGTACCTAACTAACTAAAAAATACGAAAAATGAAAATCAAGATTTTGTTTCTTGCAGTTTTTTATGAAGAGTTGATGGTTGTTGTTGAAGGCAGAGGCGAAGCTAGGTAGGGACAGCCCCAAAAGTCCCAAAATTTTAATTTCTTTTGTACAAAATTTTAATTTTTAGTTAATAGGTATACATACACTGTTTTAGTTAAATGTTATTTTATATATTATTAACATTTGCATTTGTATGTCAAACGTTTAAAATGCAGTGTAGTGGTAAAGAGTGGCATTGCCAGGACCCTGGATAAGGGGGTTCAAGTGACGAACCTAGTACATATTTTAAACTCAACATAAAATCTATTCGCTAAGCCCTATAACTTTTTCTTTGCTTAAAAACAAATAGGAATTTGTTGGAGAAAAAGATAATAACTGACAATTGTTTGTTATGAAAGAAATATAACATATTAAATTTATGTGAAAGATAAAGTGTGTGCAAAAATATAAAAAATGATTGGTGGATTAAAATGAGGGTATAATATGAAGAAAATATGTAAAAATACAAATCGCTATTTTAATGTTAATTTAAAAAAACAAACTTAAAAAGGAACGGAGGAAGAAGTACCAAAAAAATTAGAGACCTAAAGCCCTGTCCTCTATTGCCTTACCGACCCCGTAACTTCCCTCAAGACAATTACGGTTTTTTTTTTTGTTGACAATTACGGGTTGTCAAAGAATTAAAATAGGGTTCACTAAAAAAAAAAGAATTAAAATAGGGTTCGCAAATAATCAAGTAACAAAATTTTAATGCATACGTTGTTTAAAAAAAAATTAATGCATACGTCTTTAAAAAAAATTAATGCATACCGTCAAGGAGATGAAAAGAAGGGGAAAAATTGAGATTTAATTTTAATGGGAAAAGGTAATTAACTATAAGTTTAATTAAGTAAATGGTTCCTATAAAACATTCAAAATTTTGTTTTTTAATCTCTATAAAAAAATTCGCATTTTAAGTCTTTGTAAAAATTTCCGTCAGCATTTTTAGTACCTAAAAATGTTACAAGGATTAAAAAATATGATTTTTTTAGGGATTAAAAACAAAATTCTGAATATTTATATGGTTCATTTACTAATTAACCCTAATTTGTATGCATGTTTTTTTAATGAAAAATGTTAATAGTTACTACTTATTAGATTAGTTTATCTCTCCTTCATTTAGGTGAATTTAATACCTAACTTCTTATCCCTTAGTTCTAACCAATTAAATTGTTCAACCTCCCAATTTTTATGCCCAGTGTAATTTGAAGTCAGTCCATCATAGTTAATCTTGCTTGTATACTTTGTAGGTGGTTAAGGTAAAATTCACACACTCCAATTAATCTCAAAGTTGACAATGTAAAATATATTTACACATGCACATAAATTAAATATACTATATAAAAACGAACATGTTAACCATGGTCAAACCAATGTCATAAACAGGAATTTCATTTGCTTAATCGCTTTCTAAGCATTAGCTGATCACATGCCATTTATACCAACAAAAAAAGCAATACGCACGCCATTATGTAATAGAAGCATTTGTTTATGAGATTGTACAATTAACTATTATTTTTAATATATATGGTTTGGTCAAGTTTTACTTATAAATAAGTTTGTCTTTTTCTATTATTTTTCTCTTCCACTCATTTTGATTCCTTTCATTTTGTTTTCATGAACAAAACAAAAGCATAAGACAGAGAGAAGTTTGGATAAATTTTGTACAAGATGAAGGGTCCATGGCCGGAAGTTGTTGACCCTTGCGAAAGGAAACAAAAAGCGAGACAAAACGACAAAAACATTTTCCTTTTAAAATACTTCTAAAAGTTGAATAATTTTTTTATTTTATTTTGGTCATCAAAAGTTGATTAATTTACGGTAGCAATAGCTCCAATGAGTAGAGTACTATTTTGTCCGTCCCCATCACTCATTGGTAAAAACGGTACGGTCCCTACACGAGCTCATGTGTTTGTGGGCAACCATCCTCATGTTTTTATAAATATTCAAGTGTCTGTATCGATACTCGTTACCCGCATTTTAATACCGAAAAACAATAAAAAAAAACAAAAAAATGTAACAATTGACAAATAATTTAGAGACGATTTAACATACATAGTTGAAACCATATGTATCTATAGTTGACTGACAATAAAAACAAAAAATAGATGCACAAAAGGAGAAGATATGTCGATTAGTAGTTTATGAGAAAGATGTAGCACCAACAATTGTTTAGGTTTAGGTTTAAACACTTCTAGACAAATATTTCGGTCTAAATAACTCTAAAATAGTTTACAACTAATTAACTTTCATGATATATAAATTTAAATTATATATATGATTATATATGTGCGGACTAAGGGCAGGTTGGGCATTAGAATACTCGTATCCGTCTCCACCCTCACTTAAATTTGTGGGTAATTACACGAGTCTAAGCCCTCATTCATAAACGAAGGTATTTATCCTGCTAATTAGTGGATATTTTTGTGGATGCCCAACAAGCTTGGGTCATATTGCCATCCCTAATTCTAAAGTGAATGCTCAATTGAGTCCCTCACTGATGCAGCAGTAAATATGGTGATCATTAGATCAAATCAATGGTCTATATTTATGAGAAATATAATTGACAACATCTAACTTTGCCCCACACAATATTGTCCCTATCATTTCCTAAAAAAAAAAAAGTGTCCCTATCATCATCACCAAAGTGAAACAAGTGCAAATTCTGCATATGAGCAAGACGATTTATAGATTTTTTTTTTTATAGAAAGATTATAATTTATTTTATTTTATTGTTAAATATAATTTTGATCTCTCTAAATATACAAATTTAGTTTTTAGTGCTTTAAAAATTTCATCGGACAATGTTTCCATTAATATTTTTCATTTTCGAAATTGGTCTCAATGTAAACTTCAATTAATTGAAGCCAGTGTGCTAGATACATAATGTAGCTACATGTACTTGCCATGTCATTCAAATTAGCCATGTGTATATGCCACATCAGTTTTCGTTAATGATAAGAAACATTGCCCGATAAAAAATATTTTCTTTTAAAAGATCGATGAAAAATTGTTAAGTGAGTAAAAATTTTTATTTTTTGAAAGATCGATGAAAAATTGTTAAGTGATTAAAAATTAATGTTGACATATTTTTTTTGGTAGTGGATAAAAACATATTTAACTCTATTTTAAAAATTCTCTCAAAAAAACTCAATTTAAAAAATAAATTCACCTCAAGTTTTTTTTTTGTACAGGATAAATAAATTTAAAATTTGGGTAATTAAACGAAATATTTTAGAGGAATTATGTTGTGCCACCGTGTAGCCTTGACGACGGCGAAACCCTCCGCCACTCGTGCCCGTGGCACCCTTAAACTCCAATGGTAGGTAAATACAATGACCTTATCTTGCCACTAAAATTTGTTTGCAATTTTGTAATGGTGTGTTTTTTATTCCAGGGTATATTTGGTTTTTTGACAGATTGGCTCAATTCCTAGTAAGTTCACACTTCATATTCTTTTTTGTATTTCTGCACTGTCGACTGTGTCTAAGTTATCGACAAACAAACAATGAAACCAACACGGACTACCGTGGACCGAAATCCAGCTAGTGTCTGTTTAGCATCTGCCGGATATCACCACAAACATGGTTGATTAATCACTTTGAAAATACTACTTATTGTCTTGGGGGTCTTAAGACTTCATACAATTTAAAACTCAAGTTAGCACTATTGATCCTTAAAACCATAAAGAAAAGAAACATTTGTAACACTAAAGCATATATTAATCCACATCTGGTTTATTATTTTGAGTCACAAATTGAAACTTTTCATTATTACACATAAAATACCAATATTCCAGACTCTCAGCGTCGTTGAAAATTTAATGTCTTGATGGATATAGCAAAGACCAATACAAAACCTATTGTAAATCCAACAACTATAACTGCAACAATCCCCAAAAGCTCATACTTGAAACCAAAGTAATCCCGCAAAAACTCTTGTATTGGAACAATTCTTCCATTGAAATCCAAACTATCCGTTATATCTCCAAACTGCGAAGTCACCAGCCCGTTTAGAGTCCAAGCTGCTGGATTCATCCAATAAAACCATCTCCACCATACAGGGATCCTCTGCAAGCCCATGTCAGAAAATTATTAAAAAGAAACAAAAAATAATCAATTTAAAGTAGAAATCTATGGAGTTAACATCAAAGGAAGCTAAAACTTACTGTTTGGGGGATTAAGAATCCCGCGAAGAGATTGAACAATGAATTGAATGCACTGGTGAGTATAGAAGCCATAGCTAGGTTTGGGGTCATGGCTGTTGTCATCATGCCAAAGTAGGTATAGTAAAGGAAGGTAAAAAACATGAAAAAGATGTACCAAAAAAATTTAGTGACACTCCACTCATAACCAATCATTGCAAAAACTAGAATCCCATAAACCACAGCTTGGACAAGATTATACGGGATTTCAATTAGAGCCTACATGAAAGAAAAGTTGAAGATTAATTAGAAAATGTAGACACAAATTTATTTACATGCATGGGACTATGTAAATATAGACTAATTCAATGCTTGCCTGAGAAACAGCATATGCCAATGCTGAATACATTCCTGCAGCCCTTTCCCTATAAAAGACTACTCTCTCTATACCTATCAGTGGTTGCACTGAATTACAATTCTTGACACCAATAACCAAAGTAGCAGTATACAAAAAGCCCATGGAATTAAAGAAATCTTGTTGGTTTTCACTGCAATCAATTGATATGTAAATTCAGGTTAGATTAATTAGAAGCAAAACTTTGAAATCCATATACAATTCCTAGTAATTTCAAGTTGATTTTTATTACATTTTGGAGGCAACTTTCCAGTAAATGCTCCCAAGCAACACAGCGACAACGATTGTGAAGATAAACCTTATTGAATTGTACAACGGATTGCGCCAGTAAGACCAATGTTGTTTCCATAAACAAGCCATACATTGAATATAAAAGGACCTCGAGTACGTCGAAGGAAAATAAAGGCTCTTTGAACCAGAAGATGGAGTGCTCAAATCTTCAATAAGAGCTTTGTTTCTCCTATAACAAATGCCACATAAGTTTCGACTTAAATAACCTGTTGATATATAACAATTCATAACAAAAATTGTTTTGTGCCTTTTGCACTTATTTATTTGCTATCTAGCTTTTTGTTTTCAAGTTCAATACTTCACAGAACAGAAAATACCTGTACAATTCTGAGCTTTTGTAGACCTCAGCAAAATTAATCTCCATTTCTATTTCTTTTGCTGAGCTAGTAACTTCCAACATCCAAGTTGCTGGATTGTAGCCGTCTTTAATCTTACTGACACCTTGAATTTCCTTTATGAAAAATAGTGTGACAAAGGTAAATTTCATGCTACAATAGATTAGAGATGTAAAACATGCACTTCAATTCAAAAACTTTCAGAATATTTCTACCTCGAAGTATTTAATTAAATGTGAAGAATGACGTCCAAGTGGCCCCACATATATCTCTTGTCCTCCTCTTCTCATTAAGAAAAGCTTAATTTCATTGAAAAAAAAAGATCAAAATCTTTCGAAAAGAAGAAAACAAACTAACATTTAAATGTTATGAATTTTAGCTCTTTTTGTTTACCTCGTCGAAAGATTCAAAGATATCAATGCTGGGCTGGTGAATGGTACACACAATTGTTCTTCCGGTGTCCACTATGTTCCTAACTGCTCTCATAACAATAGCTGCAGCTCTTGCATCTAACCCAGAAGTTGGCTCATCCATGAATATGATAGAAGGATTACACACCAGCTCAACTGCAATAGTCAATCTTTTACGCTGCTCAGTTGAGAGACCGTTAATACCAGGGAGACCAACATATGCATCCCTTAGTGGGTTCAGCTCCACTAGCTCCATGACTTCCTCAACGAACATCTGTAACCATTGGTCAGTTCCAAACTATTCTTGCTTCCAACAAAATAATGTACTTGCAAAATAATGTGTGCATATGAATTTGAATGCAACAGCAAACATTTTAGAAAAATTACTTGCTCATCATCCATGTCATGTGTCTATGTAGGCAACTTAAAAGCAATCTGGTGAATCAGGTTAACAACAACTGTATCATACTTAAAAACATATGAGAACTTTACATGAAAGTCAAGCGAGTGTGTGTTTAAAATGATGCATAACCAACGCAAACATCAATCAATATGGCAAAGTCACATACGACAATAAAGTAGATGCTCAAAAATAATACATCTGTGTACATGCACATTTTGTAGGTAGAAAGATGGGTGTGGCTATTGACATGTTTTGTATATAGAAAATCTTAAATAACATGGTACTCAAATGCCAACCTTTCTAGTTTCTGTATTGATTTCCGCAGGCAATCGGAGCCATGCTGAATAGAGCAAAGACTCGTATACCGTAATATGAGGAGAGTGGATATCATTTTGCTCACAGTATCCCGAAATTCTTGCAAAGGTTTCTTGCTTTTTGGGATACCCGGAAACTGTGATGCTCCCACTAATATATCCCCCACTTTTCCTACCAGCAAGTACATCCATCAAAGTTGTTTTGCCAGCACCAGTGACACCCATAAGTGCAGTGAGAACACCTGGCCTAAAAGCTCCGCTGACACCGTTCAAAAGAACCAACTTATCTTCAAGGACACCCTGACTCCTCATTCCCTTCAAGTTTAGGACAAGGATTTAATAAAACTTGTTTAGAAATTAAGAACTGAATGGAATGTGAGCCTTTTCATTTGAATGTATATTACCAGAGGCATGTCGACAGAATATGTTACTTCATCAAAGGTTATAGAATGTGGTTCAAAAGGAAGAACCATTCCTCCTTTTCTTCCACCATTCTCCTCATTGCTTTGAGATTGCTCTGATTTCACAGCCTGATGCTTCTCAATTTCTGCATAATCAGTTCGCAATATTAATTCATACTTAAGGCTCATTTTTCGTAAAAAAAATTCTAACTAATGTAAAGAAACTCACGATTGAAGTAAGTTAGGGCAAGAATGTAACCCAAGTTGAACAGTAATGTATATCCGATCAATGCCACGAAACATATCCAATACCAGTATGACTGTGTAAAGAACCCACGAGATTCCAAAACTTCAACTCCTAGCGGTTTAGTTGAGTTAGGAAGAACCTTCAAAAGAAAATATTTAACCAGTTATCAGAGTTCATACTATATTTATCAGATATAGAAATTGTAAATGTAGTATAGTGCATAGCATACATGGCTCCATGTCTTTCCTAGGAACTCGTTATTCACTAAGCCATTCTGTGCATACATTACAGGTGATGTCCAGAAGCCCCATATCCACCCTTTTGAAATATTATCTGAAACCAAAAAGCAAATAAGTGGGAAGGTATTGTTACTCTATAGTCTAACAATAATATATAGGAGAAACATTAACTTTGACTACTTCAATCTATGAACTGTAGTACCTTTTGAGAGGGCCATACCACCCATGGCAATGAGGAAGCACAATATAATTGACCCAAGTGATGTCGCCACTGTCATTTCTCTACCAATTGCTCCAAGTAATCGGAATACTGAAGTGCCCATTTGGTTGATAAGCACAAGAAGAAGGAATTGTCTAAGTAATCTGCATTAACATAATTAGGGATTGTATTGTTAAAAAGAAACATAATCAGGAATTGTCAAAGTCAATCTGAGTTGAGGAATACTTGATAAGTTTTGCTGAATACATACTGAAAACTTTCTTTTTTACCTTCCAACTTCAGGATCATAACCGATGACATAATAGGTGAGGAATGTCCAAACAGCTGCTTCAGCGAATGTTACGGGGATTTTAAGGATCCAAGAAGGAAGACCATATGCCCAAGAAGGGTAGAAGAGAAGGTCTCTTTGCTTGTAAAACACGGGAAGCCTCACAACGGTCATTGAAAGTTCAGCAAATCCATTAAACATAAGCACTAAATTTCCAAAGAACAATGCACCGGCATAAATGCCCCCATCAATCACTGAATTGTGGTGCATCTCAGTTCGGAGAAAAACAGTCATGGTAACAATAGCCATCAATGCAATCTTAAAGAAGGAGAAATGCATTAGTAATGGAGTAGCAAGTACATAGTTCATACATAAAGTGAAATACTATAATGTTCACATTGTTAAAACCTACTTGGCAAAGTTTGAATTTATATAAAGTTGAATTGCGCTTCATGAGTAAAAGTTCTCTTGATAAGCAAGCTTTGAACAATTCCCACTTTCCAATTCCATACTTATTGGTCGTCAAAGCAGCTGGGTGGCTTTTAGACTTGTCAAATTGAGTAACAAGTTCATTACCAAGGCTTCTCCCAACATGAAATGACTCAAATACCTCTGCAAACTCCTTAGGAGTCACAAATCTGTAAGGCTTCTCTCTTTCTACCCAATATCGTTGTTGATCTTTCATTGATGTCACCTAAAGCATAATGGCCAAAATTAAATAGTTAAAATTCACTCATGTCCATTTAGATTGTAGAAATAAGTTAAAGTTCGACTCACTTCTTGTAAAAAGTCTGCCACTGATTTTCTTTCAGGACACTTGAAACCTAATGAAGCAAAAAATTCAAGCACGTGCTCACAAGGACCCTGGTACACAATGTGCCCATCAGAGAGTAGAATAATGTCGTCAAAAAGATCATAAGTCTCTGTTGGTGGCTGCAAGAGTGAGATCACAGCAGTTCCATTGAGCAGGTGGACATACTGCTTCATTGATTTCACAACTTGAAAAGTTGTTGAGCTATCCAAACCAGTAGATATTTCATCCATGAAAAGAGCCTTAGCTGTTCCTACTAGCATCTCCCCTGTATTAATAGATTCATAAGATTTTCTCATTGTCACTTTGTTATTATTGTGAATCAAGATGTATACCTCAATATAGAAATGAAGTTTGTTTTACCTGTCGTAACCCGTTTCCTTTGTCCTCCAGAGATACCTCTTAACATTGCATTTCCCACCACAGTATCTGCACAGGTCTCTAGTCCCAAAATCTGAACATACAAAGCCAATAAACTATAAATTAATTGTTACTTTACGAAGATCAAAGAAGGTTTTTAGTGTATGAATTTTTACCTTTAATATATAATCTATTACAAGATTTGCTTTCTTGCCTTCAGTTGCCATAGCCTATGCATATTTTCAAGTCATAAGTTCATCCACTGTGTTATTAGCCATTCTATTTGTAATTGAAAATAGGAATATAAAAAGATGTTGCACCGTCTCTTACTTTCATAAACACATCAATATCTGGATCTGGGATAATGTTTCTCTCCTTTTCTCTTCTAGATATTTCTTCTAGCATATCTGCATTTTACCATAGATATTTTCAATTAAACTTGTAATCGTGCTGAGATATTTTCAATTGAGATGAAACATTTAGCAAAAGATGCATTGCCGTGCACTAACCACATCTAGGTCCAACACCTTGGAATCTTGCTGAGAACTCCAAAGTTTCTCTAACTGTCAATTCTCCAATGTGAAGATCGTTTTGACTGACATAAGCAGCAGTTCTTTGAGGTACAAACTCATTCATCTCATGACCGTTGTAAGTCACCTTCCCAGTGAACTGGTTATTAAATTAAAGGTTTTTAGCTAGCTATAAATTCAAAATGGAATATATGAAGCACATACATTATTCATAATTAAGTTTAACAATTAAATAACATGTTTTAATTTGTCTTAACTAACCTTTAGCTTAGGATCAAGTTTTCCAGCCAAGGCCAAAAGGAGCGTTGTTTTTCCAGAACTTGGGGGCCCCAATAGCAATGTCATCCTGGAGATAAATAGATTAGCAAATGAAAATATATTACATATATTAGAATCTCCACCAAGGTTCTCTTGGTCTTGTCTTTCTAATGATATTTATCATGTTCATTGTTACCTGCCAGGCTTTATTATTCCACTAACATCCTTTAGAATATTCACATACTGTCTTCTTCTTCTTAGTATATAGTTCAATGGAGCCTTTGAAATCCAGAAAAAAGAAAAGGGAATTAGTATATTAGAGTTTCTCCATCAATGATATATGCTATAAACTGTTGGTGTTCAATGTTACTATTACTCACCTCTACCATATCAAGAGCGTAATTTGTGAGGGTAGGCAAAGCTCTTTTTCCTACATGAACTTCTGCTTCGATCTTCAAGTGTCCAAATCGGACTTCGATTGTTGGAAGATTAATTCCAACTCTGCGATGTCATAAAATACATGCAAGGTGAAACTGGAAACATTAGTGCATCTTTATGATGCAGGAGAAAACAACAGCAATAACAATAAGACTTAAATAAAGTTAGTCTAAAGCATGGATTAGAAGAGTGGAAATGTAACAATAACAATAACAATAACAACAATATTTTGAAAATGTTATCAAAATCATGGATTTAGAAGAGTGGAAATGTCACCTATGAATGCGATCCCTGAGCTTCAATAACAATTTCTCATTGTCAACATCTGCAATTCTCACCAGTCTATCTATCAGGTATCTCCTTTCTTGCTGCCCAAGTTTGTACACATCAATTTCATTAACCTCTCCTTCAGAGGTAGTCAACAAACCTCTCCTCATGCGTGCAACAGTCGGAAGCCTCTGAATTGCAGCCCATTTCAAAGCCTCTTCATCATCATTCTCCTCCCTATTAACAGAGTTAGGGAAGACATTATCCATACCACTGCTCATCCTAAGTGATGAACTTTCAAACCTGCTTAAAGTCCTCTTAATGCTTCCTTTGAATCTTCCCTCACTTTCAATACTACTCTCCATCTCCAAATCTTGCAAACAATAACAATTTCCTTTCTAACTGAATGCTCAGTAACACAAGTTTGTGTGATGTACATATAAGATGTACATATAAATAGGATGTTCAAATCTTCTAGATGTAGTTAAAGTTTTTACCATGTACGTAAGATTCATCTTTTGTGTTGTTTCTTTTTTTGTTTTGTTTCTTGATTTTGTTGATTTTCTTTACATTTTAGCTTTTTAAACAGAAGATACACATCTAAATTTAATACTAGTATCTAATATCTTCTACTTTATTTTAACAAAGTTCTCACGAATTAATGACTTCCAATTTGTTTTTATGTGTTAACCTTCCGGTTTCCAGAGGGAGGCCTTGGTAATCTAGAGTTCGGATGTGAGGTAAGTTTAGTCTGACCAAGAAATGTTCCACCCAAAAATCGAACTCGATTTTCTTGAACGATTCGTCCTTTGGTGGAGCACATTAACCACTTGAGCAATTGCTTGGTTAATTAATGACTTGTTATTGTTATTTGAACCATGTTTCTTCAAAAGTTTAGGATATTTTTTAGACTTTTATTTTGTTTTTACTATAGTTAAATTTAGGTCAAAAAGCAATCTTTCTTCATTTTTTTTGACTCATTAATCTTTCAAAACTTTTTTGACTAAAGAATCTTTAATCATAAATACTGAAGATTATGAAAATATTTTTGACCAAAGAATCTTTCATCATGAATAATGAAGATTATGAAAATATTTTTGAGATCTGTACGTCCCCTTAAGCTACTAACTTAATGTTAATCTTTTTTTTACTTGATTAATGCTAATCTTTTTTTTTTGATTAATGCTAATCTTAAAACTACAGTATCAGGTTATTAGATCAAAATTAAAAATAAATAAAAAACTTTACCTTTAGTATGCATACGCGTATATATTACAAGATTTGTTGCCTTCTAGTAAAAAAAAAACAGACTTTATTTTTATATAAAAATAAAAACAAGATATTTTCCTCAAAAACATAGCAAGAATTCTTGCCTTCTAGTAAAAGAAAAAGATTTACTGTAACAAAAAAAGAAAAAAAAGAAAATTATTTCCTACCATATTATCCTAAGACTTGAATCATACTTATCAATAGCACGTGGAAAAGAATGGAGAGGATCCTACTAGATAACTCTCTTCATACCATGGATGAATTAACTTTTATAAGCTCTATCTTGTGCATAAATTAACATGAGTATTAATCTTGAGATTATGAGAAATATTTTAAAATTAGAAAGTATATAATTGTTCTCAATTATAATTTCGCGGGGAACTATAGTTTTCTGGCATAAACGTTGTACACTCGTCTGTCTCTTTTTATTACGGTGCTACTGTCTGTCTGCCTTTTTTACTGCATTAACATGTATAAATTATAAGTAATATCTTATTTCCTCTAAAAAAAAGTAATATTTTTTTTTTTATAAAATTTAGATTTTGATTAAAATTATATGTATAAGACAAAATTATCAAAAATAAAATAAATATAATAAATATTCTTATCATAAAACATCAACAATATAACATTCTTAAAGACAAATTGTTTTGGGCTTCGGCCCTCTTTGTAAAAAACAAATTTGTTTAAAGATATAATTGAAATAATGAAAAATCCAGCCTAAAAAAATAATGTATTCCTTTATATATTGTTATAGATGTTCTAAAATAAATGTCGTTCAAAATTTTCAATACAAAATTAACTATATTTTTTTATATGTGTGAAAATGTCAAAAGAGCTTATAGAGTATTCTTGACAAAAAAAAAGAAGAAAGAGTATTAAGATTTTGAATATTAGCAAAACACGATAACTAACCTCTCAATTTTTGACTAATCACTAAATTTGACGATATTTACTTCTTTTCAAACTTTGCTTTCACATGCGTATCTTTCCATTTTCCAACGTAGTTTTATATTATTATAGTAGTATAGATACCCATGTTAAGTATGGGATAAAATTTCGTCACACTTAAAATAAAGGATGAAGATGTAATTTCATTTTCAATTTTGTGGTTGTTTTTTGTCCAATGAGTAGATCAACACAAGTGTTGGCTCCTCACGAGGTCCAATGATGGTATCATAACTCGATTGATTGTGTTGGAAAGTAGGAGTGGTTCCTGGTGGTAGATCTCGAACGCGAAGAGTCTCATAATTAGTAGAGAGATGATATTGTGTCAAGTGTGATTTAAAGTTTCACACTAGATGCAAGAGTAGATATTGAGCAACATATAAGTAATATGACCTAATGCCTTACGGTTTACGGTGAAGATGTAGCGTCAAACATACTTGTGTTGATTCTCTTATTCTAATGTGATGATCAAACTCAATTTAGGATCTCCTTAAAGTCACAACATTATGATGATCTATTTTTTACTTTATGGATGTCATTTGTTTGATTTTTTTTCATCTAAACAAAACATTTAGTCTTTGGATGCCATTTCTTTAATGTGAATTTTTTAATTCACTATTATTTCCAATTCATTCGCTTTTAGCATTTGGTGACAATGAAAAATTGCAAAATGTGTTATAATGAGTTGACCAAATACATGTTTACTAGACATTCAAAATTATGTTGTGTTTTTTTAATTAAATCTAAATTTTTGGTAAAATTATTACCCAAAAATCTCAAACTCTTCAACAAAGTCATAAAATTACCAGCAACTCATTATTTCCTATATTCACACGAACAAAACACAATACTTAGTTTTTTTCATTATATTCTCTCATGTTCAAATTCCTTTTTCAAATCTTTTTTCTCTTCTTATTTCCTTTCCATCTTCTAATTTAATGAAAGGAACATAAATCTTCCTCCATGAAATTACCATCAACCAACCTTTTTGAACATGTTGTGCCTCCATTTGATCTTATTTGACTATGTTATGAGATGTTAGTGTGTCAAGTGTGATTTAAAGGTCTATATCGAGTGGAAGAGTAAATTTTGAACAACATATAATTCAGATGATTCATATATCTAATGCTTTCAAGTTTTAGGTGAAGATGTGATATCAATCTAACTTGTATGGTTTCTCTTAGTCTAATGCGGTGATCAAACTTTGTTTAGGATCCCTATAAAGTCCCAAAATTATGTTGAACTATTTTTTTAAGTCATCTGTTTATTTTTTTAATCTTAAATTTTAGTTTTTGGATGTCATTTGTTTCAAGTTTTTTTTTTATTCAACCTCTGTTATTTCAAATTCTTTGACTTTGGTGGAATATGAGAATGAAAAAATAGAGATGTCTTCGTTAAGTTGAGAAAATATATGCTTATTATGAATTTTAAAATGACATGACGTTTTTTAATTGAGACTAATTTTTTGATAAAATAATTACTCAAAACCTCCAAATCCTTCAACATACTTGTAAAATTATCGGTCCAAATGAACTTAACTCAGTTGGTAGGGGCAATGCATAATATATGCAATGTTCGGGGTTCAAACCCCGACCACCACCAAGAAAACTTGTAAAATTAATGACAGCTCACTTTATTTAATATACTCTCACGATTAAAGCACACACTCCTTATTTATTCATTACCCATTTTCTCATGTTAAAATTCCTTTTTAATTTTGTTTTTATTTCTAATTTAATTTCTCTATTCTCATGAAAGAAAGGATACATCGTATATACATAATGCATAGAGTCTCTCACATTTAAGGGTGATGTTAATGTGTCATATGTGAGTTAAAGTTTCACCTTTGATGCAAGAGTAGATGGTAAGAAAAATATAAATGATATGACACACACACACCCCTAATGCCTTAATGGATTGAGTGAAGATATTGTGTCAATTTCACTTTTTGGGTATGATCTCAATTTGATGCGATTATCCAGGCTTCCATGATGGTTTCAAGATTATGATGAACTGTTTTTTTTTTTTGTTTTGAATATCATTTTTTTATTTTAAATTTCGGTTTATGGATGTCATTCAATTCAATGCTATTTTTTTATTCAACATTTATTATTTCAAATTACTTCACTTTTGCTTATTAAAAATTCTAAAATAACGTGACATTTTTTTTAATCTAATTACCAAAAATCTTCAACTTTTTGAACAAACACATAAAATTCCAAGAGCAACTCACTCTATTCATTATACTCTTATAGACAAAATAGACACTCATTTTTTCTTCATCATTTATCTCATATTCTGATTCCTTTTTTATCTTCTTTCTTTTTTAACCTATTTTCTCTCTTCTCATGAAATAAATTAACAAAAACCTCCCACCATTAAATCACTACCAACCCATCGTTTTCCCCATGCAATGGCTTCTATGATCCTATTTGGCTATGTTACCAGATCACAGATGCAGAGAGTCTCACACTTAAGGAAGCGAATTTAATATATCATATGTGAGTTAAAGTTCGACACTGAATGCAAGAGTAGATGATGATAAACATATAAGTAAAATGACTCATATACCTAATGTCTTAGGATTTAGATATAAAGATGTGGTGTTAATCTCACTTGTGTGATTACTCTTAGCCTAGTGTGATTATCCAACCAAGTTTACCCCCTTGGTCTGAAATCCTGATATTATGATGAACTATTTTTTATTTTATTTTTAGAGCTTTTTTTTTTTATAAAAGTTGTGTATTCAAGTTTACCCCCTTGAATTGTGTTAGTTTTTTTTTTTTTTAACTAAGTTCAGAGTTCAGTGTATGATAAAGTTCAAAGTCTGAAACAATGTTCATAGTCAAATGCAACAGATATAAAAGAGATAGAGAGAAGAAAGAGACACAAGCAATTATCCTAGTTCCTTCCACAATCTGGAAGTAGTTCAGTCCTCATTGCCCTTCCAATGAGATTTTTCACTATAACCACACAAGATTACAATTGCCCAAGCACACAAGAAAGAGACTTCATATGCTCAAGAACAAAAGCAAGAAACTTCCTAACAAACAGATTACAAAGAATAAATTTGGTTGAACATTTGATATACAATCAGTGGTGTTCACAATACAAAGAGTAGTGATATATGTACAACCATTTGAGACAACTTTGATGACAACTTTCATTTTCTCTCTTCTCATTGGTCTAAAACAATAGAGAGAGAGAGAAAAAAAGGAAGAGAGAGAATAATGATATAATGTGAGTATGAGAGATAAAATTGTTAAAAAGTTGTAATAAAATGGTTGTACAAATATCATTTCTCCAATACAAAACATTTCAGACTCTGACTTAAGAATTTCTAAGATATGAAAGTTAATAAGAAATTTTAAGTGTTTGATGTTCAATAATTTTGATAGAGTTTTGGCACTTGTAAAATATTGCAGAGTCCTTACTAATCTTTAAATCTTCATTCCTTTATATAGAGGTATGAAAGAGATGTTGTAGATATGCCAGCACATCAAAGAATCATTAGAGAAGCTTGATCAATCAACATTGATTTGTTGCTTGATATAGTTAATGTCCTAGAAACGAATAATTTGAAAACCATTCCTTGATAGGGAATTAACCGTTCCAATTGAGTAGAGACACAGTTGTAGCTTGTACTATGCGTAGAAAATGTTGGAGTAGTGGATGTAATGGTTGTACAATTGTACTATTTGTCCTTCACTGTCCTTTCTTTGAGGATAAGCATCCAAAACCTTATAATTCTTCACAATATACGTTGCTCCAGTCTTCTAATCCCTTCTGCATATATGCATCTTCAAATAATTATAATAACTGATTTCAGGGTCTTCACTTCAGCTTTTGATGAACTTCACACACTGGGTGATCTTCAAACTCTGACAATCAGCTTCTGGATAATCTTCAGACTTTGACTTCTTCAGATTCTGACTTGCAACTAAGTTTCCCTTGAAAATTCATTTGCTATAATTTGTTCTTCCAGAACCAATGCTTTCTTTTAAGACATATAAATTTTAGTCTATGGTCTTGTACACTTGAACAAATAGCATATCCAATTGAACTTTTAATACCTTGTTATCATCAAAACTGAACTTTATATATGAGACGTAGGGAGTGTACATGCATACAACACTTGGCTTATTTATAAATATTTTGTCGGAACTTGTGTTAGATTATTTATGTAGTTTTCATATTTCGCCAGTCTAATCAAAGACTTATGTCCTGTTACCAATTTTGTGTCTGAAGCATGAATCATAAACATCATGAGAATTGTATTAAGATTATAATAAGAATAAAAATGTAAATTAGTTTTGAAACCTCTTCCCCCCTCTTTTGAAACATATTTTTTTCGAGAGAATATATAATTAAAATCTCTCCCCTTTATAAAATTCCCTCCTATCTCCTCTCATTGATTGAACCAAAGAGTCTCTTAAACCCTTACTATGAAACTGAAAATTAATCTGAATAAATCCAACATGTGTCTTAAATGGATTTCCTGAAAAAGTATACCAAATGTGAATTACAACTTACAAACATTTACTTCAAAAAGAGAGGTTTCCCAAACATTGTAGGAAATAAAGTCTGTTACAACTACAAGTATAAAATCAAAGCCATGCAAATAGCTTTTTAACTCAACAGTCAACACTGTATATCATCAGTAAAAAATACATCTGCAAAATGATAGAAAAAATAAATAATTCAAAAGGCTATCCATTTTTACCATCTTAAACAAGTGTTCAACGGAAATTTTAACGTCGTTGGAAATTAAATATCTTGATCGATATGGCAAAGACCAATACAAAAGCTATTGTAAAACCAACAACTATAATAGCAACCACTCCCAAAAAATCATGTCTGAAACCAAAGTAGTCTCTTAAATAGTCTTGTACAGGAACACTTGTTCCTCTAATCTCAACATCGCTTTTTATATCTCCAAACTGCGAAGTCATCAATCCATTTAAAGTCCAAGCTACTGGATTCAACCAACTGTACCATCTCCACCATAAAGGAATCCTCTGTAAGGAAACATAGAAAATCAATTAATATATTATAGAAGACAAATATAAACTTAACATCAGACGAAGCTGAAACTTACGGGGTGTGGGACTAGGAATCCTGAGAAGAGATTCCATGATGTCATGGTTGCACCGCTAATTAAACCGGCTATGGGTAGGTTTGGGGTCATAGCTGCTGTCATCATGCCAAGATAGGTAAAGTAGAGGAAGTTGAAGAACATGAAAAATATGTACCAAAAAAACTTGGTAGCACTCCATTCGTAACCAATCATCGCATAAACAATAATTCCATAAACCACAGCTTGAACAAAATTATAAGGGATTTCAATTAGAGCCTACATGAAGAGAAAAAATATTATTAGAAAAAATAGATGCAAATTATTACAAGTATGAGGCTATGTAGATAAGGACTGATAAGAAATTGTTTACCTGAGAAGTAGCATATGCCATAGATGAATACATTCCTGCTGCTCTTTCTCGGTAAAGGACTACTCGCTCTACATCTACCACCGGTTGTACTGAGAAACAATTCTTGACACCAATAAGTATACTAGCCGTATACATAAAGCCCATCGAATTAAATAAATCTTGCTGCTTTTTACTGCAATAAATTATTGTACAAATTCACTTTTAGAATAAATAGAATAGAAGTTTGAAAGCCGTAAAAAAATTGCAGTTTCCAGTTTGATCTTACTATTTGGAGCCAAAGTTATGGTACATGCTGCCAAGCAACACAGCGACAACGGTTGTGAAGAGAAACCTTATGGCATTGTACAGAGGGTTGCGCCAGTATGACCAATGTTGTTTCCATAAACAAGTCATAAATTGGACAGCGAAGGACCTAGAGTACTTTGAAGGAAAACAAAGTTCATTTGAAAAAGGAGCTGGAGTGCTCAATTCTTGAATAAGAGCTTTGTTTCTCCTAAAAGAAAATGTCATGGATCAGTTTTTCCATAAGTAAACTGTGTATATACAATAACTCACAGTCATTTTGAACTGTTGGCCATTAATTGTTGTTAGACTTTTAACAATGGCAAATACCTGTATAATGTTGAATTTGTGTACACCTCAGCAAAATCAACCCCTAATTCTATTTCTTTAGATGAAGTAGTGACTTCCAAAATCCAAGTTGCTGGATTATATCCATCTTTAATGTTACCTACACCTTGAATTCTCTTCATGACAAAAAGTGAATAAAGGTAAATTTTGTGCTCAAGCAGATTAGAGAAGTAAAACACACTTCAATTCCAGAGTTTTCATAAGAATTCTACCTCAAAGTATCTAATTAAATTAGAAGAATGGTGTCCAAGTGGCCCGACATATATCTCTTGTCCTCCTTGCTTCAGCAGGAAAAGCTATATTTCATTGAAATTCAAGATCAGAAGCCTCGTAAAGAAATAAATCACGCAAACAATAAATTTTCTACAAACATTAAAATTTACCTCGTCAAAAGATTCAAATATATGAATGCTGGGCTGATGAATGGTACAAACAATTGTTCTTCCAGTGTCTACTATATTTCTAACTGCCCTCATAACAATGGAAGCAGCCCTTGCATCAAGCCCCGAAGTTGGCTCATCCATGAATATTACAGAAGGATTAGCCACTAACTCAACTGCAACTGTCAACCTTTTGCGTTGCTCCGTCGATAGACCACTAACACCTGGCAATCCAACAATTGCATCCCTTAGCAGGTTTAGCTCCACAAGCTCCATGACTTCCTCAATGAACATCTGCAACCATTAGTCAGATCCTGGCTTGTTAACATGGATAAAATATTCTTCCTTTTATTTTTTGTTTCTACATTCATCTTGCTTCAGCATAATTTATGCGTGATGAGTGAAACATGAAGAATGTGAGGCAGAAAGAAGGGTGTGGGATTATGGATACAGACAATCATAAAAGCATGGGATTCAAACACCAACCTTCCTTGTTTCTTTATCGATTTCTGCAGGCAATCTAAGCCATGCTGAATAGAGAAGGGATTCATAGACAGTAACATGAGGAGAGTGGATATCATTTTGCTCACAGTATCCAGAAATTCTTGCAAATGTGTCTTGCTTCTTAGGATATCCAGAAATTGTGATGGTCCCACCAATATAGCCCCCAGTTTTTCTTCCAGAAAGCACATCCATCAAAGTGGTTTTTCCAGCACCGGTGACACCCATTAATGCAGTGAGAACACCTGGCCTAAAAACTCCGCTGACACCTTTCAAAAGAACCAACTTATCCTCATGGACACCTTGATTCCTCATTTCCTTCAGGTTAGAGAGAAAAATATTTGTAAAACTTATATTTTACAATAAAGAATTGAGAGTTGAGTACAAGCTTTTCCATTTGAATATATATTATTACCTGAGGCATGTCTACAGAATATGTTACTTCATCAAAGGTGATACAATGTGGTTCAAAAGGAAGAACCATTCCTCTTTTTCTTCCACTATTCTCCTCATTGTCTAAAAATTGCTCTGATTTTACAACCTGATGCTTCTCAATTGCTGCATAATCAATATACAATATTAGTATGCGCTTCAGACTCTCTTTTCAAACAATTTTAATGTTTTTACTATGACCAAACTCACGGTTCAAGTAAGCGAGAGCAAGTAGGTAACCAAAGTTGAATAGTAACGTGTATCCAATCATTGCTCCAAAACCTATCCAATACCAGTAAGATTGAGTAAAGAACCCGCGAGATTTCAAAATTTCAACTCCTAGCGATTCTGTCGAGTTAGGAAGAACCTTTCATAAAAAAACACATATCCAGTCAATTGATTATATTTATGTGATAAGGAATATTCGTAAAATGAAGATATAGAATAATGAAAATTATACATGTCTCCAACTCTTCCCTAAGAACTCGTTATTCACTACGGCATTCTGTGCATACATCATAGGTGATATCCAGTATCCCCATATCCACCCTTTTTCTATATCATCTGAAACCATAAAGCAAAAGAAGTAGTCATGTATTGTGATTCTAAATCTAGAACAATAATACATTGGAGAAACATAAATATTGACTTTTTCTACCCATGATCTATAATACCTTTTGAGAGGGAAAAACCACTCATGACAACTAGCAAAGCCAATGTAAATGATCCTAATGTTGAAGCCACAAACATATCTCTTCCAACTGCTCCAATGAACTGGAATAGCGAAGAGCCCATTTGGTTAACAGCAGATATAAGAAGGAATTGCTTAAGAAACCTGAATTTACATTAAAAACATGCTTCAATGTCAAACTAATTGAAGGGTGATTTTGCAAGTTTTGCTAATAGATAATGAAAACTTAGATTTGTACCTTCCAAATTCATTATCATAACCAATGAAATAATACGTGAGGAATATCCAAACAGCCACTTCCAAAATAGTCAAGGGAATTTTTATGATCCATGAAGGGAGAGCATATGCCCAAGAAGGGAAGAAAAGATATCCTCTTTGCTTGTAGAAAACAGGAAGATTTATGACTGCCATGTCAAGTTCAGAAAGACCATTAAACATGATTATCATATTCCCAAAGAACATTGCACCCGCATAAATGTTTCCATCCGTCACTGAGTCATGGTGCATTTCAGTCCGGAGGAAAACAGTCATAGTAATTGTGGCCACCACAGCAATCTGAAAGAAAAAGAAAGGCTTCAGTAATGAAGGTGAATCAATCATGCGCACATAAAGTGAAAAAAATAAATAGAATGTTTGAGCTTCTAACCTACCTGGCAAAGTTTGAAGATATATAAAAACGAATTACGTTTCATGAGTAAATATTCTCTTGATAAGCAAGCTTTGAATAATTCCCAGTTCCCAATTCCATACTTGTTGGTTGTCAAAGCAGATGGATGGCTTTTAGACTTGTCAAATTGAGTAACAAGTTCATTACCAAGGCTTCTCCCAACATGATATGACTTAAATGCCTCTGCAAACTCTTTAGCTGTCACAAATCTATAAGGTTTTTCTCTTTGTGCCCAATATTGTTCCTGATCTTTCATTGATGTCACCTGAAACATTATAGCAAATATCAAATAATTAAAACTTACTCCTAACCTTATAGGAGGTTGATAGCAGATAAATGACCTATTTGGATTGATTTATTTGAGTTGTCTACTGGCTCAAGTAACTTATATGAAAACAATTTCACTTTATTTTATCTTTTGTTATAGAAATATATAACTTATATATAAGTACTTGTATGATAAACGCATAACCTATAAGTTCTTAAATCAACTGTTAACCTAAATAGGGCCAAAGTAGCACTTACTTCTTGTAAAAAGTCTGCCACAGCTTTCCTTGCAGGGCATATGAAACCCATTGAATGAAAAAAATCGAGCACGTGCTCACAGGGACCTTGATACACAATATGCCCCTCAGAGAGTAGAATAATGTCGTCAAAAAGATCGTAAGTCTCAGGTGGTGGCTGCAAGAGTGAGATCACAGCAGTTCCCTTGAGAAGATGCACATAATGCATCACTGATTTCACAACTTGAAAAGTTGTCGAGCTATCCAAACCAGTAGATATTTCATCCATGAAAAGAGCCTTAGCTGGTCCTACCAGCATCTCCCCTGTATTTATAGATTCATAAGAGTTTCTCATTGTCACTTTATTGTAGTGAATCGAATTGTATACATCAATATTGAAATGAAGTCGGTTTTACCTGTTGTAACACGTTTTCTTTGTCCTCCAGAAATACCTCTTAACATTTCATTTCCCACCACAGTATCTGCGCATATCTCCAGTCCCAAAACCTGAAAATATAAAGCAAATAAAATTAAAATTAACACAAAATTTCATTAATTTTACGATTATTAGATAAGGTTTTTATTGTATGAATTTTACCTTTAAAATATAATCTACTACTAGATTTTCTTTCTGGCCTTCAGTTGCAACAGCCTGAGCATTATAACTCATTAGTCCAACAATCATTGTGTATTAGTAATTCAATAGTAAATCGAAAACATGAAAGTAATTTGTGTTACACTCTCTCTTACCTTCATAAAGATATCGATATCTGGATCAGGGATAATGTTTTCCTCTTTTTCTCTTCTACACACCTCTGCTAGCATATCTGCACAATACCAAAGACAACTTTCAAATATTAGCTTCTGTTTTGAAACTACATTGAGATGAAATAAGTAACGAAAAATGCAACGACGTATACTAACCATATTGATGCCCAACACCCTGAACTCTTGCGGAGAAGGCCATGGTTTCTCTGACAGTCAATTCTCCAAGGTGAAGATCATTTTGACTGACATAAGCAGCGGTTCTTTGGGGTACAAATTCGTTCATCTCATGACCATTATAACTCACTTTTCCAGTAAACTGTTTATCAAATTGCACCTCATCAGCTAGCCAGATATCCCAAATATAAAAGCACCATTTAACAATTGAATAACATATTTTTGTCAATGTCTTAATTAACCTTTAGCTTGGGATCAAGTTTGCAAGCCAAGGCCAAGAGAAGTGTGGTCTTTCCAGAACTTGGAGGTCCCAAAAGCAATGTCATCCTGGAGATATGTTTTAGAGTAGAAATTTTGAGTATATTATAATTAAATTGACACAATTGAACATTTCTAATTTACAATCATCTCCGATGAAATTGAACGCCGTTCATTTTGGGTTACAAGGTCAAATTCTTATCACTAAGTTCACACCTTAGGACATAGATTAAGATATTCATATGTGTTTGTAATGATAAATAGCTGAAATTATTCTGTAGCATCGACATTTCACATAGAAGATGTGTTCGGTGTTGAACACACGCGGTTTCATTCAATTATTTGGTTTTTCACATTGAAGGCGCTTCAGGTGTTCTCATTGATACATGTCAGATACTTTATTTTCTTAAATAATTACCGGTGTCAACGTATCAATGTCAAGTCAAACGAATTAATGTATTCATTTCATTATTACCTGCCAGGCTTTATTATTCCACTAACATCCTGAAGAATATTCACATGTTGTCTTCTTCTTCTTAGTATAGAGTTCAATGGAGCCTTTAAAATCCAAAAAAAAAAAAGGAATTAATGTATCATAGTATTCTCCAATATCAAAACTATTGATATTGATTTTGCAATGTCATTATTTACATAGTACTACATACCTCTACCATATCAAGAGTGTAATTAGTGAGGGTAGGTAAAGCTCTCTTTCCTACATGAACTTCTGTTTCAATCTTCAAGTTTTCAAATCGAACTTCAATTGTAGGAATATCAATTCCAACTCTGTTATATCATAAGTACATTATTATAAGCTAGCATAAAATAAAATATTAATAAACATATATAAAAGATTGAAAAATGTTACCTATCAATGCGATCCTTAAGCTTCAACAAGAAATTCTCATTATCAGCATCAGCAATTCTCACTAGTCTTTCTAACAAATATCTTCTTTCTTGTAATCCAATTTTATGTACGTCAATTTCATTAGCCTCTCCTTCAGAGTTAATCAATAAACCTCTTCTCAAACGTGTAACAGTTGGAAGCCTTTGAATTGCAGCCCATTTTAGAGCCTCTTCATCATAGCTCTCCATTTTTTTATTCCTCCAAAAAAATCAATGTTGTTCCTATGAGACTGAATTCACTGCAAGACAAATTGGTTTCATATGTACATTAAATAAGATTTGTAACACTTCTGTCTAACTCTAATGCAATTTTTTAGGATAAAGTGTTAGTTCATTTTTTTCTTCATATGTACACCGAAAAGAAATATTTCCTTATTTGTTTTCCCACTTTAAAAATTTCACAGCTGCTCTTTTTTTTTTTCTTACATGCAAATGTTCGTTAAATTAGTGGTTACATTAGTTTCCAGAATCAAATCGTGAACAGTTTTCTAAAAAAGAAAATCGGGAACATCTTTTTAAAACTCTTTCAAAACTTGGTGTTTATGGTTTTGTAATTCGAACTGAAATCTTATAGTAGTGGGTCCCACTATCAAATAGTTCATATCGGGAGGATTGGGATTCTCTCTATTAATATTGTCCTACTCCTATGTTATCTATTTCTAAATAGAACTTCCCATTTTTTTTTTAAAAATTTAGGGATCAAATTCATACATTATTAAAGGTGGTCAAATTTCATTGTTTTAGAATATTAAATTTATTTTATTTTAGAGATATTTACATTGTTTGGTTATTTATTAGGGTCAAACTTTAGTTAAGTTTAAATTCATATTTATAAATGATACCCTTGGAAAAATATCGCTAACAAAGAAAATACTTCAATTACCCTTAAAAAAGGAAAATAATTCAATTAGTGCTTTTATTTTAGTTTTACTTTTTTTTTTCCCATAACTATTCGTATCTAAATGAAGATGTCAAACTTAACAATGTTAACCCTTGTGCATTGAGATAAGCTTTATAAACCCAATTCTAAATGAAAGTGGTCAACTTTTTCGATTGAGATTCAAGTCAAGTTGTGGAAGTTTAATTTATTCTCATAGATTGAACTCGTAAGTACCTTTATTTTTTTCTTCAAAAAATACTAAAGCGTACCCTTAAAACATTGGATAAGAGTATAAAAATAGAAATATAGTATTGAAAAATTATGAAAAAATGATGAATTTAACTTTTAAAAAATTAAAATGTTGTTGAATCCAATGCAAACATGTTACTTTTAGTTTTCTTAACAAGTGCATATGTATTCTTAGAGCACTTGTTAGCATAACCCTTACTTTTTTACTCAACTTCAATTACCTTTTTTTGAAGAAGGCCCACTCAAATTGAAACTGGTAAGAATCAAACATGAGACTTCAAAGATGAGCACATTCTCAGATCCCAACTCAATACCACTAGGCCATACTCAACTTCAATTACCTACTTATGAACTAAATAATTTATAATAACGAAAATACATTCACATCGTGGACAAATTTTGAACTTTTAATTTCCATCGAATACAGTAGGTGACGTCAAGTCTACTGCAAAAATTCTAAGTGTTATTTGTTTTTTATCGTTAAAAATCGAATGAGGTACCCCGAAGTTTACGGTAGGTATGACGGGGTTGGAACGAGTTTCACCTTTCCCGTCTCTGAATCTTATATATTTATCTATTACCTTACTTGATCGTTAATGAGATGAGAAATTGAACCACATCTTTGTTCATATATTCTCACTGAAATCGTTTTTTTAATAAATAATTAGTTTTTTCAACCTCAAACTCGAACCGACCCCAAATCCAGAATTTTTCCAAAACCCATAACCCACACCCAACATTGTATTTGTGAATTGCAAACCAGAGAAAATGTTCATAGTGATTCAATGTTCAAAAATATCTCAAAAGTGTGGATGAAATTTAGAGGTTAATTTGGATGTTGCACATCATTAATTTTCTATATTCGGTAAGAGTTGTGCACATATATCACTGTTTCCAGCCCCATAGTCGTATTTTGAAATCAGGGCAAACCCAAACTCATACTTAAACTAGTCAAAACGGAAAGGAAAAAAAAAAACTCATCAAATTAGAGTAAGTTCGAACGGATACCTTTAAATACAAATTTTGTTACCATGCCTAGTTTACAGCATTCACATACCTTACACATCAGTCTCTTACACTAAACGGATGCTTTTACTTTTTGGGTTAAATATATTTTTAATCCTACAAAATTACAAACTTTCAAGTTTAGTCCCTACAAAAAAATTATTCACTTTTAGCTCCTATTGTATTTTATAGGGATTATTTTGGAGGGCTAAAAGTATTCATTTTTTGTAAAAAGTTTTCAAAATAGAAACTATTATTACAAACTACAATATTTTAGAAGACTAAAATTACCTTTAAAATTTTATAGGAACTAAAAATATATTTAACCCTATTTTTTTTATTTATGTACATGAGCAATTCCTGAGGAAAATGATATTATAATTAACTCATATTCGAAATTCAAAAGGATAATGATCATATGTGTGCCCATTGATATTGATCCATTTTTAAAAGTAGATAAATAATTTTGTTAAAATTCTTATCTAACGTGACATAGACTAAGTTCTGTCATTAAAGCATCTCAAAAAAAATTATTTATCTACTTTTAAAACTGGCCAACCCACCAAATTTTAAGTCATGAAACAATTTTATTGTGAAACCTTTTACGATAAAAAATTACATAAGTTTTATGAAAACTACTAGTGTTTATACGGCTACTTTGTGTCCGTTTGTCCGATTTTTTTTATTACGTTAATGCATATAATTTACAAACATATAATTTACAAACAGTAGTTTTTAGAAAAAAATTATTTTGATTAAATTTTTTATTTATTTTGATTCAAATTATAATTATAGATATATTGCACTTTCATAGTGTAACACACTATACTTATCTTTTTCAAAATAACAAACTATACTTATCTTTTCAATGACATCGATAATATTAATATGCAAATTTGTTTAGGGGTATAATTGAAAGTGAAAAAGTCTACCCAAAATCATGTATTTTCTTTATACTAGCGAAAAAACAGACACCCGCGTGCGAAAAACGGACACTCACGTGAAAAAGATAATTATAGTTTTTTTTTTAAAAAAATAAAATAAAATAAGTATAGTTTGTTACAATATGAAATTGCAAAATATATATAATTATAATTTGAATCAAAATCAAAAATAATTTTAATCAAAATAAAAATTTCCTAAAAACTACTCAATCTGTTCTTTTTTAAGTGTCGTTTGAGAATATTAACATCAAATTAACGAAGTGTATTTTTGCACATTTACTTCCTATTATATATACCCTTATTTTAATCCACCAATATATTTCTATTTTTTCACACACTTTCTCTTTTCAATAAATTTAATATGTTATCTTTCTATCGTAACAATCGTTGTTAGTTACTATCTTTTTCTCCAACAAATTTCTCTTTTTTTTTGCACACTTTGTCTTTCTCATAACAAACAATTGTCAATTTTAAGATAAAAACGAAAAAACTTTGTTTCCAATAAAACAAACAAACTTTGTTTAAAAAAAAAAAAACTTTAGTTTTCCAAATATATAACATTAATTAGTTTTATTGAAAAAGATAAGAGTAATTGAACAACCATACCCTTAAAATACCAAAACGGCGGCTAAATAGGAACGCTAAATCCACAATTAAACGACACTTAAAAAAACGGAGAGAGTATTATTCGTAACAATTATATGCATTAGCACAATAAAAAAGACAAGACATACGGACATGTTTGGACGCTAGTATAGTATATATTTATATAATCAAATTGATCATTTTTTAAGTATTTTCTTGGTCCAAAATTTTGAGACCTAAAACCGTAGTTTAGGTCGTCGTGCTGTCAAAGCCAATTAACCGCATAAAATCATATATATTCCTCAAAAAGGTAAAATTGAAAATAAACAATAAGAAGAAGAAAAAAAATAAAAATTAAACTAACTTTTGTTACTCTTAACTTATAAGGGGAAAACACTAAAATAGAGAAACGAAAATCCTAAGTGCAATTTATTCAAAAGAAAACCTAACTAATCTAATAACCAAGCTCATAAAATTAAAAAAGTAATAAACACGCTAGCTAGAGATTTTTCAACAGAACCAAATCTGGTTGGAGTTGTCTGCACAAGTCGACATAAGTAAGATAAATCAAACGGTCTTTGGCACCAGTTCTATGAATATTGTTATGTTTGCAGAAATATTTCAAATGTTGAAGCTTGCAACACCCAATCATCTGACCCAACAATAAAAACAACCAATTGATTGTTCTCTTCTTTGTGATTATTGGATTCATAGCATTTTCTTGTCCACACTTTTCGCACTTTGGAAGCATAGGATTCATCCAAGCCTCAGGTGCACGATCGTTCATGTCGTTCTTGTTGTTTTCAATGAACTCAACAACTTCATTAAACTTTTCGTTCAAATCAAATTCAAAAACACTTTGAAAATCGCATTTTCCGCATTCAACATTTCCACTGATTGTGTTGACGCCTTGAGATAGCAAGTGGTGAATGGTATAAACTTTGGCACGTTTAGAAGTGGCCCATGGAAAAGGTGGGTTTATTGTCTCTGTCCAGTTTTCTTTCTTAGGGTTAGAAGGACGCTTACGTTTACGACTAGTGTGCGGCTGAGATTCTTCTTCAAGTGGCGGCTGTGGTGTTTCCGGGTGTTGGTATGGCAGTGACAGTGAAAGTGTACGTCCCCATATAGTTTTCCAGTCGGTTGGAGAAGGATGAAGACTATGCGGTGGAGATTGATCAAGTGCCGGTGGCGGCATGATTGGTGGTGTTTCCGGTTGTTGGTATGGCGGTGCAAGTGAAAGTGTACGCCCCCATGCTCTGTGAATATCTCTTAAGTTTTCCATTCTTTTTTTGATTTGTTAGAGTCGTAGATTAACTGAGCAAAAGAATGAAGCATTTATAGAGGAAAGAAAATATTGGTGAAGAGAAGAGTTATAGTAAGAGTATGATTTGTTTGAATATATATATGAGATATAACAAAACATAATTTTCGTAACTAATTTATGAATATTCTTGCAACCCTTAAACGTTTCACAATATTAGTTCAGGATCAATTATCTTATTTAAGTGTAATAAATCTTTTTTTTTCTTTCATGTGTATACTTTATCTTTTAATTTTTTTAAAGGATCCTTCAGGCTTTATCTTTATGAACTCACAAATTAATTCTTTTTACATTTTTTATTAAAAAAACTGATGAGATGGCAATTCACATAAGATTATTTTAATTTTTTTTAATATTGAAAGTAATAAATCCTAGAATTCATATGAAGATTCATCTTCTTCATCCTCATCTTTATCATGTTCGTCATCTTCCTAAAACCCAAAACAATAAAAAGAAAATAATTCAAATCTACCTCAAAATTGAATGAATCTTTATGTTTTGTCACTTTCATCTTCTTCTAAATTAAACTCCGAATTCAAAGCCCAAATTCTCATTGAACTCTAAATTTATCAAACCTAAAAGGTTGTAAAAACTAAAGAAAACCATGAAAAACTGAACAATTAAAGTATCTAGATTTTACTTAAATAGGTTAGGCGCAATTTAAACAATTAAGGTATGTTCCATCACTTGTCAAAGACTTTATTTTGAGTCTACTTTGACGAAGGTTAGGCTCAATTTAAACAATTAAAATATGTTTTGTCACTTGTCAAAAACTTTATTTTGAGTCTAATTTGACCGTTTTAAATGTTCGACTGACCTATTAACTTATTTAAAAGCCTTTTTTGCCAATTTTTAGAAGTCTGTTTTATATTAAAATTAAGCCTTTTGTGGTACATCTTTGAATAAATTATTGAATGGGAAATGTAAAATGAACAATTTAATGACATATTCTTTTCTTTTTTTTTTGAGGGAAATTTAATGACATATTCATTATCCAAGATGAGATAAACGTGAACAATTTTATGACATACATACTCGTTACGCAATTCGATTATTGCTTTTTCTATTATCAAATAAGATTTGGCAAATGAATGCTATAAAATCTTTTGTTTTTGGGTTGGTACGTCCCATTACTTTTGTTACTGGAACGAGTGTTTTCTTTATTTGATATAATGGCCATGCGACAAAATTAAACTATTCATTTTTCACGGTTTTCTTTAATTTCCACAATCTTTTAGGTTTGACAAATTTATAGTTTAACGAGAATTTGGAACTTTGATTTTGGAGTTTAGAAGTAGATGGAAGTGAGAAAAGGACGCCCTCTGATACGATATTTAGAATAAGGAGCACTAATATAGTGACTCAACTAGTTCAAGAAGTTATTATGACTCACTGTAATGTCCCGATATTTTATGTATGTTATATATATCATGCGGTAATTCTTATTTATTTATGATTCATTCACCAATTTATCTTATGGGTAACATATTTAAAATAAAAATTGTAAGACTCTATTTTCAATTAATTAATTAGAATCTTTAGTTTATTTATTATAATTACATATTTAGTTATTTTAATTGATCAATTTGTGTAGTAATTATTTTAGTTCCTACTTTACTGCATGATGACATGTCTCCTTTCCTCTAAACTAAAATAATCACGTTTTATTTGACTTTCAATTTCAAGTGTGCATAATTATCAGTATAATTTAGGTTTCTTTAGTCTATAAATAAAAATAAAATAAGAGAAAATAATATATGAAGTGGTGTGGGTGCATGTTACATGACTGAGTCTTACGAGTGTATAATCCCTCTATTATACGGCTGGCTCCAAAAAAAATAGGAGAAAAACCACTTACTTCCACCCATCTCTTACTGTGCGTGTACTTACAAGTTAGGAGCAAGAAAACCACCTACTCTTATCACTAGCACTTAAACAAACCAAGTCTATCCCATGTTTTCATTTCCCACCACTACTCCACTCTCATATTCCTAAGTCTGCCATTCTCCCACTATAATCTCTATCAAGTCTTAAGGATTGCAATTCAATTAGGTTGTTCATATATGCTCTAGTTTTCAATACAATCCCATTTTGTTAAATCCACGTTTCTTCTCATTCTCTCAACCTCATAATTGTCACAAAAATTAAGTTACAAAGTTTCTCCTACTAACACAGATTCCTCACAAAATTCTCTAAACTCACGCAAGTCTAATTCTGCCAACAACATAAACTTCACGCCATGTATAAACATGAAGTTCACCATATGGATACAGCCAAAGTCATCTATTGTAATGAGTTAAGTGAAGCCCACATAACCCTTAGTGTGAGAAATCGTACACGCATCATAGCAACAAATTTGGAGGATAGACTTAGCGGAGAAAAAGACCCATCATGTACGTGGGTTTCGAGTTTTGCTAGGAAGGAAAGCGCCCAAGGTAAGGGTTTTAGTCTTGACCATGATTTGAATGAAAATAATAGGTTATGATATTGAATTTGATATACTTCTTAATTCAATGGATGAGTGGAGAGATGAATTGTTATTAATAAATATAATAATTATTGTTGTTTAGTAAACTTTGCTATTGTTTTTGAAGAATATGTGAAATTTGGCAATTATATGTATAATTGATGATTTGTTGATTTATACATATGATTATTGGTGTGTGAAATTAAATGTGACTCTCTGTTGATTTTGTCTCTATAGGTTTTGAAATATTTTATTGATTTCGAGGTGTGATGATTTTGGGGAACTGATAAGCTATGTGGCTTGAGAATATAAAACTACAAGAATGTAAAGAAAGATTGCATTGCATAGCATATAATAGTGTCATAGGTGCCAAATGGGGCGATTCATATTCATGTGCCAAATAGGGCGATTCATATTCATGTGCCAAATAGGGGCGATTCATATTCATGTGCCAAATAGGGCGATTGCCAAATGGGGCGATTAAAATTATTTTTATTTGATGGTTGTGTATTTTTATTTGATGTCTTAATTTATTATTGAGTTTATTTGTGTTGAAGACTAACCCTTACAAACAACATTTTAGGTACCAAATGATATGTGCTTGATGTATTACTTGATGCGAGTACATGGAGGAAACAAATTTGGGTTTTTCTGAATTGTATTTATATTAGTTTAACTATTTTTGTTAATTTATAGTTAGGAATTTATTATGCTTAACCATTGCAAAGAAAAAGATAGCCTTATTTTTCTAAAAGAAAGAAATAGACGCAATGTCTTGGATCAAAAAATCTGGGACGTTACACTCACCTTAATCTAAAAGGTATCTTGTTAGGGATAATATTGAGTATGTTAGGGTGCATTTATCTTATTATGAGTATGCACAAGTCTGTATAAACATTGTATGCCTTATTATGAGAATCAATGAAGAATATAATGAATTTCCTTTCTTTTATCTCTAGTTTCCTCTCTCAATTTCTGGAGTGTGATCCCTACTCGAATTAGGTCATATCATCCTACATGAATGATGTTGTATGCAAAAAGAAAAAGCACTTGTACAAAATGATAAGTTAGAGCATCCTTGGATAGGCACGATCAAGTGTAATGTCGCAACTTCTTTCAACGGTAATTTGATTATGGAATACAATGTGTTTAAGAAACTTTACGAGTCTATTAATTCTTGTTGGGTAATTAAGATCCCTCTACCTCCTCAGCCATTGCTCTTGAAGCTGAAAGCTTAGCCTTATCGGAAGCTATCAAGGTGGCCATTTCAAATGGTATGCAAGTTGTGTCGATCAAAACTAATTCCAAATTGCGCTCGCCACCACCATCACTCATTTTGGAGAATATTAATGATCTTAACTTTTTCTAATGCTGCTTAGTTTTTTTTTGATTAAGAACATCATTTGATTTTAATAACTTAAAAACTTTTTATTCAAGAGTTTATAACTGATCATCTAAAATGGAGCACCCAATTTGAGTGCTTAAATAGATCTCATATGTAAATATATATCATTCATTTTATAAATAATATTAATTAATCACCCAATCTCTCCAACCCAATATCTCAAAAAAATAAAATTACAAATAATTATTCTATATATCATTAAATTTCAGCAATAATTTATTTATCATTGAAATATTAAATCATGACTATGCAATTATTAAAATACTAAATTGATTAAACTATAGACGATTTTTTTAATAATTAAAAAAACAACTCTTATAATAAATTATGATAAAGTTGATAGTGAATTGTTAGAGTAACTGTTCACATATATATATATATATATATATA
>Ga0315915_1000251_pt1 | contig 49303 bp, 39 predicted proteins | sample MpolbnodulesMG_FD_207738 | JGI IMG/M metagenome (GOLD analysis project Ga0315915, IMG submission 207738) | Medicago polymorpha root nodule microbial communities from Los Angeles, California, United States - branched nodules | ecosystem: Host-associated > Plants > Roots > Nodule | place: USA... | reverse complement strand
TCTGCTTTTACATATTCAAAAAATGCAAAAAATATTAGGCTAGAAAAGGGTTTTCATGGTGATCTAACGTCACTATGGAAATTCCTCGCGCTTTTCTTTTCTTGTCACGTTAGTTTTATTTTTATGTTTTAATTAATATTCAAAAACAACAAAAACATGCAAATAACCAAAACTTAACAAAAAAATATTTTCATAATAAACCTTGATTTATCAAATCAAGTGATTCCCTTTTTTATTTCTTTCTTCATCAAATATCAATCCATTTAATCATACTTTGAGTCCGTTTTCTTTCAAATTAAAAAATACAAACCAATTCATATTTGCCACTTGGCTCTTTATTTTAAACCTTTTTCAAAACTAATAAAAAACACCAAACAAATCAAACGGTAATTTCTACCCCGAACTACGAGGTTTTGATCCCTCACGGGTACGTAGGCAAAGAACTATGTCCTTTCAAATCAATAAAAAATGTAAATAAAATTTTTTCTTTTCTTTTAATCACTACTTTTAATTCCTTCTTTCAAACAAAAAAAGCAAGCAAGTTATAGCACAAAAATTGAATAAAATCAAGAGGTTCTCGTAGAGTACTACGAATATTTAGGGTGCTAATACCTTCCCTAAATATAACCAACCCCCGAACCGATAATCTTTAAAAATGTGGTATTTGAACCTTTTTCCACTTTCTTTTGAAAAAATTAAAAGTTCAGTCGTGAAATAAAAAGTGAGTCAAAGCTAACAAAATAGCTATGACCTCCAAAAAATGACGCGACAATTTGGATACATCAACTTTCTTTGACTCATACATTCAATGTTGTGCAAATTCTCGAGCTTATGCCATCTTACTAGTGTGTTAACCCGTAGCATGCATGAGCAACAAACTACTACTTTTTGGTCTTTAAAAATATATTATTTTTGTTTTTTATTTATTAATGAAATTATTTGTCTCGTGTTTTATTGCATTTATCGATGAGAATTATTTATCCCGTGTTTTTTTATGCATCAGTTATAAATATGTGTTCCGTGTTTTTGTTTTTTTATGTGTAATAGTGATAAATATGTGTCCCTATTGTTATATATCAAAGTACAATATATTTCGCTTACATTTATCAACGAAAGATATTTGTCCGTATTTTTTATTTATCAATCACAAGTATTTCTCCCTTGTTATTTTTTATATTTATCAATAACATATATTTCTTCCATATTTTTTCACATATCAATGACTAATATATATACGGTGTTGTTTATGTTTATCATTGACAAATATTTGACCCATAATATTTTTATGCATCGAAGATAAATATTCGTCTTATGTTTTTTTTTTATATTTATGATGACAAATATATGTCATTTGTTTGTTATTAACAAATATTTGTCCCTTTTATTTTTATATATTTATTAGTGACAAAAACTTCAGAAAAAATACTTGTTTTGTGCCTTTTTTATGTATCAGAGAAAAATATTTGTCATGTGTATTTTAATATTTTTTTTTGACAGGGTGTGTATTTTAATGATTATCAAATATTTTTATGCATCGAAGATAAATATTCGTCTTATGTCTTTTTCTATATTTGTGATGACAAATATATGTCATTTGTTTGTTATTAAAAAATATTTGTCTCTTTTATTTTTATATATTTATCAGTGACAAAAATATTTGGAATCATCATTTTCAATTGATTTTATTAGCATAAACTGCTTAGTTCCCCCTTAACCACCTAAGTCCGAGTGTACAATCGGCAGTCGTTAAGGTATGCGAACTAAGATTGAGCTTTATGCTAAAGAGGTTTTCAAAATCTTGATTTCCATTTGATTTCTTTAAAAATGAGTTTTCCAATTTATTTCGTTAAACTTTGATACGAAAGAATGACGATGATATAAAGTTTTGAATTAAGATGAATTGGTTTCGAAGTGGAATATAAATAGATTTTCCTATGACTTAAAGGTTTTGTGTTGGCCAGTTCTTGTAATACTCGATGAACTAACATCAGGATGTAGCGTAGGTTTATGTGCTTACTTTTATGTTACCTTGGTTATGTGTTATGTGATTGAGTAGAGTATTAAGCGAGGAAGAGTGTAAAGAAGACAATTGACTCAAATAGATGGTTGCTAGATGTTTTTGAACTTTGTCAAGAAGTGAACTGCCAAGAGTATCATGAGTCAATTCTGACTCATGAAGTGAACTGCCAAGAGTAATTGAATGGAATAACATATTGCATTTATCTTCCATGTATACATATGTTATTCTGACTCATAGAGTGCCATTGTAATCTTTTTCATACATTTACCTATGGTCATGCAAGAAGTTTGTTTAGCTATTGCATGATTTTCTCATATTTGATCCTTTAGAGTAAATGTATATCCTTTAGAGAAATGGAGAGGAGGAAAAATGCCAAACCAATATATATCTTAAGTCTTAATAAAGCAATCAATTCACTTTACTGCCGTATCCATTTTTGCCCATTTCAATTATCTCAGCTATTTAATGGCTTTTTCCAGTGGATCACTGCGGCTACATTCAATGCAAAGGTTTCCTTTAAAGATTTTATGGAATTGCAATTATCAGATTTGTTGAAGAAGAAGAAATTAGTTAATTTTAAGGTTGATAATTTGATTTTCATATTTGATGGTTTGAGTCTAAGAACAGCAACTGATTATGGATGAAATTATGGAGGAAGAATTAGAACACTCAGTGTAACCAGGTTGAAACCATTTTAGGATAGGATTGAATGTGAGTAGTTGTACATGTCTCCCCTTTTAATTTGAATAAATCTGAACTGTCTATTTAATCTATTGGCATTTTTCTCGTGGTCCACCGGTGAGGGACCTAATTGGACCCTCATCCTAATATCCACTACAAAAATTTATAAAAATATTCAAACTGTTCCCATTGTGATTTTTTTTTTTAGAAAACCCATTGTCAATCTTATACGCTTATATTTGCATGAATCACAATATTGTTCTGTTTTAATGTCTACAACATAAAGTGACATTAAATTTAACTGATTGTTAAACATACCATAAAAGGGAATTATTACCATAAAAGGAAACTGTTTTTGACTTTATTATAAATTAATTACACAATTTCAATGCATTAACTATTATATAATTTCTTCAATTTATCTTCAATTTACTCAGTTGGCAGCCATGCCTGGGCTTCATACAACTATCTAAAGGTTATCTGACTCGCTTCAGTTTGGGCAATATGGAAGGTTAGAAACAACCGTGTCTTCAAAAATGCGATAATTGATCCTCATATTATTCTTGAAAATGTGAAGTGGACTTTCTTTTTATGGTTATCTTCGAATATTACTCCTTTGGCTTTTGGGTTTCATGACTGGTGGCGACATCCCCTACTTTGTATGGGTGTCATGTAATTGTTTTATTTTGTTTCGGTGGTGACACTTTGCTTTAGGTGTCTGATTGTTGTAACAAATTTTGGATAATTCACCATTTTAGCACACCTTGTGCGGGGTGAGTTTATCCTCTTGTGAGCAATATATTCCATTTTGATTTGTTCAAAAAAAAAAAACTATTATATAATTTCCTTTTTCATATCCTTAACCAGTGCCCTGGGTCAGTGCCCTGGGTCACCGATTAGCATTTCCCAAGTTTAAATTACCTTAAAAAATAAATATTAATTTTGTTAAGGAAAACATATAGCATAAAAAATTAAGGTTGAAGTTATATGTTATCAAATATTCTTTCCGTTGTTTTTTTTTTATATTTATCAATGAGAAATATATCTTGTACTTTTTTATGTGTCAATGACAAATATGTTTTCCGTTTATTTATTTTTTATATATTTATCAGTGATAAATATTTGTACCATGTCTTGTAGGTTTTTGTCCTGTAGATTTTCTTAACTTAAAATTGCATACACAGCATTTCTATAAAATCTTTGATTATTTTATATACAAAAATCAGTTAAAATATTTGAACAGTGCTCCTTGTGATTTTTTTATTTATTTTTAGAAAACACAATGTGAATCTTATGTCCCCCACTTTTATGTATTTTTTTCCTTTTTCTAATAATATATACGAGCAGTTGACATTGGATTAGAGTGTGGGTGTTAAATCAGTTGGAACGTCCTTTAATCGTGTCATTTTGCTCTTACTTAGAAAAAAAATCTTATATGCTTATTTTTGCATGTATCACATATTGTTCCTATTTTCATGTCGACAATATTTTGTAAAAAAAATAATTTTGACAATATAAAATGACGTTAATAAATACTAATTTTGTTAAAGAAAACATATAGCATAAAAAATAAAAATTGAAGTTATGTGTTATCAAATATTCGTTTCGTTATTTTTTTTATATATTTATCATTGAAAATATATCTTATACTTTTTGACGTGTCAATAACAAATATGTGTCCCGTTTATTTTTTATATTTATCAGTGATAAATAGTTCTATAGGATTTTATCCCATAGATTTTCTTGATAACTTAATAGTGGGTACCAGGCATTTCGATAAATATTCTGAATTGCCACGTAAATTAAAAATATTAATCAGTGATGATTCAAAATGTTTTGATTGGTTGTATGTGCAAAATTGTTTTGGACCGTCAACCTACCACTATAAAACTCTATTTTTATTCATATATGGTTCATACACTCGCATGTATTTTATTAATAAGTGATAAATATGGGTCTTGTGTAAAAACTAACATTAATATTGTATTTCTATAAAATCTTTGATTATTATACATGCTAAAATTTCTTAAAAATACTTGAATTGTTCCCATTGTATATCTTGCGTGTTTATATTTGCGATCAATATGAAAGAATGAGTAATCACCTTTTTATCCAGGATCAAGAAATCAATATGCTCAACATTGCTGCCAATGACAATTTTCCAAAAATGTTAGATCTTGACAACAAGTTTCTAGAGTTCCTTTGAATCATTGATGTCTTCAAAAGGATAAAAAGTTCGGACTGTATTAGAAAAACTTGAATATGTGATGCTTCAACCAAATTTACTTATCATAACTCCTTCAAAATTTAAAGTTCTATATATTTCTCTAAAAGTAATTATTAAAATCATGAGTTCAATCATCTATGTATTAACGGTGAAGTAAAAAATAGTTTAGTTCATAGTCCCTCTCCCAGACTTTCTAGCCTCTTGTGTTTCTCCAACATTTTCCTCTCCCATTTATCTACACATGTATTAACCAACTTTTCACAGCTCAAATCAAAGCAAAAATCAATGCAAATTTTGAGGTTGTATTTCCACCTATTATACAACATAGTTTGTAAGATATTACAGCAACTAAATAATGTATGTAATGGAGTGTCAGTAACACTACTATGTTTTTTATATAAAAAAACATAAAATTATAAACATAAAGATCGATGAACATAAGCAAATCAAAGTAACAATGTCCAAAATGAAGATAGATTGGGAAAAACAACATGCAGATAATATATTAAGGTACCCATGTATCTGATTTTGACGATAAGTGTTGATGAAGAATGACCGAAATAAAAAAAATGGATCATAAGCTTATTATAAAAACATAAAAAAATATGTTAACAAATAAAAAAAGAAGGAATATGTCAACTCTTTGTTGCCCTTGCAACAATGAAATCAAAAACACAACACAAACAACCACAATGAGAGTGTAACCAATATTGCGTACCTTGTTATTAATCAACTATTCTAGAGCTCATATTAAAGCAAGCATCATATCTACTTTTGAGGTTGGCTCTTCATCTATCTAGCAAGCTCTATTTTGCACGACTCCTGCAATCATAGTATGTATTAAAACCAAATATGTTGAGACTTCAGTGATGTTTTGAGAAAATTATTTATGCATGTTGAACTTATTGAAGAAGTAACATCTAGATCCTTATATGATTTATATTATTCATGTAATTTATCGTTTTAATTAAGGATTTATGGTGTTACACCTCTCTCTTTTTTCAAACTCACGTGTGGTCCCATTCCCCCAATAATTCCTTTCTCTACTTTCCCTCTCATTGTTTTTTTTACACTATGACCAAATTTTTTAATTGTGTGATTATTTCATCAATCACTCATACTCCACCTTAATTACATATTTTTTTTTAATTAATTGTGATTAATTTATTGTAATTTTCAATAATTTATCATCCATTTACTTTTAGTGTTTCTTGTTTTAATATTTACTCATAAAATAATCATTAGAGAAGACTTTATGAAGTTTTTTTGAAACCAAACAAAGAGATAATAATCATTTTTTCCTCGACTCTCTGATCAAACAGAAAGTATAATTAAAATTGGATTAATTAAGTAAATGATCTCTATAAATATTCAAATTTTCGTTTAGTCCCTACAAAATAAAATCACTTTTTTTTTTAAAGAAGTAAAATCACACTTTTTAGTACCTGTGACATTTTCCTTTAACATTTTAGAGACAAAATATTGACGGAATTTTTTTGCAGGGACTAAGAATACTGATGGAAAATTTTACAGGACTAAAAATGTCGACGAAAATTTTAAAAGGACTAAAAACTGCGATTTTATTTTATAGAGATTAAAAATTAAATTATGAATGTTTATAGGGACTATTTACTTAATTAACCCGTTAAAATTTATATAATTATTTTCCTTTTCTATTTCTTTTCATAAAATTTCTCCCCTCAACCAGAACTAAAAGATGAATAGAAGTGCTAAGAAATTAGTTTACATATAAAACAAATACATAATTTCATACTCTTAAAAGATACATTCTCCTTTTCTTCAAAAAAGAAAGAAAGATACATTCTCCTTCTACCGGATTGCGCTACAATTGTGTTTTTCTGCTGTTTCAATTTTCGGTTTTTTCTTTCAAAATTATTTTCAATTGTTAACAAATAACCACAAAAGAGTAAAAATTGAAGAGACTAGTTTAATATTTGACCATTTAAAGAGCTACTAGTTGTTCCATATTAATAGGAGATGTGTATTTTGAAGGTCCATTATAAAGTCTATCAACAAAGATACGCATAGCTGCCTCAGTAGGATGGACTGGATCCCAAAAAACATGGTCTTGTCTATTGGCACAAAGTCTTGAAACTGGTGTACAAAAAAATTGAGCATTCAGCTCACCAAGTCCACAACAAGCATCTTTCACATCTTTAAATCCTGAAAAGAGGGTACAAAATCAAAGTCATACAAATGTCATTCTCCTCACAACAATCCAATAAACATTTTACTTCATATATTCTGCAATGGTCTGTTTAAATTCCAAAAGGAAATGAGAGGATATAGGAAGTTAATAGAAAGAAAATAAAAGTTCTATTTGACAAGAAAAGAAACAATAAATAAGTGATAAACTAACTTCTTTTTTTGAGAGAAGTGATAAACTAACTAATAAACTAATTATCCTTAAAAAACCTAAAAAACTAATTAATTATCTTTTCTCTTTATCATTTTTAGGAATTTTTTTTATATTAATAAAGCAAAAATTTTAGTGAAATTTACTAAAACTAGGGAGATCCACCTTTAGACCGGGTCCATATTAGACGACCCCATTATATTTTGCTTGAATAGAAGTAAATAAAAATAAATATTTTGCTTGAACAGAAGTAAATAAAAATAAAAATGTGGAAACTCTCCTAGACGTATTTAAGAGAAAAAATGTATTTATTTTTAATTATTTTAATATTTTATTTTCAAATAACAGTAGATGATAAAGAGATGAATTTTCCATTTGAAGTAAAATGAGATATAGTATTATGTGATGATAAATCATACCGTAAGAAATTGAATTCTGAATGATGTCTTGTAGGGCAGCAAAACTATCAAAATATGAGTAACTTATTAAGTCCTTGTTCTCCAATTTCCATAGCTTCAACATGGATTGAAGTCCTTTATTGAATTTAATTGACAATAAATTGGTTTGTGAAAAACATTCTGTTTTGTTCTTGAGCCTGCTTATTGGGCAGCATCCAATTGGACCAACACCAACAATCTCAAATTTCCTTGCACCATTGTTATATAGTCTCTGCCAAAAGAGGTACCAATCCAAAATTATTATTTTGAAAAAAATGGGATAAGGTAACTTATTACGTATAAAATTAAAATGAAACCAATATAGTCATTTTTGAAATTACTAGACCATGTGTTTACCATTGAGCCATGTATTATAGGTACCTATCCAATATTAAAATGCATACAAAATAACATAAATTTTAACCCTAGTATGCATATGATCTTTTTCACTAATAGAATTAGTAACTTAATAACAATTTAAAAAACCAGTGTGTTTACCTGTAATTGTATTTTTAGAGAGGAAGTCATGGAATCCACATATTGTTGTGGGGTGTTTTTCTTTTGAAGATCCTTTGAGTTATAGTAACCAAATATATCATTGCTTCCAATTACAACAGCAAATATGGATTTTGAGAGGCGTTTCTGAAGTGTAGATGCTTCATTTTGTTGTGTCAATTGTTCATGCACTTGTGAATAATAGTCCACTTGCTTTGTCAACGATATTGATTGTCTCTGAAATAAATGCCACACCATTGGGAATAGCTCAGTTGGAATGATACATTTTCTTTCATTACATAATCATTTTCTTTGCATATAGAGTTCAAAGGTCATTCACATCAATGTCATGACTCCTAAGTTCATGAATGTTGTGTTTACGAGAATTGGTTTTGTAATCTAAAAAGGTCTAGCGGCGCAGCTTATTGATCATTTGTTTTCTATTCATGTGTAATTAATCATTGACTATAAGTTTAGTTTCTTTACATTTTGAGTTTTACTATGTTTTCATCTTTGGCATTTTTCATTTTATCTCATGCTCTCCTTTCTTGGTTAATATGGTTGAAAATAACCCTCTAAAAAAAAGTTGAGAATAGGTTAAGATCTAGACCTATTTTAGAGAAAATGTTATCAAATATATAATTTAATCCAAATCATCACTTTTTTCCATGTTGAATCTTGGTGCACAATTTCTTTTTTGACTGCAAATTTATTGTACAAACACGTAAATACATAATTGGAGAAGGAAAAGAAAGAATTAGAACTACACTTACAATTTTTGGATCTGTGCCATTAAATATTCCTGCACCTCCAGATGCAAAGTTAACACCATTTAAGAATGATACATTCATCTTATTGATTTTGAACTTAGATACTAAGGAGAGGTAAGGTGGTGACGTGGCAAGGCCTACTTTTTCAGCTGCAACCAAATATACCATGGCAAATCAAACAAAATTTGTTGATTTTATGCAAATATTAGCAAAACAAAATTTGTATATTACTATTACCAATTATCAATAATCAATATGCATGCCCCGACATAATATCAACAAGTCAATAGCATTAAATTTTGGTCCTTTATAGTACATATTCGCCCATTTTCTCTTGTCTTCCAATAAAAAAAATAGAAAAATTGTGTAAATATTTTCTTTCCTACCCTTTGATAGCCAACATGCTTTTAAGTTTTTTTTTTTCCTTTCTTTTTACGAAGGTTTCTTTTTCATATGCATGCATAAATGTTTTAACTACTCCCTTCATTTTTCTTCTTTTGATCTTTTAGAACTTTAACTATATTTTAAAATATTAGATATTTTAGTATATTTAATACTTTTTTCCCAAGTTTACCCTTGTTGGAAAACACACCATAAATTTTAAAGGAATTGTGACTATTGACTTATCACATGTGAATTTAATCATAAATAAGGACATTTTAGTCCAAAACATACAAATATTTTTATGCTTTAATTACTCCTTAAGACTTGTGTCAAGAGTTAAAATATCAAAAGATAAAAAATGGATGGAGTATATGAACTTCTATAAATTTGATGCTTGAGTCTAATATTGATGCATAAGCTAGTTTCCATCATCAGATCAAAAAATATTATCATTAAATTAAATGAAATATGATCTGACTATTTGAACCAATGATGGAAAAGACATTTATGCACGGTGCAAGACCATTTTGCTTGTACATGTTAGACAAAGCCTTCTCAAAGTTCAATTTGTATAGACAAACAAAGAAGCTAATAATATTAAAGCAAAAGAAGATTGCAAATGACCAATATGTGGTTGTGTAATGTTCAAAAAAAGAATGTTAATTTGTTATCTTCCAATAATACTAACAACAAACACTTGTTTGAAAACCCAAGAGAGTGAACTTTGAATAACTTACCAATCAAATCAGCAGCATTTTTGCCATTGCTAAACCTCCCAGTTGGTTTCTTAGTTGGAAAATCAATGCCATAGTAAGGAAGAATTGCCTTTACAAGAGAAAGAGCCAAGTGATTGTTGTTGCCAACATCAACAAGTGAGTCTCCAAACACATAAATAGCTGGAGTCTTTTGAGCTTCTAAGAATCCTAAGCTGAAGATGAAAAAAGATAGAAAGGAATTCCTTATCATAATGGAAATATCCATTTTGGAATTTGTTTTTTCTTTGTGTGTGTGGAGGTTGTGAAGGCTTTGGGAAGATATTTATAAATGAAAAAATTGGACAATTGTAAAAAATATGTGTGGAAAGAAGAACTTTGATTGGTGGCTAGTATGAGATAGTGGTGCAAAGAGAATCTTCAGATATTGCCACCAATCCATTATGATTTGTTGTGTAAACTGTTTTCTTATATAACGGTGGTGGGACAAATATATATTGTCACATCCAGAATTTGAATGGTGATTTTAGAGAATATTTGGATTGACGTTGAGATAGGCCGAATCATGGTGACTCACTGTGATTTTGGCAAAAGCCATTATTTGTATCCCCAGGAAAAATTATGTTGTCTATGTGATGCCATCAAACTAACCGCTCCAACAAAATCACGATACTCTTTCAACATAATAAGTGGTTTTGAGTTTGAAAAATAGCTGTAAAAATGTAATGGTGCTAAAACTTTTGAGGAAGAATTTGCCTTCTATATGGTCTTATTTGATATAAGAGATATCAATTACGCTAGTCATGTGTGGAAATATTAGATTTACAAAAAATATATATACATATAGTCAATGTCAAGCCAACATATAAGATCAATGAACATCATGACGGATTGTTCAAGAAAACTCAAACTCAAATCCTACATGAAACAATCTTTGGATATACTTTATTTGCCTTGGGACCAAACTCATAATTATTAATAAGAAAATTTCCAATAAAACTTGGAGGTAAAAAAAAAGTTATTTGCATATAATTTTTTTTGAAAGAAAGTTATTTGCATATATGTGTGTGTCTGTGTGTGAGTGTGTATATATATATATATATGTATGAATGTATTTTTTGCCTCAAAATAATTGATACATATTATTGGAAAGATGGATAATATTGCGCCAAAAGTCTTCTGTTTAACTTTTTGTGTGTCGACATACTCATTGTTTTTTATATCAAGTTATTCATTAAATTATTAAACTTCAAACAACATCATTTTCATCTATTTCTATTACAAAAAGTCTTATATGGCAACAATCTGAAAATATATAACAGGAGAGTAATGAACGAGCTCAAGATTAAAGCTCCACTTTGAGGATATTCAACAACCTCCTTTAAAACAGATTCAATAATAATCTGATCATAACTTTTATCCAAAGCCAACTTAACTCCATGGAATATGAAAGAAGCTCAGTCGTGATAATGGTACAATCCGCCATAGGAATTGAACTATTCCAAGTATTGTTTGTTTCTAATTAGGAGTTTCTAATGATAATAGAATTTACATGTTTGAGACTTGTGTGTGAGGTAGAGAATATCCCTCCTAGGGTTCTTGGTTGAACCATGTGAGCCTTATCTAGGGGCTTTTCAAATCTCTTTTGGCGATTGCGTTTTTTTTATCTTATCTTTATCATGAAAGTTGCGATCATTCGTTTCCATTTCATCTTCTAGTATATTCCACTTTGTAAGTTTCGATTTCTATCTTGATTTGTGTTTTTAGGGTTAGCTCTTGAAAAAATGTTTGGAAAAATAAAATTGAATCATAGAAACCATCCTTCTTTTTGAACCTTTATCTTAGGTTCACGACACTTATGTTACCATCTCTGTAATTGAAGGTTGTCAAAAACAAGTTTGTTCTTAGCTACTCAAACACAAGTTTGTTTAGCGGCGCAACTTGTTGTAGTGAAGCACAAAGACATGTCCAATAATTGGAACCTGGTTAGATACCATGTAATTAAAGAAGGAAATTTTATGTAGTAATGATCGGTATAAAGTGTGTTGCAAATGCTCAACTAAATAGAAATACAAAGAGTAGGAAAATAAAAGGAGTAATGACCTACACAAATGTATAACTAGGAAAAGGAATACTAAGAGTAGAATCACCACCAAAAAAAATTCTAAGAGAAGAATAAAATTGCCAATAAATTAATTGACAAAATAATTGCATATTTCTCCTTCTAGCCAGTAGCATTACAATTATGTTTTTCTCCTCTTTCACTTTTTTTGGTTTTTTTAGAGTATTCTCAAACAACTACATAGACTAATTTCTTCGAGAATATTTCTTAATTGTTGTTTGATAACAAATAACCGCCAAACAATTCAAAGAGGAATTGAAGGGACTAGTTTAATATTTGACAGTTCAAAGAGCTAGTAGTTGTTCCATATTAATAGGAGATGTGTATTTTGAAGGTCCATTATAAAGTTTATCCACAAAAGTGCGTGTGGCTGCCTCAGTAGGATGAAATTGATCCCAAAATATATGGTCTTGTCTATTAGTACAAATGATTGAAATTGGTGTACACAGAAATTGAGAATTCAATTCACCAAGTCCACAACAAGCATCTTTCACATCTGCAAATCCTGGAAAATAGATATAAAAGTCATTTATAAATTTCATCCTCCACACAACAATCCATGAACTATTTTACCAAAATGATAATTCTAAGAAAAAAAAATATAAAAATTGTTTCAAATGAGAATTTGTTTTGACCATCTAATATAATTTTTTTTTATATATATAATGCAAAGAGACATAGGATTATGTGATCATGAATCATACCATAAGATGTTGGATTTTGAATTAGGTCTTGGAGGGCAGCATAAGTATCAAAGTATGAGTAACTTAAGTCCTTGTTCACCAATTTCAACTCCTTCAACATGGATTGAAGGACTTCATTATATTTCATTGACATTAAATTTGCTTCTGAAAAGCATTCAGTTTTGTTCTTGAGCCTCAATGAAGGACAACATCCAATTGTACTAACACCAATAATCTCAAATTTCCTTGCACCATTGTTGTATAATCTCTGCCAAAAAGGTACCAAACCAAAATTAAAATGCATGCAAATAACATAAATTTTAACTTCCTTCAAAAAAAAAAGAAAATTATAACTCTTTTGCAATATGGTCTAAGTTATTGTCCGTAAATATAAGCATCTTTCAAATTACTAGTTCCATTTATTCATTTTTCTTTTATAAATCTATCCCTTATTAATACTACTAATTTATCTTAGAAGATGGTAAGTCAATATTGAATACATTTTTTTTAAGTAAATATTGAAGACATTTATACATAAAATGATTAAGAGTCACCCACAAAATATACTCATTAGTTACACTACTAATTTTTCTTAATACTAGTGAAGATTGAAAAAAGAGCTCATGAAATTAAAGAAACAAAGGAGTAGAAATATGTAGCAACTTAATTACAATTTGAAACCATTGTGTTTACCTGTAGTTGCACTTTTAGTGAAGAAGCCATGGAATCTACATATTGTTGTGGAGTGTTTTTCTTTTGAAGATCCATTGAGTTATAGTAACCAAATATATCATTGCTTCCAATCACAACAGCAAATATGGATTTTGAGAGGTGTTTCTGAAGTGTAGATGCTTCATTTTGTTGTGTCAATTTTTCATGCACTTGTGAATAATAGTCCACTTGCTTTGTCAAAGGTATTGATTGTCTCTGCAAGAAATGTAATATTTTTTCCATTATTACTTGGTCATGCATGCATATATTCTTTCTTTCTTTCTTTCGGATGTGTGAATTTCAAATCATGTTGAGATGAAAAAAGTTTCTCCAGTAAAAAAATTAAACTTAAAATCATTTAATCAAGAGATTGACATTGATGGATCAAGATTGGAACGATTGACGTAAGTCATCTGATCTTTAATCTAAGAGTGTCAATTTCTTGACTGTATATAATCCAAATCTTCACTTTTGTCCGTATTGAATCATAGTGCAAGATTCCTTTTTGGGCAGCAAATTTATTGTACAAAATGTAAAAACAGAAATGGTGAAGGAAAAGAAAGAATTAGAACTACACTTACAAAATTTTCGTCATTGCCATTAAATATTCCAGCACCTCCAGATGCAAAGTTAACACCATCCAAGAATGATACATTCTTCTTGTTGAAATTGATCTTAGATACTAAGGAGAGGTAAGGTGGTGACGTGGCAAGGCCTAATTTTTCAGCTGCAAAACAAATGAAACAATATTGTGTCAATTATCAATATGCATGCCCCAATAAAAAAATGAGTTATCATTTAATAAAAACTATTTAATATAATCTAGCAAAACAAATTCTGTATAACTTCTACCAATTATCAATATGCATGCCCCAATAAAAAAATGAAACAATATTGTGTCAATATTTTCTTTCCCACTCTTTTATATCCAATGTTCTCTTTGAGTTAATTCCAAAAATATAATGCATTTCAGTTTTTTTATACCATAGCATAACAAATCCTCTTAAATTCCAAATTGGTGGTTTCTAAGCTCAATTCCAAACTACTTAAAAGTTTGTGGCTTCTAAGGTACATGTGCAAAATCCACATGTTGTATAGTTGGTCTTTGAATCTATAGATAAATGAGTTATCATCTAATAAAAATTATTTAATATAATTTAAAAACATTATAATAACTACGCATTAATTATTTAGCAAAAGCCTCGACGAAATAAAATTTAAGATTCTACAGTTTGTTAATAATAATAATAATAATTAATGTTTAATATATTTAAGAAAAAATATAAAAAATTAGCATAATGCTCATGTAGAAAATGAAATTGTGTTTCTTTTATTAATGATTCATAAATATGATTATTAACTTACTTGTTAAAGAAAGCAACTCATTGAAAATCTTTAATTTAGTTTCTATATTTAAATAGGTAATCAGAGAAGCTAATAATTGTATTATAGCAAAAGAAGATTGGAAATAATGAGCAATTAATATGTAGTTGTGTGTGTATGATGTTCATTTTGAATAACTTACCAATCAAATCAGCAGCATTTTTGCCATTGCTAAACCTCCCAGTTGGTTTCTTAGTTGGAAAATCAATACCATAGTGAGGAAGAGTTGCTTTTACAAGGGAAAGAGTCAAGTAATTGTTGTTGCCAACATCAACAAGTGAGTCTCCAAACACATAAATAGCTGGAGTCTTTTGAGCTTCTAAGAACCCTAAGCTGAAGAAGATAAAACAAGAGATAAGTAGAAATGAATTCCTCATCATAACTACGGAATCCATTTTGGAATTTATTTTTTCTTTGCAAGTGTGTTTAGGTTTAGAAGGCTTGGTAAGATATTTATAGATGCAAAAATGTGGACAAGTGTAAAAGATATGTGTGGAAACAAGAATTTTAATTTCAGCTTACTGAGTATGAGATAGTGGAGCAAAGAGACTAGTCATATATTGCCAATAATCCATTATGATGTATAGTGTAATTTGTTTCTTATATAACGGTGGTGGGACAAATAGAAATTGTCACATCAAGCATTTGAATGATATTATGATTTTAAAAAATGTTTGAGTAATAAGACACTTATTTTTTCTCACACCTGCAATACTTGGTTAATCACGTTTAAAACATTGGTTAATTCAATTTACTCTAGATGATTAATTCAACTATATGATTAATTATAATTTTACAATTTTCAACGCGCTTTAAATTAACCACAATTTTGTATGTGATTATCCAGGTGTCGCAAGTGTAAGAAAAGTTTAGTGTACAATAAACTTTTTTGTTATGTAAAAAGAATGTGAATGTTTGAAGGCCACTTTTATAAAAACAAAAAAAAAAAAAAGGGTAACAAGGAAAAGTTTCTTATGTCAAAAAATTATAAAAGAAAAAGCTTCATCATAATTCATAAGTAAAATCTGAACACAAAAGCATTATAACTAGTCTTTCATCAAAAAAGAACACAAAAGCATTCAAACTCTTATTTTGGCAAAACACTCATTTTCTTCTACGCGTATAAGACTAATAATAGGAATAAACGTTCACAACCTTGCTAATGGTGGTTCTAAACAAACCGACTTGAGAGGAAAAATATATTGCCCAAGGATATGAAAATAATTAAGAATCTTTTCTCTCTTAAGAATTGTTTCTCTAATTGATGAATTTTCACACAGAAGAGGTGCGTTTGGGAATAAGTTTCACGAAGGAAATATTCTGAAATTTCTTCGTTTTTTAGCAAATCTGATTGCTTGATGTTTACTTTATATAAAAAGTTTGCGCAATGCACGTGGGCTGCAAGAAGGGATGGCCATTACGCTTGGGACTCATGATTTGGTTTATAAAAGATGTATTTATGTTAAGTTTGGTCAATGAATTTGTAATTGCTAGACCTAATTTCCTCCGTATTAAGTTCTGTACGCTAGATGCGCTAGATGCAGGAGATGGAGTTTCGCGCTAGATGCGCGGGTTGGCACCGTTGGCAGTCATGGTATTTTAGTTTGGAAAGCTTTGGTTTTTTGTATGTAAAAAATGGGGATAAGTTGTTATTTCCTACAGAAGGCGCCACTGATCGTACTTGATCAGAAGGTGACTGTCGGTGCTGTTGAGTACGGTGGTTGTACGGTGGTGGAATGTTTCCGTTGACAACTGAAACGGCGGGGGTGTGTACCTGTAGACACTCCGACACTCAAGTCAATAAGAGATCAGAATGTGGGTTCAAAGAGAAGATAGATTCTACCTTGGGGACTGCAAAGAGTCCCATTTGTATAGAGGTGGGTGTTTGCAGAGCCGTTGTAAGGCACACGTGTGCTCGGCGGTTACAAATTCGTAGGAAGTGTACCGTCGAGGAGAGATTCGCGCTAAAATAAGAAGTTGTGTAGTAACAATCATACTCGCAACAAGTACATCTTGCGCCCAACGTGGGATGCGATAAAATTGAATTGGGCCACACCCTACTTCAAAATGGATGATCTATCGTATCCCCTGCATATCCTACACCGATATCTGCCCGATACGTATCAAAAGAGTATCCGAAGATTAAATTTTATTTTTTTAAAAAATAATTATCCGATACTTCCCGATACGTATCAGGAAAGTATCCGATAATCATCCTGCACCTATATCTGCCCCAATAATTCCCAACTAATGTTAACTAAAATAACTTAACTCTTGAGTATAATGCTTCTTTTTTGGATCGATATAGTATAATACTAACAATGTTCCTTTTGGATATTGTATAGCACTTATGGTGCTCTTTTTGGGATATATTGTGTATGTAATTGACTAATCATCATTCTCTTATGACTGGTTTCTTTTGTTTGTTTTTTTTTTGTGTAAACTGGGTATCCTCCACGCGCAACTGCGGAGACTAATCCATCGAGCATTGTGGGACCCATATGGGCGGCAGGCTCTCCCTAAGAGTTTTAACGTTGTTGCATGCCCAAGGCTGGATTCGAACCTAGGACCTTGGTTAAGCTAGCAGAGACTCCGTCCATCTCATCTAAGCACTCTTGGGTAGTTTCTTTTGTTTGTTAATATATTTGCATATTAAAAAAAATGGTTATAATTATATTGTACTTTTAATTATATAATTATTTTTATTAACGCATTTCAGCCGTATCGTAAATCCCAACTCCTAGCTTATTGTGGAAAATAAAAAAAGCAAAAAAATGGGAGAAGAAAGAAGAAAAGTTGTTGATGAAGATGTTAAGAATCTGAAAGAGCATGATTCATTAATGAGATTAAGTACCCTACAAGGTTGGTAAATTTTGTCCTTAAGCAAAAATCAGTAGGAAAATGACATAGTCATCTCATGTGAAAGAAAATCAAACCAAATGTTCATTGTTATGATAAAGAATCTTAGAGTTGGATTTAATCATATATCGATGTATTAAAAGTTTGACATACTATATCAATGTATTTCAAAAAAAAAATCTTCAATAAACTAGTTGTAAATAAAAAGGTTAGTTGTTAAAATTGACTCGATAATATTCACGAAATTTGGAAAGAAAAAATAAAAACACATAATTTGAGATTAATTATATAATAACCAACAAGAAGGTAAAATATATTTAATTCTCCAAAATATATGTTAAAAATAATAGGATTTCAATTTTTTTTATTTTTTTTTCCTTGTAGAATATGTTTTCATATTCATATAGTCAATATAATAAATGCTTTTTTTGAGTAAAAAATAAATAAATGCTCTTTTTATAAAATTCCAACATAGTCTTAATGATTATTAATGTATTCACATTATCCTAAACGAAGGGCACTACGTGCCCGCCCGCTGGTGGTTCTTTTATTGCATTAATGCGTAAAAATAATAAATAGTAGTTTTTATGAAATTTTTATTTTGATTAAAATTATTTAGGTTTAGATTAAAACTATAAGTTTATATATTTGGCATTTTCATTTTGTAACAAAATATACTTATATTTTTTAATGACACTGATAAAGAAATAATTTTGCTTTCCTCAATAAAGTGGTAAGTACGTTGGATTTTATCAAAAAATAAAAAAATCGAATACACATACCACACTTAGCTCGACTTATATTTGTAACACGGATTTTCTGAACAAGTGTTTATAAAATTATTTTAGTGATGTGAATCAAATTAACAAAAACAGAATAAATAAACTTTGACACCTGTGGTGTAAAACCCTTAAACTATTTAGACAACCATTCTTTATTAGTCAACAATGAGTCTTTGAGTGCCACAACCGACTAAAAATCAATGAGTAAAAGATCACCACCCATCGCGGTAACCCTTGCGTCCCCCAAACATGCGATGAAGATCTGGTTTTTGAAGGTTTGTAAAGATATATTTGGCATCAGACATCCCACAACCTTACTTTCCAAGTATTCCAATCAAGCAAGTTTACCACTTTCCATATATCTTCAAAGTGTAATAAGAATGAGAGGCATTTAAAATGACATATAAAGTCACGTGGAAGAAAAATCAAACTAGTGTTCATTGCTATGATATTAAGGAATCTTAGAGTTGGATTTAATCATAACTTTGCATGTAGATAGTATTTTGTTAATATCATTATATGAGCAATAAAAAGTTTGACATACTATATTAATGTATAGCAATAAATATCTTTAATAAACTAGTTGTAAATAAAAACCATGAAGTATGCAAACAAAAAAAAACATACACATATTAGTGTTTAATTAATAAAACCAAAACCAAAATCTGTCATATCATTGATTGATGTTTTTACCAAAATAAGTCAAAAGGTGTCTTAATATTCAAAAACAAAATACATAGTAGAATAATACAATAATAATTCTTTGTTCAATAACAGAACAATATCTCTTAATCATTTGAAGCCCTTGGTGTTGTCATTATAAGTTCTTCTACTTTACGACATTTTTCCTCGACCTGAGTCTCTTCGCTTTGCACATTGATATTAATCGTTTTTACAACAGCCCCATTGCAGATAAGAAAGTGAAGCATTAAAATCTCATTCACAGCTCCAGTAAAGTTATTCATCTCTACCACCTTCAAGGTTGATATCAAGCATTGACAACTATTTCCATTGTTTAACCAAGTTCTCTTATGATCACCATCAACTTCTTTGTAGTAGTATTCACCAGGAACAAAAATTTAAGCCATCTTCGCACCTCAACACTGGTCATGTAAGAACTAATTGTTGCAGGTTTGATCATCGGCATCCCAAGTCTATTTTTTTTTTATCTAAAATTGTTTGATAATATTCCTTAGCCCCAAACCATATTATATATTAAAATCACACCTAATCTTTTAAGCCCAAGCTCATAGTCCTTAACCCTAAAATTGATTCCCCTCTCTTACTACTTGTTAAATCTCCATTTTATTTATCTCTTCTTTTTTTCCCTTCATGTTATTTCATTATTATTTCTTGTGTTTCTAGGTATTCTTCGTTTTATCAGCATTGTCTAAGTGTCTCTATGAGTTGAGCAATTGCATATGTGATATGGATTTCCAAGTTGCTTCATTTTAATTAATATTCTACCCGGTCTAACAATTTCAACAGTATTCTAGATCTGATTAGTTAACAAGGCCGACTATGTGTTCAATTCTACGTCAAGTTAGTTCATGTTGAAAATCATATCACTCGACGATGATGAAGGTGAAGATCACTCGTCGATTTGATTTTATGATTGTTAATTGTTTTAATTATAAGATTGAAGAGTGATCATCACCTTCATCATCGTCGAGTGATATGAATTTCAAACATGAACTAACTTGACCTAGAATTGAACACATAGTCGGCCTTGTTAAGTAATCAAATCTAGAATATTGTTGAAATTGTTAGACCGGGTAGAATATTAATTAAAATGAAGCAACTTGAAAATCCATATCGCATATGCAATTGCTCAACTCATAGAGACACTTAGACAATGTTGATAAAACAAAGAATACCTCTAAACACAAGAAATAATAATGAAATAACATGAAGGAAAAAAAAAAGAAGGGATAAATAAAATGGAGATCTAACAAGTAGTAAGAGAGGGGACTCAATTTTAGGGTTAAGGACTATGAGCTTGGGCTTAAAAGATTAGATGTGATTTTAATATATAATATGGTTTGGGGCTAAGGAAGATTATCAAACAATTTTAGATAAAAAAAAATAAAAATTAGACTTGGGATGCCGAGGATCGAACCTGCAACAACTAGTTCGTACATGACCAGTGTTGTGTTTTTCCACAAGTGCAACCAATGCTTGGAAAGGATGGATGTCCTTACAGCTTCCTTGAATGGAATGAGTGAGATTCTGATGAAAAGCAATATAATGAGTCTGGCAACAAACAAACAGATCATGTCAAAGTTTTGTGCCATATCTAGCTATTTGGAATAATAGTGGTGAAGGAGAGGGTTTGATAGAGAAAAGAAGGCAATGATACAAATGATTAAAGGTGTTACACTCTTGTGTAAAGTTAATGAGAATTTTGTGAAAATGATATGTCTAATGCAACATTTATATAATAACTAACAAGAAAGCGCAATATACTTGATTCTCTTAATTTTAAGTTTTTGTCCATATAAAGGTTGTTCACAATTTTAGATAGTCAATATAATAAATGCTCTTTTTTGAGTAAAAGATTAATTATATAATAACTAGCAAGAAGGAAAAATATATTTAATTCTCCTCAATATATGGAAAAAAATAATAGGTTTTCAATTTTTAATTTTTTTGCCTTATAGAATATGTTTTCATATTCATATAGTCAATATAATAAATTCTCTTTTTGAGTCAATAGAAAACAAATACTCTTTTTACAGGATTCCAACTTAGTCTCAATAATCATTAATGTATTCACATTATCCTAAAGGAAAGGCACTCTGTGTCCGTTCACTTGTCTGCTCTCTTTTTTTAAAGATCGTCCGTCGGTCCGCTCTTTTATTGCGTTAATACGTAAAAATTATAAATAGTAGTTGTTATAAAAAAAATTATTTTGATTTTGATTAAAACTATAATTATATATATATTTAGCATTTTCATGTTGTAAAAAATATACTTATCTTTTTCAATGACAATGAAAATATAGGATTTTTGATTTCGTCAACAAAGTGGTAAGTACATCGGTTTGAATCATAAAAATAAAATATTGAACCCACAAAGACCGCACTTAGCTATATTTATGTTTGTAATACAGATTTCTAAACAGGTGTTTATAAAAGTGTTTTAGCACGCTCTTAGTCCGAACAAAGCTTCAACAGAATGAGCTTCGGGAAGTGCTCCATAACTCATCCCAATAGATACAAAGAGACACAATAATATTAACACAAGCATCATACAAACAAATACTCCATCCGTTTCAAAATATAAGCAAAATTCACTTTTTAGGTTCATTCATTTAATGATGTATGTGGTTCATAATTTTAGAAATATGTATTACAAACATAAATATAGCTAAGTGCGGTCTCTGTGGGTTCAATATTTTATTTTTATGATTCAAACCGATGTACTTACCACTTTGTTGACGAATGAACCACATACATCATTAAATGAATGAACATAAAAAGTGAATTTTGCTTATATTTTGAAATGGAGGGAGTGTACATTAGAGACAATGTTCAACTTATGCTCCTTTTGAAACTAAAATATATAAATAAATAAATAAATAACACATCATTAAAAAAAACAATAATTAAAATAAACATTAAATATTTTAACATAAAATTAAATTTAAATAAAAATTTAAATTGACGCGCGTAATTTAAATTGACACTGATGACATGTCATCTTACGTTATTCTTGACATATTTTTCAGTCATTTTCAGTAGGTTTTAGCGGCAAAAAGGAGGAGTATTAGAACGATTCCCTATGATTTCGGGAATTTTGTAATGTTTTCTATATTTGAGTCTATAATTCTAGTTTTCCCAAAACATAGCAATTTTAGGGGGTTTTTGAAGTAATTCGCGAAGAAATCATGCAAATCGACAAATCAAGAACATCTGAAGAATTATCAAGACTTAGGGGAGACCAATAATGAAGATTCAAGAGGCCTCATGAGACTTTACATAGGGAGGAATTCTGTTTCCAAGTTCCGAGGAATGTTATTTGAAGACGAACACCTAAAACGACGGAAAATCGGAGAAATTGGGCCCAAGAAGTTAATGTCATGCGCCTAGGGCATATGCCATGCGCCTAGGGCATGACAACTTTGCTAGATACGCCTAGGGCATATAACATGCGCCTAGGGCATCTAAAAAATTACACTAGATGCACCTAGGGCATGCTATATGCGCCCCGAGCATCTCAAATGCGAGGGACGCATGCGTAATTTTATTCGTTTTTGTGGGTTTACCCCGCGTTTTTAGCCTAAACCCAGTTAGAAATCTCCACTATAAATATCAGCCTTCCTCATTCAGAATTTCTCGTTCAGAATTGTGGCAGTTCAAGAGGAAGGCAATTTTGGAGCTCCAAGAAATTTTCTATCTTCTCCTTTATTTTCTAGGGTATGTTTATATCTTTAGTAATTTGTTTTTAGTTACCATGTGTAACTAAATCTTTTTAGGTTAGAGTTCTAAGATGACTAAAGTTCAATGTCCACAAAATACACATACATAAATGACTCAATACCTATATGCAAATATTCTTTCGTAGTCATAATAATGTTAAACAACCTAGACAAAATACTTAAAGGCAAATCCTAGCTGCCTAACAAAATACTTGATCACAAGTGAGTTAGGCTATTAAGTTTCAAGGCAAAGACTAGATGCCTAACAAAATATTTAAAGGCAAATCTTAGGTACTAGCCATCTCTAAACAAAACAGAGAGAACAATCAGTATTCAGTAACCCAAAAATGCAAAAACGCGAACAACATATATGGAAAGTTAAAGCAGATGAAACCATTCACCATTTGAACGAATATGAAATCAATGTGAAGAAGAAATGGAAAATATTGATGGATTGAAGATGAAACAATGATGGATTGAAGGAATGAGACAATCTAGTTAGGTTTAGTTCATTTTGAACTAAATGAACCGTGTAACTATTGAGGAAGTGAAAGAATGAAAAAATTTGGCCTTTTGGGTATTTATAGAACCGAGTCATGGATTCTAATCGGGTCAATTTATGAATCTGGTCAAAAATTTACCCTTATCAAAAAATGAACAAAATCCATCAAGATCCTACGATTTTGAACGGATTTCACGATTTTGTGCGATTTTGATAAAATTTTGCCTGTTTTTGAGATTCTGCTATAGATTTGAGTCGTTGAAGCTACACAAAGTCGTAAAAACCTGAATTTTAGGACTTAAGTCGCGATTTTGACAACCATGGTCAAGATTGACACGACCTAAAGTATAAAATGTTGCAATAAATTATCACATTACATTTACATTAGGACCATGCACTCATCTTAGTAAATAGGAGAATTAATAAGGAACATTTTTCGAATAATTTTATTAAATAAAGTTAAATTTAGTGATCTTTGCTTATGTTTGATGATTATGAAGACCTTTGCTTATAAATAAGTCTGGAGTAAGAACATTTTTTTCTACAAAAGTGACAAGCAATAAGGAACAGAAGGGATTAAGGAGTATTAAATATTGTGTCAAATAAGACTCCTGATTAAAATCCAATCTAAGTCGTAGGACTTTTATCATGTATAAGTTTAGACCGCAAATAACCGAAGAGTGTGTGAGTGTTGTAAATCTCGAGATACAAAGTTTTTTTTTTTGTTTTGAAAAGTCACAATTTTCGTTGCAAGTGGTCATCACTCTCTAAGCATAACTGAAAGGGACCAAATACTACATCTACATGAATATGTCATTATTGATTCACATACTTCTTGTGAGTTTCCTCAACTCCACACTACCATGCCAGCTCAAATTGTTTCATGGCCACTACTCTTGTTTGTACGTGACAAGTTGTCAACAAAAACAAGACGTGTTTTGATTGTTGTCACACGGACAGTTTCTGCAAATCTTTGACCTATACAAATATTTTAATATTTTCCTATGTTACTTGTTTCCCACTAGTCCATAATAAAATATGTGTGTGTTTGTTCATACCTTATATATATATATATAATCAATCATCATGAATGCAAATTCAGCTAAACCACTTTGTTTTCTTTCCTGGTTCTTCAAAGGTGAAAAATCAATAATGGCTTTGTTTTTCTTTTGTTGTTTCTCTGAATCCTCAGAATCCAAAGACTTTGTATGCCATGGAGATGTTTGTATGCTAAGAGATAGGAAGAAGTACCAAGCCAAAAAGTCAAAGAGCAAGCAAAAGCAATAGCAAAAGCCTATTTGGGAAATATGGATTTTTACATTATCATGATCCAATAAGCCATTCAATTGTTTAGGGTTTACTCAAGTTAATTAGAATTGGCTTTATAGTACAATTCGTTTGGAAAGAAAAATTATATTTGAGTTTTAACAAAACTACCGAATGTTATTGTAATTTCGTCAAATTCACTCTCATTCTAAACATGCACTTAGAAGAAGTGGATAAAGATTTTTATTTTTGTTTCACTTCTTTACCGGAATTCTCTTGTTTATGTAGGATATATAGCTGAGAAATAGATGGTAAACTGATTCATAATATGTAGTTCATTTCTATCACTATGTTTGTCTCTATAAGCTTTTGCATAAATAATTTAATTAAATGTTTATTGAAATAAGTTACTATCTAGAGTTTAATTAAGAACGTGTTGATATTCTTTTCTGAAAATTAAATGATAAAATAAACATGGACTTTTATAATTATTACTACATAATAAAAATATAAATTGTTTTCCTCAAAAAAAATATAAATTGTTTTACACTAATGAAGAAAACCCATAATGGTAGCATAGAAAAAGCAATTGTCTCTAATAAACTAGCTAGAGACAAGAGAAGAGATGACAAATTGTCATGTGAATGAATTTTTTTTTTTTGATCTAATAGCCTAGTGGCTAGATTATTAATGTGGAAATTTAATATATGGATGACAAATTGTCGTATGTTTAGACTTTATGAACATGACACTAAATTATTACTACATATAAGTTAGAGCAAAATTATGACATTAAAAAAAGAAAATTGAGAAAAGAAATTTTGAAACTTGAAAACTACTATTAAATTACTTTGTGTATGATCCTGATTACATCAAAGTTGATTTTTGCATTGTCTTTACCAACTGAGTTAAGCTCACGAGGGCGGACATCAAAGTTGATTAAACCTTAGAAAATACTCCGTTCCAAAATATAAACAAAAATGAGTTAAAATAAGTTGATGTATTTGATACAAATTTAAAAGCAAATACATTAACTTTTGTTGATCGAATTTCGCTTATATTTTGGGATGAGGGAAGTAGTAAGGATCTCCATTTTTATTATGATATATAGAATAGATCAAAACATGTTTATATTTATTTGAACATAAACTCAATTAGTAGGGACATTACATTATAAAACATGTTTATGGAGTAAAAATCCAACCAATAACACCATATCTAGCAAGTTGATTTTATTTAAAAAAAAATACCCAGACAGTTGAGTATCTTCGATTTGATTTCTCAAATCTCATTTTATGGATCTTATGATGTCACGTAAGATTTATGTAATTCATAATAATTTTTGCTCCAACAAAAGAATCCAACATATTTTCTGTATTGCCTCCACGTCAGATATTTAAACACAAGAACCTGCATAAAATTCCATATTGATCTTTGTTCTTAGTGTTTGGAATAGGATTGGAGAGGTATCCAATAATTTCAGGTTCTTCTGATCCTTACCATGTCAATTTGTACCTTAATAAAGCCAAAGTGATTTGGTGGTTTAGGAGGAGAGGAGAAATATAAAGGGTTGAAGAGACAAGGAGTTGTAAGCCTAGGTCTCACATTAACATTTCTAACAACTTGTTATTCAAAAAACAAAAGCCTTCAAATAGCTGCTGTTTGGTTTCATATAATCTAAAATTGCTTCAATGTCTTCCTTATAGCCTTGTGGGAAAAGGGGTGAGGAGAAATTGATCAAAGATTGAAAGATAAGAGTGATTTACTAAAAGAGAAGAAATTAATACAATGTGCGTAAAAAAATGGAAACAAGTATATTTTGCCGAAATTCTCTCAGAATACCTTCTGATATATACTTATAGCTTTAGCAATGGGTTGTCCAGATCCTTGATCCTATTTAGGATCACAATCATGACTTACAGGAATTTAACCATAATTTGTATGTTGAAGCAACAAAATAAAGTTAAATTAGCCAAAAGAAACAATCACTGGCTTTCCATTAGTAACAACTAACTCACATGTACAAATTAATAACATAATTATGAGACAAATGTCGTAGTAGTACAAAGTACTAATCATCAAATGAAGAAATATCTAGGCAAACTAATTTCATCAATTAGTATACAATACACAAATTTGGATTTGGTGCATTTATTGCGTCACTGACACAGTTTTGCATCTCAACGGACGAGATTGTTTCAAGCTGATTTTGTTATTGGGTAATCTGGGTCGTCCGATCTCAAATTGATGGCTGAGACCGTTTACAGCGTGCAACTGCGTGCTTAAACTACAGCCGCCAGACGGCAATCCAGATCCGCAATATACAAGGCATCATTAATACTTTTGCCTGCTACCTACTGATCATAATCAATTGACATGCAGTATCTTGAATTGATGGCATGTCATTATGTTATTTTTAAACATATTCACCAATGTCTTCTGAACTTGCAAACTCATTTTGATTCAGGACCATCTTTGTGCTAAATCCCAATCCAGGCAAACTATTTGCTTTCTCACATTTATTCAAGCCTTTTAGGATCAAAACTCAGCATCAGATAACAGGATCTGCAAATCCCACCAGTCCAATTCCTGTCAATAAATCCAAACCATGACATAATGACGCTTCATAGTTGCAAAGCTAGGTCTGGTTGCTGTGAGCTAGAAGATTTTGCAGGTGACCCTGGAGATTGACAATCAATATTCAAGTCAGGCGGAAGGGTTCCCTGTTTTTGCCTTGATTGGCTTCGAGGACTGAGACCTCTCCAAGGGGACTGCATTTGAAATGTAGGTCGGCCCGCGGTTGTTGATTGAGGGGATACCATAGGTTGGTTGGGGAACTGTGAAACGGCACCTGTGTGAATAGGTTGGGGTCTAGGTGAATGAAATGGAAGATTGTTCTTATTAGACTGTAAAGACATTCCACTAGACGGAAACTCACCCTGAATTCGTGAAATATGCTGATGGAACTCTCTCGTTGGATTGTGAAAAGAATCTGCAGAAATCTGATTTTTGGATGAACCAGTATTCCCTGCAGACATCCATACCTGAGCAGCTGCCACTGAAGCATTGCCTGGGGTATCTCTTTGTCCAGATTGAGCTGATGGTTTATCTGGCAGAGTATCAACGGGTGAATAATTAGAAGCCTGTGGCTTTTGAGCCTCTTCTGTGAATATTCTCATGGACTGAAGTGGTTCACTGAGACCCTGCTCCTGCCCACGGGAAACAAAATGAGCTGTTCTGATTGTTTGGTTTGTTGTACTATCAGATGATGGACCAGTCAACCGTCTATTCAAGCTTGTATTCATGACTTTTCCGTCAGGCAATTCTCCGCTAACAACTTCATTAGTATCTGGCTGCTTGAAAGTTGTAGATGGCAAAGAATACAAGTTCCTAGGCGCACTCTCTTTGGGATTAGACTCTGCTGTAGGAGTACTACTTCCAGACTTTGCAACCAGACTGGAATTATTTTGATTACTGGAGGGTAAAGATTTCAGCTCCACTTTTTTCAAGCTCTTATTCTCAGAATTGCCAAAATTCCTAGATTGGGAATTCTGCTGATTGGGGATGTCGAGAGGAGCATTGAGCTTCACTCCATTGAAACCAATAGAAGGATTTCCTTCGTATGCAGTACCATTGGTAGGACAATCTAAAGAATGTTTTCCCTCAAGCTTCTGTCCATTTACAGGATGTTCAGTTTTGGGTTCCACACCCTTACCATTTTTGTCACCGTTCAACTTCATAATCAAAGTAGTTTCTTTCTGGAGATGAGTACCAAGCATAAATATCGGGGTTGGAATCGGTTCATACTCTCCAACCCAGCCACGACCAAATTTACAGTCGGCAGGAAGTGCCTGTTGAATCCTGTTGGAAGCAATGTTCCAAACAACAGGTCCTAAAGATGCACTAAAACGAGCCAGACTCCTAGTATAGGAATATTCAGCATGGACACCAACCTGTATCCAAAAAATACAATTATAATGCTATAACGATACGAGTAGAATAAAGCTAACTATTCAAGAATTAGAATTGTATCCTATTGAAACATACAGTAACCAGCTGCCTCATTCCACTCTCAAAGGTCATAAATGTTGAATCTGTTCTAATGATTGGTTGATTAGACATATTATAAGATGCACGACGATTATCGTCAAGCACAAATGACTTCCTTCCCATCTTAGAGACCATATTCTTCCCTGGAACAACGGAAGAAAAACAAATCAAAACAGAATTACAGGAGAACTATATCATATCATGTTATCTTCTTTGAGATACCTGACATAACATCTTCAGCTTTATCTTGATTTGCATCAATCAAGAAAGCATTCCCCTCCACAGTACCATCAATGTTGCCAGGCCTCTCACAGCTACCACCTTGCATTGGATAGGAACTTGGCTGTACATCTCCATAGGATAAATCAAAGCCAAAAGATTCTTGTGAGGTACTACTCGGTGGCTTTTTCAATGACTTTTTAACCAAAGAATTAGACCGTGTTTTCTGTTCTGATTTTAACTCAACCTGAGTACGTTCGAACTTAATCCTTAACTTCTCAAACTTCTTCCGCCCAAGTTCTTGTATTGTCCGTGCCTGAAGCAAATATAGCGGTAAAACAACGTGCCACATTTGTTCGTAGAACACAAATAAGCATCGAGTTTCATACCTGTCTGTGGTATACAGTCTCCGGTGCATTGTATTTCATTGCATTTGAGCAAATTAAAAATATATCACTCTGCATTCAACAATTCCACTCACAAGTCAGTCTGATAATAGTGGAACCTTTTGTCTTGCAGTTTTTACGGGGGTAATTCATTCACAATTTAGAGACGGAAAAAAACACGATAAAGAAAGCAAAAATCAGGAATTTAATGCAAAAGTGGAATCAAGTAGATTCTAAAATTTCTGGAATACCATGCATCACAGTTGCCATTGATCAAAAAACATTAATAAATTGTCAGTATGAAGAAAATCCATACTATAGAGAGAAAAATGCTGCCTCGGTGCCTATTAAAAATCATTATAAATCATAGTACTTCATGAAGCATAAAACGTGATAACAGGGAACTCTTCGACAGCTCAACTACAGTTTTTATAAAATAAACTATTATAAGATTTTTATATGGTATAAAAACAAAGATACTGCCACTAATTCATAGGCAATCAATATTTAGAACCCAGGATCCAGTATATATATCTTGTATCTACATGGGAAGCAATATACAAATAAATACATGATGATGCCAATAACAATTAGACATAATTTTTACTATAAAAAGTTTTGGAATCTTGTGCTCACAAGATAATTTAAGCAATTTGCAAGTTTAAAATTGTTGCCAGGTCCTACTTCCCTAAGAGCTAAATGCAGTATTGATACCCAAGTCAGACTGTCACAATTCATTGTTAGTCAAAAAACCACCAAAGGTGCATTGAAAATCTTTCCTTCCATTTCCTGGGTTAAGGTAGATCCTGTTCACTAACACATTAGTTGCCAAATCCAATCTTTCAGTGGGTGAAAACACAACTATCTTAAGACTAAAATACAATTATATAAAGCACTAAATCCCAAATGATCCAATTCATATTATACTCCTGTAAGCATTTGTTTTGGAAACCCTCAAAAGTACATGGACTACAATTTATCAAAAGTACATATGTGAAATAAGGGAAGGAGCAGCAAATGGAATAATTAGGTTGTTGTCACAGCCTTGCGTACATGGCAAGGAGAGTAGGAAGAAGGAAATGGTTAGAAGCAAGCAACAAGAGAGAAAGACATGACATTGAGAGAAAGGAAAGCAGACACCATGCAAGTATCATGGGCCGTAGGGTAGAGAGATTGTTGACCCTCAAAGGCGTCTTCTTTTTCTAGTTTTTTTATCAGTAATTGGGGATTATAACCATACCCTGTGATTGAATTCTTGTTCCTCTCGGTAGCATGCCATTTTAAGTATGTGTTCATAAATCCTGACAAAACTATAAACTTGGTATGATGCATCAACTAATTAGATACTTAAATAGGTAGCACATTTTGTCTGCAGTTGCCTCTTACTATTTTAAAATGATGTGATGATCATCAGTAATTAATGCTACAGAGACATGGTACAACTTTAGAGCATGCTGAATAAATTGAGAATTAGTCATTTCAATGTTTCGTCTGCAAAACAAGTATTAACTATATGTGGCCAATTATAGCTAACAAACCACATTTTTCACTGATACATCATTGACAATAGCCATACTTCACAAATTTATTAAAGAAAATACAGCAAATTATGCCTATATTTGAGTAAAAAAAACACTCAATTCTAATCGTCTCCATAGAAGAACAAAATCAACATCCAAATCCATTGCAAATCAACCAATTTCAAGAAAAAATAAAATATGTACTCATTAACAGCTTTGTATACCTCAAGTTGCTCTAAGGTAGGGTAAGCTCCATTTGCCAAGTTCTTCCTCACCGTAGCAAAATCCATGGGATGCTCAATCACATCGTGATAATCAGGAAGCTGCATTCAAAACAGAAAATGAACTTCCAACTTAAGCGGGGCTTCAAAAAGCAAAATTACCAACTCACATTAAGAAAATTCCACACACCTCTTCCGGATCAACCGGCTCCGCAAAAACACCATATGTGTCCTTCCTGCCAATCATTCAAACCCACAACAGTACCGAGTCATCAGAAAACAAAACAGTACCCCAAAACACACACCACTGTGCAATTATATATGTAATCATAAACACGAAAACAAAAATTGCAAAATATAAAACAAAAACCTACTTCTGAAGCTTGTCAAGGATCACTTCCAAAATCTTCCTATCAGGCAACGGAATCCCGTGCGGATGATTGGCTGGAGTTCCTAACAGTAAAAAATTAAACAAATATAGTAAAGTTTCAGAAACACACAAAAGGTAATAAAGAAACAGAATCTTCAAATTCAATACCCTTTTCAGTACATATCACTTTTTTCTTTTTCAATCAATTTTAAATAATAAAGACAAATTTGCACCCTAAACAACAACTAGTACCCCATTAAAATCACACAAACCTGAAACAGAAACAAAGTGGAGCCCTTTTGAATCAACTTTTGTACCCTTTATCTGTCATCATTAGAAACAAACATTCACAAAAAATACTCAATTATTTACATTCAAAGCCCCAAAATTACACTTATATAAAATAAAAAAACTGATACAGCCACAAACAAACATAGACTTCATTAAAGTACCAAAAATATATATATACTCCATTGATGTCAATCGCGAACTTTGAAACTCTATACAGACACGACACTAAAACTATAACACCGGTAAAAAACATAAAAAAGACGAATCAATCAAATGTAATCATATGTGTCAGTGTCATGTCAGTGTGACACACGCCTTTTATCAAAGATCGTGAATAGCGCAAAAATTAAGTTGGTTCAAAATCCGCTACACAACAATGTTACTTACCCGTTATAGCTGCTATTTAACAACACAGATAGATTAAGACACAGACAGTGTCCTAAAAATTTTATTTTTTATTCTAAAAATAAATAAATAATAAATAACTTTGTCTCTCTCTATCTATATATAGAGAGAGAAAGAGATCAGATTCTGTTGAAGATAGTTTGACAGTTAAGTTTGTTAGTTATACTTTCTCTCTCCTAAATTTTCAACAGAAATCTAGAGAGAGAGAACAGAAACACTATAAATTAAGCACTATTACCTCACTATCTTCTTCAACTTTTTCTTCAGTATCTTCCTTCTCTTCATTCTCTTCAACTCCTTCAATTTCATCACGCTCTTCTTCTTCCTCCATTGGCGCGTGATCTTCATTCTCTTCCAATTCTTCCTCTCGTTCTTCCTGTTGCAACTTCGCCATCAATTTCAACTTCTTCTTCTCGCGCTTTCTCTCATCTTCTTCGTCATCATCGACGTAATCACCGTCGTATTCGATTATATTATACCTCACGTTCTTGCGGCGGAGACTCCGCCGTGAATCGGATTCCGTTGCGGCGGCGGCCTGAGATTCGGCGACGCGGCGAGCTAGATCCGCCTTTGATGGCCTTCCTTTCTTCCTCTTAGCGACTTGAACCATTGTTTCTCTCTCTAGAATTCAACTACTTTCTCTCACTAGAAAACTAGAAAGAGATTGAGTTTGGTTTTGTTTTGTTCTTTTTTTCTCTCTCTAGAAAGTGTAGTGTTTTTTTTTTCTCTCTCTTGGTTTCGTTTTTGTATTTGGTGTGGTTGAGGTTCGGATATTTTGGATAGGTTCGGGGTTCTTCCGAAGCTGAGGTTTGGGGCTAGTGGGGGAAAACCTAACAATAATGATTGCTGTTACTGTTAGCAGAAGTAGTTGCACTCGCGTAAGTAACCCCACGTTGTTCACTGTTTCATTTTTTTAGAAGTGAACACTGTTTGTTCCAATTTTTTCTTTTTCTTTTTGGTGACCTTACCACTTTTAAAAATGTTAAAATTGATTTTGAAAATGTCAAAATTGACTATGATATATTTGGTTGTTTTTAAATATAATTTATTTTGTATTTAAAATTGATATTTTTTTAAGAAATCAAAATGATAAAAATAATCAAAGGACTATCCTTCCGACAAAAGGTGTACTAGAGAAGAAAGTCAAAATTTACAACAATATTTCAACAATACCCACATATAAGAATGAGTTTTTGGCACCAATTATAAAAGCTATAATGAAAAATTAAAGAATGAGCTTTAAACCACCAAAAAGAAAGTAACTTTACTTTTTTTCAAGAGTTGCACGAGGTAGTTCTCTTTACCACAGAAAATCATGTCATTTCTTTCCTTCCAAGTCAAACAAAACCAAATGCATGAGGGAGCACCTAGATTTAGCGCCACTAGAAATAGTAACAAACCGATAAAAATGGTCAACAATATTATAATGATCCGCAGAGTAAAACAAAGCCAGTTTCGCACCATATGCCATAACTGACCAAGTAAGGGGCAAGACAGAAAAAGATGGTTCTCTCTTGATAACTGCAACCAGCCACGCACAACTGAGCCTCGGATGAGATAATGCCTCTACGATACAAATTTGATTTAGTAGGCAAACAAAATCGAAACAACCTTCAAATAAACACAATAATCTTCAAAGGAATTTCCTTCCTCCATAAAAGAGCCACGGGGACATGTACACTAGGAAGCGGCCTCGCAGTGAGAAGCCGGTACGCCCCATTTATCGTGTACCCAACAACCGGGTCTGGAATCCACCTCCACACATCGATGTTGTCAACCTCTAACATAACAGACAACAACAAATTCCTACACTCTACTAACATCTCCTCCTCCCAAGCCCACAGACTCTGCCGCCTTCCAAGCCTCACCCCCAGCCTCCCACCCCTTAGCAAACATTTCTGCCACCGTACACAATTTATCTTCGCATAAATCATATAACCTACGAAAACGAACGCTAAGGGGTGCATCACCAACCCACTTATCCACCCAAAAAAGAGTGTTAGCACCATTACCTACATGGAGTTGTAAGTTATTGGGAAACCAACTACGTAGCACCACCACCATCCCCGATGCCAACAATATCCTTCCACAACACCGAACCCTCACGCCCCCAGCCAACAACTGCCCTCTCTCTAAGCCGTAACGAGCGGCCAAGAGTCTAAACCAAAGCCCCTCTCTGTCCACCAACATCCTCTAACATCATTTCCGCAACAAAGCCACATTAAACTCTCTAATACTCCTTACCCCAAACCACCAACCTCCTTATCCCCACAAATGGACTCCCAATCAATCCAAGATATTTTTCTATTTTCCTCACTCCCACCCCCAAAAAACGAAGTAAAAGAGAATCAATAGAAGCAATAATACCTGAGGGAGCTTTGAAGAAGGAAAGAGCATAGACAGGAAGCGAGGTCAGTACAGACTTAAGGAGAACAAGACGACCACCAAAAGAAAGATGTCTGATTTTCCAACTAGACAGGAGGGACTTGATTCGATCGACAACAGGATCCCAAAAATTGATTTTATTTAAAACTAAGATTTATTTTTTTAGTTTGTAATCGATTTTAACATATAAATTTATACTGGATTCACTTATTTTTATATGAATGTATTTAAACATAAATCATGTTATCTTCAAATCATGTATTAATGTTAATGCAGGGAAGTTTCTGTAATTGATTTTTGTAATTGGAAGGTGGCGATGAAAGTTTCTTCCATTTTATTTTATTTAAGAAAAACTATGTAGATGATTTACGTGCTCTGATCTGTAACATTATGGTTGAAGGTTTCGTCGTTTTTGGTTTATATTTTCTTGGAATTGATTTTTGGAACTACGATTTATTTTACTATGGTGTTGAGACCTTAACTTATTTTATTTGGAGTTGATGAACTATTCCACTATTTTACTTATGATTTTTGTTTATGAAATAGTGAAACGTTGAGCATATGTAACAGCATATGTAACACCTTTTTAATTAATTATATTTGTTATTTAATAATTAAAAGTCGAGATCTTGTAGTGTTATAGGCCCCACTCGTTTACAGCGGGACAAACAAACCCTCTATGCCAAGGAAGAGATTGATTCCCTCGGCCTTACCTATGAAAATCTAAACCAACAAATGTATTCTATCTAATGCTTTCAATGTTAAATTAAATGATTTTCATCTTCTATTTTGAACGGTTAAGATTTCACTAGATCTTTCCATTCATGCAAGAGAATTTCCCTTTTATTTTCAATATTAAAAAAAAAAAATCAATTACCCAAACAAAAAATAAAAAGATTTGACTAAATTAGGAGGGGCTGCGCGAACGCAAGCCCCAGCTACAACAAATTATGATGTAGGCTCCACCATTTCGGTAGACCTTAGGCTAGCACCCCTCCTAAGTGCAATGGAGGTCACTTGCCTAGGTCATCGGCCTTCTTGACCACCCATTGACCCCAGGTAAGTATTTGTTTCACTGCCACAGACTTTTCTTTTATATCTCATACTGCAAATTATTCATTCAAAACTTAACAATGTGGGACTAATGCAAATCCATACTAAAATTGTTCTGTAAACGTTCTTGCTAACAGCATTATAATGGCCTCAACATCACATTATGAATAATTATTTTGGTAAACAATGCTCCACCTTACAATCAATTCTTCACTGGTTTGACTAATTTATTACTAATTTATCAAACACATGGAACATTTGATCCTTTATTTATTTTTGAACCGTTGGTTAATGTTACTGATTAGAGGGTGTCATGGCTCCAAATCATATTCATAAGAGATATAGAGAGTAACTGCAATACTCATAAAGCTTCATATTAAGAAGCAAATTGAAATTGATTGAAAAAGATGATGAAAATGAATAAATGATCATATATTCATTTACAATCATCTGATTCTATATTTCTGTTAAATTAACATAAATGTTGTGCTACATTTTTTTCATGGTAATTCATTTCATGCTACACTCTTTTTTCCTTCCTTTAACTTGTTTGTGTTTGATAACAAGTAACCAACAAACTCAATAAAATGAAAAATGTGAAGGGACAAAGTGATTTGGCAATTGATACATGAAGTAGCTCTTTCATATTAACAGGAGATGTGTATTGTGATGGTCCATTATAAAGTCTATCGACAATTATGCGAGTTACTGCCTCAGTAGGATGGACTGAATCCCAAAAGATATGGTCTTGTCTATTGGTACAAATGTTTGCACTTGGTAAACATGGAACTTCAGCATTCAGTTCACCAATTCCACAACATGCAGCTTTCACATCTACAAATCCTGAAAAAATGGATATAAAAAGATAAGAAAATTTTTAAACATGATATAAAGAGATACATGAGTAAGTGATAATACCATGAGAAGTTGGATTCTGAATGAGGTCTTGGATGGCAGCATAAGTATCAAAGTATGAGTAACTTAGGTTCTTGCTTTCCAATTGCCATTTCTTTAACATGGAGTGAAGGTTTTCATTATAATTAACAGACAATAAATTGGCTTCTGAGAAGCATTCTGTTTTGTTCTTAAGCCTCAATGTAGGACAACATCCAATTGCAGCCACGCCAGCAATCTCGAATCTCCTTGCACCATTTTTGTATAATCTCTGAAAAAGTTACCATACCAAATGAAAATGCATGCAAATAACATAAGTAAGGACGCTTCTAAGCATATAGTCTTGAGCATAGTTCTAAATATGCGGACACAATATAAAGATTTTAGAGATTTCGGCTACAACATTGCAGCTCAATTACGGGCATTTGCTTTCATTTTGCCGCAATATCAAGGTTTGCAATGTTACTGCAATCACGACCGCAAGCACAATTTAGAACCATGCTCTTATACATCGTTATAGTAAATGTTAACTTACAATATACACAATCATTGTGTTTACCTGTAGTTGCACTTTTAATGAAGAAGCCATGGATTCGACAAACTGTTGTGGGGTGTTTTTCTTTTGAAGATCCTTTGAATTGAAGTAATCAGAGATATCATTGTTGCCAATCACCACAAAGAAGATTGATTCTGAGAGGTGTTTATGAAGTGTTGATGCTCCTATTTGTTGTGTCGATTTTTCATACATTTGTGAATAGTAATCCACTTGCTTTGTTAAATGTATCGATCGCATCTACAAAAATATGTCACCAGTTGGGAGAAATTTTCACATTCTTTAATCACTTTGAGTATAAGTGATAACTACTATTACAATATTTAGGTCTTTTTGCTTTGTATGATTGTATCTTTTTTTTGTCAAGAACTTTCATTTTTGTCTCAAAAGTGGAGCTCACATATTTAGCCCTACGCCCCTACTTCATTGTCCGCAAGTAGAGCTGTCAATTTTGGCCAAGTTAAATGAGCAAGTTTGATGGGCCGGTATGTTTCGTTGAGTTTGGTTCCTTAATTACAAGCCCAGATATAATTGGGCCATTTTAACCCGATGGGTCAATCTGAACTCCACTATTGTGCGTTTTTTTGGAAAATTAAAATGATATCTTTGTTAAAAGTTCGGACGTGACTCAGTCTAGGATGTTGAAATAGACCTAAATATTGCATTTTAGACCCCATGTTTATTGTACAAACACAAAAGCAAAGTTGGTAAAAGAATTAGAACTGCACTTACATAATTTGGATCTATGCCTTTAAATATTCCAGCACCACCAGAGGCAAAGTTAACACCACTCAAGAAGGATACATTCTTGTTGTTTTTTACCGTAGAAGATGCTAGAGAGAGGTATGGTGGTGAAGTTGAAAGGCCTACTTTTTCAGCTGTAACAATCATTGATTTAATGCAAAAATTAGGAAAATATCACTTATATTATCATTATTAATATTTACTTCTGGTCCATGATGTACTGCACAATCTTTTCTAAAGTGTCACTCAATCTTTTCTTTCCTACCTTTTAGTTTTGCTTCTCACATGACATAAAGTATATGTTTCACCAAAATGAACTTTTCTAAAGTTAGTGCACGCATGAGAACATATATGTCAGATTCCAATAAACATGGTTTGTGGGAATCATCCAATAAACATGAGTTTTCTTCCATGAGAAAAACATTGCAGAAAACAAGGTATATGCCAAAAGTGTTGCTAAAAAAATTGTCCAAGGAAGATATTTGATAAAACAGTAAATTTTATCCTTAACAGATTCAGTTTCCCTAGCTTCCTAACTAGCATTCTGTAGCAGCAAACAAAAATGTGAAAACATATGTATCAACTCACTTTACTTGAGTTTATCTACTACATTAGTATTTATGAGACTCCTTGGGAGAGCTTATGGAAAAAGCTTATGACATGTCCGTAAGTAGTTTCGACTTATATCGATAAGCTATCCAAGATAGTTTATGAAAACAGTTCGTTAAAGAACTAATTTATACATGAACACTTATATGATAAGTGTTTATGTTTTAAGCAATTAATTAAGCTGTGTTGAATAAGAAAAGTGCTGATTGATTGAATGAATGTTGGAAGAGCAAAGAGAATAGATTAAGAAAGAGTTACCAATCAAATCAGCAGCATTCTTGCCATTGCAAAACCTCCCAGCAGGTTTCTTAGTTGGAAAATCAATACCATAGTAAGGTAAAATAGCTTTTGCAAAGGTACCATTCAAGTAATCATTGTTTCCAACATCAACAAGTGAGTCACCAAACACATAAACAGCAGGAACCTTTTGAGCTTCTAAGAATCCTAAACTTAAGATGAATAAAGAGATAAAGAGAAAGGAAGTTCTCAATCTCATCATACCTAAGTTGTCTGTTTTGTAATGAGTATACTATGATTTGATTTGTGTTTTTTTTTTTTGTCTTTGTAGTGTGTAGTAGTGGTTGAAAAGAGTCGGTTGGAGATTTAATGATGCAGATACTGAATTTATGTAAAAGATAGGTGGGAAAAGAATTTTGCTTGCTAAGTAGTTAAAGATAGTGAAGCCAAGGGTACTCTCTAGATATTATTATAACCCACTATGATTTATTGTGATGCTATGTATGTAGATTGTCACTGTCAATAGAGAAAGCGGTTGTGAGATATGTGTGTGAGCCATGAAACACACCTGATTCAACAATGATTCAATTACCCGTAGACACCGATAATAATTTAAGTAAATAAAAAAGATGGTCTGTAATCGTAAGTGTGAATGTCAAACACTCGAACACACCTTCAAAATAAAGTATCAGTGCTAGCATGTAGGTAAGCTAAAAAGTTAAGGGGAAGCAGACACATAATTATGTTGAAGTGCATTGTACATTTTTGGTTTAATTGAATGAATAGGAGAGGCAACGGTGGTGTAAAGCAATTTGAACACAAAAGCTTTGTAATTATTATGTGGCAAACGGTGTATAGGTGTAAACTTTGAGAACCAAACCAACAAATAGTCACATATACCAACCCATATGGCAAGTGCATTTAAAAGGGAAAAGATATTTCTTGTTGATTATTTATCTCTTTTGCTACGTGTATGTCATTCATTCACGTAAAGCAGAGGATATATTTGTGTATGTTGCACGGATAGGGAAATTAAATTGATTGAATTTGTATTGTTACATTGAGTGGAGTATAAAAAAGTTGAGTTGATATTATGTAGAAAAGCATATTTTGAAATGGGTTTGTTCCGGAATATATAAAATCCATATGACAAGGAGTTTCACTTGGAGCAACTTGATGTATGTTTGATTACGAACTAATGGTACCTGTAAGAGAATTGATATTTCTATTTAAAAAAAAAAAGGAAAAAAAATCCATCATAGAATTTGTCTCCTTCAAGAATGCATGAGAAATTGAAAATAAACTATTAAGAGCAACTTTTTTTAAAGTTTGATTACTAAACTATAGTCACAGCAACAGTTTTCTCTTTGCTATCAAACAATAGTTTCAACTTAAGTTTGGACAAAAACAACAAGACTCAGAAAGAAAGAAAAATTCTATCAAAACTGTTTGAATAGTGTCCCCTTTTCTCAATTTTGTAAGGCATCTTGTGTAATTCAGGAAAAAATGTCATCAACGATATAACAATAACCAGCAACATAATTGCAAAACAGACGGATGAGCAAACAATATTTGGTATGTTAGCCGCATGATTGGAAGGGAGAGCTTACAAGAAGTTAAGATTAATTTGATGTGGAAAATTCTAATTTCAATTGGTCCTTTAGAAATTTCTTAAAGCTATCTTCATTGTTTCCTCTATAGGGCAAAACTGTCAATGTGGAACACAGAACAAAAATTTTAAATGGATAAAGTTGCTTAAGAATCTCAGGGTCCCTATCATAATCCTGCAAAGAGGAAAAATGAATTAATGGGTTATGAATAGGGAGGGATACAGACATATATATCGAAAATTTCGTATATAAACAACAATGCAAATGTCGAAGCAAGTCTAATTACCTTTTCAGTTATTACAACAAATGGTTTGAAACCAAACTTCCTCTCTAGTTCTTTAAGCCTGGCTCTGATCATACTAATGTCCTGGATAATTGAATATATTATATTACCATTTTAGTCAATGAAAACTAAATGAATAAAAACACAAATAATTGAAAGTAGGCACAAATATGCAGCACTCAATATGATCTTCATGATTTTTCTCACATACCAATGTTTATTTAACAGCACAGGACACTACCCAACTTTATCAGTTTAAGTGATGTATTTATGGAGGGTTTGGTTTTATGTCCCCCCTGTTTTTTGTTATTTTTTCAATAATATTTTTGGTTTGCTGCAAATAATTGTTGGTTTCTTAGGTGGCAACATGGTTGGGATTTTAGTTTCCATTGTGATACATTTGCAATCAAATTTTGGCTTCAAAAAAAGTCATGTCAAAAAGATTGAATGACAGATTTAAAAGTTTACTTGAAACAACAGAGTATATGTAATCAGTCAACAAATTATTTAGTTCAGGAAAGATAAATGTACCTTGGAATGGAATATGTGATGATCACTGAAATCTATTCGATCAACATAAAGCGCTCCCATCTGCACTTTAGAGATGATACATAGAAAGAGAGTAAGAGGAAAAGAAAAGGAAAATTCACTTAAAACATTCACAACATTATAGCTAGAATTAACATATTAGAATCAAATAATTTTACTTATATCAGAATCCTTCCAAGTCAAAGAATTTCATGATTTAAAACAAAATGGTAGATAGTCTTTAACATGTGAAAATTAGTAGTCATTTAATATGTTTGTATTTAGAATATTCTTTAATGATTATAAAAATATATAATCTATTTAGTTCACGGGAGATGATTAGGAAGGAATACCTCTTGAATCCGCTTCACAAAAGGATCTGCACAACCAATAGCAGAAACACATAAAATAGTAGCTTCATGGAGAGCCGTCAACGGTATTTTAGAATTGATGTTTCCCACCTCAAATAAGTAAGTTGGGTCCATTTTTGTGAAGAAAATAGGAACAGACTTTTTAATTTCGTGGACCATCGACACAATATCCTCAAGAACATGATCAGAAACCTGAGAATATCCAAAAGCGCAATTTCCAGAATGATTTTATGTTTTATAAATTTGCATACAGGCATGCCACCTATGTATAAGTAAATGCTGACTGGTGAAGAAAAACTTGCCACAAAATTTTTTACTAACTGTTTTCTTTAAAGCGGAACAATAAATACAATATTAACATACCAAGTCTGCATGATGGATTACAACTACATCTGCTCGTCTGAGTGCAGTCAAAGGCTCTCTTAAAGGTCCAAGTGGCATTAGTTTACCGTTACCCCAAAGAGTTAATCCGTTGATCATCACAATATCCAAATCTCGCCATAAACTCCAATGCTACCTTGCATATGAATGATTCGATTTAGAGCACATGCCATGTCATACATAATTTAAAAAGGAAAAGAAAAAAATTTGGATTCCGTGCACTTAAGTCATCAGTAGTAACTCTAAGAAAATGATAATGAACATAACTAATTGACCAATGACCATATCAAAATTGTAGGCACTTGATGTTTTCCAAGATCGTAACTGTTGGATATGGTCCATAATTTACTAACGATGACATAAAGCGGGCAGGCCGTTTGACTGAGGCGAGATTGTTGGGCTGCAATTTGGGGAGGGGGGGAGTGAATTCCCCCGTGCTACAATTCACAGGTAATGTTGTAAATTGGATTATACTATTTAAATACAAGTTGCACTCTATATTCAAAAACATCAGTGACAAAAGAAAGATACTGCAGCTGTTCTGCAGTCGGAAATGTAGGCACAATTAACCGAACTCCATGATCAAATATCATGTGTTCTTTGTTTGCTTATTTCATTTTCATATCTGTTTTCTCTTAAACTGAGGTTGTTGTTCTAACAGTAACTAATAAGTAAATCGTGAAACAGTAGATTAATACAGGGGAAAACAAATGAGGATAGTGTGGGGGAGAGTTTGTTACCTGCATTGCATCATCAAGAACTACAGCCCCAATTTTTTCTGAGTCAAGAGAATTCTGGGCCTTCTGATCATGGTTTTGCTTCTCATACAATGAACTGTTGCGAATATCAATGTAGCCATATTTTTGGATCAAACTGCTTGCAACAGCAGCTCGATTTGCACCAACACCAAACTTAGTTGGTGTTCCAAGTAAATGCCTCTGAAGCATGTTAACTTCATCACCACCACCATAACCCTGCCAAAGGAATATAGAAATTAGTCAATCTAAGCAACTTACTGAGTAAAACGTTATTAAATGAACAGGATTTGAGTTCGTCAGTTAGAATTTGACATGGAGGATCAATAACATGGGGGCTTGGGGCATTCAAAATCAAGAAAATGAAACATAACGAAGGGTCATATGCTATAGGTACCATGGACTAGTTAGCCATGGACTAAGTAATCATTTATACACTTGCAATAACAACTAACAATATATTCAAGTCAATGAACTATTTATCACTTAGCAAGCAATTCATTTCAGATTTTCCCCACTTATGTAGTAGCATATTTGTATAACCCTATCCCAGAAAACTGCAATAAAACAAAACAGAATACATGCATCTAACAGTAAGTTTGGTACCTTCTGATTGAGCAGAGATTCGCTCCATTTCATAAAAGAAATGGACATCTTCATTATTATGATTTTAGTGTATAAAGAAACAATTAATGCCACTATTTTTGGAAAGAGTAAGGATCACGTTCATTTCTCAATAAAAATGAAGGGCTGTATTACTAATGCTTTGAGTGTATAAAAGTTCAATTATACAAAATACATATCACATTTTTAGAAATGGAAAGGGCCTATACTCCTTTTGACCAAGACTCACAAATAAAGGAATTTTACAGCATTTGCCGCAACATCATAATAACATTTTGCGTATTAGTTTTCATCTTATGTTTCATATTTCCAGTCATGTTAAGAGCTTTTGATAATAACATTTTACATTATTAAGCTTGATAATACTTTTCTGATCATGTGGGAGGGATAGTGGAGTGTAACCTAGGATGTTTTTTTTCTCTCACTTTGACATTGTAATGTAACCACCATTGGTGTTTAGGTGGCTTTGAAGTTCAACTAAAGACACATTGCCATTTGCAAAATGAATCTAGTTCTAGTTTATTACACTAAACACAGTTTCTTCAGTTAAGATCTCATTTTCCACCAGAACACATTCACCTCATTCACTCATTGAATTCTCTTCTATGAAATATTGGATTTTTCAGTTTCTCTCCTACAATCAAAATTTCCGTCTCAGGAAAACAAATATGCGTCCAGGCTCTGTTTCGATAAACATGTTACATTTTCAGTTTTTAGCATAAGCGCTTTTCATATGCATATACTTATCATAAGCTATTTACATGCTAAGATATAAAACAGAGTCAAATTGTTTTTGTTATAAGTTGTTTTAATAAGCTATCCTAGAAAACTTATGGATATATGCTATAAGTGGTTATGATAGTAGATAAGCCTAAATAAACCAATTCAAACATGCCCTTAATCATTGGAACAATTAAATTAAACATTTCACATGTACATTTTTCATCTTACATTATTTCATTTTCAATTTCATAATTTAAAAAAAAAACTAATTAAACGCTAAAACAAAAATTATAGACAAAATGTGAAAAAAAATTACCCTAGAAAGAAGAAGAGGTGAAATTCCGGAACAAGAAAAGTAGCGAGCGATGAATTCAACCATTGGCGTCTTGCCATTACCACCCCATGTCAAATTTCCAACACTGATAACAGGAACTGGTAAACGGTGGATTTGAAAATGGAAGAAGGTGTTGTGTTTGTAAAGAGAGTGACGAAGTGAGAGAGCGAGTTTGTAGAAAGATGAAGAGATTGAAAGAAAAGGAAGAAGAGAAATGTGAAGTGGTGAGAGTTTAGTGAGATTGTTGGTGTATGCTATTTCGTTTACCACTCTTCTCAATCTCTCCATTGTAACATAGAGCTGCTCATTGTACTTTGTTCTTCAAAAAAAATTGTTTTTTAACCAAAGTACCAAACAAACATACCAGAAAAGTAGTGAGTTAAGGGGAAAAAGAATATTTTTTGTTTCCCTAAATAAAAGTAAATAATTTTTGTATTAAAAAGATGTTTCAAAAAAAAAATTGTATTAAAAAGATATATTTTACACTTTTAAAAGCATATATTACACCTTTTGTATTGAAAAAAGTAAAAGGAAATGATGTGAAAACTCTAATTAATATACCACTTCACACTTTCTAACTTTTTTTGCTTTCGCACCGGTTTTCGACCTACCAGCAGTGGAGGACTAATCTGGCTCGTGCGTAGAGGCATGCACACTGGTCAAGCGTTGTTCCCCCTGAAAATCAAGTCCGATATTCCTCGGGTACGTCCTTGGAAGGAGCTCCTTGCCACTGGAGTCCAAACAACTTGGTTCACTTTCTAATTATTTAAATAGTTTAACTACATTTTTTAAATATTCATACCATTTATTTAAAAATCTAAAATGAATTTCACTAATCACACAATATACTCCAAATTAATTTATACAGCCCATTATTTTATTTATTATTTTAATTTAAAAAGCATTGTTAAAAAAAAGGCACCTTTACTTTGCATGGATGTGTGGTTAATTATCAGCCCTGTCCTAGAGGTTGTGCAACCAGCTCTATAGTGTTGGGCCTCACATTTTTTGGGGCCCAAATGTTTTCTTCTTATAGTCTAGTGGTTATTCATAATAATATTAATACAAGAAGTAGAATCAGAGTCAACAAGAAATTCAGTTCAGCATAGCAGGTTGAGTAACCATGAAAGACTTGATGGATGCAAGTTCGAGTCCCATCGTCCTCATTTTGAATTTTTTTTATCATTTATATTATATTATATTAAATACTACATATTAAAATCAAAATAGGAATGGATAGTGATGTTTGAACTGCCGTCATTGCGGCAAAATTAGTTAATGAAATTCAATGGACCAAATAAGTAATTATGATATGTAAGTATGTTATAAATATATAAATTTTAAATTATTAGAAGCCCAATTTTTTATATTTTATCAGTTACAAGAATGTCTATTTTTTTTATGTTATTAACTATCTAAATAGATGATGATTTTTTTTTTAAACAAAAACTTTACATTTATTTACTAGAGGTCTTTTTTTATTATTAGAACTGAGCCTCCAATTCGATGGGAACGGCTCTGTTAGTTATTACAACTCAAAAAAGAAAAAGTGTGGTTAATTATTACAACTCAAAAACAAAAAAAAATGAGCAGGGTCTGACAAGTGTTCCTCACACATGAAAATTCCATCATGATATTTACACTTTAAGTATATATGGTACAACAAGACAAAATATCATTGATCATCCAGGGCCAGGCACAAAAACTCAATCAACTGTAGATGCAAACTTAATGCATTCTGGGATGAAGGAATAGCCGATCTTCCCCACCTCGACTCTCACTCAACTGGTGGAACAACTCCCCAAAACAGCGAGAGTAGGGGTGTCAAAAATACCCATGCCTACGGATACATGTGGGTAAAATCCATCACGAGTATGGGGTGGGTAGCTAAATGGGTATCTACGGATATAATAAACGGATATTTGACTGCCCGTTATTATATGGATACAAATATGGATTTGATTGTACTCATACCCACGAGTATCCATACCTGATAATAAATTAAGTAATTTACTAAAATATCTTTATATATCTTATCTTATTACTTAAACTTGTTATCTTATTGAAGAAAATTTTACCGCCCACCTAAGATTCTTCATTAATAACTTATTTTTATTTTTATTTTTTCTAATTCATCTTATTAAGTTAAGTGTTTACACTTCATTCACGTTATAAAACATATCATATAGATTATGTAAGAATCATGAATTTTCTATGGATTATGTATGATTTATGAAATTTAGAAAGAATTATGTATGGATGTTTAAAAGTTGAAGTTTTTTGGTAATTAAAAAAAGTTATTATTTGTACCAAAAAATAAATAAATTCAAAAATTCATGGGAACCCACGAATACCCATGGATACCTCAATACACACGGGTACCCCAGGAGGGTACGGAGAGGGCACGGGTATTATATTTATCCAATGGGTCGGAGACGAGTATCTACTATCCGACCATGGGTACCCATTGACATCCCTAAGCGAGAGAAGCCGAAAAAACGGAACTCAGGGAGCCCTAAGAGCCTCAGTTTCGTAAAAAAAAAAAAAAAAAAAAAAAAACACTTGTCCGAGAGAAAGAGGAGGTCGAGTAAGAGAAGAGGAAGGTCAAACTATCTTCATTCACATATTTTATTTTATGTTTGACCACAATTCTCTTAACTTATTTTTTTATGATCTTCTTTTTGCGGAGGCCGCGATTGAACAACCTCATTGTGTTATGCACCACATTGATATTTTTCATCAAACATCTGTTCAAAATATTAACACTTGGCAAATCCAACTATTTTTCTCCAAGAATGTTGATAATCAACTTTAAAAAGATATTTTTCAGCACATTGGTTTATCGCATGGTAATAATTTGAAAAGACGTTGCGGGAAAACATATCATAAGGAAGAATTAACAAAGTCATTTCAATCTTATGGTTAGTGTTATTTTAAAAAAATAAGCATTGTTTGTTAAATAAAGTCTTCATGGTAGTAATGATCTTTTTTTTTTTTTTTGATAGTGGCCGACGTTTGAACCCTGGACCTTGTATATTTTATGCATTGTCCCAACCAACTGGGGTAAGCTCACAAGGACCAATGTAGTAATGATCTAATAAAGATGATAAAATAAAAATTTACACTTAATTTTTTTTTTGACAAATTTCTTTTTTTTACAAACACTTAAAAACTATATAAATACTTAGTCATAATAAGAATGAACGTAGAATAATAAACTTCTGTAAAGAAACATTTAAAATTTTATATTTTAATTTTTTTTTAAAGTAGCCTAGTGGTTAGATTCACACATATTATGTGTAGAGAAGTGGGAAATCTAGGGTTCTAACCTCGACTCCTGCCCATAATGTCCTTGATAGCTACCAATTGAGTTATACTTATGGGACAAATTTTATATTTTAACTTATTCTACCAAGAAAAATATATTTGTAGTATTTCTCCACATATATTATGTGTGGAGAAGTGGAGAATTTGGAGTTCGAACCTCGGTCCCTGCATATAATGTTCCTGGTAACTATACTTACGGGACAAAAAATTTATATTTTAACTTATTTTACCAAACCAACTGATTACGACAAGGTAACAAACTTATCTATACACCCTTAATATTTACGTTGTTGATTAAATTAAAAAGTAGAGGATTAAATTACAATTAAAAATAGAAAAAAGAAATAAATAAGAAACTTCAAACAGAAAGCGGGAAAATGAAATTCATCTTCTCTCCGTCCGCGTTCTCTCTCGCCGTCACTGACACCACTCACCACTATTCTCTCTTGTCGTCGCCCACACCACGGTATCACCACTGTTGTCTCTCTCTCTATGATATCTGATTGTTTATTTTTGTAATTTTCTTGCAACGATTAAAAGAACAGTTATGAGAACTTACAATGTCAGTACCATGTGCGAAGGAGACCGCGTTTAATTTTTCAATAATAGAGTTCAAAACCTCAACAACATCGACACTTCTACTATCTGTTACATATTTTTTGTATTACTCTTATTGCACAAAGGTGTGGTATAAGATGAAGTTTCATACGGTAAAATATGGTGGATGATTGATCATATTTGTTTTCACAAGTGTGTGTAATATGTTTACTCCATTATTTTGGAAAGTTTCTCATTAACTCAATTATATCTTCTTCTTTTTTCGTACTTATATCTTTTTTATTCTATTCAATTTAAATATCATGTATCTATATCTATATCTATATTATATATAAAGAAAATAGGTCATTTTGGGCTGAGTTTTTCTTCTTCCAATTTCACTTTAAGTAAATTTGACTATAAGACTGTTATTTTGTTGGTGTTATTTAAAAAGATAATAGTTTATAATATATTTGTTATATTTTTTAAGATATTATATTTTTTATATTGTTGGTATTATCGAAAAAAATAATATAGTTTGTTAATATAGGAAAGTACAAAATATCTATTATTTATACCTCTAATTTTAATTAAAATAAAAAATAATTTTAATCAAAATTTCATAAAAACTATTGTTCATAATTTACATTCATTAACGCAATAAGAAGATTGGACAAACGAGCACAAAATGCCCGTATAAACGCTAGTTATATATACAGAGAATACATGAACTTGGACTGACTTTTTTATTACCTATTTTACACTTAATTTAAGCTACTTTATTTATTATTTTATCCTTAATTTAAATCCCTATAAAATAGGACTACTTTTTTTTTTATAGGCCAAGAGCAAAATGACATCAGTTTTTTATAGGCAAAGTGACATAAAAAAGAATAGTGTCCAACTAAGTTGGAACCCCTAATCTTCAAAAAAATTTGCTTCTCTTTCGTTCAAGAAATGTTCTCAGGTTCAGAGTCTGAAGAGGTTCAGAGTCTGAGTGAGTTCAGAGTCTTGTGCAGCGGATAATAAGTAATAGAACAGAGAAAGAAAGAACACAAGCA
>Ga0315915_1000250_pt1 | contig 49308 bp, 22 predicted proteins | sample MpolbnodulesMG_FD_207738 | JGI IMG/M metagenome (GOLD analysis project Ga0315915, IMG submission 207738) | Medicago polymorpha root nodule microbial communities from Los Angeles, California, United States - branched nodules | ecosystem: Host-associated > Plants > Roots > Nodule | place: USA... | reverse complement strand
AAGAGAGACAATTTGGACTTGTTATCATGTTCTGTATGTAAGCAGTGTGTTTCATTTAGGTAATTACTCTGACTTGGTTTTAGTTTTTCACACGATTCTATGGTATCCCTTCCTTCTTTTCTTTTAACACCTATTCACTCTAAAACCTCCGTTTTTTTTTTCCTTTCTCTTATTTGAATTACAGGAGTGCTCTCAAGTGCAGTGTATGTAAAGGTACCTCATGCATCATCCTTCTTTCTATTTACTATAGTATTCTGTTCTAATGTTTTTGGGAATTCTTGAAATGTGATATTTTTTGTTTCTTATAAAATGAACCGTTCTTCCAAGAATAAAAGCAAATGATCGGCCATAAATAAATAATCAGCAGAGTCTTTTTATATTATTTGATTTTGTTCGTGTCTTGGTTTTATTTATTTGATTTGATTTTTGTTTGTGTCTTGGTTTAACATTTTGTTGCTTATGGGTGGTACATTTGTCAGGTCATTGTCACGAGGGCTGTTCAATAGATTCAACATTCTCTACCTATAGAGATGTTGAGTTCTTGACCACATGCAAACAATGTTATCATACCAGATTACCTACTCAAAAAGAGACCATTAACAAATCTCCAAACAGTACCTTACTTTTAGAAGGGCGTTCTTTGACAATTTTGAAGGAACCAATTCCTAAATGTGATGATCAAATACCGAGATCTACCTGGGAAAATGATTGTCGTCCCGACATGGAGAAAGTTGCTTCCCAATCCCCTCTGGAAACAAAAAGTAGTTGCAGAAAATCCCCACTGGAAACTAAATGCAGTGGCAAAAAATCCTCTTGGGGTATTATATGGAAAAAGAATAACAATGAAAATACAGGCATTGATTTCAGACTAAAAAAAGTACTTCTGAAGCGACGTTCAAGCTTGCCACAATTGGAACCTGTTTGTCACTTGTGCCATAAGCCATATAGATCTGATCTAATGTATATAGGCTGTGAATCATGTACCCGTAAGTTTTTTTCTCTAGTTATAAGTGATAACACTTTTTAACTGCTTGCAATTTATTATCTAATATTGGCATGTGGGATTTACAGGGTGGTATCATGCTGAAGCTCTTGAACTTGAAGAGTCCAAAATATTTTCTGTGCTGGGCTTCAAATGTTGCAGATGTCGGAAGATAAAGTCACCCGTGTGTCCTTACTCTGATTTGGTGCGCAAGGAGCAAGTTGTAGAGCAGTCAGGCTCACGGGCTTCCAAGAGGAAGCGTTCTGGAGCAGATTCTAGTTCTGAAACAGTAGCTGATCTTAGAGCATGTGAGCCTGCTAGTCCAGTTTTTCCCTCAGAGGCTGTTTCTAAACAAGAGAACAACCCTTTTCCGTTTTCTCTTTCAAATGTTGAACTGATTACAGAACCCAAGTTAGAGTTAGATGCAGAGAAGTCACACTCACAGGCTTCGAAGAAAAACCATTCTGGAGAAGATTCTGGTTCTGGAACACTGGCTGACACAAGAGCAAGTGAGTCTACTACTCTTGTCTTTCCTGCTGAGGATGTTTCTAAACCAGAGAACAATCCACTGCCATTTTCTCTTTCAGATGTCGAATTGATTACAGATCCCAAGTTAGAGTTAGATGCAGAGAAGTCACATTCACAGGCTTCCAAGAAAAACCATTCTGGAGCAGATTCTGGAACACTGGCCGACACAAGAGTAAGCGAGCCTGCTACTCCTCTCTTTCCTACAGAGGATGTTTCTAAACCAGAGAACAATCCTCCGCCGTTTTCTCTTTCAGATGTTGAACTGATTACAGAACCCGGGTTAGATGCAGGCTTTGAGCGTATCACCATCTCTGGGTCAGGGCTTCAGAAAATACGAACGACAAGGCATTTTAAACCTGAGGGGGTCAATGATAGCTCTTTTGGGGGTGAAGTTTGGCATGCTGAAATTTCAACACGGGATGAAATGGGTAATCTGCGTGCAGAGGTTTTATCACCTTTCATAGAACATGACTTTGTCTTCGCTGACTGCAATCTTCTTAGTGACTTTGACATTGTTGATAATGAATACATGGACTTTGAATCAGAAACCCATTTCTCTTCTTCTGAACTTCTGCATCTAGATAGCAGTAGTCACTTTGAGGAAGCTGACGCGTTTGGGGACTTGTCAGGGTTTGTAAAAAATTCTTGCACGCTAGGTGTTCCTGAAGAATGTGCAACTACTAGTTTACAGAACAATCAGAGACCTACAATTTCATCAAATGGTAATGTTCACAATTGTTGGCAATGTTCACAAACAGAACCAGCCCCCGATCTCTCTTGTCAGATTTGTCGGATGTGGATTCACAGCAATTGCTCACCCTGGATTGAATCATCATCTAGGCTTGGAGATTGGAAGTGTGGGAATTGCAGGGAATGGCAATAGCTGAACCAGTCATCATCCAATCACATAATTTTAGTAATAACCTTTCCAGAAGTCTCAATGAATATGCACATGGATTAGTTCAGGTGACATGTATAGACGAGTTGAATCCTCTGCTGCCGAACTTGAGCAAAATATATTATGAGCTGGCACGGTTTAATAGAATGCAAGGTGCTGTGATTTTTCTTTTTACATATCATCTCAGCTTCTCCAGTGCCCGCCGACCCAGTTTTTGATCGAGTGAGCTGGCTTTCAACATGATTTCCATCCTGGATCAGTTTGGTTGAATGCTCTAGAGCCATATTGGTTGAATCATACTCCCTAGTTTTCATATTGGATTTTTTTGCCTCGTGACATTGCATGAGCATGATTTACAAATTGCTCGTCGGGTGATAAGCAGGTTTTTATGTTGCTCATCTGACTATTTATTTGCACAGATTAATAATTTTCAAATTTTTCCAGTCAACCAAAATTGAAACCTTAACCTCTTATCCAAGGTTTTTTGTTTGTACCGCTTGATTCAATCAAGTATAGCACACCGGAAGTGCTTAGGAACTAGAATATTCAGTACTTCTTTGATATTTACTTTTTTACAAAAATTGATGTTCATAATTTGGTAAGTTTTTTTTTTCCTTTCCCACTTTGCATTCTATCTATTCGAGTTTACGGTGAATACAACATTTTTTTTTTTGTGAAGCACTGCAGTGGGTGGTTGAGTTAGGATTGAATATCATGGATTTCTCTTTGGATTAGAAGCTCGTCGTTGATTTTGTGAATAGTAACAATATCAGTAACACTAATTTTGGAAGTATTATTAATCATTGTCAATTAACTACTTATCACTCAATTTACCAACTCTAAGGTAGAGTTTAACCGAAGACAAGCTAACAGGGTGAGTCATGGATTTAGCAACCCCATTAGAAACTAACTCCCAATTATTAATTGACGTACCACCTTGTATCTATGACTTTTATCTAGATAAATTTTGTCCCCTAAAAAAATATGAAAAAACATATGAAACCAATTTCGTTAAAAGAAAAAAAATAAAGGTCAAAATCACATAGTCGCAATACTTAAAATCGAAAATGCAATTAAGCTGATATTTTAATTAAAAAGTAATAGGTGGATTAAGCAAAACTAACCCAGCCCGCTAAAATTGACGTTTAAACGGGCTGACGACCCAATCACATAACAGCCCTATAATCCGTCACAAGCGCCCGCGCATGCTTTAGCAGCTATTATTATTTCATTCATATAAAACCCGCACAATTCTTCAAACCCTAACAATTTACACTCAACTTCCGCAACCAAAAACCCTAACTCTCTTCATCTTCCTTGAAGCTTCCGCGAAAATCCAAATCAACTGAACCACCACCACCGATGGCGCCACCATCGGGGGATCTTGCGTCGGAACCACCAAAACGGAGAGGTAGACCGCGGAAACCGAGAAGAAAAGAGAAAGAAACCGTAACCGTTGAATTGAAGAAGCCGATTGTATTGATTGGACGATGTGTTTTGAAAGAGTTTTCAGAAACCGTTGTTCAAATCGGAAAAGTCATTAGTTATAAAATCGGTTTATACAGAGTCGAGTATGAGAGCGGTGTTTTTGAGGATCTGGATAGTAGTGCTATTCGTAGAATTCTCATCGAGGATTGTGATTTCGACGATGATTTGATTCGAAGAAAGAATGAATTGGATCAATCGTTGTTGAATAAGATTATTGAAGAATCTAGAGAATTGAATGTGGAAGATCAAGAGGAATCACTAGATGTTATGGACGATGATTCTAGGGATTCGTGTTCGGATGCTGAGATGCCGGTTGAATTGCCGGTGGCATTAGAATTGCCGCCGCCTTTGGAGTTACCGCCGTCTTCAGGAACTATTGGTGTGCCGGAGAAGTATGTTTCGTACTTGTTTTCGGTATATGGATTCTTACGATCGTTCAGTATTCGATTGTTTCTTTATCCGTTTAGTTTGGATGATTTCGTCGGGGCTCTTAACTGTCGAGTTCGAAATACGTTGCTTGATGCTGTTCATAATTCTTTAATGCGTGCTCTGAGACGTCATCTTGAACATCTTGCATCTGAGGGATCAACGATTGCATCTCGATGCCTTAGGTATTATGCTTCTTCCTACTCAGGTTCATTTATGATTATATTGTTGACTGTTTTGTGTACATTAGAGCTCTAAACCCTATTCCATTAAAAACAGTAGAGGGTAACCTGATATAGCATTGGGCAAAAATTCACATACAATCAGTTGTCAAACAGCCGCTCTGCTATAGCGCAGCGCAATTTGAACAAACTGCTATCTTCTGCAATCTGCAATTGACAACATTGCATAAAATCCTTAGTTACTGTAGATTCTGTAGCTTATGCTTTCACCGAAAATAGCATGAAAGATGAGATTCTGAAGGAAATTCTGGAAAAGTAGTTATGGACAGTTGTCACTTTTAGTGGAAAACAACTCATACAGTACCTATGATCCTGTAATCTATGAAACTGTATGTAAGTGTAGTCATATTATATCCTAAGAGAAACATATATATTAGTCAACCTAATATAACTGGGCACACCTTAGAATTTGCTATAGAGGAACTTGAAAGCAGCTAAATCTGTTTTCTTTTTTGACTAGTTTTTACGGAGGAGAGAGGACATCAAATCTTCTACATAATTGTAGAATTCTATTAATATGTTTTAATTCGTTCACCAACAGACATGCACTGGTGTTATTCATTTTATGTGGTTATTATTGGGAAAAATACTAAAGAGTGTCCTTATGACACTTGTTAAGGAAATTAAAATAGAAATATTCTCTTGGGAAATGGTGAAAAAGTGTATATTCAACTTTTTGAATGTTTAAAAGTTGTTATTGTAAAGTTTCTACTTTTTGTTTTCTCAACAATGCCCAAGGTACTTGTTAGCAAGACTCTTATTATATTTATTATTTCTGTTGAAAAAGACATCAATTTAAATTTTAATATGTATCATTCCAGGTGCAGTGAATGGAGCTTGCTTGATACATTGACTTGGCCTGTTTTCTTAATTGAATATTTAGCAGTTAATGGATACATTAAGGGGTCTGAATGGAAAGGATTCTACGGCGAGATTTTTAACGGCGATTATTACTCATTGCCTGCAAGTAGGAAGTTAGTAACATTGCAAATTCTTTGCGAGAATGTTTTGGAGTCTGAGGAGCTTAAAGCTGAAATGAACATGCGTAAAGAGTCAGTGCTCGGGAAGAATTACGATGCTGAGGACAGTCCTCCTGCTGAAAATGGACCTAAAAGAGTCCATCGACGATATGCCAAAACTACCGATTGCCAGGATGAAGAACCTACAAAGTTTGTTTCAAAATTAGATGCTGTGAACTTACCTGCTAATTCTGAGGACGAGGTTGACAAGAATGGAGATGAATGTCGCCTCTGTGGCATGGAAGGGACCTTGCTTTGCTGTGATGGATGTCCCGCTGCTTATCATTCAAGGTGTATTGGTGTGTATAAGATGTATATACCAGAAGGGCCATGGCATTGTCCAGAATGCAAAATAAATATGATTGGGCCAACAATTGCACGTGGAACATCTCTTAAAGGGGCTGAAACATTTGGTAATGATTTGTACGGGCAGCTTTTCCGGGGTACTTGCGACCACTTACTTGTGTAAGTTCAAAATCTGTTGTGTTTCTTTAACTCCTTCATTTGTTATGTCGGATAAATATGCTTTACTTGGAAGTTAATGAAATTCAGAGTCCAGTTATATTTTCTTCCCTTAGACTTAAATCTGCGCTTTGATTTTGTTCTCTTATTCTTTTTACTTTTGGCCATTATTTTCAATGTAGCTGCACTTACTGATTTTGAGGTTTTAATGTAATGTCATTTACGATTGCAGGCTAAATGTCAACAGTGCCGAGTTTTGTCATAAGTACTACAATCAGAATGACATTCATAAAGTTATTCAAGTGCTTTATGCTTCTGTGCAACATAGACAAGTGTACTCCGGTATTTGCATGGCGATGTTACAGTACTGGAATATTCCAGAAAGCTCTTCACACCTATGTGTTCCAAACGGAACACATCTTAACTCAAGTTCAAAGATAGATGAAAATGGCCATAAAGGAGTTACCTTGGGGAAAGCAGAATATGGTCCGGATTCTGTTGTTTTGACTATTAACCACCAGTCTGACATGAGTTTCCCAAATCCTGATAACAAGTCAACTGCAGCCATTTCTTCCAAGTGCTCCTTGGTAAGCAACCGATTTATTAATTATGGGAATGCAAATGACACTAGTCTGCCTTTGCAAACTAACGGTGACCAGACTGGCTTTGGAAAGTGCAAAGGAAATGATTTTGTGTATATGGGTTGCTCCTATAAACCTCAGTCATACATTAATAACTATATGCATGGTGATTTTGCTGCATCTGCTGCTGCTAAATTGGCCATTCTTTCTTCAGAGGATTCTAGATCAGAGGGTCATGTGTCTGACTTGAAGAATGCTACACCTGACAACCCTAACTTGGTAGCAAAAGCATTCTCACTAACAGCTTCACGCTTCTTTTGGCCATATTCTGACAAGAAGCTTGGGGAGGTTATAAGAGAGAGGTGTAGCTGGTGTCTTTCTTGTAAATCCCCTGTTTCAAGCAAGAAAGGGTGCATGTTAAATCATGCTGCTATATATGCTACGAAAAGCGCCGCCAAAATACTTTCCGGTCTTGCTCCTGTAAGGAGTGGAGAAGGAATTAGCCCCAGCATTTCAACATATGTCATATATTTGGAGGAAAGCTTACATGGTTTAGTAGATGGGCCCTTTCTTAGTGAAAACTATAGAAAGCTATGGCGTAAACAAATGGAAAGGACCACATCATTTAGTAACATAAAGCCACTTTTACTTAAAGTAAGTAATTACTTATTTTATTTTTTAAAATTAGGGGGATTTATTAATTATTTAATGTGTAATTATATGTTTTTCTATGGGTAATAAATTTCCATTTTCAGCTTGTGGAGAACATTCGCACAATTGCTTTTTCTGATGACTGGGTGAAGCTGACGGATGAGTGGTTGGTTGAATCTCTCACAATCCACAGTGATACATCTACTCTTGGAACAACACAGGAACGTTCATCATGTGACAGATGTAGAAAACAATTACCTATCAAATATACAGTCAACAAATGCCGTGAAAACTTTGGCTGGCGGAATGGTAAATTTACCAAATCTTTATTTCAGAAAGCTGCATTGCCAAAATTCATGGTCAGAAAAGCAGCTCGGCAAGGTATTTCTTGAAGTACATGTTTTTACTATGATTAACTGGAAACAAATTTTTAACTACTCCCTCCATTCATTTTTAAGCGTCGTTTTTTAAGAAGTCTTCTATTCCTTCTTATTAATTGTTTCAAAGTTCAAAGTAGTATTTATTTTTGTTTTGTCAAATCTTTCCTCTTCTATTTTTTGCAGAGAGATAAATGTCTGAAGTGAGATAGATAAGGGTATTATAGGAAAAAGACAAACAATTATATCAAAAGTAACAATTTATTGATTTTATTGGTATGTGTAAACAACCTTAAAACGTCAATTTAAAAGGAACGGAGGTTAAAAAAATAATTTAAAAGGAACAGAGGTTAAAACAATAATTTAAAAGGAACAGGTTAAAAGAATAATTTAAAAGGAACGGAGGTAGTAAATAAATTGATGCTTGGTTGATCAAATATCGGTTATCCACTGATGGAATTTTGAAATTTTTGTGATTGTGTAAATTTGTTTGGGAATAAAAAAATCATTGATTGTTGTTTGGACTTTGGGCAACAGGTGGTTTGAGGAAAATTTTGGGTATTGTCTATCCTGATGATGTCTCTGAAATTCCTAAAAGAAGCCGACAGCTGGTTTGGAGAGCTGCCGTTGAAATGAGTAGAAATGCATCACAGCTTGCACTTCAGGTTCCCCTTTTATTATTATAAGATGTATTACAGTATATTGGATCTGACAACAATAACCTGATGACATTTGATATGATTATTTGCACCAGGTTCGATATCTGGATTTTTACATCAGATGGATTGATCTGATTCGGCCGGAGTATAACCTCCAGGATGGAAAAGGTCAAGATACTGAAGTTTCTGCTTTTAGAAATGCAAGTATTTATGACAAAAAGTTTGCAAAGGGAAAAACATCCTATGCCATAGCTTTTGGGAGCCAAAAGCATATTCCTTCTCGGGTAAGGAAGATTGCTGAAATAGAAGAAGTGCCAGAAGGAGAGAAGTTATGGTTTTCTGAAACACGCATTCCTTTATATCTGGTAAAAGAGTATGAAGTAAGAAACAAAAAAGAGCTATCTCATAAAGATAACTTGAATATCGCATCTCAATGGCATAAAAAGCAGTTGAATGCTATCTGGAAGGACATATTTTCTTACCTCACGTGCAAGAGAGACAATTTGGACTTGTTATCATGTTCTGTATGTAAGCAGTGTGTTTCATTTAGGTAATTACTCTGACTTGGTTTTAGTTTTTCACACGATTCTATGGTATCCCTTCCTTCTTATCTTTTAACACCTATTCACTCTAAAACCTCCGTTTTCTTTTTTCTTTCTCTTATTTGAATTACAGGAGTGCTCTCAAGTGCAGTGTATGTAAAGGTACCTCATGCATCATCCTTCTATCTATTTAGTATAGTATTCTGTTCTAATGTTTTTGGGAATTCTTGAAATATGATATTTTTTGTTTCTTATAAAATGAACCGTTCTTCCTAGAATAAAAGCAAATGAACGACCATAAATAAATAATCAGCACCGTGTCTTTTTATATTATTTGATTTTGTTCGTGTCATGGTTTTATTTATTTTATTTGATTTTCGTATGTGTTTTGGTTTAACATTTTGTTGCATATGGGTGCTACATTTGTCAGGTCATTGTCACGAGGGCTGTTCAATAGATTCAACATTCTCTACCTATACAGATATTGAGTTCTTGGCCACATGCAAACAATGTTATCATACCAGATTACCTACTCAAAAAGAGACCGTTAACAAATCTCCTAACAGTACCTTACTTTTAAAAGGGAGCTCTTTGACAATTTTGAAGGAACCAGTGCCTAAATGTGATGATCAAATACCGAGATCTACCAGGGAAAAAGATTGTCGTCCCGACATGAAAAAAGTTGCTTTCCATTCCCCTCTTGAATCAAAAAGCAGTGGCAAAAAATCCTCTTGGGGTATTATATGGAAAAAGAATAACAATGAAAATACAGGCATTGATTTCAGGCTAAAAAAAGTACTTCTGAAGGGACGTTCAAGCTTGCCTCAATTGGAACCTGTTTGTCACTTGTGCCATAAGCCATATAGATCTGATCTAATGTATATAGGCTGTGAAACATGCACCCGTAAGTTTTTTTCTCTAGTTATAAGTGATAACACTTTTTAACTGCTTGCAATTTATTATCTAATCTTTGCATGTGGGCTTTACAGGGTGGTATCATGCTGAAGCTCTTGAACTTGAAGAGTCCAAAATATTTTATGTGCTGGGCTTCAAATGTTGCAGGTGTCGGAAGATAAAGTCGCCCGTGTGTCCTTACTCTGATTTGGTGCGCAAGGAGCAAGTTGGAGAGCAGTCAGGCTCATGGGCTTCCAAGAGGAAGCATTCTGGAGCAGGTTCTAGTTCTGAAACACTGGCTGACATTAGAGTATGTGAGCCTGCTAGTCCGGTTTTTCCCTCAGAGGCTGTTTCTAAACCAGAGAACAACCCACGTCCATTTTCTCTTTCAGATGTCGAACTGACTACAGAACCCAAGTTAGAGTTAGATGCAGAGAAGTCACATTCACAGGCTTCCAAGAAAAACCATTCTGGAGCAGATTCTGGAACACTGGCTGACACAAGAGTAAGCGAGCCTGCTACTCCTATCTTTCCAACAGAGGATGTTTCTAAACCAGAGAACAATCCTCCGCCGTTTTCTCTTTCAGATGTTGAACTGATTGCAGAACCCGAGTTAGATGCAGGCTTTGAGGGTAACACCATCTCTGGGTCAGGGCTTCAGAAAATACCAACGACGAGGTATTTTAAACCTGAGGGGGACAATAATAGCTCTTCTGGGGGTGAAGTTCGGCATGCTGAAATTTCAACACGGGATGAAATGGATAATCTGCCCGCAGAGTTTTTATCACCTTTCGTCGAACATGACTTTGTCTTCGCTGACTGCAATCTTCTGAGTGACCTTGAAATTGTTGATAATGAATTCATGGACTTCGAATCGGAAACTTACCTCTCTTCTTCTGAACTTCTGCATCTAGATAGCAGTAGTCACTTTGAGGAAGCTGACCTGTTTGGGGACTTGTCAGGGTTTGTAAATAATTCTTGCACACTAGGTGTTCCTGAAGAATGTGCAACTACTAGTTTACGACCTACAATTTCATCAGATGGCAATGTTCATAATTGTCGGCAATGTTCACAAACAGAACCAGCCCCCGATCTCTCTTGTAAGATTTGTCGGATGTGGATTCACAGCAAGTGCTCACCCTGGATTGAATCATCATCTAGGCTTGGAGATTGGAAGTGCGGGAATTGCAGGGAATGGCAATAACTACAAAACTCAGTACTTTTGTATTATTTTCTTTTCTTACAAAAAATAATGTTCATAATTTGATGTTTTTTTTCCTTTCCCAAAATGCATTCTATATATTCGAGTTTAGGGTGAATGCAATTTTATGAAACAACTGTTAGATATATTAAATTCTAAAGATTATCTATTATGGTTGGAGAGTGATTCTCGCAGTCATTCTGGCTTTGAAAAGTAATAGTTTGAAACTGAGTAAAAGGGCAAGCAGTTGTTTACATGTATAAGATGGATTTGGATACTCTCCATGTGTGAAAAAAACATGTGTTAATGATCATCAACATATCCCCCGTGTTCTTTTTTTAATACGCCTTCTGCTAATAAAAAAACAGAGACTACTGTCCTACATTCTTTTTGTATTCTCATATTTTTTCATACGCCTTCTGCTAATAGTTGACAATTGTGTTAAATAAATTTTCCTTCAAAAAAAAAATTTGTGTTAAATAAATTTATTTCTCATGATATTTTTATTTTTGGACTTTAGTGGTGGAATGTTTTTCCTAAAATGATTTAATGTGATTTCTACGGCAGCGAAGTTGTGCACTAAATACATGTGTTAATGAGCCTCAATTTAGAAAATTTCTATTAAAGACATTTAAATTTTTAAAAAGTTGAATGCGGGACATTTAAGGCAAATACTTCCTTTCCTTAGTCCCTAAAATGAATATGGTAGGAATCCTCTGATCTTCAACTTCAACTCCAACTCCATAAACAAAAACAAAAAGGGAATGTGTTTTTAACACCAAGCGACAATTCACAACCTCGGATTCTCTTGATATATAATATCACCCTAACCGTTGACTATTTCCGACTTGATTACAATTACAAAGGGAAGTTTTCAAAGAAAGAGAGGAAAACTATATGGGAAAGATGTGAGTTTTTAAAGAAGCAGAAGATTTGGGCATTTTAAACGTAGTTTTGACTTTGTTACCAATTATTTGTTTTTCATTTTTCATCAAACTTCTCAGACAAAATATTGTAACAAACCTTCTTGCCCACATCTTCCATCTAACATGCAGTCACAAAAATTGAAACTTCTATTGTTTATGGGGTTGAAGATGAAATTTTTTGGTTTCATTACATTTTCTGGGTTTTGAATTGAAGATGAATTACTGTTTTTTTTAGAGCTAAAGACATTTTTATCATTCTATAACGAAATTAGATGAGTCAACATACAGAATCACCAGCAACAACCAAATAAATGCTACTTCAGCAACAACAAAAAAATAGACTAAGGTGCCAAATTAAAAGTGATTTCAAATTGCAAAGTCAAGTTGAAAAGATTTAAAATTATAGGGACTACAATTCAAGTTACCTCTATTTGTGTAGGGATCATTTGTATAACCAAGTTTTTTTTTAATTTCATTAATTTTTAAGTACTATCTATTCAAGCGACATTTAATGCAGTACTACTTTTAAGGATCCAAGTGCGTCAACATGTGCAATTTGTTAGCCACACATCAAAGGGACTAATAATTCCGTTGGGAATAATGTTTTAAACCAACTTGAAACCTAAAATAAACAGAGACCAAACATACAACTGAACCTAAATTAATAAACTGTTCTTTTTGAATAGTATTGAATTTGCAGCTTATAAAAAAAATAGTACTGCATTAAATTCTCAAACTGTGTTAGAGCAGTAAAACTTTCGTACACCAACTTCCCTACAACATCTGAAATTAAAATGCTTACTCCAAAAGCTATTATTACAACTATAATTTCAGAACAATTTCCAAACTGTTACAATTGGTTCTATCAAAGGAAATATCTTACATGCTATGAGGTGCACCACAAACAATCCAGTGAAACTGGGATGGGAAAAAAAAAATAGGAAAACCGAAACCCTCACCCAAATATATAAAATCTGGCTTAAAGTACAATCACTTTGTGCAGAAAGAATCTCAAAAATGCCCACCAACCCAAAAATCCCTGTTGGAACACTCAGCTGGTAAACAAGCTCACTCTTAACTTCGCCAGCCCTTGCTCATGATTTCATTTATCCACCTGATATAGCTTCAAGGGACACATGGGTGGGTTAGGCTGCATAGATCACGCTTACAAGTGTGTAATTAATGACTAATGAACATCTATATTGTCATAGAAGAGCAGCCAGCGCTGCCCCAGGATCGTTCAATGCTGCAGGAGGCGGAGCACTAGCTGGTTGAGCCACCGGAGACATCGGAGCTGCATGTGTCGGTGGTACACGAGATTGTAAAGGAATATTGACTAATTGTTCCTTGATGAACTCCTTCAGCCTGCAAACAGATGTCAGAATGATTAGTAAAAGATGTAGAGACTATTGATAATGTCCTGTAAGCAGGAAACTTAAATCACATACTCAAATGTTAGAGTTGGGTCCCCTGAAGCAACCGTCATTCGAAGCTGGGTTCTGTCTGCTGGGTCTGTTTCAATTCTTGCCTGCACACCATTTACATATAATGTTGAAGCTTAAAACAACACCTCCATCAAGTTTCAATTGAGGTTATCTTCTAACTTAATTATGAAAGACACACACAGAAAAGCTTAATACAACCAGGGTTTAAAACGACAATCAATTTAAAACAGCAACCATGAACTCCGAATGCTTCCCCTAGTGAAAAAGTAAACATCTATACAGTCTTTGTTGCACATGGAGGTTGTTAATGAAAAACCAACACATAAAAAGTTCTATAAGTTGATATTTATGATTTTAAAGCAGGTAAAAAAAATGTTTCCTCCATTTCCTCTCCTTTTTAAATCAGATTATTTTAGTTATGATTACATTCCTAGTGCGGACTACAGTGCAAATATATATGGTTTTGACATATTTACTTACCAGACAAAGCATTGCCCTTGTACTTTCTGAATAAAATGTTGTACTTGCTACAAGGTTGTTTGGATTGGGATCCTAAAGAAGACATATAGCCGAAACAAGTTATATGTAAGTTTGTACATGCTGAAAATTTTGGGGAAATATATGGAAAAAAGCAAAAATTTAAGAGGGACTTCCACAACTTACAAGTCCTGGGCAAACTATCAAATGGAAACTATTGAATAAGTTTGCCATTTCAAGTAGTGGAAGTGGTCTAACACCTCTAACCTGCAAAACCAACAGGAAAGAAGAACCTATCATTGCATGACCAGGAAGAGCAAGCTGGCAAAGAAGCCACTACAAAATCTGCATTCTCAAAACAAACAATGACCAAATCAACAGTGTACAAATTTCGCATGTACATAATGCAGAATACATACCACTTCTTGAAGCTTCAAAGGTGGTCCAGGAAGTGATCTCCATTGTGGGAAAAACTCTTCCGGAGATATAGTTATAGGCTGAAGAAATTTATTTAATACAGCTGGTAGACGAAGCTTGACATTGACCTATGAAAATCAACACAGATGAATGCACATTAATTAAAATTTTATAATTGTTGAATGTCAAGACTTCCATTTAACTTCACATCCTATCCATTTTTACCAAGCTTAACATTAAAATTTAAGCCCTTATTACTAAAATTTGTATATTTCAATTCAATTTCTTTGATGGTGAGGAACTGATAGATATACAATAACATTTTGTCTAACAATTAAAAACTGAACTATATTACAATTTTGGTGAAGCATGCCCAACTATTCATATGCTTAGTTTAAATCAACCAAATAAAGGCTTTGGCTCCACATGCTTGAATTCTTCAGAGACATCTCAAAATATTCATATTTATGCAACTAAATGTAATACAGAAATGGCCTGCATGCATAAGGGAGAACGGATTTAAAATTAGGAATATAACATAAGTTTAATTTAAGTACCATGTCGTTACCAAACTTGTATGAGAAGTCAATAACGGCAACATCCCTGCTTGGTTGCAAATTAGTGATCTCAAGTGGGCATTGCACCTACGCAGTCAAAAGAGGGGGGATGTAAACAAAACTAACAATATTTGAAAGCAACAGATAAGAATAACAATTTATTCTCACTTGTGCCCGGGGAGGTATAGTATCTGGTACTAGAGAGAGCTCCATTTTCAAATGGACGGGAGGCAATATTAAAGCATGAACAGATATAAGAGGAGAAGTATTCTTGTTCCCCAAGAAAAGAACAAGATGCCCTTGATGAGCTCTCCATTCTGCTTTAATGCCAATCTGTACATGCATATAAATAAATAAATAAATAAATAAATAAGAACACAAGAATGATCCCAACTTGAATTACCACAAATACTGGTCGAAATCTTCACAAGTAAGCTAAAGATATATCAGACCAAAATTAAAACAAAAATATAGTAAGAGAACGTTAGAAAAGAAAAAGAAGAAAAAACCTGAATATAAGGATCCTCATATAGAACACCACTATCCTTCAGGCACAAAGCCTGAAATCTTTCAGCAATATTTCCAATTGGCTGCACATACAAAGGGTGCAAATTATATTCCAATGCCCACAAATTTTGTAGTAATATTCTAATGTTGAAAAATGGAAAATGGAGTCTACTATCCTAAATTTACATTCATTCAAGTACAGCAAAGTTTTGGCGTTACAATGCAATTCAACGTGAATCCTAATTATGTGTAGAAGAAAACGTCTAAAGTCAAACATAGAGTATATAATCTTCAAATGGAATTTCATAGTAGAATTCAGTTAGCACGTAAGGTTAGGCAAAAGACTACTTAATTTGATACTAATCAACCAAAGTACCTGCACAGAACTGGCCTCTTGCCCAACAGGGACTATGGCTGTGGCATCGACTGCAGTCCCTTCCATTCCTGGATTTGAGCTTGGCTGAGGGTGGACACTGCTACTAGGAGGGCCTTCAATAGCCAAAGGACCCAACAGATCACCAAGGAGATCTGGAGAGGGTTGTTGAGAATCTACTTGATTCAAAGTCCCATTTTCCTGGGATAATCTTTGTTCTGCTGAAATATCATCCTGTGTACAGATGAAGTCAGTATCAAACTAAGAAGCAATAGGAGGAGCTGTTTTATGGTTCAAAAGGAGGGTGCTGTAAATAGTTAATGCTAACCAAAATGATGTCATAAATATAAGAAGAATGAACTAACCACATTACTGCTCATGCTGGGCATCTTTACAAGGCTAAGTTGGCCAACACCGACAGCTGGAGGAGCTCCATTAGCATGACTTTGGTCTGTTACAACCAAAGCATTTGAATTTTGATATTGCTGCTGAGCGCGCAACTTAATGGCACTTTGCTCTGCAGTATCAACTTCAGTATCTTCGGCCTTTTTAATCAATGCAGACTGAATTCAAAGATTATTAATCCATGATTATTATGCCATTGGTTACTCAAATGATCATAAAAACTTCAAACAAGTTGCCTCTGAATTAACATTGAAAAAGCACCTGTCGTTCGGGGAATTTAGGCATTTCAGCCAATATATCCATTAGGGCTGCACCTTTTCTACTTAATGCAAAATATTCAACTGCCCGTTGCTGTATTTCAACTTCAATCGAGCTTTCATATCTAAAAGAATGAGAATGGCTTAGAAAAACCTATGGCATTATAAAAACAACAGAACAATCGCAACTGAGAACATCAGAGACAAATCTCACTTTTTAAATATTGCCCATATCTGATTCTGTAGTTCAGGGTCTGGTGGTTGACAGTGCATCAGAATTTTAGCATATGTCGACAGAAGAATAGAAATAGTAGCGATCCTGAAAATAAAGTATGTGTTGTAAGGCATCAAGGGAATTCATTTGAACTACAAAAAAGAGAGATGGTTTGATTCCCCTTACGATACAGTAGGAAGCTTCTCATGTATAATACTAAATATTTCTCTTGGGCTGCATCCAGGTCGTCTCCCCAGAAGGTGTCCAAATTCCCCCAGTAAATATGCACTAACCTGTTGAAATGTTTTCAGATACGAAAAATATATTAACACTAATACTTAACTAAAATTTGGAAATCTTGTTATGCCAAAGCAACTGGTTCAAGCCATACATTATTTAGTAACTGCGAATTAATATAAATTCATGAATTAACACAAAGAAATTAACATTCTGTACACTTCCTAGTTCTTAAGAAAATATGAAAGTTTAACTTAAATCGTCCCCTTTAACAAAGATATCACAGTTTCGCTCCAATAAGGATAACTGTTTCGTATTCTACAATTTAGAAGCCATAGTTGGTGAATGGCACATTAACAGGTAAATTATACATACACTATTAAAATTAGGACAATTTCAGCATGATAGTGAAAACACACAAACCTTAACCATTGTCTCATGTATGGCAGGTTTGTCAAGATACTCTCGAGCTTTTGCTGCAGCATAAGGCTGACCAAAGACATAACATTCCATGTGAGTGATGTGTCGAGTAAGAAGCAGCAACTGTCAGTTCAAGTTTCAAACTTACCTGTAGGTCTTCGTTGTTTGTAACAAACTGTACAACTCGAAACCAGATGTCATCACTAACAAAATCCCCAGCCTTGTCAATTAATTGAAGAATCACATCAACATACCTATAAAAAAAAGGATGGCATGATATAAACATCAATGTTATCGATTCAGATGGCAGTCAATCCCAAAAATGCTATAGAGCAATTGCAAAATCCCACAACTTGATTTTACTCCCCTCCAATATAGAGGAGATTTGGAAGGTAGGGAGGATGGCTTATAAAATTTTAAATGTATAGATCAAAATATTGTTTGTTCCTTAATCCTTACACAGATAGAAAAAGTAATCTAGTACATTGCCTCTATTAAAACTCACCCCCTTCCTTTACAAACCAAACAAAAAAAAGGTTATTTTACCTCCTTTTATTTCAAACAAACAAGACATCTAATTAAAACCCTCCTTGTTTGAGCCAAATATACCCTAATGATTGACAAGTTAATGATTCCATTTAGTATATTGAGAAGGTATATTCTAAGTTTCTTTACTTTTTTCAGTCTTACTTTTTTAAATGAAAAATTCATTAAGGGCTATATAATATGCATATAATCTAACCTTCTATATGAGCAATTAAGTAGTTACACATACACACAGTAGACAATGACACACAAAAGTCTATAACTAGTTCTAAAGAGTACTCAATGATGATTGTCTGCTACAGTAGCAATTGATTATTGGATTTTTTTGGTAGGCTCTAATGAATTACCATGAAAGATCTGGTGCAAACTTCTCGGCTAGAATAGCTGCTTTAAGTGACAATTCTTCACGCATTGCAAACTCGGCTGTGCTGAGATACTACAAAACAGTTGGAGTTGCAAAATAATCATTTTCGAGTTCACATAAAATAGTCGGTTCATTTTCTTGCATTTCTTTTGTTCCGAGGTTGGGGAGAGAAAGGGTTTACAATAAGAATTCTAAATTGCAAGAATTACTCCATGGATCTCTCCATACCTGCAGTAGTTCTTCAACGATATCCTTTGCATTTGTAACATCACACATGCCATAAAGCAAATCTAGAGCACGCCTCCGAATACTATGTATATCAATGCAGTTAGAAATATTAGATTTAATAAAAAGTGACAATGAGAAAAAAGAACTAACTCTGTATCAAACATTCAATTAAAATCTTTCACGAATGAGCATCTTATCCTTCATTTTATTATCACCATAAGCTTATGCATTCGTGTAAAATTATGTGTTACCGATAATCTGTAACAGGCTAGATTCGATAAGCAAATAATACAATGATGGTAGATACAAGATCAATGATTTCAACTATAGAACAACAAAGGTAACCTGATGTCAGGATCCTTCAATGAGGTAATAATCTGGGCTTGATGTCTTTTTATGATATCTTGCACATCTGTAACCATCAACATTCTAGTCATATTCTCCTGCACCGCAATAAAATATATGTTATGAACTGGGACATAGTGTTATAAGATAATAACAACTACCAAACCTTCTAAGCTCTAAAACAATGCGATCTACCGCATAATATTGGTCATGATCATGGAAGCCTTGCTCCTCCATTCAAACAAGGAAAATAGGAAAGAAAAAGAAGAAGAAAAAAAACCAGAAAAAGAAAAATATAGACAAATCAAATGTTTCCCCAACTTACCAAACCAAGATAACGAATATTTGGTTCACGGACAGCAATAAATTTGCCAAGAAGAGCCACACATTGAGACATCATCTCCTTTTCAGCATCAAGATGCATTACCTGAATAGAGCAATTACAACAGAAAATATAATCAAAACATCTCATGTTGCTCGATAGCACGATACGAGTAACTAAGGTAAGAACTACAGAACCACCAAATGGACACTGTAAGCATCCCTAGATGGTTGTGCATAGCAGAGTACAGAAACAAAGACAACCAAGCAAAATATGGAAAAGTGAAACAGATGGGACTTTATCAAATCTTTTAGGTTTGATGTGTATTGTGTGCTTGCTTTTATGTGAAGAATGGTATAAGGGACAGTTCTACATACATCATTTAAGCCACTTAAATATAAATAAATAATAGAGCTAACGAATGTGACTCATTATTTATTAATCATTTAATAGAATTAAATAAAGCATACAGAAACAGAACCAAGAGAAAAAAAAGTGTGCCAGAGCACCAGGGCATAATTTTTTTTTCCATCAAAGGGATTAACATTTATTCACACATACAGTGTCATCTATAATAAGATCATAAAGAACGAACAAAGTGTATTTGTTTTGAATACAGTGCAGTGCAATTAACATACCAGAGCAAGGGCTTCAAAAAGAACAGCATGGGAAGCATTATTCTTGTTGACATTTTTCACAACATCAGTTCCCATCAATATCCTTTGTAGGACCTGAAATAATTAATTAAGGCTCACTAAAATCCGCTAACTAAATAAAAAATTTGGATGCATCACTGAGGTGCTACAAACCTCAAACAATGATCTTCTGGTATTTGGATCTTCAATGGTAGGAAAATACTGAAGAGCTCTCATTGTTTTGACCTAGATTAAGCAAAAATTGGCAAGCATTTTGGATGAGATAAAAAATTCTTCATTTGACACCTTTAGTTCTCAATAAAGGCAAGCAGCAGAAATAGATAGCATTTGAAAATCTCAGAAATATCTTCTATGAAAAGAAAATTTACAAACCTGAAGCCAGGGAGATGGGATACCATAGTAAGTGTATTCTTGTGGGATATCCTGGTTCCTGGCAAGCCGCTCTAAAGTTTTGACACACTTAGGAAGGCAACTCCAATATGCCTCGTGTTGATTCGATACTAATGCAACAAGAAGACTCATAGAAGATGTCAAAACACCAAGGTCTCGTTCATCCAAAAGTTGAGCCATTCGATCCGCCCTTCAAATTAATGTAAAAGGGGACTAATAAGATATATTTGAAGGAAAGCAATGAAGAAAGAAGTGCATTATCAGCAACATTTACCATCCGTCTACATTGACAACATCGGGATTTTTCCTGTACAGTCGCAGCAAACACAATGCGGCTTTTTTTCTCACAAGGGGTCTGCAGCTGCTAGATAACTAGATGACAAAAGGAAGTTAGGATCAATATTTTCCAATCATGCAGCTTACTCTATAATAATGGATAGTTTCTTACCAGCAACTTCTGTACATCAGGTGCTAAGGACTCGGCAAATTCTCTGCCACCAATATTTCCAACCTACAAAATAGAAGATATAAAATTGTAGCAGTAAAGTTTATAAAGGCAGTAGAGTTTTTAAATTTACAGTACATATCATAATATGGTAGACATGGAAACGAATGAATCCAGTTTACAAGATACTAAAACGAATACCCCAGCTTATATCGAAAAAGTAGATGATAAAAAAAATGAATTTCAATAATATGAAAGAAAATTTGCCCTTCTTGTTGGATGAAGCAAGGCACCAGAAGGCCAGAACAGGTTAGTACCTCCTGCCGGTTAAGGCGCACACCTCTCACCAAATATAACTTGTGATGCAGTCAAACATTTTATTGCTTTCTTTTTCAAATATAACTTCTTTCTTCAGTGAACGGTGTGGTTCCTCTCACCAATAGATACTGAAACCCCCCAGTGTCTATTGCCTTTGACTACCTCGAGTGTTATTGAATCAAAACAAATGGAAGGAGGGAGAGTTTATTATAAATAGTAAGTAGTTTGAAATAAGCCTATGTTGTATCGTATCTGATAAAATCGGGAACTTGCATGCGGTTTTCCTAACAATACTCCACCAGTAAAGATTTATTTTCCAAGGAAAGAAACAGATGTCTGGAAATTCTTGATTGCAAATATTTTAGAATAATATCCTTGCAGTGAGGCATTTAATTCACATAAGTTGGAACCATGACCAAATCTAGGACTTCTTGCTAGTACATTAAGATATAAGAACACAATAAGCAATACAAAATTATTAACATTAAGAACAAGCTTTGCATTGGCAATTTATCAAAGTTACCATACCATAGTCAATGCTAGGCACTGGAATGTTTCATTGCGACCAATGATATCATTACGCACGGTATTTATGGCCAATCTGAGAAAGTCGTGGTTTTCATTAAGCAAACTTGATGTTACAATGTACCCAACCTGCAGACATTTATGACAGTATTAGAATTCCTTTGTTCAATCCATACATTTTCTCCGCTAGGTGAACATGTAAATGAACTGAAACGATAATTCACAAGAATCAAACACACAACACAGTAAGAAATCATTATAAAAAGGTACATCAATGGAAAATAATTAACCTGTTTTTCTGGATACTTTGGAGCAGATATAAGAGAAACAGCTTCCATGTGACCAAAATCCACATCATAGCCAAGCATGTATATGTAAAGCATTTTCCATACATATTTCTTTTTCTCATACGGAGTCAAAGCCTGAAGATATAATAGAAAATTAAAACAATTAACTTAAGAGGAAATACTATAGACACTTAAGTTTCTTTAACAGCAAGCAACCAATGAAGCGGATACCAAACGAGCATATATTTTTTATTTGCCACTAACAAAGATATATGTTAGAGATATAAATACAATATTAAAACCTTAAACGGGTTTTCAACTAGCAACTCAAGTTTTTGGATATTCATGATATGATATCGAAGTCTCTATGACCAAGTGGTGCAGGGTTTAATTCTTGTTGCCCCTATTTGGTATATTCTGATAAAATCTGAGTTTTAGCACCATGGGTGTATCTCCTCGCTTCACATTCAAAAGATTCCCTCGTGAGGTGCCATGTTACAAATATTGTATAAAAACCATTTATGTGTCTTCACTTACAACTTAAGCTTTTGCGATGGTCCGTTCATGAAAAAAAAAAACATTTCCAGCAAATGTAAAAAAAAATAAAAATTCAAAAGTCATCAGTTAAAGCTAGTTAATTTCCCCAAAGAACTTCCAAATCCCCCCCTTAAAAAAACCAATAAAATAAATAAAAAATAAAACATATAGAAGCAAAATCAAATAGACCAACTTGATTACTAAGTGTTACAATTGTAACAGAAAGAAGGAAAAAAGACCATCCAATTTTTACAGACGAGAAACTCTTTTTATGCATATATGGGGGACTGCATTTAATTGTCAATTGATGATTCATAACCCTCTCATGTGCATACAATTAAAGCGAAAATTGACTGTTTATGATAAAAACTTCAGACACCGATAGAGTTGAAGCAAGAACTAGGCGGGCAAGAATGGATGCAAATCCCAACAAAAGTAGTGCAGTTAAGGCAATGACCACATGTCAGTCTTCCATATCGAACACCATGGTCCAGGGCTAGAAGTGCTCTTCACACTGAATAGTTAGTTCCTCATTCTAGAATGTAAAAACTATGTTCAACCCATTGAAGGTAATGGGAGAATGCAAATCCAAGATTCTATCATTAGAGTATTGTTCATAACCAACATCAAATATTTTAGTTTACTAGAAAGAAAAAGAAATTCTAGTGGCATGGCAATCCATGGATCATCAGTCCTCGTGAGCTTAGCTCAGTTGGTAGGGACAATGCATAATATATGCAAGGTCCGGGGTTCAAACCCCAGCCAGCCACCACCAAAAAAAATCCATGGATCATCAATTTCTATAATAAAATGGTATTCAAAGTCACACCAATTTTGAAAACACAGATATGTGCATCACAACATAAAGCAAACTTACAAATGTGTTACATCTTATATATGCCAATAGGTATAACTATACTAGTAATAAGAAAGGGTATGCTGTGAAAGTGCACATATCTTTGGGTTTTAATTACTAGAACTTTCGATTCATGTTAATTTATCTTTTGAGATTTTGAAAAAATTAATCTTGTCCTTTTTAGGTACATTCTATAATATTTTATATTAGAGTATGTATTTGATAGCATATATGTGCATGCTATTGCTACCTTTGTTCTAGAGCGTTCACTTATAACTAACTTGACATACTTTAATATTTTGGATATTGGACATAGTTTACAAAAAGAAGTATTATCGATTGCAGATGGAGGACCATGGCAGAAAGCAAAAAATTAGCCATGTCAAGCCGCCATACAAAGCGATGGTGTCGTCATCCTTCACAAATTCTCTAAGGCAGTTGTTGAAAAAATCTGCCACCGCAATCTGCTGTGGCTGATATTTGAGAACACCGGAAGAAAGAGAAATTAAGACATTTTACTCTTATCCAATCCAATGATATACATTCATGGAGAGATCCCTATTGATTTAATCTAAGTTTCTTTGAATTTAATCAAGTCTTCATAAATGTTTTAAAAATAGTCACGGTTTGGAAATTTTCACCTAAAATCAAATAGCGGCTGAAGCGGCCGCTATCTCATTCTGTGCCGCTATGACGATTAGCGTAGCGGTTCGTCGCCGCTACGCTACGGGCGGCCGCTATTGACTACTATGATCGTTGCAAATGGAAGATATTTATCAACCAAACATATTGTCAATCCCGTTTTCCATTTGAAACGGACGTTCAACCCTTTAAACGTAAATCCAAACATGCTCTTAATGATCTAAGTTTCACTGTATTCAATCGAATGTTCTAAAAAAATTTAAAAATTTGTTAGGAGTTGACTATTTATAAGTTTATCTAGAATGTAATATTGAAATATTTCTATAACTTAAACTAAGTCATACCGTAATAAATAATTTTCGATGGTTATTGTCGGTTAGTGATTATGAGGAACTTATTGAGACCAAAAAATAATGTATGTACCTAAAATAAAACCTCAGAAATTAATAATTGGGTTTTAAGAACTACAGTATGCAAGGGATTGATGCAGTGCATAGAACCTATTGTTTTTTAGATATCACAGTATAGCTATCGATGCATTCTTTTCTTTTCCGCAGTAAAAATACAATCACTTAAATCTATCTCCAGAACAAAACCATACCATTTGAAATGCATTTAATTTAATCTACTTAAAATCAAAACTATGCTACTTATAATGTCTCCGTGCTAGTGTAAATCATCGTAGTATACCAGTTCAAGGTAAAAATCAAAGCTAGTTCCATGAAATCGATGAAGCTGAAGAATATCATAATATTCGATTTGAAGCATAAGAATTGAAGTGAAAAACCCTAACTAAGTAACTAACTAACCTTTTCGTTTTTGAAGCGAGTACGAATATTGCCGAGTTCTTTATCAACACGAAGGCGTTCTTGTTCTTTGTTCTGGCAATTGCGGATGTCGCTTATAAACACGGAGAGTCCTCTCATACCCGACATCGCCATCGCCGATGCCGAATCCTTCTTCTTCTTCTTCTTCTATTCAGCGATTTAGATCCCAAAATATAAATATCAAACTCGATTATTATTACAGATCCAATACCATAGAAATGAAATGAATGGTTATGGATCTTTTACTATCAAAGAGAAAGCGTTGAATTGAATTGTGTTATGGTCGTTGATCTCTCTTTCTCTAGAGAGAGAGAGAGAAAAGAAATTGAAACAAAAAGCCCTCGCGAGCACCTTCAATTTTCTTTCTTTCTTTCTTTATTTTTGGTTACATCTGGAATTCATTTCTTAATATTTATTCATCCATTAATTTTTTTTTATTTATTACTACTAATATTACATGCTTTTCATTTTTATTATTTGCCAGTATTTTTCAGGTTTGATGTTCAAGTCAATGTTGTGGACACACACAGACAGGTCAAAAAGTCGTACTAGTACATATTTATTTTCATCCATTGCGTGCTCCTTCCTTTACTACCGTTCACTTTCAATCAATCACATGCATTCCACTCCATTAGCTGTCTTTTACTAGTTTACTTCCACCTTTATTTCAACTTCTATTCATCTAATAAGCCTCTATTTCATCAAAATATTGTCTAATTTATTCGTATAACAAATACACTTATACTGGTTTATACTCTAGTAAGTTCTCCTGAACTTAATTCAGTTGGTAGGATATAATATTTAAATTTAAACCAAAGTCATCAAAAAAAAATTATACTCTAATAAAATAAACAAGCTAATAGATTTATAAATACATATCCGTCACACAAACTATTTGTCTTTAAACAAATATATTCTTTGGTAGGTTAACAATGAGATTATCATAATCTTCTCCAAAAATAAATAAGATTATCATAATCATATTTTCCTCGAGAGAAAGCCATGCAAATATATAGATAAACTATTAAAACACAAGATATGTATGCATAACAAGATAATTGATACAAAATAAAAAAGTAAAGACGCCACAAGCTATAAAATTGGACAACCGCAAAAATCAAGACTAAGAAAATATCCCACAGATTAAGTTATCAGTGATTTAACAAAATTAGGTTACCTTACTTTTAACTACCGCCATGAGTGAATCTTGTTTCAATCAATAATTTGAGACTTTGTTGACACCTTATGACTGAAAACCCTGTTATTTCTTTCTTTTCAAAAACTTGTAATCATAAACATGTTAAGTCATCACATGCTTATAAAAAACTATACCTTTAATGTGATTGTTTTTGTGACGAGAAGACCATCAATGCGCGTTGACTTTAAGACTACAATTTGTAGTTTTTTTTCTTTTCACCTTGAAATATCATGAAATTGTGTTATGACCATGAACATACATATAATCAATTATATGCTTTGTACTTTCAATAAAAATACGAAACCTATATGATTTTTATAAAAATATATCTAGAATTTAGCCAACCATGGTGCAATTATAATTTCGTCAACTTCATTGTGTATCTAAACATGCATTTAGTCTTGCGAAATCAACCAATAATACAATAAAATCGTTGGTAGGGGATTCAAGTCCAATTCATCATTATAATGTGAAATATGTGTTTCCTTTTTGTATTGTTGTGATCCCTAATATTATGTATTTTTACTAAGTGGTGTGTTTCAAGTCTAAGAATGATATTCCCATGAATATATGTCTAAAGAGTGACTATATCCATGTTAGTTGTAAGATTGAGAAAAATTCCCTCCTAAGTATAAAGGTTTTCATGTTTCAAATCGAGTGTCATACACTTCTTTTCTTTTTTTTGTCAAGTAGTCTAGTCGCTAGATTCACACACATTATGTGTGGAGAAGTAGGGAATCCGGGGTTCGAACCCAGACCCCTGCATAAATTATCCCTAGTAGCTACCAATTGAGCTACACTTACGGGACATGTGTCATACACCTCTACTAAGGAAGGTTTGAATCAATTGATGCATATGTATATTTTTTTATTTATGTTCATACATTTCACTTTTTAGCGTTTGTAGTTGATAATTCGAATACCATGGTCGCAATGGGATTGTAATGTTGTTATTTTATGCGTCATCCCCCTTTTGTACTTAAGAAAGGGTTCTAGAAATGGGATAACCTATAACAACTTTCATAATTCTTATAGATTTATTTCCATGTAAGAAGTTTAGAATGTGTTTTTTCATGAAGCTTTACAGACTTTTTCAAAAGAATTTTTTTATAGGAATAAAAGAAATTTATAATTGCCAATTTTTCACACTTTTTTTTTAAAAAAAAAATTATCCAAAAATTAAATTTTCATCTTTATATTTTTGGATAAGTCATTTCTTAAAATGATTTTTGTGTCCGTGAAACAAACAAACACCCATTAATAAACATTTTGTTGTTTAAGAAACACTTAAGTTTCGTTCAAGGTCTAATTCTTATATAATCTCAATTATGTGAGTTGTTCCCTGTTTTGTTTTTGTTGATTTTTAGTTCAACAATGATATATATTTGGACGTCTAATTTTTTTTCTATCATATCAACAATTTATCACATCTATCATATCACTTTTTATTATCTCTTTCTTTTTTAAAATGTATACACATTCTAGGGTGTCTAAAAAGTATTTTCCTTTTTAGTTTACCGTAGTGTCACACCATTGAGGGAATTTTGTTATATCAATTTTTTGCTGTGAATCAAACAAATTTCTTCTAGAGATCTTAACATGGTGCATTCTCAAAGTTAAATTTAAACTCAAAGTATCTAATTAAACTGAAAAAGATCAATTACTGTATCGTCTAAGTGTCATTCGGCAATAAACTTGTTCGTCTTCAATTTTTGATCAATCAATCAATTTTTTTTCTTGAATTAATCGAAATAGCTAAATCGTTCCTCAATGTTATAATGTTCAAACAGTTTAGTCCTCGATCAAGTTGACAATTAATCGTGTTGAGTCAATGTCTTTAACTTATAACATTATAACAATGAAGGACGTTGTGCTATTTCAATTAGTTTCAAGAGAAAATTGATTGATTGTTCAAAATTTCATGACAAACAAGCGTTTTTACTTCTCGAAGATGACATCAGAGAGATAAACAATTTTTATTTAATTATTTTTTGACAAAACTATTTTTAGTTAATTATTGTACATATATTATGTATATGGTGATGTATCCAAGTGCAATGAGGCTTATTCCAAATAGCAAATTCTGAAGTGGAACAACACCCCTGTAATTTTATCCAACCAGTGCAAGCAACTAGAAATAGTAAATAAATAAATTGATGCTAAAATAATTACACCAAATAATTAGACTTTTTTGTAGGTATATGAGTATTTATTTAGTGTTAATAAGTTGAGAGACAGCTGTGTGGGATCATAATAATCATAGAAGCATCGTGTTCACAGCTAGACTAGACTAGACTGGCCCCCTCTGCTTGCCTTTATTCCTTAATTAATTTTTCCCCTGCTTACATTTAAACACTTCCCCTGTGATGTGCTTCTGAATAGTAGAAGCATTAAAAACGACCAATTTTTTTTGTTTTTTGAATGGCATTAAAAACGACCAATTGCTAGTAGTACTTAACACCACCAGCATGTAGGATTATTGAAGTGGAAACTTCCTAAAATGCCACTAATTCCTTACTTATAGTAGTATTTGAAAATGGGTTACTTAGATTATTTCCATTAAAAATGCTGTGATTTTCTCAACAATATCAGACAAAATTTTAAAATAGCACCACTCTTGATAATTTATGTCAGTTTATGAGAGTAACAAAATTTGAACACTAACAAAATTTAGTTGATCATACCACTTTCCTCGCCAATAGAATTATACATAACATTGAATGATACTGAACAAAAAGCCACATGAGTGAAGGGCTATGGTCCTATTCTAATCCCAATAAAGGCTGCCCAACAGAAGAAAAAATGATGGGAGCTTCACTTCTTGGGTAAGAATCTTCCATTTTGGACAAGAATGAGCAAAACCAACTTTGGATATAACTTTCAAAAAGGCACAAATCGGAAGTGTAGACAAGGGCGCTTATTGTACACCACTCAACTTGGCCCAATCTATGAACTGCATACCACCGTAGATGTTGTTACCAAATCGCACACCAACAGTGAACGCCATTGCAACAAGTGGGACCTTCTTTGCCACCGGAGATGCTTCAACCAGGCTTTCCAGTCCGTTGATAATTTGATAACGAGTGTTGGATGAAACAGCGAGGAAGAAACCTGATAAAAAGAAGGAAAATTAATTAGGCAAATTAAGCATACATCACAATAAGTTTATACTCGATAACATTGTTTCCTAATCCAACATTGGATCAGTAAATACTAAAAACAAAGCATAAAAGACTGGAGATAGAAATTGTGTATGACAGGGCAAGACATACCCCAAAGAGCAGCACTTTGCAGAAGAGGAGGAATAGGTATGTCATCTTCAGATTTACTAATGCTCCTGTGTTTTTTATATGAAGATTTACATTAATATTTTACAAAAGGAAAAGTTATCCACCATAATAGTAATAAAAGCATATTTATATTTCATTTTACAATTTTATATAACAAAGAATGTTCAAGAACTGATGAGAAAATAATGCAGCCAACCAAAGAAATCGTAGTCAGTAAGACATATTTGTAATAAAATCATACCTTTTGGCGTTCATGATCATATTTGCAATTCCTTGACCAATAATACCACATCCAAAGCCAACAGATCCATACAATGCACCCTGAACACATGAATGTCAATAAACTACTGCCGGAAAACCAAATTAAAGTAAAACATTAAACAAAGATTGCACTATAACCAATATCGAAGCAAATGAAAGCATTCTATCAGATGCAATCAAAGTTTGATTCTACTATTGTTGGATGTTTCACATGACCAATATTTTGTCACACAATTCAATACTTATTTATCAATTTGAAGATTTATAACATAAGGCACCTTGTAGAAGTATGTGGCAACGCGCTGCATCGCAGAGAATTTGCATCCTGGTCTTTCAGCTTCGAAAACACTGCGTTCAAGTTATAACTTAGTATCACATCGATAATATTGGGTCAACTAAAAATTTTGCTAGACACAAATGAAGGGAAAGAGAAACTATTCTTAGGAATTCCCTAACAATTATAAGAATACAAGAAATTTGTTAGGATATAGAACATAGGATAATTAGAGTAGTTAAGAGTTAGTTAGTTGGTTGATAAGTTTGTTAGGTAATTGCTAAGCGTCGTTATTTTGATTATTCTTAGAAAGTCTTTAAACAACCCTCAATTGGTAGAGAAGAGGGATGGCTTTGACTAATAAAATCTCGTGACTTGAGAATTAACTAGAGTGAAAGGAGAGTGCTCCTTTCGAGTAGCCTTGTGTGCAAGGTTATCATCTTCATTGTATAGCTTTTGTATCTTCCTTTTCAATCTTTCTACACCAATAAGAAATCCTTCATTTGTTGCTCAATTCTGTCCGGTTTTTGGGAGTTTAGAGGGGAGTAAAGAGAAAAATCTTCCAGATTTTTTTTAGTGTTTTTGTAGAGAATCATAAATGAATGGTTATGATTAATAAATTTTTTATTTTGAGGATATTATAACAACATAGATTAGATTTGAAAGTTTTATCTAAGCCCTCCAAAACCTCCAATACAATTTTTGAGTTCCCCCAAATAAGGAGGATTTGTATTAAAAAGAAAAATAAACAAACCAAAGCCCTCCCCCTTCCCACCCAAAGCCCTCAATTCTTTCCACTTACTCCTTCCTTTTTTCGAAAGCCCCCCCTCAATTTGAATCATTCTTTTATGGATCAATCTTTCACGTACTGAACTTCAATTCAAGAAATATCCTTAACCCTAAACAATAAACCCTAACTGCTAATTAACATCAGCTAGCATATAAATTTCACAGAGCAATAGATTCGCTGCACCGAATCAAAAGAAATTGGCGACGTTGACCAGAAAAATAATTCAGCCCAGATGCAGCAAATTTACAAATCTTGAACGCTAAATATTGTTGACATTGCTAAACAACACACTCTGAATTGAATTCACCATATTTGCTCCCTTTCTAGAAATTGATCATCTGGTTGCGGAAGCAAAACATGCATTTGAAATACTGTATGTCAATCGACTAACCAGCTAGCTCTCACAGAAACTTGACATTGTTCACTCTAAACCACCCAATCAACAAACCACGAATATCAATTGAAACGAGCTCTAATGGATCCAGGTGGTTGAGACTTAAGATATTGCACCAACTTCACAATCACACTTTAAGTTTAGGGAAAAAGAAAGAAGATATATATGAAGTGTGAGGACTGGATTAGAATAACCGACCGAGTCCAGAACAGGGTGTCAAGACGGTTTTAGCCGACCAACAAAATGATAAGATAATATCTGAATATGTGGCTTCTTTATCAACATAGCCTTAGATACAAGGCTCATTTGGTAGCTCATTAGCCTCCTATATAATGAATGAGTATCTTTAACTGTATTTGAGGTATCTATAATCCTTTAAACTTGACTACTATAGTACACTGCTAAGACTGACTTTGGCACCAAAGTGTCTTTTGCAGGTACCTTCCCCTCCAATCGGCACCACCATCACAGTGGAGACGACCAGAACCCGCGAATCCATGACTCTCAACCTTTCCCGAGTACTTGAGGATGACATGTGTCTTTCTAGCTTTATTGTCAAAAAGGAAGGGGGAAATGTAAAAACATTAAAATAAAAATTAAAAAGGAAACATCATCCTTATTTGACACACATAAATGCAGACACTAACCTGCTAGGAAGGGCAGCACAAGCATGTTGAATGCGTCCAAGTAAACCCTTTGACAAAGAAGGCTTGCCGATTCGTGCATAAGGTGCCAACAGACCCACCAAAGCAATGTCAACAACCACACCAACAAGAAGATCAGCAGCATACAACTCAAATTCAGCCCAAAAATCCTTGCCTCTTTTCTGAACCTCCGCAAACGTTGCACAACAAGAGTCTATAACAATCTGCACATGCCAAGTCAAGGAAAATCAATTTGGTCACCATGTCTAGGTCATGTTTGGACAAACAACTAGATGAAGTGCTTATCCTATAAGTGTTTATCACATAAGTGATTATGTATAAGCTATTTTTATAACAAATGATAAAATAAAGTCATTTTTTCCTTCATATATGCTATATATTGTTTTCATAAGCTATCCTAGAGAACTTAAGAAAGTAAGCTAAAAATAACTTATGGCCATGCCATAAGTTGTTTCTATAAGCTGTCACAAGTGCTTATGCTAGTATATGCTAGTAGATAAGCTGGAATAAGCTGATCCAAATGGACCCTAAGTGTGTATTTGATTTTACAATGAATATCATCAGAACCGTTTTTCTCTATCAAAGTTGATTTTAACATAAGATACATATATGTTTGGCTAGTGTCGGTTAAAACTGATTTTGCCTCAGAATCCCGGTTTAACAATATGTGATAAAAAGCAACTTTTGCATTGATTTAAAAAATTTAGAGTAAATTTTACATCAAAGCTTTGAAGAGTAAAAACATCAATACATAAATCAATTGTCTCCAAACTCAATTTTAACCGGATAAAATTTACAAAATGAAATCACAGTTGACAAATGTTCAATTGGTGCATTTGGTCGAGTACATTATTGAACCAATTGACAAAGCATATGGGTTCTTTTCTTGTATCCACTTCCCATCCAATGAGGTAGGACATTGTCCTTCAAACAAAACACATGTGATATATGCAATAATTTCAGTATGAACGCATTCATATTAGTTTTCCAAAAACTTCGCCAAAATATGTACCAAGGCTAAGGTCGAAGTGCATCAACAGTCTATCTCTATAGATCTTGATTCCTAACTCTTTATGATATCTCGCCAAAGTCTTTTATTAAGAAACAATTACCTAACCATATGTCACATGTGTAGACAAATTGTTTTGATAATCAGTATGCCATCCATGTCCTATACCAAATTAATATAAATACTCCCACTAAACCTCCTTGTGTGCAGAATTTTTACATTTGTCCATTTAGATTGGCTTATTTGAGCTTATCTACTGGCATAAGCAGTTGCGAGACTATTTGGGAGAGCTAATGAAAACAACAGATAGCTTAAAAATATGAAAACAATTTGACTTTATTATATCTGTCATAGATATAACTTATACATAAGCACTTATATGATAAGAGCTAATAGCATTGCTTAGTAAGTTGTTTATCTAAAAGAGACTTATTCTCATTCAGCAAAAAAGCTAAAAAGCACACGATCATAGATTCATAAGCATAACCCTATTGTGACATGAATGCAACAAACAATTTAAACAGAAAGAAACCAATCAACGAACAAACCTCAGTTCCAACTTTAAAGAGAAAAGAAGGATCCGCCAACATTCGATTTCTCAACATAGAACAATTCTTCATCAGAAAAGACAATGGCCAAGCAGAACCCTACAAAAAACCAAAATCCAATAAAATAATCAAAATTCAACAATTAATAAAAAAAAAACAAAACAAACATTAAAAATGAAAACTTATGGAAAAACCCACTTGTAATTCCAAGTAACGAAGAAGAAACATTTGACGAATGCCAGTGACTCTAGCAGCTTCTTCCATATCAGAAGGTAATTTAACACCACGAGCTTCAACATCTTTCATAACCGCTTCAAAATTCAACAATGGTCCAAACTCTTGATCACCTTCTTCTTCTCCTTCCCCTCCACCATCTCCGTTTCCTCCGCCGTTGAAATTATCTCCGCCATCATCATCTCCGTCGTTGCCACCAATTTGGGGATGATCGGATTTGGGGAGTTGTAAAGGGGAAAGAGGGTCTTGATTGATACAATGGATTCTGAAATGATGGGTTTTGTTGAAGGAATTGTTGTTGAGAGTGATGGAACAGAATGTGTTAAGAGAAGGAACAGTGTTATTGATGTTTTGGATTGTGTTGGAAATGGTGAAACTGAGTGAAGAAGAAGAAGAAAGTGTCATGTTTTTTTTGTGAGAACGGTGTTAGATTGTTTCAGTGAGAATGAAACAGAAGAAGAAGAAAATGAAAGTGAAGTGGTTTTTTGTCTTTGAAAGACACTAACATAGGAAAAGACAACTAGGTTCCAAAATGTTTTGAGAAAAAAATATAAAAAAAGATCGTCGCCTGAGAGATTCGAACTCTCGCGGGGAAACCCCATGTACTTAGCAGGCACACGCCTTAACCACTCGGCCAAAGCGACTTTGTTGTCTAATCTTCTCTTCTAAGGAATTATATTGTATTTTAGAGGGAGATGTTCTTGTAAACATTTGTGCAATAACATTTGTTTGACTATGTAAATGTGAATATATTTAATTAAGAAAGTTTGGATTGAAAGAGAGAAGGATACTATATTTATTGATGATTGATTTAAATTTCAAGACTTTTGTTTTAGAAATTTCTCTCTGTCCATTGGAAATCCAACTCGAAAATCACACTACTAAAATTCAAGTTACACAAAATCAAATTTCCAACATGAAATGTGTGACATATTTTTTTTAAGAGGAGTACACTCCAAATTATCACGTCAACACCATCGGGCCAAATGTATGACATAGTTGTTGTGATTTGTTTCATTCCAACCTCAAGTACGCCATAACACCTTCTGAGGTATTGTATGTTTTGGGTGTAATCCCTTTACAATTATGTCCTTTATGAAAATGCTCCTTGTTGGGTTGAAGGTGTTGTTTATAAACTATCATTGATCTCGATTCTCATGCAATATGAGACTCTTACATGAACATGATTAGTCGCCCCTTAGTCGAGGTTAAGAGAGAGTTTGTAGGTCCGATTCTCACAGACAGCACCACTAATCTTGATCATAGACCATGAGTTAGGTTTTATAGTGGGAGGATTAGGACTTTAAGACCCTAAACCTTGATTGGACAGTTGTTTCAAAGGACATCCGTAAACAAATCATGGTGTGATTTTGATATGACGATCATGGTTTGATTAGTGGCCGTGTTTGAGAATACCTCTAGTGCAAGTATATATTGTTGTCCATTCAAGAGCTAGTGGTTTAGAACGACCCAATCTATTATTAGATTGAGCTCTGACTCAGTTTGAAACAATTATCAATTTCAATTGTCCAATCTAAATCAATGAAAAAATATATTTTAAAATGCTTTAATGAATGCATAGTTTAAATTATCTAATTTAATGGTCAAGGCTATCTACTATGTACAACTGTGTAATACAATTGCAACGTTACAACTAGTCATCTAGATCCAAGTTACCCACCAAGTACAAAGCAACGGGTAGTATTTGGGTGACATAAAATTGTTGACATTGGTGATATTGACCAATAACAATGTCACAAGTGACTTTTCTCTCTCTCTTGCACAAGAATTGTGACATTGTGATTGATCAATGTCACTAATTCTATGTCACCAAGTGCTACTCCAAAGCAACCAAGATACTGAAAGCTTCTTCTTCACAAACATGAACAATATGATTGAACAAGTACATGTACGCTATAATGAAAGTTCCATCATCGTCCCTGAAATATTTAGTACTTGAGTACAAATCCACTTTTTTTTATAGAACAAATTCACATATTTTAACACAAAAGTCTAAATTATTCACGACAACTAACCTTTGTAAAAATAAACTCTTAATTTTATCTAAAAATGTAATCTTTCTAGTCTCCGTTATAACTTATAAGCATAAGTACATAACATCATACTTATTAAAGAAGTTAGTCTAAAAATTGTTCCTTCAAAAACAAAACAAGTAATTTGAAAATAAAACATACAGTGATTTTGGAGATATCACCAAAATATAGTGAAAGTTAAATTTGATTATATTTCAAATCATTCAACATAAATATATTTTTTCTTTATACTCAACTTCTGAGAGAGTATTTCTGGACCACCAATTATTCTAGAACGATGCAAAAATCTGGGAGTATCAGTACAAATGTTATCCACTAACCAAAGTTTAATTAATAAATAAATACGAAAATCAACTAACATATAACACAAAAAATGCCGACCCTAACAGGTCCAAGCAGAAAGACCAATTGCCAACTAGCATACTACATTTGCTTTTGTCATTTACAAAGAAACTAAACTTGGGTCACAACTATACATATAATAATGCAATATCTTTTATATACACCGTCGGTGTAAAGATTTTACACTGTCAACCAATCATAATTACTTTTAAAGTCATCATACATATGTATGATTGTAATTTGTTTGAGTGTGTAAAACTTTTTATACTAACACTACCAAAATCAAACTCCAGAAGAAAAACTAGTATCAGAAAATTACATTAATTTGGGAGCTCCAAACTTTGCATCTCCAATATTCTTTCTTTTGGTCACAACAATGACCTTCACAATTGATGTCTAAAATTAACAATTTACACTGCAAGTATGTCAAAATGAAGAATGAACCTATGTGTTGATAAATACAAGGGCTAATCCCCACACAAACAAAACAAGACAATATGTGAAATTGCCTATGAAAAATGTACAAAGAAAAAATAACTTTACACGAAGGAAAGAAATGGAAAATGTTCACATATGCAAATTGCTTAAATAAAAATGCATAATGGATCATGAAATTAACATTTTCCTTCTCTTTCCCACGTACAAAAAAAATTTAAACCACACAACATTTCCATGTGTATATAAAATAAAAAAATAAAGAGGAACTATGGTTTCTTGATTCTCAAGAAAAACTTTCTGTGTGTCTGGACTTGTGGGAACGGCGCGCCTGCTCGACTGATGCTCTTGGTGTGGATACAGAACGGTCGAGGGATTCAGGTTGAGCATCTGAAAATCTAGGAACAAGCTTGCACCCGAGTTTTCTTGCAAGTAACCTAGGAGAACCGCGTGCACTGTGAGATTTGGTCGCGGTTTTCATTTCCTTTTTTATTTTAGTGAATTCTTCTTCAAGTTCTCCAACTCTAGTACTCATTCTATCCATATCCACCTTCAAACCCTGATTTTCGCGCACAACAGCAACCCATCCGTCTCTTTGTACAATTTCTCCGGCCGTACCACCTCGAGCAGTCGATCGAGCAGGAACTGCTGGAGCGCTTTCGCCATCCAAAGCATTGACACATCCGGCTAATGCTGTTCTCAAATGCAGCTGTTCAAAGAATAAGACTTGAAGAACAACTCTGAGGGGTAACCTATCATTTTGAGATGCATGGGCACATGCATGGATTGAGAGTTTTTGGTAATCAATGATGTTGCATAGTTCTTCTTTTTCTTTATCAGAGAGCCAAGGATGAGCCTGCAAAGTGTCGCAAGCATTCAATAAACTAACAATTCATGATCACAGATTAGCAATTGATTGAAAATGCAGCTCAGGAAAATCAAACCTTGAAATATATGTCCAGTGCTCGGTAGAGTCCGTCATGCAATGATCTCGATGACTCGGGAAGGGCTTGTGCAAGAGCACGTAACTTTTCTGGTTTTAAATTAACATCAGACGCAATTTCGCCAATATAGCTATCTATCAACTTCGCAACTTTCCTTAACGATTCAGACGACGATGATGCTTGTGGATCAAGCGAGGAAGGAGAAAAGGCGGTTAAATTTGATTCCGTAAGTACAAAATGATGGACAATATGTTCAATACAATCTGTGTTATACAATGCATCAGAATCTGCATAAGCAGGAATGAGAAGACTATCTAATGTTGCAAGTTCCAATTGCATCCCTATTCTTCTCTCCAAAGATTCCTTGCAAGCTTGATCAACATTCAATATCGAAGCTACACGAAGAAGTCCAAGTAAGAAACGGCAAAAAGATTTTCCCTTCTTTTGAGGAAGAAGTTTTTCAATGCTTTCCAAAAGAACCCTCTGATCAACGGCAGCACTAGCAGGCGTCAAACTAAAACTCGCAACTGTTCTCGTTTTGCCACCTTGTCCACCCTGCCACCGACCGAGACCTGGCAAGTGCTTCCTAGAATAATACATTATGGCACCTGCAAGGCTTTCGGGTCTCATACCTCTCGATCGCATCGTCCTAATAAGGCTCTCAAACAATCTCACACTGAGATATGAGATGTCTTCAAACCACCACTCGGATTCTGAGGTCCGAATCCTAGCGCCGGTATTTATACCATTCCAAAGAATGCTTCCACCCGGGCTCTGAAAACTCCCATACATCATCATCGGCCATCCAAATAAACTCGGGTCCGTGCAAGCCATCATAGATAGAGCGTTTAAACACTTATCCACTAAATGAAGATTTTCAGCTCTTGATAGAATAGGCTCAGAGCTTTGGAGAGCCAAAATACAATCTTTCCAGTTGCGCAATATATTTTTATGGAAAAAGCTCTCTGACTTTGTCAACAAGTTGCCTTCTTCGTATTCATCCGTCATTTCAAGGTATTCTGCAGCACAGTGGACTAATACTACATTTTTCGCTGTCAGCTCTACACGAAACCCGTAACAGAATTTGGCCACAATCAAGAAAGTTTCAGGACCCCCAAGAAATTCTTCCAGCACCACTGTCAGGTTCTTCTCATAGGTATTCTTGGAATCTTCATAGGTACGGGCAATTTTTCCACATCTTGAAACAAGAGGAAACTGCAGTTTCACGGCATATCTTACTCAGACTCCAAGACAGCATTACAAAGGCATAACAGAACAACTATTGCATACAAAGATTTGTTTCGTGAAAATTCCCCTTATTTGACCGTGCAATTATGCGGGAATTCAAAATTGAAATAAAGAGAAAACCGGCCTCCAAATAAATTTTCTCCAATATCTCAAAATATTCACCTTTTCCTTTTAATTGTAGCCACATAACTTCCAAAACAGTAGATCAAGTGAACTAAGTGCATTTAAAATGTTAGCTTCATCATTAACTAGACAATTAAGAACTAGCCATAACAAAGCTGCAATGAAGTGATCTCTAGTTAATGAGGGGTTCATAGTCTCTTCAATTAAATACGTATTTAATTCATATACAACGCAAATGTAAAAAGTCAAAAACATTTAACTTCAATCATAACTGTTTATAAAGTCACACGTATGATTGGTTGTGATGCGCAGACAGACAATATAAAACTTTTTTACATTAATAGGGTTAGAACAAATCAAACTAACAGTAAAATAGGTCACAAAGTAGGAGCACATTAATTGGTTTGGATCAAACTAAAAACAAAAGATCAAAAATGAATAGGATAAACTAGAACCACAAAAGAAAAAAATCTCAACCACTACTCCACTATCAAATTATCAATAGATTATTATTAGTGAAGGAAAAAGAACAATTATGAAATGAAAGTGCGTACCTTATGAAGATGGAAATTGACACCATCAATTGACACAGTAATATCACTTGGCAACCCAGAATCACTAAACCTACCAAAAAAAAATCAGGAAAAAAAATCACATAAAAATCTGTTTTGAAACTATAAAGTTGCATGTATGACTTGGATTCCACTAAAAAAAATGTCATTATCTTACAAATTCAACATCATAGGAAAATAAATTCAAAGTGATCATGACAGAAAATGCAACTGAAAAGACCAATAAATAATTCTAATTCATGTAACAAAGAGAAAGAAAATACCAGTGATGACCTTGAAGATGAAACCCAGAAAGCTTCCCGGGTGGAGCCATTTTGAAGCAAAGAAATACCCTCTTTTTTTAACCAAATTGTCAGAATTCAGTTAAATACCAATCATATTTTTTTTACCAGACTTTACTTACTTTTCGACCAAATCGTCTCGGTTACTCTATCATCATGGTTGTTATCAAATTATTATGTATTTTTTAAAATAAAAGAAAGAAAAAGGTATGAATGAAGGGAAGGGAGAAGAAAGGAATAAGAAGAACAAGAAGAAGAGAGACAAACAGCGACGTGAAGGTAACTATGTGTTATGTCTTTATAGGAAGAGAGAAAAAAAAAACACAAAGTGTGGTAGTAGTTGTAGAATACAAAGAAATAAGGTTTGAATTAAAAATTGAAAGAATGGAAAATGACAGAGTGATCACGACGACAGAAGTGGTCGTGGTAAAGTAAAGCAACCTTGTTGGACTAAAATAGGAGCAGCACTGTCTTAAACCAAACCGCTTTTTAGACCAACTATAATTACAATATTTCTTCTACTAAAGTGTGCCCTAAGTCCTAACATAAAGGGATATTCTCAAGCAAAATTGAGTCAATATAAATTGATGTATCTGGTACAAATTTTGAACCAAATACATTAGTTTTTGTTGACCAAGGTCAAATGGAGTAAGGAAATGTCAAAAGGTGCCCTTAAGACATTGATTAAGATAATATAAATAAAATTATTACATTTGAAAGTGGTAAAAAGTGATGAATTTAATTCTTTAAAAGTTAAAATATTGTTGAATCCAATGAAAACCTACTATTTTAAGTTTCTTTAACAAGTGTTCTTAGAACAAAGGACACTTGTTAAGAATTTTACAAATAATAAGCATTTATCAAAAAAAAATTAATTTATAATTCTTAAAAAATAAATTGACACAATTTCTAATACATATTTTCATTTGTGGATCCTAAACGTGTGTTAAGGACAACATGTGTTTTATAGACACATGCTAAGTATCCTTAAAAATATCTTATTTTAATTATATAGTATAGTTCACTTAGTAGTCTTTTAATGATAATTTCAATTGAAGGGTGCATTTGAAAAATAAATGCATTATTGATAAATTTAATGAACTACTACCTACTATTCTTAAGAGATGAATTGTTTGTTGGTGATTTTACCTTAACTATAGGACACACACAACTTATGACTAAAACTACATTATTTCATACACTAGCTAACAAGATGTTTGTTAGTGAGTTATCAATGAATATAAATGGGGGGCAGATAAGAGGAGCGTCACACACCCATCTAAGCTAAGAACAACATTAATGACATTTGTATTGAGAGTGTGATATGTTGTGTAAATCATTTCTTGTCCCCCTTGCCATCTCATTCATTCTCCACTAGCTCCTTCCCCCTAACTAAAGCTTGTTTTGTTATTCTTTTGGTTTGTGCACAACAACTTTGCTTCTTTAAATTCTAGAGAATCATGGTCCAACCATAACACGCGTGGTTTTGATCCTCCTTAAAGAAGAGTACCTTCCAATATGGGCCATGCCTCTTGTTTTGTGGTTACCGTTGTTAGGTGGGTGTTGGACCCACTTACTACTCATAAACTAAGGTAGCATTTGTCCTTTGAGTAGTGTTTGAAAAATTCTTAACTTTAAAAGGGAGAGATTAAAATTTAATAAACAACTTCTAGTTATGGGTCATTCTTTATACGTATGTAAAAAGTTACATTTGTTTCGACCTGATTAATATTACTTTATAATTAAGTGTCATTACAAAATATACTTTATAAAATGAAATTTTGCTGTACCAAAAAAAAAAGAAATTTTGTTATCCGGTAAATATAACTTAGTTGATAGGATCATTATAATATATGTAAAATGAACAAAAGACTCTTTGACGGATAGAATAGTTGAGTGGTCACAAACATAGATATTACGCTCTTTGATTTCTTAAATCACTTTTTTTTTAGGAGAAATGTGATTTGTGTGATAGAGAAGACAACTATTATTACCTTAAGACGTGGGAAAAATATTTGTTCATGATAGTTAAACCTTCAATTAAGTGCCCTACGTTGGAACATTATTATTATGTGAAGAAGGAACATATTTTGCAAGCTTACTGCATGAAAACATTCTCATTGACGTAGTTAAAAAGAGAGTAACTAGATCAATGAATCACTACACAAACATGGGAATCGCACGTAATGACATTTACATTTAAAAAATTCTAATAATTTACGAAAAGAAAAGTTTTTTAAATATAACCACATGAATTGTGTCAGTATAGTATGACGGTGTCGTGTGCCTGATACCCTACACATTTTTTATCTGAAGTGTCGGTAGAGGTAGAAGTGGATAAACAAACGATGTTGAATATTGCTTATATTTTTTTCCTTAATTATTTTTATGTTTGTTAGACAAGATAACTGATACACTAAAACAACAATTATGATCAAACTGTGACCGTGACCTTCTCAGCTCAATCATTTGAAAGACTACATTGACCTAGCTAGATATGAACATTGGAATGGCAGGTGATAGATGATGCTTAGGTATGATGTAAGGGAATAAATATACAAGATTAAAATAGAAAATTTAGAAAAGGAATATATAGAATTAGTAGATGGTAAAATAGATAAGCGTGGAGGGAAAAAAATATAAATCAATTTATAAGTGTTTTTTTAACCCTGTAATAAGATGTCATCCTCTCACCCTAAAATTTTAACATAAAAATAGTAAGATAGATAAGGTCATTGCGCAATTGCAAGTTTTTATGAGATTGCTCCATGCGTATATTTGTTAACAAAGTACTTTTAAAAACGTGTTTTTTTAAAAAAAGAAAAGAAAAAGAAATTGTATTAGTGTTTCTTAAAAGAGAAAGCGTGAAGACTTGGTTGGGTCCGTAACAATTTTCTCGATGACCAATTTAATACTTGAGAGAAAATAATATTTAAATTAACTTTAACATTTTTATACGAAAGATAAACTAGCATCCACCTCATTATAATAGAGAGACTAATTTAAAAATATCATTGACTAATTTGATATTATTTTTTATTGAAGATTAAATTAAGTCGCAAGAAAACCGCCAATAAATTGGTCCTTCGTTCAAAGAGAAAAGAGGATGTGTATTGATGGTGTAAAATAAAAATTTAGTGCTTTGAATTGTGTGTGCAAAGTGGACATAAAGAGTGTTATGTCTAAATGGAATTCCAACATAAATTCTATGCTATTAGATATACTAATTGGAATCCCAAAATAAATTCTATGCAATTAGATATACAAATAAATAAGATTGGTCTCCTTCCTCTCAAAAAAAAAAAAGATTGGTCTCCTTCAAAAAAAAATTGTAATAAAAGTTACTATGCTATTAATTTTTTTTATAAAAAATATTTTATTTATATGTTAACAAGATCATTATGCAAAAATTATTTTATTATCGATAATTCTATATGGAAGTTAGTAATGATAATTTCATCAAATTTTGGCCTGATCATTGACTTTTTTAATTCGTGGTTAGTCTTCCCGATATTCCTGAGAATATTCATGCTAATTTGACTACTAATTTTTTTTCTTTTGTCCAAGATAGTTGTTAGATTTCCTTAAAAAAAGATAGTAGTTGTTAACATATCTGTTTAATTTTCCTTTAAAAAAAAAAGCATATCCGTTTAATTTAATTTAAGAAATTCCTACAATTTTGGATGAATTGAAGAATGTTCATATCTCTCCTTCTCCGCCTTTGAATCATAAAATATGGACTCGTTCTAAATCAGTATTTTTTTCTTCTAAAAACTCAGTATCCGATCCAACAATCGACTAATTCGAAGGACCAATTTCACCGTCTACTTGCGGGACCCATCTAAAACCAAAACAAAGCTTTGTATGAATTTGTCCACCGAAATTGACACCAGAGAGAATCAAACCTAAGACCTTGAGATGAGCAAACTCCAAGATCTCAAAGTCAATCTAAAATGGGTTCTAAATCGGTATTCTTACCTTTTGAAGATCCTTGTGTATCCTTTTGTCATTCAACAATTGAAACTATGGATCATTTATTTTTCTCATGTCCGTTTGCTTACCATATTTGGAACTGATAGATAAGTGGTATCTTGGAGATTAAAGTTGGTCATATATCTTCTATTTCCTCAACAAAGATTCTGACTTAACTAAGGACTTAGTCTTCTCAAATCTACTAGCTTAAACAAGTCCTTTGAGTTTTCACTATGATGGAATAAAAAAATGGTTGTGATTACACAAGATAACTCAGAGAAAAGAAGATATGAAATTTTGCCTCGAATACAAGTGAAAAGCTTTCTAACATAAAAGTATTTGAGATTTGAGATTTGAGATAAGGGTTCAATTGCCTCTTTCTACTTTAGTCTTGATTTGGATTCTACGCATTTTACAACATTTTAAGAAGCTGCAATTGAAGTTTCCTACAACTAAATAATTTACATAAAAATTATAAATAACTCATTGTTTGTCTATTTCATTTGACGACACACATTACATGTCTACATGTGCTATTCTCTTAGAGGCATCCAATGTAAACGTATAACACACCAAGGAAAGAAACAAACAAACAAGAAAATGGATGACTAGAAATTTTGGAATTGCGATGGTGGAGCCAAATGCTTAGGAATCCAGATTGTGGCGTACAACCATCCATAATCACTATACTAAGAGTTCTATCTTCATTATTTTTTTTAACACTATCAACACTCATTAGTTAATTTTGGTTAGTTGCTGAGTTAGTTAGGAAGTTATGGTGAATCAGCATAGTTCGTTATATTAGCCAGAAGCTTATGCACTTTGTATATAAACATTTGTTGCATTGTTTATGTAAATATAGTTGTGATGGCAGCTTCCTTAGTTGATTAAAGATACCAAAAAACTTGTGCACCGCTACATTTAATTAACATTACAATTATAATAATAAAAACAGTAATTGAAAAAATCAACAGTGTGAAAGCACCCGTGGCCTAATGGATAAGGCGTCTGACTTCTAATCAGGCGATTGTGGGTTCGAGTCCCACCGGGTGTGTGTGTTTTGCTTCTTTTTTCTTTTTTCTATTTATGTGCTACTAACTTCACTAGTTAACCTATTAGAATACTTTTTTTATTTATTGTAATTATTTTTTATATATAAAGAAAAAAAATCATAAACAAAGTTCCATCATATAACACATTTTTAATTTAACAACAAATATATATAATAGAATACATGTTTGTAATTTCTTCATTCGGTTTTGATCAGTGTAACTGATATTAACTAAACTGGATTTTTATGTTTTGAAAATTTATGTTAACAAACAACATTTTACCAAATTATTTGTCACATGACTAACACCAACTATCACTTTTCTGATTTAGGGTCCGTTTGGATTAACTTATTTTAGAGCTTATATAAAACAGTTTATGCAAATAAATAAGTTTTTAAGGTAGTTTATGAAAAAACAGTTTACGAGGATACAATTTTCGTTACTGAGAGCTTATAAATTAAAATAAAATCTTATTTATTTACATAAGCTATTTTTCATAAGCTCAAACCAAACGGGGACTTAATTATTTGAGAATGAGGTAGATATCACAAAATAGTAGAAGTCAAACGAAAATAAGGACTCAAAATGAAAGGAAGGGAAAACAAGACATAAACATGGAACAAACACAACAATGACTATTTATAAAGCTAACGAAAAGAAATAGAAAAACAATTTCAAAACCCACGTACTTAAAATTCGTACAAATTAGTTGAACTATAGTTGAATGTAGTTCGACTTGTTAGGTTATGTGAATTACTCCATTTAATCCTTTTTATAAGAGACAAATAAGTCAACATGTATTTAGTTCAAATTATGGAATGACCTGGTGCATCCAAGAACACGAGACATAATCAAACTTGACAGAGTCGATTGCAACAGTGTAAGAAGCTATTGATCTTAACGATTCCAGACACGATATTCAGGATTTTTAGTTTGCATTGTTGAATTAGGGTTTTGAAGAAATTCAGGAGGAATTTCAGGATAATAGATGAAATCGTTATTGAGCGCATTGATGATTGGTTCGAGTTGTTCACGCGAAATCAAAAGAAAATTCTCATCAAGCTTCTCGGAAATCTTCAATTAGAACTTGACACGGGCTAAACCGTTGTCGCTTGGAGGAATAATCGTCACCGGAGAAGGTGTGGTGCACAACGGAGGTGTGGAGGTAATGGAGGAGGATGAGGTGGAGTTCAATTTTTGATTTTCGTTACCATGGATATAATCGGAGCTCTATGAGACCATGTGAAATAGAAGTAAAACTAAGAGAAAAGATTGAAAAATTCCTATTGATTGACAATGATTTTCTATATTGTAATTTTATGTTACAAAGATAGCTATTTATAGGAGATGCTACTTTGTTCCACCTTAACACGTTCTGCTGAGACAGTTGGGAACATTTGTCACTAGATGATGACAGAGCATCATATGATATTTTTGGTTTTGACTTTAGTACTTTTCTTTGCTTTTGAAGACAAGTAAGACGAGAGTTAGATGAGTTGTCAATGGTTTGAGGAACATATTGTATTGTTTTCATTCTAGTCATTATAGTTCACTTTTATCCTAAAACATGCACCTCCGTAGGTATTTTGAGTGTTTAGTAGTGATAAATCATGTAAATCGGCAAATAAGGACATCACGTGAAGGATCAAGGATATCAATATTGAAGAGCAATGGTTCTTATAAGGTTTTTGAAGACAATACAAAGTGAAAAAAAAATCATTTCAAGTTTCTAGGAGTTTCCAGACGGAAGAACGATTGAAAACGTGATGAAAAAACAAGATTTCGCACAACAGGGGGTGCCACATGCGCCTCCTGCACATTGCCACGCGCCACTTGCACATGAGGTAGTGTTGCCATTGCCTCAATCACCCATAGCTTATTTTTTAAATAGAAACGGTGGACAAAACCCAGTTTTCTTTTCTTAAACCCTAAGTAATCGTATGCTATAAATAGAGACCCTTGCACACATTATTTTTATTCAAAAAGCAAGCGGTTCAAGGCAAGGTTCAGGCATCAAAGTTCCAAGGCATGATCTTCATCATCCTCTTATTCTTTCTAGGGTATGTTTTTCTATTGTTTTGTTATGATGTTTGTTATGTTTGTTTCCATGAGGAACTAAACCTCTTGATTAAGGTTCTAGGATGAACCCCTCATTATTTGTTGGATTCAATTAATAAAGTTTTCATTCAGTTATGATTTTCTTGTATTCAATTTAAATTTATACTTGTCTATTCTTAATGCTTTTTCAATTGAAAATCCGCATCGGTAATTTTCAAAATTGATTTGTAGATGAAAAGTAGGATTGACAACCCAAAATTCTCTATCCGTTCTCGGCAGTACCAATTACTTATTTCATAATTTTGTTAATGAAATTCAAGTTTGAAATCTAAATTTTTCTATTCTCTTTTTGGAGAACGCCGCAGTATAACTAGGTTAACTTGGAACATATGTTGCAATAAGATGCTTTAATGAAGTTTTTAATATTAGTTTCAGTAAATCATCAGTAGACACCACATAGCTGATTGTTTTCTAAGTTAATTCCAACAAAGATGAAAGGGGAATTCGAAGATTTCCTAATCGCCGTTAATAATATGAATCACAAACCTAATTTCACATTTGGTAGGGAAATTAAACCCTGCAACTCTCTTCATATCTCCTTTAATTTTACCCTTTGAAATAAGTTTTACTAATTGTTAAGATGAACGACAATCCATGTGGAGAACGATAAACTTACTACTTTATTGCTTGTTACGATTTGATGCACTTGCCAATTTCGTTCATCACTAGATAGTTGGCACAATTGGCATTTTCATCTGTCACACTTAACAAATGTATAAGAAAAATTACAAAATAGCTAAACTTAATAGTTTATCTAGACACTTCTTTGACAGGGAGTGTCCGCCTGCATGTTAGTATAAATAAAGGAAATTGTGTTACAAGTCCCTAAGAGGGATTTATAAACCAAGATTCATAAATCATAAGTCCATACTATAACAACCCGATTTTCACTAGATTTAATTTTAATTGTTTATGTGTGTTTAATTATGCTCGTATGTGATTAATTACCTATGTGTGTATTTTAACGGGTTTTCGTGTTAGAAGGGTATTTTGGTCATTTTGTGAGCAAGGGTAAATTAGTAATTTCATGGTGAGGGTTATTTTAGTGTTTCAAGTGAGAACCATTATTTTTACTAAGTTACTATTCGGTAGTGGTAATTAGTTTTGAACCGGTAATTATTTGATAACTTTTAACCGTTACTGGATAGAAACTTTGGGGGTTAGTTTATAAGTGTTGCGAGCCCATTAAGACATTAAGAGGGTTAAGCCCAATTGTGTAGAGACTATATAAGTATTAGTCATCAAAGAAAATAGGGTTACACAATCATTTTATAAGATTTTGAGAAGAGGTAGAGAGAGAAAGAGCAAGAGGAAGAGAAGAGAGTTTGTAGAGTGAAGCTTGAAGAACCAAGGGGAGATAGAGATTCTAGGAGCTAAATTGAAGCTTTTGTTAGGATTATTGCTTATTGAGGTAAGGGGTTAATTTTCATTCATAATCTTTTGTATAATCTCATTTTCTTCTTAAACTCATAAGTGCTTAATTGTCAAAAGTGATTAATTGTGAATTTAATTGGTGAAATTCATGCTTGTATTTTTATGTAATGTTTGGGTATGTGAATTTGTTGATAATCAAGTTGTTGATGATGAAATTACATGCTCAATATATGTTTGTATGTATACTTTGTTGATTTTGCTCAAATTAGTATAAATTAGTGTTGTTGTTGATTGTGATGAATTCATGTATAAATGAAGTTGTTGTTGAACTAGATATGCTGTTGTTGCTGATTGTACCTTGGGTATTCCATTTTGTGAAGTTGTTGTTTGAATTGGTGAAGTTTGTGTTAAGTTGTTCATGTGAAGGACCAAAATAAACTTTTGATATGTGAAGTTTTTGACTGAGTTTTTGGTGTTGTTGGGTGAGTTAGACTTAGTAAAATTTCTGTTTTCATGTTGTGGTTGTGTTAGTCGAGTCGTTTGGGAGAAAACGGGAGTTTTGTGTGAAAATTCGATTGTTAACCGTTTTGAATAATGAGTGTTTATGTGAGGTTCTGGAAAATTATTTTGGGATAGTTGAAACTTGAATTTTTGGTTGATTATGATAGAGCTAAGTGTCAGGAGCGCGTAGGCGAAAACGGCATCGAAAACAGATTAACGGTTTGAATTTTATGCGCGAAATGGTGGAAAACGCACTTTTTGAAAAGCGGATTTCTGAACCTGATGCTGTCAAAATCGTGCCCCGATTTTTGCAACCGTGACACGATTTTGTTGGCAGAATGTTCAGTGGTTTCTGGACATAAAATCGCGCCGTGATTTCTAAAATCGTGACACGATTTTGGTGAACCAGATCCTTCGTATTTCACTATTTTACGCCCTTTTCTGCTTTTAATTGGCCTTTGGTGTAAACATGAAAGTTTTAGATAATTTTGTTAGATTTCCAGTGGCTTTGGTTTGACTTGAAAATGATTTTTAGATTTTGAGTTATGATGAAAACACTCCAAGGAGGTGTTGGTGAAATTTTACGAAAATTCAACATAACCGTTTCTAAGTCAACCCAAAACTTATGATTTGTTTCCAAACTTCAAAACTAGAAGTATTAGGAGTTCAATTAAGAGGTTTAAGAGTATTTAACCTATGTCTTGTTGAATCTAACTTAGTTTTGTTTTGAAAATGATTTGGTTTTGCAATATAGAAGAAATGATACGAACTTGTCGTAACCTTATGATTTTGATGGTTTTGTCGTGGTCGGCCGGTGAAATGCACATGTATATTGAACTACACTCATACGTGATCTAAGTGTATACATAGTCGAGGCCCTAGAGTTTATTTACTTGGTTTCGGTTTAATTGTCTCAATTATTTTAAAGTTGTGAAATGAGAGACGAACTTTGTCGAAAATAATCTTTAAGACCAATTACTTGGCAGATCTTTTGTGGATAGTTGGATATGATTATATAAAGTTGCATGAATGATTGTTAGGTGTTGAACATGATGTTTATCATGATGTGTAGTATTTCTCTTTTACTTGAATTGTGAGAAATTATATGGAGTTGTTAAACTATATGATATAGTTGATGTTGATTAATATATATATA
>Ga0315915_1000249_pt1 | contig 49340 bp, 30 predicted proteins | sample MpolbnodulesMG_FD_207738 | JGI IMG/M metagenome (GOLD analysis project Ga0315915, IMG submission 207738) | Medicago polymorpha root nodule microbial communities from Los Angeles, California, United States - branched nodules | ecosystem: Host-associated > Plants > Roots > Nodule | place: USA... | reverse complement strand
GAAATGAACAAAATAAGCTTTTATATGGCCTGTTCTGTCTGAACTCGCCTCCCAAGTAGAAACGCTCGCCATGGCGAGTAGTGGTTTCTTCACCAGTGGGTTTGTGCCACGTCAGCTCTGAGTGTTAGACCGGCTTATTCGCCTCGCAAGTAAACTTACTCGCCATGGCGAGTAAACTGGTAAACTTACTCGCCTCGCAAGTAAACTTACTCGCCATGGCCAGTAAACTGGTAATTCTGCCTATTTTGTTCTTTTGATCTTCAAAAAGTTGTCCTTTGCATTTCTTCATGTTTTCTTGCTTCTAGAGTGTCCAGGTGTGTATTTTCCTACAAAGAGTTGACGTTAGATATGAAAAGCATAATTGAATGATTCTTCAGTATTTGTGAGCTTTTCGCAGGATAACTTGCAAACCAAGTAATCAAAGTGCCTAAAATATACAGTCTATTTAACTCCTTTTTGACACTTATCAGCTGACACGTGGCAACAATAAAATAAACGACTGAGATTAAAAAGTTGAAATGAAACATTGGTTCAATCAATAACAAATCGTACGCGCTTCCTCTTTTCAGAGAAAAAACAAGACAGACTCTTACTTTTGGGGTTAAACTACACTAAAAAATGCATAGATAAATGCATAAAGGTAAATGAATAAAAAAGATGTGTGAAATAAACGTGTTTGATTGATTAATTGTGTTAATTGCAATGTATGAACAAAGTATTTACAGTGTAACTATTTCCTACTAGCCAAAAGACGTGGCCTATAATGGAGTAAATCATCAAATTTTCTTTTGAATTCACAAGGACCAACCAAATTCGTCCCCAAATTTATCAAAATATGACATGGCTTGCCAAAGACAATGTTTGTCATGTCAGATGTCACACAAGTAGGGACGAATTTGTCCGAAAGTGACAAAATTGCCAAGGACAAAATTGATTGTTTTGCAGTAAATTGGAACTCTGATTTGCAGAAAAATCGTCGTTATACAACGACCATTTCTTCCTTAAATCTAAAAAATTGGAACCCTAATTTTATAATATGTAATCTAAAGTCCAAAATCCACAAAAAAAATCTATTAATTGCTGACAACGTTCTTCCCCAATTCTAAAAACTTCAAAACCTAATTTTTTTTATTGAATCCGAAATCCAAAAATTTCTTTAAGCTTTGGTGTTCATATTGAATACGAAATGATGGGTGGTGGATGCAGGGGCGGATCCATCGTAAGGCATGGTGTGGCAGCTGCCACACCAGATTATTTCCCATTTTTTTTCCATATACTTGACTTAAATAATAATATATATAATATAATTCGTTTGCATATCACAATTCATTTCTTGGCCTAGCGGTTTATGCATGATAGATGATTCGCATAACCTGTGTTCAACTTATGTCAAGTTGCAGTTATGGTTTTTTTTTTTTAAATTATTAATATTAATAAGGGTGTTGAAGGGAATCGAACCTGTAACACCATGGTAAAATGCTCTCACCCAAACCATTTTGTCGTACTATTTAAGGTGTCAATGTTTTACTTTGTTAATATATATAGTTTCGTCACACCAATATCAAATGTCTGCATCCGCTCCTGGGTGGATGTATGGGCAAAAACAATTATCAAAGTTGATCTTCATCTTCAAGCTCTATATTTAATGGTGATGTGAGAGTGCTTGAATGTTGGTGTCCCGGAATTTGTGGTGTAAGAAAAGCCAATACTGTCAAAAACCCAGGAAGACCTTTCTATGTTTGCCCTCTGTCAAGGTCTGTTTAACCATTATTGTGTGGTGTCAGAATGGTTTGTTTAACTTCTACTGATTTTAAATTTTCTTTGTACATGATGATGCTGAAAATTGTAAATTTTTTGTCTGGGTTGATGAAACAGAAGAACTGGGTTACTTTAAAAACAAAGGTATTGATGTTGGTTATAGAAGAAAGGCAAGATTGATGAAGAAGTTTCAGTCCATGGTTAAGCCTAAGGAAAGTGGCAATGAAGAGGTTTGAAGGGCAAGGTTGATGGACAAAGTTGACTGTGTAGAAAGTGAGCTTTGGTTGATTAAAGGTCCGTTTGGTTCGAGAATTAGGAGGGGAGGAGAGGAATTTTAACGGAGGAAAGGGGAGATATTTTAATTAAAAATGTGTTTGGTTCGCACTTGGGGGGTGGGGGGTGGGGTTGGGGGATTTTAAAATTATTTTACTGTTTTACCCTTAAACTTAATTAAATAAAGATAATAAAGTAACGAAACAATAACGATGTAATTGATAATAACACAATGTAGACGATCAAATAATGAATTAGTAACAGGGTTGTTACAAGTAGTAATAAAACTTGTTATAAGGAAAAATTGTTAATAATATAAAATAAAAGTTATTACAGGGATAAATAACCTAATGATAGTAAAAGTTGTTACAAGGTAATACAAGTTATAACCATATAATAATAATAATAAAAGTTGTTTCAAGATAATATAACCTAATAATAATAAATATTGTTATAAGAATAATATTGAGATTTTAAATTAATCCAAGGATAATTTTGACAGTGTAATAAAATTTGCTCCCCTCATCTCCCCTCCCTCCCCTCCTATAAATTGAACCAAACACTTCAAATTAAAAATCTCTCCTCCCCTCCTCTCCCCTCCAAAACTCTCGAACCAAACGGACCCTAAGTATTTGATAGTCATAATTTGCATGTTTGAGTTGTTTAACATGTTACTGTATTGTACTACACTAACGTGTAATGTTGTGATGGAAAGAGGTTGAAGATGAATGAATGCAAACTTTCTGTCAAAATATTTCCATCAAAATTAATCCTTAAATTATTTGCCTAAGTATCAAATTGATCCTTACATTATATAAAAATACCATCGAATAAGTTCTTGAACTATTTAAAGAGATGTCAATGTGATCCTTGGTGCATATATGTGCAGAATAAAGTTAAAAAAGTAAAGAGACGCAATTTGATCCTTGATTATACCATCAAATAAGTCGTAATTCAGTCATTACACTACAAGTGCATGAATATTACATAAGCAAAAAGCAACCCAACTATGAGGCATTAACAAGTTATAAGTCATACATTCCATGTTCTTAAATATTACATATCCAAGAAGAAACCCAACTAGAGGACATAATTTAAACAAGTCTAAATATTACATTTTTCAAAAAGCATAATTTAATCATACATCAAGCATCACTTCTTTGAAAATCCTCGGGCTAAGATAAACTTTATGAATTGGAGTTGAGTAGAACCGGATGATCTATAACTTGGATATGGTACTCTGATAACTCCAGGAGCAATTAGACGTGGTGGAGCAAGACCCCTCACTAGTGTTTGCTTAGATCTCTCAGTTGAAATAATTGGTCATCTCATGCCATACCTCATCGTAATTATTCCATTTGTACTTACTCCATGCAAAAAAATAGATCAAATCAATCCCTAAATTTATAAAAATTGCAATCAAATCAGTCCCTAAATTATTACATTTACTATCAAATCGATCCTTATAAAAGATGGGTAAAATTAGAAAAACAGAAGAAAAAAAATTGAAAGTGAAAAATAAAACGAAATTTGGTGCGTTTCCATCAAATTGGTCTTTATACACGTGACTGACTGGATGACACGTGTACAACACAGCACAACATGTATGACGACATCTCAACATCACTAATAGAGATATTGGACGGTGGGATGAATTTGATATTTCAGAAACGAATTCGATATTTCAATAAATTAGGGGATAATTCTGGCTGATATGTGCAAATTCAACGACGGATTTGATGATTTACTAAGACCAATCTTTTTTTATTTATTTATAGGAGGAAATACCATTCTTTGGACACATGCAAATTTCATTCTATGGCTATGAATTTAACAAAATTTCCATTCATCTTACCGATGAATACTCTTTCTTCTAAACACGCACTCATCACTTTCTTTCCATTTTCTTGGTTTGGAATAAATGTTACCTTATCCTCCTAAGTATCTGCAACATAGTAAAAACTCAAAAAATGAAGGTATCATGTCACACTCCACATATTAACATACCCCAAGAACCAAGATTTGGTTCAGAAGAAGCTCGTTTGTTTCTTCAAAACTGCAACAATTTCAAGCAACTCAAACAAATCCATGCTAGAATAATCCGTTTTCGTCTTTCTCATGACCAATTACTTATCAGAAAGCTATGTCAAATTTCTTCATCATATGGTAAAATTAATTATGCTACTTTGGTTTTTGATCAACTTAATGATCCTGATATCTTTACTTGGAATGTTATGATTAGAGCTTATAATACAAGTGGTTTACCTCAAAAGAGTATTTTTTTGTTTAAGGATATGATTTGTTCTGGTTTTTTACCTGATAAATTTACATACCCTTTTGTTATAAATGCTTGTATTGCTTCTGGTGTTATTCATTTTGGTAGATTAACACATGGTCTTGCAATAAAAATGGGATTTTGGAGTGATGTTTATGTGCAGAATAATATGATGAATCTTTACTTCAAGATTGGGGGGGATGTTGATGATGGGTGGAAGGTGTTCGATAAAATGCGTGTGAGGAATGTGGTTTCATGGACAACTGTGATTGCTGGGCTTGTAGCTTGTGGGAAATTGGATACTGCAAGGGAAGTATTTGAGAGGATGCCGTCGAAGAATGTTGTGTCGTGGACGGCGATGATTGATGGGTATGTGAAAAATGATAACCCGATTAAGGCTTTTGATTTGTTTGAAAGGATGTTGATCGATAATGTGAGGCCGAATGAGTTTACGTTGGTGAGCTTGATTAAAGCTTGTACTGATTTGGGTAGTCTGAAATTGGGTAGACGGATGCATGATTTCGCGTTGAAGAATGGTTTTGAGCTTGGACCTTTCTTGGGTACTGCTCTTGTTGATATGTATAGCAAATGTGGTAGTCTAGATGATGCTGTTAAAGTGTTTGGTTTAATGGAAGTGAGAAACTTGGCTACTTGGAATACAATGCTCACTAGCTTCGGTGTGCATGGGTTTGGGAATGAAGTGCTAGACCTTTTCGAAGAAATGGAGAAGGCCGGTGTAGTTCCTGATGCTATCACTTTTGTTGGTGTTTTGAGTGCTTGTGTTCAAATTAATGATCTGGAACTAGGCCAGAAGTATTTCAGTCTCATGACAGAACATTACGCTATAACACCTATCTTGGAACACTATACGTGCATGGTTGGACTCTATACTCGAACTAATGAGTTGAATGAGATTCGCACATTAGGGGATACAATGTCATTGTCAATAGAAGCAAATCATAATGTTGCAGAATTGCTACAAGAGAGTAAACACACTGGTTTTGATGACATGGAGAAACTCATACACGAGCATTACAGGGATTCAGATTTATCAGAATTGGTTTTAGATCATTCTGCAACTCCAACCCAACCAAATTCCAACCCTTGTATTCAAATTGTATCATGAATTCCTGATCCACTGGTCGAGATTTGACTGCACTGGACAGAAAGCTGTAGGGGGTCAGGGTTACTACGATATCAACCAAACAAGTACGTGAATTGTGACTTGTTTTAACGTTCTCTATCACACCATGTGCGAGCTTATGTGAATATACCGTCTAGGATGCTATTGAGAGAAGCTGCATACAATATAGCCAACTGGTGCCTCCAATTTAGTGTACAGTATGCTACTGGAATCATAATCATCTACACTGATATTTAGCATTATAGAATCAATTTTTTAAAGCAACACAATGACATCAAGTTGATCTTGAAGTCATTTATATTTATTGAGAATGTATTATTTGACCTCCAAAATAATATATTTTACATTTTTGAAGGCATATAATGTTCTTCCCCACAAGGCTGATTGCGGTAAAACATAAAAGACTAAAATCTTTTGTAAAAAATCTTCATTGTATTAGAAAAATAAAAACAGTGTTGGAAATGTCCTTGCTTTGAAATTCTAGAAAGTTTCTTGTTTTTATAAAAAACAAGGTGATGATTCTCTTGTGGTGATGCTATGTGGTAGATAATTCATCTGTTGAGGTTGCCTTGTATATTTAATTATGTATGTATGTCCTGTCATATTTTTCTGTTATTTTGTCTCTTTTCGATGAACCAGTCTTGGTTAAGACGAAAGACGATACAGTAGAATTGGATGGGTGATGACTGAGATTTTCAAACCATACACTAAACTGAACTATTCAAAGTCAATTCGACAACATTTAATCCGAAGACAAGCCATATATTGTAGTTACTAGCATTAGGATAGCATAGTCGTTATAATAAGCCGAACTGCTGTAATCTGAACGTGTTTTATGAGGAAAGGAAACACAGATGGAAGCCTGCAATTACCAGAGTTGTTTCTCTAGTGCGAAGCCTAAACTGCAACTGGGAATATATAGTTTTAGTAGACTCCACTGCTCCACTTTCAGAATAATTGGAATGGTTTGAAAATCTCCAAATTTGAAGTCACTTAATTTTGGTGCATTTTAGATTAATGGTGATGCATATTAGTAGGGCTTGAATCCGAACCTTTGAGTTCAAGACATGCATTTTTAGCACTAGACCAAACCTTTAAGTTTGAACCTTCAACTCCTTTAACCCTAATTCAAACTCGTTGGTCTATCTAATCTCACTTTTGAAAACTTTATTGTATTTTTTAATATGCATGTAAAAATCTTAACTGATGCAATAAAGGGAGTAAAAACTAACCAACAATTGTTGGCTCTAATGAAATTAACTTCAATTGATAAATCTATTAGAAGTTAAAAAATAAAAAAATTAAGATTGATATGACATGATATGATACAAATGGCAAACCAAACTAACCCGTCAAACCCAAATTAAACCTCCTTAGTATGTGTAAGTATTCAAATTCTTTGAGGAAATTTAGCATCCAATTCAAATTCAGTGCAAGTTATATTTTTTTTGTAGTATTCTTTTGATCGGTCAAAGGTTTCAAACTTTTAATTTTCATATTAACAAATTTTGTTAGTCAAATAATTTGGTTGCTAAAACTTTCAATCTTATAGTAAATAAATTTGATCCCCAATCCTATATATATAATAAAATATCTCTGCTATCTAAGATAAATTCACGAATACAGTGTATTAACCACTCAAATTCCTTTAAACGATGACTCTAAATAAAACTAAAGGCCACATATCTTATGGTTTATGATTTTTTTGCAATAAAGCATTACTAGTATTTTTTATAAAAAAAAAAAAGTTCAACATCGTGTGCTCAACGCTGTCTTATTCTTTTAAATAGTCGCTTTCTACTAAAAAAATCCACTTTGATCAACAACAAAATCCACTTTTTCTTTTCATCTTTTGATAAAATAATCATCCACTTTTTTTTTTCTTTAAAAAAACCATTGTCAGCCATCCACTTTTACAAGACTTCTTAGGATTTTCCATCACAATACAAAATACAACAAACTACCTATTCTTTTATTTGACAAACTAACATCCAATTCTTTGATTTCTCCACCTAATCATTCGACCTACCCAATCCCGTGCAGCCTTGACCTTTTGTTTTGGTATGTACTTTTTTCTTCTTCTAAATACAAGAGAAAATTTGATCGATAAAAAGTTAATATAGTTGTTTCAAATACTCGTTGATCAAATTTTCTCTTATAATTGATATCGAAAGAATTGTCATACTATCTAATTCATAATATTGTTTGAAATTTTTGCTATTAAATCATGTCTTTTGACAAAAAGCAAAGAGAAAAAGTATAAATAAATTAAATAAGAAATATCACACTCTATACGAGTAATTTCATTAAAAAATTGAGTTAATTGTCTAAATTAAATGAATTTCAGAGTTACATAGAGAGAAGTGATTGATATATACTTATATTTCATTTTAAGAAATATAAATTAATTTTATTTACAATTTCATATTTGTTTGGTTCAATATGTATTTGGACTAGATACATATTGAATTTATCTTAATAAAATATAATAATCATATTCAACAAACCAACAATAGATTGATTAAACCTAAAGACGCCAACAATATATAAGACGTCTCTAAATTGTAAATAAATAAAAAAGTATATTATTGGCGTCTTATATCGTTGTCTTTGAACGACCCTGTTTGTTTTGATTTTCCGTCTTTGTGCAGTGTGTTTTTGATTTCCCGTCTTAGTGCGCTGTTTATTTGATTCAGGTTGAAATATTAACTTTGAGCAAGTGCAGATCCGATCAATGACAATGACTTTGGCGTCATCAACGTTACAGATCTGGAGACATGAGTATTTCGGAGACATGAATATAGTCATATTTTTAGGCATGAGTACTTTGTCGTTTTATGCTATTAACATGGATGTTGTGAGTTTATTCACATATTCATCCTTTTTGTTTTTAACGAATTTGGATTTGTATTGTATCGATGTACTCTATCAATTTAAATGAATGAATATCGTTTATTTTTGTAAAAAAAAATACAATAAACAAAACAAATAACTACATCCAACAATCAATGTTATTTTTTAAAATAAAATGGTCGACACCTTTTGGAACTCACACACAAATATAAAATCTAATGATAAACAACTACAAGATCCAAACTCAAATAACAATATCACAATATCTAACTTAACAATATCGACATTATCAATTGAACGTAAAAACGCTCAAGAAGCCGTTCGTGTATAAATTTTTTCAGAATTAAAATAAATTGAACGTGGACACACAGCTCTGACATCTATCAGTTATCACTTGGTATTAATTTCTATTTCTATGATGATGTATGTGATGCTGTAACTCAACCCAATACAATACTATTAATTTATTATTTTTTTTCCTCATTCATTTGATTTCTTATCAAACAATTCATTTCTTTATTGATTTATTTATATACATATTGTTCATAATTATGGCAGAATGTTATCATCACAAGGTTTATTGGATCCAATTCTGTGTGTAACTCAGAAGAACAAGAACAAGAACAAGAACCCTTTTTGTTCTTCCTCTGTTTCTTCTCTGTTCTGCAACAACTTCAATAGTAGCACTAGAAGAAGAAATTTGATGGCTTCGAATCATAGAACAAACAATTACTTACGCCATTTAGAATCAATGAAGATTCTTCCATCTGGTGCTGGTCGCATTCCTCGTTTGAATGCTGTTATTCTTGGTGAATCTCTTGCTACTGAAGAAAATGATTTTGTTGTTCCAAGCCAAGATTTTGCTAATCAAGCAAATGTTAAATCTCCAGAACAGGTTTTTTTCTTTCTGGGTTTTGTTTGATTTTGATCATGTTAGATAAAAATTGTTTTTTTATGAAAAAAATTGAATTTTGATTAGTGGGTTTTTGTTTTGTGATCTGTTAGTATTTGGAGATGTATAAGAGATCCATTGAGGATCCTGCTGGATTTTGGTCTGAAATTGCATCAGAATTCTATTGGAAACAAAAATGGGGTGATCAAGTTTGTCATGAGAATTTTGATGTCAGAAAAGGAAATGTTCACATTGAGGTGATTATTTAACTTACTTAATTATGCCATTTGGATCTAGATTTTTGTATGTAGTGTTTGTTCAAAAGTTGAACCTTTTGTTGCATTGTTTCAGTGGTTTAAGGGTGGGATCACCAACATTTGTTATAATTGTTTGGATAGAAATGTTGAAGCTGGACTTGGTGACAAAGTGGCCTTTTATTGGGAAGGGAATGAACTTGGTGTTGATGCTACTTTAACATACACTCAGCTTCTACATCAAGTTTGCCAGGTATCTTTTCTTTGGATAGATAAATGTTAGTGTATTGCTCCATCTGTTTCAAAATGAGTGTAGTTTTTGCACACATGCAATAAAGTTGTCAAAAGACATGACCCAAATACTAAATCAATCTTATCGACTAGTGGTGTGTTCCCAACCATTATAAATGCATAGTGAAATATAATGTTTTGGAAGTAATGTACATAGTATTAATTAGACCTCAAAATTTGTAGAGAAAAAAATTTACATTGAAAAGTGAAAATGACATTCATTTCGAAACAAATTTTCTTTGCTAAAGTGAGACTCATTGTGAAACAAAGGGAGTAGTTGTTAGTACTTTACTAGGTTTTGAACCTGGTCCTTTAACTCTACTTTACTAGGTTTTGAACCTGGTCCTTTAACTCATTTAACCGTCAGTTCATACTAGTTGAGCTACCAGGTTACTTATGAGTTTTGAAATTTCTCAAGTTTTGGTGCTTGAATGTTTTTTTTAATATTTGGTAAAACATTAACGACAATTGGTAGAATGATTGGAGATGTATTTTTTTTTTCAGGTTGCAAACTACCTGAAAGATATTGGCGTGAAAAAGGGAGATGCTGTGATTATTTATTTGCCCATGCTTATGGAGCTTCCTATCACAATGCTTGCTTGTGCCCGCATTGGTGCTGTTCATTCGGTATCACACTAAAACTTTTTTGTCCTTGTCAAGTTATTTCTTATTTACTGATTATTTCAAAGTTATCACATTGTTTGATTTGTTTGACTTGCCAATTGAGTTAATACTGTTAGTTTTTTTTTTTTTTTTTATTTCTTTAGGTTGTATTTGCGGGGTTTTCTTCAGAATCTCTTTCACAGAGAATCATTGATTGTAAGCCAAAAGTTGTAATTACTTGCAATGCTGTTAAAAGGGGCTCAAAAGTTATCTATCTGAAAGACATAGTTGATACTGCCATCAATGATTCAGCTCAAAATGGGGTTTCTATAGGTGGGAGTGTCATTTATTTGTTTATAGTTTCAGCAATACAATATCTTCTCTTCAGTTAACTAGGTAGTTTTGTATCATGTATTACAATTCAAACATGAGTGGATGCATACACAGACACATTAGAGAGAGACCAGGATAGCTAATATCGTGCACCTTTTCATAGCGAATGGTAAGTGACAGAGAGTAATTTTAGCTTGCTAGCAGGAAGATTGGTCAATCACTTTCATTGAATAAAATGAGTATTTCCTTTTGACTTAATTAAGCAGCTTATCAGTGAACGTCTTAGCTCTCTTCTGGGTGTGTTTTCAGTCATATTTCTTCCATTTTTCTTTTTTTAGCGAGATATTAAGTATTTGATGTAGGATCATGAGTCCCATATCAGCTTGGTGTGAGACACATAACTATTATCTAAAGCAGAGTCTCTTGCCCCTTAACAACCAGGCTTTTAGGACCTCTACATCAGTAATTTGATTGATAGTTTGAGAAAATGTCTTTTGATGAAACCTAGCATTTATAAAATGGCAAATACAATTGTAATATTTTTTACTTACTTCATTAGTTGATTGATATTGACTAATAAAGGGTTGGTTTGTATGTGATCAACCTTCTTCCTTAGCTAGTATTTGTCCAACTTTTTAGACTTCTCTCACCATGTAACATGACGTTCGCAACTGAAGTGAACAATAGAATCACCTGATACCTGTAATGTTTGTGCAGAAGTGTATGCTGTAACCAGTTTCATTCAGAATACCTCATGTTACTTTCATTATCTTATTTGACCATTTCCTTTTCACTTTGTGCATGTCTAAGCAGATGTATGCGTAACTTATGACAACACATTAGCATTGAAGAGGGAGGAAACTAAATGGACGAAAGGGCGAGATATATGGTGGCAGGTTAGTCAATAAAAGTTTTTTCCGACATGGTTATCTATATGTACTAGTTGTAAGTGGTAAATGAGTTCTCTCTTCTATATTTATGCAAAACTCCTAGTTGCTGCATCCTATATGTGATCACTGATCATATACTTGTTAGTAAAAAAAATTCAGATGAATTTATTTCTGATGATAAGTTTACTCGAAATTTGAGATTCTGTTTACGGATGCCGGATATGTTTTGAGTGTTCATGGTTTTGACATCTATAATTATAAAAGCTCACAGTTTTTTTCCTCTCTTTTTTGCTCCTTTTATTGCCGGTGTTGCAGGATGTTATTCCTCAATATCCAACTACTTGTCCAGTGGAGTGGCTTGATGCAGAGGATCCACTTTTTCTACTCTATACAAGTGGGAGTACCGGAAAACCTAAGGTATTTGTGTGCTGTTATTGCTGTAATGTTCCCTTTTTCTTCTTTTTATGACTCAAGCTCTCCGCATTCTAATATCTAATAATGTTTCTAAAAGGGTGTCGTCCATACCACTGGTGGTTATATGGTATACACTGCAACAACATTTAAGTATGCATTTGACTACAAGCCATCTGACATCTACTGGTATTGAAAGCCTATCTTACATCTTTTATTTTTATTTTTATTATCTTTGAAGCATTCTTGATGAAAACTGGATAGTCTTATTTAACTCCCTTATTCCCTGATTACAGGTGCACAGCTGATTGTGGCTGGATTACCGGGCACAGCTATGTCACTTATGGACCCATACTCAATGGTGCAACTGTTGTTCTGTATGAAGGGGTAATATTTCATTACGAACATAGTGCAATCATTTATATGCATGATAGAACTAAACAAGACGAATCCAAGAAACTTTTTATTAGTGCAACCAAACAAAATAATTCAACTCTAGAATATAACAATACTAAAAAATAGTTTGGCTATGTAATAAGAAAACCAACAGAAGCCATATCCAGAATACTCGATCAAATGGATTAGGTTATTAAAGTTAGAGGAAGACCAAGAAAAACACTTGGTAAAACTGGTCAAAAAAGGACTTTAATCAAAACGGCCTTCCTGAAATTTTGGTTTTTGACATGATGACATTGTTTGATCCATGTAACTGACTCCACGTAGTGTGAAAAACACTTTCATCGTTGATTCTTGTTGGTTTAGAATTCATAAAGGAAAAAGAACGAGTTTTACCAATTTATATAGAGTTGTGAGAAATGACATTAGATTTTCTTTCTTTCTGAGCTCATAGAATTGTTACTGAAAACCAAAAAGAAAATGAGTACTTACTCGATATTTTATCAATTAGCCACTTGGTTGCACCTTGTTAGGATGAGGCAGGATTTAGGTACTATTAGACTGAACACTCATACACTGCAAAATGCCCTTTAAACTGATTTCCTTTATATATCAAGGGGCTGTGGAATAGGTGATGTAATGAATTTAAAGGCTCCCATTTGCAAGTGGTCAACAATTTATGCCGGGTCTATTGGTTGTCTAGGTTATGGCTACTTACATCATGTGATTTTCATTCCTTCAATCTGAGATTTGTATATAGAAAAAGTTTGACTTGGCAACATATTTTAGAAAGATTTATAATATGGGATTTATGAATAAAATGTATAGTGATTTCCACCAACATCATTCTATTAATTTGGCATTTTGTGTTGATGGATAAAAACACTTGGGAGTTGCAAAGAAATATTTTGTTCTGAATCTGATACCATGAATGCAGGCTCCCAATTATCCTGATGCTGGGCGTAGTTGGAACATTGTTGACAAATATAAAGTATCAATATTCTACACTGCTCCTACATTGGTGCGGTCCCTCATGCGTGATGGTGATGAGGTAAGATACCTCTATGCCTTTTCTATACCTCCCTGAAAAATTATTTGTGATGGTGAGCAAAAGGTTCCGCACATGGAGAAACTTTAAAATTTTGTTGCAATTTTAAAAAAGTGAACTGTTATTGTATTTTAGCAGCATGAGTTTCGCTTAGAAATGTCATCACCTTCTGAATTACCCATTTCCTTCTCTTTTCCAGATACCATTAACATCAGATATGTATTTTTATTACTTGAATTTTGGACCGTAAACTCAGTATTAGGCATTAAATTTGCCTTTGCATAAAATATACATATTAAAATGGTAAGTTGGACATTGTTTTGTAGAGTTCTTGTCTTTGTGTGGAAGTTTGAAAGATTTCCGTTATCCTGAAAAGGTTGAAGCTGATATTCCTGACAAATGATAGTATGATACTAAGATACTTCATGGATTTTTGTATTCTTATTTGAATACTCATCCCGGAAATTAACAGAAAACAATAGGAAAATACGTTCAATGTTAATGGGTAAATTTGGTATAACATTTATGTCACATTTCCTTAGGATAGCCTTTTTTTCATAACAATGATGGTTTTAGTATTTCAAATTTAGTAGAATGGTGGTTAGAAGAGCATACAAGTTTAGGCTAATAACTTTGTCATTCAAATCTTAGCAAGTAAAAAGTTAAAGTAAAACATCGCAAAAGAATGTGTTAAGAGAATGGAATAAGCCTGTAATAGTTGGTAACCAAAGCTTCTATTAGACTAAGTGACAGCCTGTTAGATTAGTGCACCTGTCACACAATCCTATGCATGTTCTATGCATCTATAAATAATTGTAATCTCTTCAGATTCAATTAACGATAATAAACTCAGAATTACATTTTCAATATTCTCTCTCTCTCTCTCTCTCCTCTAACCGTTTTCTGTTTCAAGCTTCAACAATCTCAACAATGGAGATTCTCATCTTCTATCAGAATGTATACGATGTCAAACAGGATTGAAAGCATCATTAGCATGGTTTATGGTCCCTTGAGCCTTTCTTGTCTCTTCTGTTCCACAGCACACATATGATACAAGCAGTAGGCACAACAAATTCGATGTCATATTCTCCCTTTTCCCATTTGTATTGCTTTACAAATATTGAACCTTGCAGACATTCAGATTTTTGGTCAAGAACCTCTCTTGTTACTTCTTCCACATATTCTGTTGTGAATAACCACACGCCTGCGAATATTTTATATTTTTGTTTCAAGTTCACTGATGTCAATCTTAATCATCCAATTATTCATCTAAAGAAGGTTGAATGATTCCTCATATGAGAATGATATCTTTGCATGTCTTAGAGGATATAATATTTGTTTTATATACATCAATTGCATAGAACAAAGGAACTCCGTCCTATGCAAGTGTTCAGAGTTCCATCTGTTCTAGTTTTGTTTAGTAGTTATTGTTCGCTAAACATGGTTATTCATGCAGCATGTTACCCGCTACTCGAGGAAATCTTTACGAGTCTTGGGAAGTGTAGGGGAGCCCATAAATCCAAGTGCATGGAGGTTAGCATCTCTATTTTTCCTATGTAATCACAGCTTAACTTCCTGGATCAAATAACATTCTGATGCATACTTTGATCATTTTCTTTCAGATGGTTTTACAATGTAATTGGAGATTCAAGATGCCCTATCTCTGACACATGGTGGCAAACGGAAACTGGTGGCTTCATGGTATTTTAACTTCTGATGGTTATCTGTGTTCAATATGATTCTCATGTCAGACACTGAACATAGAATTTAGGTTCATTCGATTAGTAGCAATACCACATATGCACAGCTGAAGTGGTAATAGAGAGCTGGGTTTTGTATAAGTCTTTGCATGCACGCATACACATTTTTTTGCATTTCTGTCTTTTGGACTCAAATTCTTCACTTTTGCCTGCAGATAACTCCACTACCTGGAGCTTGGCCCCAGAAACCTGGTTCTGCGACTTGCCCTTTCTTTGGAGTTCAGGTCTGTTGAGAAAACCTTATTTGTTCATTTTATAATATGTAGTTATTTTCCCCCCTCTTTTTTTACTACAGTTCACTATGCCATCTTCTCTGACAAATTTATTGTTACTTTAGCCTGTAATAGTGGATGAGAAAGGTGTTGAGATCGAAGGTGAGTGCAGTGGTTATTTGTGTATTAAGAAATCATGGCCAGGGGCATTCAGAACTTTGTATGGTGATCATGAACGATACGAAACAACGTATTTCAAGCCCTTTGCTGGCTACTATTTCAGCGGTGATGGCTGCAGCAGGTTAGTGTTCCTAATATTTGATGCTCGTGATATACGATCTAGAAGTCTTGTATAAATATCTTTGAATTTGTGTGTAGGCTGTGTAAATTATATTTCTGCAGCCTTACTTCAAATACAGGAAACACCAGAAAGAACTTGTAAACATGTGTGGGATAATTATGTTGTACGTACTTGACTTTGTTCCAGGGATAAAGATGGATACTATTGGCTTACCGGAAGAGTTGATGATGTCATCAATGTCAGGTATTCTTTGAATTTCATAAGCTCTCTCTAGTTATTTGTCAGCCCTACAATTTTATTATTTATAGGTGCAAGCATGTAAATATGAATTGAATAGACATGTAGTTCTCTTATGATGTTTAAATCTGATAGTCTTGTTTGTATGCAGTGGGCATCGTATTGGCACAGCTGAAGTGGAATCGGCTCTAGTTTCACATCCAAAATGTGCCGAAGCAGCTGTTGTAGGTGTGGAGCACGAGGTAATGTTCACCCACATGTATGGTCAACATCAAGTGTGATTTTGTGTATTAAAGAATTTAAGTAGTTTCTGTATAGCGTCAACATAGTATTGCTGTCTGTATGAAATCTGAATCAACTACCATAACTAATGTAGGTAAAAGGACAGAGTATATATGCCTTTGTTACTCTTGTGGATGGTGTTCCATACAGTGAAGAACTGCGGAAGGACCTCGTACTCACAGTTCGAAAGCAGGTCTATTCTTGATCCATTAAAGCCTCTCACTGTACATTTTCCAAACATATGCAGAATTAAATGTTATTCTAGACTCTATGGTCAATCAATAATCGCCTAAGTAATGACTTTTGGCAAGAGGTTGCATCCTGATAGAACAAATTTAGGCCCTATTGAACTACTACCGTTGTTAGGTATATAAGACATTCTTGGTAATTTGACCACTTCATGGAGAATAACTGAAAATATGTCCTGAACTTTTAATAAAGGTTGTTGGTTCCCTTGAATAATATGTGGAACCAATGGTACCCTAGATAACAAGTCTGTGCTCCAGCGAAACAGATTCTACATTACAATTTCTCAGCAATCGTGATCATCATGTAAATCCATGTCGAGTGACATTATTTTTCAGAACAAACATTGATGCTTTGTTAAAAAAAGAAAAAAATGAACCTCTTCATACAAAGTCCGGTGATGACCTGATTGGTCAACTATTATAGATCAAATTGTATGACTTCATTTTATAACTTATTTTCACAATTTTTGTTTAACATTTCAGATAGGAGCCTTTGCCGCACCTGACAAAATCCATTGGGCACCTGGCCTCCCAAAAACAAGGAGTGGAAAGATAATGAGAAGAATCCTGAGAAAAATTGCTTCTAGGCAGCTAGATGAACTTGGTGATACAAGTACCCTTGCAGAGCCAAATGTGGTCACTCAACTTATTGAACTTGCTGATTCATGAAGCCTCACACTTTGTACTATTTAAGGTATATTATCAGAAAATTAGATCAATTACATGCTTTGTAGTCAATGGGAATTGAGAGGACAATTTTAAAATTATACATCTATGTGTAGTCTGTATTTTTTGGGAATAATGATGCCCATTTATATGATAAATAAATAATTTAGTTTGAGCTGGGTTGGAAAGTGAGGGAAAATAAAGGAAACTGAGAAAATATTTATGAAATTTGAGGTTTTTCACAAGTTCTCTCTACTGGAAATAGTTCTATTTGAACACTAAATGAGATACCATTGTTGTATGAATGTATTAAAAAAAAAACATATTCATTGAGGTATATTACACTCACCTCCCCTAAAAGCATTGACCTCCGCCGCCTTCTTTCTAAGCATTACGCCGCCTGGAAAATCTGTAATCTCTCTTGCTTTGAGAGCTTTGATGATGTATGACAGTATCAGCTGGGTAACATTTTGTATGATGAAGTAAACAAACAAGGTCATGCTAACTAGTTCTTTGAGACACTTTTTACCACTTCCCTGTACAAGATTTCTATATTAGTTTTTTTTAACCATTGTTCCAGAGACGCTCTTTAACATCTCCCAACAAATAATATCAACAATTTAGTGTGCTATAGAGGAATAGCCGAGTTTAAGAATTATTTTGTCCGTGGATAACTAAAAATTTGAAATCAACTTGGAACCAAGTGAGGCCAGGCGTTCATAGAAATCTCTGAGGAGCAACTATTTACACATAAGAGATTAATTAATAGAATTTCTTTAAGCCTTATTTTAGACTTAACGATTGAAGCCATTTTCTCTTTATCAAGGCTATCTTAATCAGTAATCAGAATTCAATGATATTATCATATTTCCAGTTTATAATCACACACACATATATTTCCTTCAAAAAAAAAAAATCACACACATATTTTTATCTTGGCTCTCTATGCCAAATTTATTCAGGAACAAGTAATCTCTTAATTTTTATGATTAACCAAATAATATTCATAATAGAACCAACTCAAGTACAATATGTGCAAACTTGAACAAAGCAAGAGCAAAACATATAGAAAGAACACAGAAATCTAACAAAACAGGTCATCGAAAGGCCTTTAAAAAGGAAATTATGGTTCCAACTAATACATCATACATAAGCAAATCAATACTAGTAGAATGCTGCAAAATATCATATAAAAAAAAACTAGAGGGGGTCTTTTGTCTTAAGAGACATTAATTGTGTTATCCTTGAAGGGGACCAAGTGTCCGTCGAAGAAATAAATAAGGTAATTTAATGTAAAAAAACTAGAGTGTTTTTGTGTTATTTAAAGAGAATTTAAGAAAGGTGAGTGTAATTTACCATATAAATTATTTAAAAGATTAGGGACCTAATTACACATTATTTAAAATCCTAAAGATTCAATTAAAACATTTTTAGTTCAAAGACTTAATTTTAAATTATTGACATGTTTAAATACTCGATTACAAACCTTTTAATTTGAAGACTTATTTAATAAAAAAACTCAAAACTCAAATAGTTTAGGAAGCTATAAAATAATTAAACCTAAAAAAATATTCAAGTAGAAAATAGAATAAAAAATAACATGGTAAAAACAATATTCACTTTAATTTCATTTTCACCCAAATAAAAGCAAGGATTTCTTGTAAAAGAATTTGAACTATGAATTTGACTCATCTAAAGTGAAAAAAATAAAAAATCATGTTTTACCTTCTCATTTTTTTTTTTACAAATGTTTTACCTTCTCATGTTATGCATGTGTATATAATATCAACCATTATTTTATTTATCAACAGTTAATATAATTCACTTGTTAAAAAATATATTTCTCACTTTACTCTCCAAGGTGCACCACTTCATAGCTAATGCATTATACTGTCATTATGAATATATTTGCAATGTCATTCTCTAATTTTGTAACATTTAGGATGTGTTTGGATTGAGGGTTTAGGAGGGGAAGGGAGGGTTCACTTTTAATTTTTAAATTACGAACAATGTAAAATGTTGTTTTCAAATAAATTAAATGTTTCTAAAAATCATTTTATAATGTCTGTAATTTAAAAAAGAAATGTAAACTCTCCCCTCCTAAACCCCCATCCAAACACACCCTTAGAAAAGAAAATAGCGATTTTAAAACCAAAACCAAATTTTGTTTTTCCTAGGAGAAAAACGAATTGATTTTGGTTTTGAGAAACTCAGCAAATCCACCAAGATTGGAATGTGCACCGCAGAAACAGGTTTATAATATAGCGTGGCTGTGTATCACAGTCATGCTGATTATGTGTGCAAATAACTATGTTTGCTTTGACAAACCCAAAAATAAAATTTAGGAGGCAATAGAAAATAACAGTGAACAACAAAGGACCGAGTATCAGTACCATCTCAGTAACATAAAATTCAAATGATCTGTAGGAAATATTTGGTGAAAGTCATTCATCCAATTACCCAAACAAAAAACAATGACAGGCACTAGAATAACAGATGTTTAATGCATAATTGGAATCAATGTGAATTTGACAAATTCACGGGGCACCATGATTTTGTGACACTGGTTCTGCCAAAATCATTGTCAATCCAAATACGCACTTAATCAGAATCCTCGTACACTCCATCATCATCAGATAACTCATCAAATGATCTGATATCAAGCTGGTAGCGAAGCATACCTCCAATACCACCAAACCCTCTGCAAAACTGTGACCCTTCTTGAGATTTGTTGGTCACGAATTCCAGTGAGCATCCAAATCTTTTGTATTCATTCGCAAACCACTCAAGTAATGGCATCTTCTCCTGAACCTCCAAATCTGCAGATGTGGCCGCATCGCGGAAGTGGCTTTGATCATTTTCTTGTCCCTTCTTCAAATGCTTTATTACAATCTCACCAGTGGTAGCATTTTTCAGCACATACCTAGTAATATCCAAATTCTCCCATACGATGAGTGTTTCAACCGCACCCATTTCTAGAGCCTTCAATGTGTCGTCAACTCCGTAAACATATTTACCAGTTTCTTGGCTTATCTCTTCAAAATATTTTCCTATCAAGCGTTTCTCTTGAATGAACTTCACATTAGATAGAATCTCTGCAGATAATTCAATAGCTTGATTAAAGCCATTTTCCCCACCATAAGAGACATCGACCACATTCAATATTTTTGCTTGCAAACGAGGATCAAACATATCTGACTGACTCAGCTCAGTCTTGAAGTCAGCTGAACCAGCAAGTATGAGTCCAGCAACATTAGGCTGACTGGTAGCAGGGTTGATGTAAAACTGAGTGGCAAGTTCTGCAGTCTTCCTGACGTAATTGTGTCGTTTTTCCATCCGAAGACGAGCAAAACGCAAAGCTGACTGTCCTCCTCTACCGTGTTTCTTTGGTAGATCAACAGTAAATTTATGAAGCACCTCACGAGTATTTCCACTTAATGTCCCGAAAAGGGTTCCATTTCCATCCATAACAATAAAACCAAACTTGTCATCAGATTCTAGAAGTTCATTTAGAGCTTCTGTGTGGAATTTGTTGTCGCAGAGATAAAGTGATGCATTGATTGGTTTGAAAGGTTCAAAATCAAACGTCACCTTCTTTTCCTTGCCATCCTCAGTGAGAATGGTACCAGTATAAAGAACCAATCCATTTGGAGGAACCTTGTTATATAGTTTCAACCTCTGTTGAGCAGAAGTAATGGCTCCAAGCACTGATTGCCGGTTTACCCTACTTTTGATGTTTGAAGCAGTTCCAAATTCATCTCCCAACATCTTAGTGACACGAGATATTTGATCACGTGGAGGCATTATCAGAGAAATCATGCTAGTACCATTACCTCTTGCAGCTTCCAGTCCTTTGATCAACTTTTTGATCTTCCATATCTCAATATTCTTGTCCGATTCACCATCAGCCATTGTTTATGCAGACAGAAAGAATAACCTACAAACAAACCATGCATGTGAATTGAACCAAAATAATGAAACCGTATATTAAGCATATAGTTTCTGTTAAATAGGACTTATGATTTTCATTTTATCAAATAGATGCAAAAGCATAGCCTATAAATTAACAAGAGGACAATAGTTCTTGAAAAACAACCCCTTAGCTTTGGCAAGTAATATTCATACATGTGCACAAATTGAGACTCAGTTCAAGATACTTCAGTATAACTTTTTCTCTTCTAGTAATGATGAAATACTTAAAAATAACACAATAGAAAATATCTTTCAATTGCCTCTCTACTCGAGATAAAAGCTATTTCCAAAGAGACCGTGGACATGGAGATAGAAATTTCAAAGTGAGATCAAAATGGAGTCAGATGCAAATATCAGCACATAATTTCTTGAATGAAATCACCTCTAGTCCCCTAAAGCTATACTGCAATATAATGTCCTATCATTCATGTTGAAAGTTCTAAACCAATGAGTTGTAGACGATAGATGACAACTGAAAGGTAATTAGCCTAGTTAAAGCTTACACATTATAAATGGCATAAATCATAGCATTAAGAATGATTAGACAAGATTGTGTAGTATTATAATTCCAAACACCTTGGTATACCTAGAAATGGAATGCTATTTATTTTCAACCTAGACTTAGCGACTAGACTTAACAAACAATCACAGAATATAATTGTAATATCTGCAAGCTAATATGATTTCATAATTGATTTAAAAAGTATAATTACAAATGAATAATGATCAAACAACAAGAACAATTGAAGCCTTTTCCCACCAGGTGCATTGGCTAAATGGATCAATAAACACCATAATTTATTGTCACAAACAAAATAACAGTGGTCTCACGAGGAAACAAATTAACTAAAAACATGCAACAAACAAATAGATTTGTTGAGAAAAAAAATAGTATTGTCCAAAATCCAAATATCAGTCCTATTAGAATCCAATCACCAAAGTAAAGATACAAAAAGTCAATTAGCAGTAAGCATTGCACTAACACTTCTTGTCTATGTGCGACATGTGTCAATGTCCGTGTCAATGCTTCATAGAAGCGGTAAATAAAGGACCTTAATGAGAATTATGTCACTTAAAATATTAAACCCATCTCAATCAATCAACCTTAATATTCAATCAGAACACCCCGAAAAAAAAGACCCATCTACAAAATTCTCATTGTCCTAAAAACAACCAAAAAAATGTTCAATTTCAAAAAAGAAATTTAGTAGAAAACGTTACAATATTTTTTTATTTGTATTTTTAAAACCAAACTAAGCCCACCGAAATTGGCATCAACGAGAATCAAACCTGAGACTTTGAGAGTAGCATACTCTAACGTCCCAAGCAAACACCAACATACCAACCCGAGTGGGGTACTATATTATTTGTTATGTTACTATTTTCTCTTATACCATGATTAGAACCCTAAACCTTTAACTCCTTTAATTTCTTAGCTCAACCAAGTAAACTACCCATGCCCCAACTTTCAAGTCAACACATGAAAATTTGAAGTCAAATTGCAAAATATAAAGCAAGTTATATCAGTAATCAGTAAAATGAAACAAACGTAGATGCAAATCTTTGCACAACTACAACTACCCAGAAACAAATCAAATCAAAGATGCAAACTTTACTTCAAATAAATAAATAAATAAATTGAAAAATTGAGTGAAGAAAACAATGGAACGGTGATAATTGAACGATGAAAACTCGTAAAGGGTTGAATTGATTAGGAATTTTACCTGCCGCAAAGGAAGGGTTGAGAGAAACTAGGGTTTTCGCCTGCAACAAATTATGAACACTCACAAAGTGACAAATTTAAAAGAGAGTAAATATTGTATTATATTTTGGATGATATAGATTAATAAAACTTGGATCTGCTTTCTCCACCGTTGGATTAGAAATTATGATATTTTATTATTTGGGCCAAAGGACAAATATTTTAATGTTTTAATGAAGTTGAGATGCATTATGGGACTTCAATGATCATATTGTTACTTTTTATAAAAAAAACACCAAAAACAAATGTTTTTTTTAACGAGCTAAAATGAAATATAGTACGATCACAAAAAATGGTGCACCTGCATAAGGCATGCTAAAGTGAGCCACACAAAGATATACAAAGTCACTGGTGTCAAACCCAAGAGCGCACCACAAAACATAAAACAAAAAAGAGATAATTGCACAAAAACACTCATGCAGTATAAAGGGTAACACCACCAATCATGATAGCCGAATGCAAATGTAAACAAATTTGCTTTCAACCAAAGAAAAGATTGCAGCTTTACTTTGTCCAAAATCTCATGTAAATCCAATGTCGTGTTTTTAAAGACTCGATTATTCCTTTCCTTCTAGATAACCCAGACACAAGCAAATCAAATCAACTTCATGAAAGAATGAGACGAACGCGGTAGACCCGTCAACCGACCAAACTGAAGAAAATGGTCGCGTAACACACCAAAAAGAAAATATTATCTAAGGCATTCGATGCATTTCATTTGAAGTCAAAATTTCAATAAGGTAAAAGATGTATTGAAGCTTGATTTGATTTCATTTGTCGTAACGTATGTTCGATCTGCAATACTCTGTCATTCTCATTTTAATCGTCTCTTTTACAGTTATACAATTTTTAAGGAAATGATTGGTTAGATTGATTTTAATGGTTGCTCAAAAAAAAGATTGATTTTAATGGTTAAATTAGTATAACTTACTAAACATTTTTATTAATTGTAGTTGATGGAGTAGTTAAATGAAATGAAATTCATTGAATAATGGTATGTTACTGGAAAAGAATAATAAATGCAACATTGATATTTTAGAATGACAATTATTTTGAGAGAAAAAAAATTATAAAGTGACGATTAAAATGGGATTGATGGAGGGGCTTTGCACTCTTTTTTGTACCAAAAAAAATGAGGTTGATGGAGTATTTCTCTTCTCTATATTTAGGCTATGTTTAGCAAAAAAGTATCGAATAATTGATAAGCTAGTGTACATCAAATGAGTTTGCAGCAGAAGAACTGATTGCAAATAAGCTAACAAATTGAACTTATAGTATGTGATTAAAATTAGAGGGTTGAATTAGTTTATAAATATAAAATGCCATGATAAATGTATGTTTAATTAATATTTATTTTTTACAATTAAGATTGCTTATAATTGAGATAAAAAAAAAAAAAGTTTTAAGTTATAAGCTCGTCAGAAAATGATAGTTACCAAACTCAAATATGTGTCTTGCTAAACACACCCTTAATGTTTGTAAGTTTTATCGGTAGTCTCTTCAAAACAAAAAATTAACACAACGTGGAACATGATAAAATAAGTAGGAATGAGTTATGAATAGTACTTCCTTTGTAAAGGAATGAGTCACATTATTGGTTTGACGCTTAATTACATTAAATTTGGAAGAAAAAAAGGAATGTCAACGCAGTCGCTAACGATCATCCTAAATTTAGAGATTTTGAATTTGGGATGATTAATAGCTAAAGTCACAATTTAGGAAACTTAAAAAATAACACTATTAGAATATCCTAACTTCGTCAACTATTGGAGGGTCTTCAATATACTCATGACATCTCCTTCAATAAACATTTCATCGATTTCAAATAAAATGCATCCAGTATGTTGCAAACAGTGTACTCTATATTTCACTAAATAAGTTTTTGTAAACAAAAAATTGTAGAATTAAAAATAGCTAGTTTAAACCATTGTGATTATCAGTTTTCACTGTTTTTTTAACTTATTTGACTCATTAATTCTCCAACATTTTAAAGTCAACCGATTTTTCAGTAAATGCATTAGACACTTCAACATCTCACAATTTGACCGTTCAAGAGTCAAACATTTTGGCTTAACCTAGCACAAGTTATGGGATTCATATATTGAGTTTGTGATACATGGTCAAATCCATACATCACTATATTGTGGACCCAGCACGAAGAGTTGAGTTATAAGCAGTGTCATTTTGTAAGTAAGAAAAGATTTAATGACACTTTTGAGTCCCTTAAATATCATAATTGTTATAATAAGTTCATCTTCCAACACTTAAAACATTAGATTTGCCCGTTGCCCTAACTCAAACGTGATACCGTGTGTTATTCATCTCAATCGTAAAGTCCCACCAAATTTATATTTTACTCACATAATTTGATGAGATTGATGTGAATTTTGATCAATCAAAGAGAACATGTTTAAAAATATGGTATAAAGTGTGTTGTTGACACTACTCTAAAATGATTGCGGTATTTTGTTGAGCCAAACAAATTATAGATCTCTTTTTGTTAACTGGGTAATTACATATCCACGTTGTATTACCGCTTATTGAGGATATTGATTCCAAATATTCCTTAATGCATCATGCTTTTGTATACGGAGTCCGTGTGTATACTTATTATGAGTAAAACAAGTGATAATAAAACACAATTATTCACTGGCTAATAAAAGTCATTTTATTATGGACTCATCTATTCCATCTTTGATGAAATTACTGTACTTGACAACAAAAAACAACTTGAAATACAACAAATCATGTTATAATCATTCATGTTTTGTGGTACAACAAAAAATGACTAAATGACATTAATTTCCTTTCCTTCGAAATCTCTAATTCCATCAGCGGACGTCCCTTCACGGATATCCTGTACAATTTGGAAAGGGCTTTCTAGCCTGACTCTTGAGGGCCAAAATTGTGGACATATACAGAGGAAAAAGTTGCAGAAAAATAATGATGGAAAATGGCGAGGGAATTTAGAATGGTAGGGCGCCACGGTGGACTATACAAACCTCATCAATTTACAACAAATGATACAGGTACCGTCAACAAAAAGATAAGGTGCCTCATCAACTCTTCAATCTGCATTCTGAAATTTGCATCAGTTAAAGTCTAATCTAACATGTTCCTGCAGTTATCAAGTCAGATTTGGAATATTTCGGTGAGCATCGGCAAATTCCCGAACCAGACGCTTTAAAACTCTCCCGCCCTTCCCTTGCATATGTCCAAAATTGCTCTTCAATCCATTAGAGTTCTTGCTTTCAAGATAATCAGAGGCTGCGGCGGCAAGGGCCTTGGACCAAAGGGGAACTAGGGTCTCTGCTTCTCCATGGTTTAGGTATTCGGCGGGAAGAGCTTGAACCTGAAAATTCACATGGTCAATCAAACTTAGCACAATACAGACCCATAAAATCGCAATGCCCATATAGACAGCAAAGTACATAACTGAGCTAGACACCAACTAAGCTACACTGTTGATCAATCTGTAGGACCTGCCTGGATTTTTGACAAAAATGCATGAAATAACAAATACATTATGGAGCAGATTTGTTACAGTTTCATATCCATGCACGTTTTTTTATCCCCAGTTCTCTGCCCTTGTTTATGCATTCAAACAGTAATCAGTCCGTAAATCCTGCACAAAATTATTTTCATGCCTGGCTTGTATTTAATTATTTATAGACAGCTTCAGCAAGACTTGTATTAAGTCTAGGAGGAAGTAAATCAAACCACTCATCAAGTGAGGTGTTGTTCAAGTTTGATAGAGTCTAGTTCAAGAAATCCTGAGTTTTGACACAATAAACTATAGCTCTTTGGACTATAATCACTATTTGCAGCCTATTCAATTGACTGCAACCACATGCAACTCTCTTGACTGTAAGCCTCTAGGAAAAACATGACCGCCAATTCAAGTTCAGTCAAACGAAGCCAAAAAGAGCTCAGTTGACTAGGCAAGAAGCAATTGATCAAACAATTTGTAATTAAAATATAAAATGTTATGATACGGTGGAAAATAAAACCACGACCATTTTACGATTCAAGTCTCAAGAACACAGAAAATTTAGAAGAAAATCCAACCGCAACTCCCTGATTTAGATAAAGGCAAGTCAAATAAAATAGCGAAACTTAAATGCAACATAATAACAATATATGCAGAAAAAAAGGCGAAGAGCAGAGAGAGACCGCTGACTGTAGCCATCCATTAAGAGTTTGCCAGCAAAGTATAGGTTTCCATGATGTTCTTTCAGATAAAGTGCAAATTGCAGCTAGTTGCTGCAGTACTGTTGCACACTTGTGAACCTATCATGTAAAACAGAATTCCCTTGGTTATGGATCAACCAAAATTACGAGCCGCAGTATATATCAGGATAAAAGAACAATTAATATTGAAACAGCACCAATAAAGGTAGGGAGGAGAAGAGAAAAGAAAAGAACATAAGAAAACTTGACCCTGGGACACTCTTGGGTTAAGAACATACTCCCTCCATCCCATAATAACTGAGCCATTTGCAAAAAAAATAGTCCTAAAAAAATTGACCTATTTCACTTTCCAATACAATATTAATTACTTTTTTCCAATTATAACTCTAATTAATACTACTTTCATCACTCCCAATTCAATATATTCTACTTTACATTTATGATGAAGAAGAAACACCAATACTTAACAAAGGCACTCAAAACCATTTTTCTCTCTCTCTTTCACTTATACACTTTTTCTTAATATGTGTGAAATGAGCAAAAGGCTCGGTTATAATGGGACAGAGGGAGTATCAAAGTAATCATATAATTAGAGAAAAGGCAGTTACATTTTCAATTTTTAAGTAAGGGTGAAGTTAAATATTTCCAAATTAACTAAAATAAAAAAATACGATTCAAAACCTATTTTTCAATTGTAAGCTGTTTTTTTAGCCCTCTTGCTTTTATGAATCACTGAAGTAATCCAAAAAATTATATTTTCCCCCTCAAAAAAATTATATGTTTAAAACCCTAATAGGCTTAAGGTCCTGCACTGAAAATGTAAAAACAGGGAAAATCTTGGTGGACAGTGACTAATTTCTACATGAGATGCTTCTGAGGAAAAGAGGAAAGGTTCCAACACAAGAACTATTTCTTTCAAAAACCATGTAGCCAATATCATCCAAACAGAATCAGAAACTCCGCATTGATCATCTCCCATTGCTTTGCTTCAACCTCAGCATATAAACTTTACATTTACCGGCTCTTGAGAATATTATAGCAATTCGTTTACAAGGAGATACTTACACGTGACATTGCAGACACACCGAGTAAGGCATACACCACATTAGATACAAGTCCCTCACCACTGTGGGATATGACATGAATGGTGGTCGTGTTGGATGACCCCTCAGCAATACAATTCATAGATTCTAACAAAGAAACAAGGCCCACATCTAAGAAACCTGAAGAGTCAAAGAAATGAAAATCAATCAACCACATGTAATAAGTATAAAAGGAGATATGCACCCTGAAAAATACAAACTGTTGTTACTCTAAGAATTATAAATCTAATTCCATGAACCTGGAGTAGAAATATCAAACTAAGATTAAGCACATGTATAATTTAGAACGCAATTACAAATTCAAATGTTAACATTACTCTTCTAGAATTCAGTAACTTAATTGAGGATTACTTATATTTAAAAAATAAAAAAAAAAGGCAATATAAACTTTTCTTACAAGACAAATACGACATTGCAGCTAGAGCAGCACCACGGTGCATGGCTGTGCAGCATATAGCTGCTTTTTGAATAGAAACTTCAAGAAGAGAACCACAAACTGAAAGAACATCCTGTGACATATCATCAAACTGGTAAATATATCGACTACATTTTGACCGCAGTGAATAAATCCAACAAAAAAGGAAATCATGAAAGTAAAAAAAAAAAAACCTTGTCACAGGAGCGAATAAATGTGGATGCAAAATTGGTGTATGCCTCCACTAAGTCAGGTTCTTGGTCACATATGTAGGAAGAATTTAGAGCCATTACAGAAGTTGAATGAGTAAATCTTTCAAACATGGTGACAAATAAAGGTCCATACTCCTCTCGGTGACCAAATTCTTCAACGACAATAGAAGCTGAAAAGTATTAACTGAATTAGCAAATAAGTAGCTCAAAAACATTATCCGAATATATAAACAAATGAAAAAAGAAGTACTCCCTCCGTCCCAAATTATAAGTCACTTTGGAAGAAAAAAAATTGCCCCAAATTATAAGTCGCTTTACAATTTGAATGAAGCATTACTGCTATTTTTCTTATTATACCCGTAACTAATTATTACTCTCTCTACTTTCAATTCTTTAATTTATCCTTCCCATACCATTTATTATGGAAGATTTTGTAAAACAACTCATAATATTTCTTTCCCATACATAATTAATTACATTTCTTAATACTTGTGAAATGCCCAAAACGTCATATAATTTGGGACGAAGGGAATAACATACAAACTCTTGATTTCATGTGTCATGTGACAATATAAACAAATGAAAAAAGAAGTACAAAACATATAAAGTAAGAAGCAAAATAATAAATTCGTTAATGGGGCTGCAAGATTTTCAAAACAAAATATACAACAGAAATGCTAGCAACAAATTTTCTAACACGCGTTTCCCAACACACTCCTTCATTGGTTGAATTGAAATCTATATGGGTCCCACCAAATTTATGTGAGACCCAAATGATATCCAACCAACTTGGAATACGGATAATCGAGTATCACATGAACACGAGATCAACAACAACCAAGCCTTATCCCACTAAGTGGGGTCGGCTACATGGATCAAATGACGCCATAGTGATCTATTATAAACCAAATTTGGATCCAACTCATTGACCTCTAAATCCTTTCTAATGGTTTCTCTAATAGTTTTCCTAGGTCTTCCTCTACCTCTTTTAACTTGACTCTCCTCCATTTGATCTACTCTTCTTACCACGGCATCTACGGGCCTTCTCTCTACATGCCCAAACCATCTAAGCCTATTTTCTACCAACTTTTCTACTATAGGTGCTACCCCCACTCTCTCTCTCTAATGGTGTCATTCCTAATCCTATCATGTCTAGTCTTACCACTCATCCAGCGCAACATCCTCATCTCTGCTACACTACTTGATTCTCGTGTTGACTCTTAACCGCCCAACACTCCGTACCATACAACAACGCTGGTCTGACTGCTGTCCGATAGAACTTTCCTTTCAACTTAAGTGGTACTTCCTTATCGCACATGAACACGAGATACCAGAAGAAAAGCCTACCAGTTCGTATATAGCACTCATGACTTTGGAACAAAACAAAATTTGTCGATAGCCAATCCAGCACTTTGGGCAGTAGGGTCATAAAATGCTGACCTGCATATTAAAAAATAAAGTAACATTTCTCATGAGAAGAACTCATGAAATGTCAACAACTGTGTCCAAGAAGAAAATGAGTAAACCTGAAGATTGAATAGCTGAGGAAAGAGCTCGGCAAGCCGCTATTGATAAATTGCCACTCTCCATATACTCGGAGGTAAAAAGTTTCTCCAAGACGGGCCAGAAAACCCGTAGCAGTAAAAGTATCAAGTCATCTGCAGCAGGTTCATTTGCCACATATATTGAAAGATGACTGAATACAGTTCCTATTCTGAATTTAAAGGATTGTCAATGACAGAAGGGTCAGAAAAAGTGATCATGACAAATTTATACTGTCAAATATGGAATACATAAAGAAGAAATAAGAATGATAACAATTGATAGAAAAAACTTAAGGAATTCAATCCTACAAGAAACAGTCCATTCTATGAGCAAAATAGAGTATGAACAAGAGTTGTGTTAGCCTCTTATTGATATAGAGTCTATAAAAAAGGTGTCGTTGTACGTAATATTGTTGCTTTTGCTGGAAGTTCAGGAACATACATTTATGGAAGTGTTTCCTCTATTGATTGAATCAAAATTGTCATAACACATTCTATTCTTTCAAGAGCCAGTTGACAATATAAAACAAAGAGGAATGGCACATCACCCATTTTTTAAATCTTGACCTGCAAACCGGATAAGCAAGTTACAACGATATTTTATATCTTTTTTATTTTATTTTGTATTATTAATTATCACCCTTGGCGTTGCCAATGACCGTCCCAATTGCAACCTCTCTTGGCCGCTGTCTCTAGCAAGTGCTCTGTTGCCAACATATTAATTTTGATTTTGATTTTGGCTTCTCGCTGATGCATGTTGTTAAAAGTCATAAATAATTAACCTCTAAGATAATGGGGTTGGTGAAACATCCTGACGAATCAGTAATCTGAATCGAAGTAGTAATTAGTAGAAGGATATAATTCGTGCTAATTTTCTCACCGAGGAAGTTCAATTTGAAGACAGGTTGTTCGCATGGCTGATTCATATTGCAAACTTCCAATTTGTTGTCTTGGGAAACAAAATAGATGTTTGACAGTGGGGGAGTAGCAGAGTCACAATTTCTGAGAAGAAAGCAAAGGCATGGTGTCTTTTGACATGCATTAACCAAGAGATCTAGCGATACAGTCGAAAAATACACAAACATCGATACAGTTTGGGAGAATTTGAGAAGATGAACCGGAGGATGAGAAGTCCAATCCAATTAATAATATAAAATAAAATAAAAATATATAAAATCTCCTTGTAACTTGCTTATCTGGTTTGTAGCTTAAGATTTAAAAAATGGGTGATGTGGCATTTATTGATTGGAGTGAGTTAGAGGGTGTGACCCTAGCATTCCTCATAGAACAAATATTCAATGGACTGAGATATAGAAAAAGTGAAGTCCAGAAACAGCTGAAATGAAGATAAAAGTTACAAATTGATAGAAAAACTTGACAGATAACTCGTAATTTCATGAATTCGATATTTTGAAAATTCAAAATACAAATTCCACATCAGAAACTATCTTGGAAGTCCAAATCAGTGTTATATAAAAAATGCAATGAACAAGGGAAAAACCCAAGATCAAAATGTCCTATACTAAAGTAAACTTAATTGGTTTGAGTTAACATAACAGCCTGCACAAAGTATATAAATATTCACCAGGATACCTGTGCAATCCTCTAGAGGCAGCATTCAAAATTTGGGTATAAGAAGCAGGATTCTGTTTAAGAGAGCCGTTGTTTTCTGGATCAACCTGAAAAAGCATAGGATGAGATCACCCAATTCAAAGAGCACGTTAAATTTAAAATGTTCTAAAACAATTGCACTCGGAAATATATAATATGGCAAAAATATATATATATATATATATATATATATATATATGTATATATATGTTACAGTGCAAGACCAATTTGTTGCCCCCCACAGGAGCCAGGAATAGCTACAATTTATTAAGTCGTGCAACGAACATTCTGGATAATCCAAATGTTCAGCCGCAACAAACATCACAATTTTCCTGCTTGGACTTGCTTTGACATCAATAAATCTACTTTTTAAAATGCATGGCAAAAGAAAATTGATTTTATATGACCTCAGAAACAGAAAATCTTCTATTACAAGGAAGCAATAAAACGATGCTTCTCCTAGGAAGCCAAAGTATAAACAAAAACAAAATTTTGTTCTTTATAAGTGTTTTTTATAGAAGCACTTTTAAAAAATATTATTCTTTTTTTATATAGAGACTAAAGCAATTCTTACAAAAGCAGAAAATGCATAGTAAGGATAAATACATACTTGGAACGCGTGTGAAGAAATGGGTGCTACTCTCTAGAAATAGCTTACATACTAGTACTAGAAATTGAGAAAAGAAAGACAATCTAGTTTCGGAAACAGGAAACAGATGAACTCACAATCATCATATAATAACAAATGAAACAAGAAAGCAAGTCAAGAATCTATCCTTATCGATTAGCACCTCCAGCATTCTACATATCTAGCGAGGAAAATATTATTTAGAGAACATAATTTATAATAGTCAGTTAGCTAGTAACTTTTACACACTAAATTATAAGAATTCTTATCTTCACATAAAATTAACATACAGTGAGTTTTGATTTCATTCTCCAAGAAAACATTTAAAACCAACTACAGGTTAATCATGCAGACCGCTGATAAAATGCAACTGAAACAACCAGAAACCATCAAATATTGAAAAACATAGGCAGTGTACAGAATGGGAAAAAGAAGGCTCACAAGTTTCCCAATAGCATCATAGCTAGACGAGAGCAATTTAGCCAATAAGTTGCTCTTCAATTCTAGATTGGGAACAGAACCAAGGACCAGACTTATTGCGTGCATAACTTCTTCCTCGTCTTCCAAAGATAAATGCCACTTCTCTAACCCCTACAAGAAAAAGGCATGAGTGCATGACTAATTGAGAAAGATATAATATACTGATTTGGAAAATAGAGAATGAATATTCAGTAAAAGCAAATCATAAGTTTGCATTTAACTTAACATGCTGAGCATTTTTGGAACTGGACACTAAATTATAAGAATTCTTATCTTCACAAGTATCAAACATGTAGAGAAAGAAATAATATCAACAGAAAATCAAACACACAATGTATTGCACAACTACATACATACTATTATCATTCAGAAATGTACTCTGTTGTAAGCGCAGAGAGTAACTACCTCTCCTATCCACATTAAGATTTCCAAATGTGAAGGTTCATAAATTACTACAGGAGCATCTTCACAGACTTTGCGCAGAGCAGACGCACAAGCATTTGAAGAAAGAGGTTCAGAAATCCCAATAGCAAGGAATAATCTGAAAGAAAAAATGTTATGGCCCAACATGAGACGTGGCTTTCAGAAACTGGTCCATCAGCAATAAGCAAATTAAGCTCAACACATTTATCTTTAGGTTTAATTGAACAAATATTAAATACAACATGGAATGTCTATCAGACATAAATGATCGTAAGGTAGTTAAAAATAATAAAAATGAGATAAGAGACCAGTGGATTCACCAGTCGTGAATACCACAGGAAAATGGATTCTTCAAGTACTCACAGCAAGGGTCTAAAATTTTCCTTAAAGGCAGATATCCACTTGGAATAAGAACCGATAGTATCCGCTAGAGATCTGTATACCTAAAACAAAAATACACTTTTAAATGTCAAGAAAGTAGAACAAACTGTTTAGAAGCAAATGCTGCCAATGGGGGATATGAGAGAAAGAACATATATCACTCACAATGCAAATGAAACCCTTTAAGCCATCAGAAGGCTTACTCGATAACATTGTCACCAACTGCATGACTGCAGAGAAATCGAAACGTTGGCCATCCTGTATGATTACATCGGCAGCCTGGAGGAAAGCAAGTGTTACCAGAAATAAAGTGGGTATAGAAAAAGTAGTCAACAATTTAAATTAAAAGTTACAGCAATGCATTAGCTTTTCAGTAAGCAATAGTGACAGAGTGGACAGTCCACTACTGCTGAGGTATATGCATAACTCTTGACTAGCAGCAATGAAAAAACATCATGCGAAGTTAGGAACAAAAATACAAATCAAACATGCATTGAAATAAATTTCCTCACTAAAAATGTACAAATGGAAATAGTGATCCCCAGTGAACATTTTTTATTACAGAAAATCAACACAACCATACTTTAAAATGAAATATTTAAAGGTTGCATCCATCAATATAAAGTGAAACAAATCCACTCTTAGAAGTATGGGCACACTATAGATGTGCAAAAGAATCATTCAACACAGTAACAAACCAGTTGGGGTTGGCTACATGGACCATATGACACCATAATATCCTATCAAAATTCATGTCTAAGAACAAAAATATATATTTTTCTTAATGTTTGGCCTACAGCCTTTTTCTTGGTCTTCCCTTACCTCTAACTATTTGAATGCCCCGTCAAATAAGTATTCAGTTAACAAATACGGGCAACATAACCTTCTTTCTTCTGCAAAGTATTTTCCAGTATCTCTCTAGGAACCCTACTATACGCCTTTTCCAAATTGTTGTAAGCCATATGCATGTTTTTTAATTCTTCCTATATCTGTCCATCAAATTATGTTTTTCATTATCAACCTCCTTGAAATAAAACTAAATTGATTTTATATACTGTGTGCCCTTGTCCTAATATTTGCTCAGTTACCCTCTCTTATATGATGCCTAATGAGCTTAGTCCTGTTATAACCTGTACAATTTTGCATGTCACCATTGTTCTTATAGATCCATTCACACGACATAAATTCAGAATTTATAATTTACCATGAAGGTGCTCTTTAAATATAATTTAAAATCTACAGAATATTTTGTGGCCACTCATTTACAAGTTCATTAATTATAAAAAAGACAACAACTTGAAGCAAGGATAAGGCTAAAGAAACACCCAAAAGGCCTTTAAATGTAATGAAATTAAGCATAACATTGCCAAGCCCTAATTGAACATTTAACAGTTAATCATTTGATATGGATGAACTGTTGATTTTGATGGATTCCTCAAGTATTCTCTATTCCAATTCCATTTTGCTTTTGATTTGCACGAAATACTTTCTACCTGATTAATGTTAGATCTCCAACTTTCAGGTTTAGACTTTAATGTAGCATGCATGCCAATGTTTGTTTCAACAAATAAATATTATCACCCGTCCCTTTGTATCATGGCAAGTGTTAGCCTAAATGCTGCAATTAACAGGCTAATAAAGTATCCCATGAAAGAGGCAAATGGTACTCACAGAATTAAGAGCAAATAACTTGCTTTCCATTTCTTTCCAAGGGAGTGATAGATTCGAAGATGCGGACCCGCCTATAAAGATCTGCAAATACACCCATAATACTGAAATTGTGAATTGAGATTTCACTGACAAAATTGACACTACACAGAGATTTATGCTCATTACTGTTTGACATTCGATAAGAATGATTGATATATGTGAAAGCATACTATTGGGTCAGATTTTCGTTGTAAGCAAGACTAAAAAATTTCAAATTAAACTATGTGAACGATTTAGATCAAATCACCATTTTACCTAGCAATTATCAATAGTATATCCATTTATAATAACACAACAGGATCAAACAGACTAACAATTAGTGATTACCACGGTTATAACAGATACCAAAGTAGCTATAATACCATAATAAAAGGGGTAAAACATAAACCAAAGCCCGGGAAATTAAGTCAGAAAAGAAAAGAAAAAATACGAAACTTTACAAAAGCACCTTCTGCGTAAATATCATAGATCCTAACAGGTGACATATATCCACCAAAAGTTCTACTAGGTTCATTCTGAAATGTACGAGGCCATCAGGCAAATCGATCACTCTTCCTTCATCATTGTATGTAGAATCATCCACCTGTTAACCATCAGGAGGTTAAAAAGTTACTATGAAAAATTTCAACAAGAATCGACACAATAAAAAAGAAAATTAACCACCAGAGCTGTGCACATGAAGGAAAAAAATGCTGAGTAAGTTACAAACAAAAATGAATTCCATGCTAAACATTTGTTTTAAAAGTAGTTGGTAGACATTTTCAATGGGACAAATAATAGATCAGAAACCCATTTAACTTCAGCTGACCAACTTTTTAATAGTACATTATATGATATGTCCAGGCCAATACAGTCTTCATTCGTGCAACTAACATTCAACAACCGTAATTCTGAAAATTCACGTGCAACAAGTCCAAAATAATATCTAATATTCATCAAATCTCGGTTACTAAATAGAACAAACTAAAAGTAGTTTGGAAAATTTTCATTCACTATTTAATTAAAGAATAAACCATTTTAAAGATTGCTTTGAAAGCAGATTTTCTCATCAGCACCAACTCATGTTCAATGGGAATAACAACTCATGTAGAATGTCATACTTTAGATCCTTTTAGACAATATAACTGATGTGGATGGGTACAAAAAATAATAAATCACCACAAAAAAGGAAAGAACATTTACAGACATTGATGCCTATACTGCAAAATGCAAATAGATTAACAATTAACCTGAGAACGTAATAACAGTGAATCAAGTAATGCTGAGAACACGGGTGTAAAAATGGCTTCTGTGTGTTTTCTTTTTGCACCATCTACATCAATAGCAAGTATATAGCTTGCAAGAGTGGACCTGTGACAATATATTGTGCTTATGATGAGCGTGTACAAAGGCTTTGTCTAAAATAGAAAATAGAGAACAATTAAAAGTTGAAAAACAGAGAAGCGCAAGAGTTCGGCAAGGCCTACAAATCTCTCTGCATACTACTAGTACTCAGCCAGACATCAAAACTGTAACATCTCCTCACACATACATACATTACTGTAATTACAATAATATTCACTCAACCGAGTTGGCTTCATGCACAGATAAGCACCAACGTGGTTGAGACAACCATATGATTTAGCGTGTGAATACTGAAGAATTCAAAAAACAACTGATTATGGATAAATTGTGTGTCTAGACAGTCCAAACAAGGCCTCCATATGTGTTTCCTATAGGTTGTGAAGGCTCGTCTGTCAGATGCCCCCAACTAACAGGGCCCACTTTAGGCTGATTGCTTGTTAGAAATAGAATAAGGGTAGGAAGTTGATAGGCATTCAGTTGTTTTATGTTGGATTAGGTGGGGAGACTATGCTCTCTAATTCCTAGAGGTAAGGTTTGTTATTAGCAGTTAATTATTTTAATTACAGAAGTTTGTAAATTGCCTCTGTTCTGTAACTGTCTCTTCTGGAGGTTATCCACAGAGGGTGTTTAAATAATATTCCCAGTATTATTTTATCCGTTACTCTCTCAAACATCAATTTTCTACCATTGTCATGCTACATGCAGTGAATTAGAGTCACATGCTGTACTTGCAAAAGTACAATAAGAGAATCTAGGGTTTAGACTGTTTATGAGATGCCTTGAGAATGATCCCAAGGGTGGTATTTATAGCCTTAGATGGGCTTCTGTTTCCATGACTTAGGCCCCAAGTAACTTGGGCCTTAAGTCGGTTTTAAGGGTTTATAGATGTTTCTAGAAGCATTAGAGGCGGCGCCCATGGGAGGGTGCACCCTAGGGCACTTAGGCCCTACTGGAGGGCGTCGGGCCCTTTTTGGAGGGTCACCGATCCTTAGAAGTATATTTGGCGGTCCACATGTCATTGGTCTAGCAATTCTGAGCCTCTTATCACAACCTCCTCAAGCATGTCTTGAAGTATTGAAAATGGTTGACTATCCCTGGGTCAGGGGACTGCTAGAAAACACGGATTAGTGCATCAATTAATGCACTACAATACTCTTTTTGATGTAGGAAGACCAACATATGGAACATTCCCAAGCTTTCTGTTTAGGAGATTTGACTGACATTGCCTCGGAAACCAAAATTTCACATAGAACAAAACTTTTGAGTGGCAACCAGATCAATTTCCATGCGATAAAAAAGGACAAGAAACTTATGTCGGTTAAAATAGCAGAGTTATAGGCCGGCTGAATCAGAGGGAACATTCTGAGAGAAATAAAAAATATTGGAAATGGTCTCTCCAATTATAATTAATTGAATTGATATTACCAGAAACAAATAAGAGTAACAGTTGGAGTACGGCAAAAAGGAATGGGCAAGTCTGAATATGCAATGAATCATCCGAAGAACACCAAAACCGTGGAACCCCAGGAATAGCCATCAGACATTATATATGAATGTCACCCAAAAGTTGATTGTCGGTGAAAATTCGCCAGAAAGTGTTGTGGTAGGAAGGGATTGCCAGATTAATGCCCAGTGCGGAAGGATTTCCCCTAGGCAGAGGAGGCAGTGGATTTAGGATTTTGTTGGAAGAGAAAAAAAGAAGTCTGCATATTATCAACTCAAGAATTTCAAAAACAATCGGATTAGGGATAGATTGTGAGTCTGGACAGTCTATTACACTGAGTCAATCCTAATTATACAGATCTATAATCCTAAAATAGTCCATAAGATTGCACCTAATCAATTCTACCATATGTAAGATATAAGATGTTCTGACAGGAACATAACCAGAGAACTTATATTTTTATATCATAACTCAATAATCAATTCGCAACATGAATAATAATCACATGTTCCACATACTTAAGAGAATAACTGATTTCCGGTAAGTTTGTAACTCTAGCAAACAGAGAGAGAAACAAAAAGGAGAGCTGGTTGAAAAAGATAAAGCAACACAAGGATATCGCATGCATACAAATGAACAATATTCACAAGAGTATAGATCTGTAAGCTAAAACAAATTGTGAAGTCTTACTAAAACTGCATTACCAAAACTGTAGTGTTGAGTCTGCAATCTCCCAATCTTCACTTGGAAATGCCACACAGCTGCTAGCATATTCAACAGTTTAATTTAAACTGACCAAATCTATAATAATATGTTTTATGCGAGCAAGCTGATTAGACTGACACAATATGAGAGAGTTGAGAAAGTTCCTTCTCAAATATGTATGTCTGTGCAGGTTTCTAAATTGCAAATCTTTATTCATCTCAATTATTAATCAAACATTATCCTTTTAATATATATATATATAATTTAATGCGACAACATCTTAGGTCCACAAACTACAGCATGAATAGTTCAAATTCGATCATTATGTTGAATGGAACATCGTCTAATAAATCTCTGAAATCCTCGAATCCATGCAATGAAAAAATAAACAGAAAAGACCACAGCTATGAAAAAATTCCGATAGATTGTTGAGATATCACCTCAAGAGTGCATCTGTCACTGCAAGGGCTTCTGCACTTGCTTCTACAATTAGAGATGGAGCCTGGCACAGATTCGACCAGTGTTACAAGTTAAGTGAGAAACATATGGCTTGCTCACATGGAAATGAAAATGCAAATAAATGATAGTGACGACAAATAATTGAGTAATTCGCAAACATCAAATAACATGTAAGATGAAATAAACAATAGTCACCCCATAAGTATGAATTTATATTAAGGGTCATGCTAACAAGTGGGCACTTGTTAAGGAAACAAACAAAAAGAAATAAAAGAACATTTTTACAAGGAAAAGATCAATTCTTAAAATTTCAAGGTATTGAATGCACTACTTCCAAGATTAAATTTCTACATTTAGTTTCTTAACAAATACCCTAAGGACTCTTGTTAGCATTTCCCTCATATTAATTAATCATACAACAAACAAAAAGGTATCCATAAAAAGGACTTTCAAAGTCCTAGGGAACACAAATATACACTCAATACTTACAGCTTGCCCAATTTCTGATAACAAGCATGCAAGGCCACCAATTACTTTCATGTCTCCCCTATTAAGAGCTGGAAAAAGAAGTACCTCCTTCAGATAATGTACTCTGCATAACAAAATTTGGGGCACTCCCTATAGAAAACCCAAATCAAAATCAATACATAACCTATTCTCAGTGACAGAGCATAGAAAAGTACAATGTGTGAAAAGACGCTATTTTTAACTAGTAAACTGCCTAGAAATCCATCCCGTATTTACCTAGAAAATAAAATATTAGACAATATATAGAAAAGTTATAGTTTCATTTGCAGTTAAACCAACTAGTAAAAATCCATTTCTTATATAGTTCGTTTTCACATATGACAATATAGTTAGTTACATATGACAAACTTAAGAACCTGCCAAAATTATACAACCTAGTGTATAATAACTTCGTCTTGAAGACAATAGAGTATGAGAAAGTACATACATCAAGCACATAATAAAATAACTTTCTTAAACTCTTAAACAATTACATACACATTCAATTAAGCTAAACAGATCAAGACACAAGATTTAAATGGCATTTCATCAGAGTGGACAACCATACCTCGTGTTTAGTCACAAGTTCAACAAGAACTTCAATGGCAAGATCAAATGATGTAGAATCCTACACAAAGAAAGTGAATATAAATTAAATTTTAGTAGTCATCGATACTCCAGCTTTAAGAAACAAGTATATGAGAACTGGATTACCTGCAATGAGTTAAATACAAAATTAAGAAGTGGGTGAGCTGCCAATGTTCCTGGAGAAATTTCGGAGAAGCAACCAGCTCTAACCTAAACACAAGAAGGCCATGCAAGAATAAAATCAAAAATACAGAAGTTTTTCAAAGAAGCTCGGGATAGATGAATATTCATGTTATATACAAAAGAGGAGAACCAAGCAGAGGATGTCTTGCCCAGAAAACAATCAGGCTTAACAACAACCCACTAAGTGGGGTCAGCTACATGGATCAAATTACGCAGGCATAAACTAATATAAAAATAATACAACTCTAAAAGTATGCACCATGGTGAAATTGCCCAAAAACAAATGAGTCATCGATAGAACGTCATACCCAGCTCAACAAGCAGCGCAGAACTTTTCTGTTCCTTTCATTATGTTGTACTGCACCATCAAAATTTATTTCAGATTGCCGCAGCAGGAACTCGAGAACCATAGGTGTGTGAGAGAGAAGCTGTAAAACAAAAGTGTGTGTGGATATTCAGGGTTAGAGAAAGGAAGTACCAAAACGCGTCACTTAGAGGAGCATATCAAAAGCAAAAGTTTCAAAACCTCTTGGGTATAGTGGCTTATGTGTAACGAATTAATTTTAGAATCAATACGTTGGTTGTCAACAACTTCCTCCGGCAGCACAGTGAGCATCTCCAGGACAGCAATATTGCCATTCTCTTCACTCTGCAGATTCCGGAGACTGTAAAAAAGCTGCTCAATTGGGTTTCCATGTGCAACAACTTGGAGTACGAGTGCAGAGAGTGCAAGACAGATTTGTGTTAAAAGCTGTCACAACAATAACAAAGAGGCGATTTAAACCAAATTGTTTTAGACATGTATCCATCTTTAAGACAACTAAAAATGCCTCTACATTCCTGAAGAGGCATAAAATAATGAAAGAAAGAAAAACAATGCACCTGTGGAGGACCACTACTAAATCTTTTGACGGCAAGAAGAAGTGCATTTAACAAAGCGTCCTTAGGTCCTGATTGCAGTAGATAACCTTCGTTTTGTATCTGTAATTCGAAAAACGTAACAATAATCATCAGTCATAAAACCAGGTTTTAAATTTTGGTCGCAGTTGCTGCTATTGTGGATAAATGTTGTTGGTGTGGTCGTTGATTATGAATGTTTTCAGGGACTTTTATTAGAATATAAAAAGTTCCATACAATTATCATCAGTTACAAAGAAAGTTCTAAGTTGTGTTTGTAGTACCACAGATAAATGTAAATGTGGTTGATGCAAGACTTGGTCATTAATGTTTCATGGATTTTTATTTGAATTTAGTTTATCGACTACACATTGACAATGTAAAACATTTTACACTAACAACCAATCATATCTATCAGGATATAGAATAATGGTTAATTAGAGCAGTTAAAGTGATTAAAAGTTGTTATAGAAGTTAGGTAGTTGGTTGGTTGTCTACCCTCTTATGCGAATGGTTTCATGTTGACATAGCCTTTTGCAATGCCTGCACGCTTGCTTTTGCCTCCCAATTCAAGCAGGATCTCTTTACTTTCAGTTAGCTTATTGAACAATTTATCCACTTTGACTAAATGTTCATCCATTTCTAGTAACGTTGGCACTCTCTCGAGGACCCAGCAGGTCAGACCAATTGTTAGGAACCCAAGAATTGGATCTAAGGTTTCCCCTTCACAATAGTGTTACTGCTCTATTCACAAATGTTTGCAATGCTCAATTGTGATCAACTCTACATTGTATTCTCGTTTTTATAGGGACCTGGATTTGCTACCTTTAAGGCGGGAAAGGCATGGTACATGTGTCCATCTCTCTCCTATATTACTCTCTTTCTCTTTCATCTTTCTTTCTCGTAAAATACACTAAAGTCACAGTGACTTTCCTGCCACCAAAGTCGCTGAATCCTAATCCTATTTAGGGCCTGTTTGGATTGGCTTATCTGAGCTTATCTACTAGCATAAGCACTGGTGAGACTATTCAAGAGAATTTATGAAAACAACTAATGACATTTCCATATGCTGTTTTTAGCTTATTTCATAAGCTGTTTAGGATAGTTTATGAAAACTGCTTATAGCTTATAAGAAAGTAATTTGACAGTATTTTATCTTGTGTAATAAAAATAGCTTATTTATAAGAGGTTATATAATAAACGCTAATGCTACAAGCTGCAAATTAAGTTGTTTACCCAAACAGGGCCTAATAAAAATAACCCTATAAAAACCTCAACTAACTAACTAACTAACTTCTACAACAACTCTTAACTACTTGAACTATATCCTAACAATATCTCACCATATAGATATTTGTATAGAAATTTTAGAAAGCAATTTAACAAAACGAGATTATAATAAAACGCGATTAACATCAACAAAACGTAAAATTGAGCTTCATATAGCTAAAAAAAGTCACCACAGTAAAAAATCAGTTAAAACAAGTTACCTCTAAGCTCGTCACATTAAAATAACTATATAAACAAAATTTTATGCGGCATTAAGAGTGTAAATCGAAGTTAGTCAAAGAGTGGAAGAAAGAAGTGAATTACGAGAAGGACCTTGCGTTTGAGAATCTGAGCGGCGAAGAATTCGAGTTCAAAATTGGAGGCGTGGCGGTGATCGGAGGTGAGGATGTTGGTGGCGACATCCCAAGCAGCGTGAGTTTGTTGAAACTGAACGAGCCATTGATTCGCCGCGACGCGGTTGCAGGATTGTGTATCGTGGTTCAGCACATGAACTGCTTCACCTACCTTCATTGCCAATTCCATTTCTGATGTTTTTTTGTCGGTAATTATAAATAATAAAATAAAATAATAATTGGGGGAAAAAAAGAGAGGGAAGAGAGTGATGAATGATGGAATTGGAAGAAGGTGACGCCTGGAAGAGAAGGATTCTGTTAATCGTTGTTTTTGTTCCTAATTCATCGGACGGCTATGGGGGTGTGGATGTAAGAATGAATGAACAAGTGACACAGCGAGTGAGGGTTTGGTTTTCCCAACTTTTTTTTTAGACTCTTTTGTCCTCCTTATGATATTTATTCCACTCTTGTTCATTGTGTTATTTTAACTTTCTACAACAATTTTTAAGTAGTTAATGTAAGTAGGATTAATTCTTCGTCGATGTTTATGAAAAAGTATATTTTGGAATTGTCAAATGATTTTAAAGAGTGTTTGCTACCTAAATCAGTCCTGACAATCTAAGAGGCTGCTTCGGGACAAACAATCAGTCTACCTAAATCAGAAATATATATTATAACAGGAATGTGGATGGAAGTATTCAGCACATGATTACTTCTATTCTTGGGGTTCAAGCGGTTCTAGGAACAGGTAAATACCTTGTTTACCCTCTATGATAGGAAGAAATAAGCAAGCTACTTTCAGCTTCATCCAAGATAGATTTTGACAGTAGATAAATTCTTGGATTAACAAATGTTTGTATAAAGCATAGAGAGAGGTAATGATAAAGTCTGTCTTGCAATCTATACCTTCATATGTCATGAGTATTTTCTTGCCGCCCTCTACTCTAATTGATTCTATTGATAAAATGTTGAATGCATTTTGGTGGGGAAATGGAGGAAATAATGCGAGAGGCATTCATTGGTTAGCGTGGGATAAACTCAGTATGCACAAAAATATGGAGGAATGGGGTTTAATGACTTAACAACTTTTAATTTGGCCATGTTAGAAAAATATGGATGGAAGTTCCAAACTCACACTGACTGTTTGGTGACAAAATTATTTAAGGCAATTTATTTCCCTCGTTCTAATTATCTTGGTGATAAAATCGGCCACAATCCAAGTTTTGTGTGGTGAAGTATTTTTAGTGCAAAGAGGATTGTTCGAGATGGTGCTAGATGAAAAATTGTCAATGGTATGAACATCCCAATTTTTGAGGCGCCTTGGACGTATAATGGAGGTCGAATTTCAGGTTTGGGTCAGTCGAGCGAAGTGATTCAACATGCAAGAATTCATTCTCTTGTTGATCATGAGAGTAATAGTTGGAATCACCAATTGATTTCATATTATTTTGATGATGTGGTGGTTGATGATATTCTCAAAACGCCTCTGTTTAGTCAAGTGAGGGAAGATCAGTTTATATGGAATGCTATCAGCTGTGTATGGAAGTTATCACGGATAATTCATTTCTACACCGTCCCGGTAATTGGTCTAGTATTTGAAAATTGAAGGTTCATCCGAAAGTGAGAAATCTAGTTGAACAATTGTTTTTACTAAAACTTTTCTTCATAAGTGATTTTCTATTTTCACACGTCAAAACATATCGCAACTTAAGAAAATCGTTGGACCTTTTGAATATTGAGTCATGCTAACTTGTACTCTTAAGACGCTATAAAAGGAATTAATCAATAAATGCACGAGTTTTTTTTCGATCAGGAGGAAAACAACAGCAAAAAAAAAAACGAAAGACTAAGCAACTCGGTGCCTAAAAACTCCAAAGGAGTCGGCGAACAAGATAGAATCTAGTTGTGGAGGAAGAGATGCCAATATCTTCAAAGTGTCAATGTTGTCAGCCCCATATTTAGCCCACTAGTTAGCACATTCAGTGCCTTCCTTTAAGGTGTGGGAAAAGGAAACCAGCCAAAGGATTAAATAGATAAAACTCAACGTTTTCAAAAATAAAGTATACATAATTTTCAAGATTTATTTTCTACTTTTGGTTTTTGCCAATTACGAGTTTAGCGCTTTAACTTTTCAATCATGGATGCTTAGTTGCCGTGGGAGTTATATTTTGTGCTCTTAAGATACATGTTAGTATTTCCTTTTAATATTTTATTATGAAAATTGGTCATTTTAAATTGATTGGCCATTGACGTGAGTCATAATAGTAATCCTGATCTAAACATACAATAATTCAAATTTAATCAGATTATTTCCACGTCATATCTGATTTGTCATTTTTATGGATCAAAACGAATCTTTACGTAGTTGGTCATTTTGAACTGAATGACTATTCAATCAATCATATAATTATTAAAACTTATCGTAGTTAAAAATAATAAGTTAATTTCGCAATATAAACAATCAATTAGAATATAATAATGTCTATAAAACTAAAGTAGAATATTAAAAACATAAAAAAAAATTCTCACTTCACCAATTGACAAATTATTCAAAATAATCTCAATTTGATTTACGATTAAAACAGTTTTTAGTCAAACTTACTTATTTTTCGATCGAATTTCGGATTACTAGTTTTTGCCCTTCCAAAACCATATAATTAACACAAAAAATTATCCCATTTTATGTCATCTTACAATATCAATATATTATGTGTAACCAAAAAAAAAATCAATACACTATGTAAAAATACTACTCTCTAGTTTTTTATTTCTTGAATTAATGTTTTCCACACCATTAATTAAAACTAATATTTTAATTTTTTTGAGGAAAAAACTAATATTTTAATTGTTTCAGTCAAAAAAATAATATCCCGAGTTTCAATGCATATGATTCTGTTTCTCTTTTGAAAAACAAAACTTCAAAATCAAAATCAAAATCAAAATCAAATAAACCCAAAACAATCGCCGAAAATCTCTCCAACCAATCCACCACCACCACCATCAATGGAAGACTCTCAACAACAACCACCGCAACAAATCGCACCGATGACAATCGACGGCGCCGACGAAGACTTAGCACTCGCCGCCTCCTCCGTCCTAACCCGCCGCGAGGTCCTCGTTCGGCGCCTCCGCCGTGTCAGACAACTCTCTCGCTGTTACCGAGGTCATTATTGGGCGTTAATGGAAGAGCTTAAGGCTAAGTACAGAGAGTATTACTGGACTTATGGAAGGAGTTCGTTCAAAGAAGATGAAGAAAGAAATTCAAACAGTGTTAGAGAATCGGGTAACGCTTCTGCTGCTGGTGCTGCTGATAATGGTGATGATTTTGTTCGGTGTGCTTCTAGTGGTTGTAAGACCAAGGCTATGGCTCTTACTAAGTATTGTCATGCGCATATTTTGTCTGATCCTAATCAGAAGCTTTATCGTGGTTGCACCGCCGTGGCAAAAAGGTCAGTTTTTTTTTTTAATTACTTATTTATTTATAATTTAATTTATTATTTTTTGGCGTTACTGTAATGTTTTTGATGATGGTAATGTTGAGTGATGTAGAAATTTTTTATTAATAACAAATATGGATAATTGGGTTTCTTGCAATTTGGGAATTTGTGTCTTTAGGGCTTGTTGTTATGTGGAAGAAGATAATGTTGTTTTTTTTTATTGTTTTTTGGATTTGGTTGTGTGGCTTTGGAAAAGATTATTATTTTTTTCACTAGGTTTTAGAATAATGAGTATTGATTGTGGTTGATGAGAAAAATAGGTAACTTTGTTTCTGTGTCTTTGGTTATATGTTATATAAGAAGCACCGACAAAGACACAGACACCGGAATGACGATGACACTGACACCTGTAATAGTCTGTCTGAGAAAGTTGATTAATTAAATGTGATCATATATGTTTTGGTGCCTTCAATCAGAAGTGTTGGTGTTCTTGACATATTGGTTATTGACTATGAAGCTGGAAGCACACGTATAGACACAGACTCCAGACACAACGCAAACACACGTCGCCTTCGATAATAATTTGAAAAATTGACATAATTCAACGTGATGATGTGTCGGACATTGGCACGTTTCAAACACATATATAGATGTCTAATCCATGGAGTGTCTGTGCTTCATAGGTTATGGATTGTTTTGCTTTCTCGCTGAATGCACACTCTCTTGTTTTCTAGTTAAGTTTTGAATGATGGATATCTGTTCAAATTTGTTTTTCCTTTGCGTTAATACATAGACTACTTTTTTCTCTCGTTTTTGGTTAACACGTAAACACTTGTAGTCTATAGAGCACAAACACATATATAGACACCAAACATGACACTAACACATGGATATTAGTGATGATTTGAAAAAATGGAACCAGGTAGAATGATACATGTTAGACACCGGCCACAATTCAGACACTAGATACACTGTCAATCTGAAATGTTGGTGCTGCATAGCGTGTAGTTATAATTGTAATTCAACATAGCGTGGGACATTTTTGTTTTGTCACTTTTATTCAATTTTGTCAACCTCAATCTTTCTTCAGTTCATGGACCCGAATAATAACCTTGATCTTTTTGGACAAGTTTGATTCGAAGTTCTTGAGAATGTACAAGATTGCCTTCTTTCAATCTTGTCATCCTTGCTTAGGATAGAGACTTGGGTCTTATAGGATGCCTAAGTCCCACGTCAAGTAGTATGAGATGCTCGTTGGAGTGCTTAGTGATTTGATTCTTCTCCCTTGAGATGTCAATTTTAAGGGAGAATTTTCCAAGTGCTTGGGGTGCTTATCAGCTTATATACCAAAATCACCCCATGACTTCCAACTTCCAAGCATCAATACATATCTGTTGACTTCAATTTAGTTGTGTGTCATGCAGTGTACATGTTAAAAGGGTTAACTTCACAACCTCTTCAATGTGAATGAACCATCTTGCATTATACAGTTTTTGGTTTTTATACATAAAAATCTTTCTATTCAAAACTCACACCTCTGTCTGTACCTATCCTACTAATTAAATTGAATGTTTGTATTGTACTGTATCGTTGTTTGTATCATTTATCGTCAACAGTTGATAAATTGATTTTCTTGTCCTTTTCTGTTTTCATGTATTACTTATTGTTTTCTTATTTGTAATAATTATTATTACCTACAAAAGACAATTCAGCTGATAAACTTTTGGCTTTATGCAGTTTGCCAACAGGGCCAGTCTTTTGTAATAAGCCAGTATTGAGATCCATGGTTCCTTTGGTATGCCCTGCTCATTACCAATTAGGCGAAAAGTGCTTGCTTCGTGCTGTAAAAAGGGCAGGACATAACGTCCCAGTTAATGGTAAGCCTAGTCCGCAGTTACATCTATTAATTCCTGAATTTGTCCGCCAAATTCAAAATAAACGAAAAGCTGCGCGCAAGGCAGCTTTACCTAAACCTGAGACTGATTAACCAAAGATAATGTTGCTGATTATTGGAAATATTATTGATTCACCAAAGACATTGCACAGTATATAGGGAGAGCTGGTTCCGAGATATCTGAGAAACAGAGTTATGATTTGGTGTTTACGTGTTTACTGTTGAAGCATCAAGTGTCAATAAGAAATGTACTTTAGATACCTGTAAATTGTGAGTATGCTAGTTGTGTTCTTAAATTTTGCGACTCTTTGTCCTTACCCGGTCATTTTATTGGCATTCTATGAGCAGCATTACAACACATTAAATTCTTGCTTGTTATCCATAATAACAATATGTTGGTTGGATTAGTATCACGGCTTGTTGGTTTTTATGAATTATGAATTAGTGAAGTACAAAAAGTGCTTGATGAATTCATTTGATTAAACTCAACAAGGCAAAGAATACCACCTCAGGTTCTGTTGCTATTGGGAAAAAATGAAAGCAAGTGCAATTATTGGCTCTTTTTAAAACCATTTGTTATAGATTAAAATAAAAGTGATTTTGGTATAAATGATTTTGAGATTATTATTTTTTATTAAGATGTGTTTAATAAAAACATAAGCTATTTTGTGTTTCTTTAAAATTATAAGAGATTTTGGATC
>Ga0315915_1000248_pt1 | contig 49521 bp, 18 predicted proteins | sample MpolbnodulesMG_FD_207738 | JGI IMG/M metagenome (GOLD analysis project Ga0315915, IMG submission 207738) | Medicago polymorpha root nodule microbial communities from Los Angeles, California, United States - branched nodules | ecosystem: Host-associated > Plants > Roots > Nodule | place: USA... | reverse complement strand
AGGGTTTAGAAAAAGGGTTCAGATTTCTGTGTGAAAAGGAATTAATTGATTTGTAATGGTTTGGTTCGGTTCGGTTCGTAACAATTAATTACGGTTAACAACGAGTGAAACCATTGCAGGATATGATTGAATGTGAGCAGTTCTACATGTTCCCTCTTTTAATTTAAATAAATCTGAACCAATTATTTAATCTATTGGTGTTTTTCTCGTGGTTCACCGGTGAGGGATCTAATTGGACCCTCACCCTAGAATCCACCAATAAATTGTATAAGTTGGGCATTGCAATTTTTTTCCACAAAATACGCGTTACGCGTCTTCTGTTATATACTACAGTATCCAAGTTGGGTCTTTAAAAGGGATCCCAAAGCTTTCAATAATTTAAGCATAGCTAAATATTGTTAAACTTTGAGAAGCACTTTCTTTCTAAGCTTAAAATCTTTACTCCTCTTTACTTTTTTTTATAACTAACTAAATCACTACATCAATTTGAGTTTAGCTTTTCCATAATAATTTTCCAAACTCTATTGGCAAAGTTGTGTGTATAACAAATGCATGCTTTTCAATCTCATTCCACCTAGCACCTAAGCCTATTTTGTCACACACCGTGATGAATGTCTGGAAACAGAAACCCCGTTCTTGAGAACAAGTGTTACCAACAATTCTAGATTTTTTTCTAATTAACAAAGGTTGTTCAATTTAACCATAACTGTCACAAGTAACAACCATGTCCTTAGAATCAGATGGTACCAACATAGAACTTAGTGCTAGCTTACTCATCACTGCTACTGCTACCAGCAGCAGTAGCAAGTACAGCAAGAAATGGCGCAAAAGCTTGTACATAGGATTCATCATCTCCTTGAAGAAACCTACAACTTCTAGTGAAAACTATGAAGAAATAGAATCTCTTCCACCATCACCACTCTCTTCAGTACTGCCTCCTAGTCCTCCTGCTAGAACCTCCTCTGCTAAATCTTATGTTGGTATTGATATAACCTCTCATACTCAAGAGGGGGATATTGCTGAAATTGTGAAGAACAAGGACTTGAAATCTCTTCTTGAGTTTGGTGGGGTTGATCGTGTTTGTGAAGTTCTTGCTGGTCAAACTCATCACTCATCATCAGAGGTATCCTAATACTCTTAGCATAATGGATCTTTCATAAATTATCTAAATGCTTGCTTTATTAAGTCTAACGAGTGGTTGTTGATTTTAGCTACTTGGATAAGACAATTTTTTTTTTTTGTTTTGTTTTGTTGATGGAATTTTTGTTTTTATGGAATGATCACAGAAGATCACCAGGAACCTTGGAACAAGCTTCTTTGGCTTTTTATGGCATACCTGCAAGCAAAATCGTTATACAATTTCAATGCTTCTGATCAATGCCTTATTCTCTTTAGCCATAGGGTTCATGGAGGAGGGATTCAAATATGGTTGGCATGATGGTGTTGCCATAACTTTTGCTGTTCTACTAATGCTTGCAGTCTCTTCAATAACAAGCTTTTGGCGTGATAGGAAAATGATGAACAAACCGACAAAGAGAAATGGCAAGGAGGTGAAATTCTTTGTTAAAAGAGGTGAAAAGTCACAATCTGTTGATCTTGCTCTCGCCGTATCTGATATTGTGGTGGGTGACATGGTGTGTCTCAATCCCCATGACGAGGTTCCAGCTGATGGTTTGCTTGTGAGTCCTGGAATCCTTGTGCTGACTGAGGGAATAGAAAAACAAAAAGTTGATTGTGAGGGGAACCCATTTCTTATAGCTGGATCAGAGGTGATTGCTGGTCATGGACAGATGATTGTGACTTCGGTTCGAAACAAATCAAATTTGGCTGAGATGAAGGGCTCAATGGGATATCATCCTGAAAAGAGAGGACTGTTGGAAAGCCTAATTGAGAGGCCAATTTCAAACCATGATAAAGCTTCTCTTTTTATCTATACACTGATTGAACTTATTTTGCTCATTCGCCGGATTTGTAAAAAAGATGGAGATGGTGATGGATTGCCAGAAATTAAGGGGAGTGTCTCAGTTGGTTTGTTGATGCAAATCCTTGAGAATATTTTTTTTAGATCACAAGGAAGGGTTTCCCTTTTTGCAAGCCTTTTTAGTGTTGCAGTCTTGTGTGTGCACCATGGAGTCCCACTTATGATTACCTTTTCACTCCATTATTACCAGAATGATAAGGTAGTGTCTGACCAAGAAGCTGTTCTTAATGATTTATCAGCTTGTACAACGATGGGGTTGGTAACTGTCATCTGCCTCGATGTATCTGGTGGAATGACATCAAAACCAATGGAGGTCAGCAAAATATGGATGGGGGAAGGGACGGCAGATATCAACAAGGTTATGGAATCACAAACAGGTTTAGTTGTACTTGAGAAGCTAAAACAAGGAGTTGGTTTATCAGTTCTTGCACCAGGATTATCTCATTCTCATGTGTCTAATTCACTTGTTTCTTGGGCCGGAAAAACATTGGAATTGGACATTAAATCTTTCGGAGAAAATTTTCACATTCTTAAGCATAGAAAAATGGATTCTAACCAAGAGGGCGGAGGAGTTTTGGTGAGAAAAGTAAAGGCCAATGAACAAGTTATGCACTTGCATTGGAGTGGGGCTGCAATCACTATATTGGAAAAGTGTTCAAAATACTATGATAGTGATGGAGCATGCCATTCCATGGAAAATAAGAAAAACAAATTTGGGCAGATGATACAAGAGATGGAGGATAGTGACCTTAAGCCAATTGCATTTGCTTATAGACAAACACAGGTGCAAGAAGTCGAGCAAGAAGAATTGACCTTGTTAGCACTAGTAGGACTCAAATACAAGTGTCAAGAATCGACAAAATTAGCTTTGAAAAATCTGCAAAATAAAGGAATACAGATCAAATTGGTCTCGGAGGATGACATCATGGTAGTGAAAGAAACAGCTTGTGAACTGGGAATAGAAGTGCCGGTACACGGACACCTTGAAGGAAAGGGACTTCAAGATTTGAGTGACAAAGCTAGATTAGTTAAAGTGGATAAAGCTGTTGTAATGGGAAGTTTCAGTCTTAAAGACAAGCTTCTCATGTTGCGGTGTTTGCAAGACAATGGTGACGTGGTTGCATTCATTGAACAACAAAGGTTGATGACTAATCATACTTCAGAAGTTCTAAATCTAGCTGATGTAGGAATAATTCATAACTTTTTTAGCAGAACAATTGATAGTAGAGAGAGATCTGGTATAAGTATAATTATCACATGTTTCAGTGCATTGGAAGCAATTGTGAAGGCTGGCAGAAGTAAATATCACAATATTCAAAAGTTCATTCAACTTCAGCTGACAGTTGGTATATCAGGGTTACTCATAACCTTGATTACAACAATATTCACAGGAAATTCTCTCCTAACAGCGATCCAATTGATTTGGGTGAATGCGCTAATGTGGCTTCTCGGTGGCATAATGATGTTGGTGGAATTAAGTAGCGAGGAAGAGCTTGCCAGACAACCATCTGATAGGAGCCAACCAATTATAACCAAGAAAATATGGAAACACATAGTTTTTCAAGTTTTTTATCAGGCTTCTGCATGCATGATACTTGAATTTGTGGGGCATGTAAATGACATTGAAAAGCAAGTACGGAAAATCATGATCTTCAATACATTCTTTTTATGTCAGATCTTTAATCTGATTAATATCATGGATTTCATGAAAGCAAATGTTTTCAAGGTTGATGTTCAGAAGTCCTGTTTCTCAGTGGCTTTAGGAGGTTGTTTTGTTATGCAGGTTTTAGTGATTGAGTATGCAAAAGGCCTAGCATATTGCACGCGACTGAATGCCACTGGATGGGCTATATGTGTTTTAGTTAGTGCTTTTTCATGGGTACTTGAATGGATCTTGAAGAAGATTCTTTCAGTTTTTTTCAGCACCACTGATACTTCACCCTTGGACTCTCCAGAGTCTACCCCACAACCTTTGTTCTATTTTTATTGGGGGCTTCCATTTATGATGCTTCTTTTGTTCCCTCTAGGACTAGTACGTATGACATTTCATTGATTGTTAGTCATCTTAATGTAATAGTGTCAGGTATTCATACCAAGTGGTTAGAGTTTAGGTGATGCTTTACTTCTGTATCATATGCATCTTCAGTTATTGCTTTCACAACATTTTACACATGCTTAGATTTGCAGTGTAAAGATTTGATGTTATTCAGAGTCGGCTAGTTTGACCGGTTTCATTAATTCAAATATCCCTGTTATTTGTGTAATATTTTAATTGCATAATCGTCACACTACTGCTTTGGTTAATAAAAGAACTGATAGAAAAAGTTTCATTGCAACGCAAATAGTAACCCATTGTTTCAATTCATGCTACGACATTTCAACATAATGTCTATGGAATGGTGTTAAAACGATGTACATGAAACATTGCTTTTGATATTTAACCATTTTCTTTACTTTTGATACTAACTTAAATGTATTGTATACCATAACTTCTATCCAGAACCACTACCAATATCATACAGGGTTTCCGTGTGAATAAAATGCATAGATAGAATAGAAGAATGAACACGAAACCTGCATTTCGCATGTCATAATAGAACGAAACCTGCATTTCGCATGTCATAATAGCACAAAACCTGCATCATTGCTTAGGATAAACAACTGTCTAGATTGTGGATAGAGTGTGACTCAGGCCTGTCACAAATTCACAATGACACAAAAGCGTCGTCGCTTTTATTTGCAAACTGCAAGATTCATTTTTTCCTCGCACCTATCTAATCGATGAAAATAATCCTTGATAGAAATCATAACCAACTCAATAACGAGTCAGCTCAACAGAAATCATGTTGGCTGCACATGTCAATCAACAAATCATTCTGTGTTTAAACTGGTGGATTCTCCGGGGTCTCATGTCGGAGCATAATTGGAGCAAATAATAGCCCGGTCTTTGCAGGGCCAGAGCTTGGAGTATAATTGGTGCAGATAATAACCGGAAGAATCGTCTTCAGGATCCATTCAAACAACCATGATTGAGAACTAACCATGACACAAATAGTCCATCCAGCAGCATTCAACCGTATGCAATAGGCCTTTTGCATACTCAGTCACTACAACCTACATTACAACACAACTGACTAAAGCCACCGGGACTTCTATTCACAGTTCATACGCTATCTCTTCAACTAAATCGATGTCATCCTCTGAGACCAATTTGATATTTCTTCCACTTTTCTATAATCAAATGCAAATGGTTTAAGACCACTGTCCTCCATCTCTATAATCTTCTGCACAAATTTGATTTTCTGATTGTCATATTGTGAGGGAAAAGTTACAAGCTGGCCTCTTTAAACTTCTTGTGATTAAAAGACATTTTGTGATTTGATAAGTCCTGAAAAATTAGATTCTCACTCCGGGTTTTTGTAGGTGAAAATTGGTGATCTGGGATTGGCTGCAATAGTGGGAAGGACCCACGCAGCACATTCAATTTTAGGGACTCCTGAGTACATGGCACCTGAGCTGTATGAGGAAGATTACACTGAAATGGTTGACATATACTCTTTTGGAATGTGTTTGCTTGAAATGGTTACAATGGAGATACCATATAGTGAATGTGACAGTGTAGCCAAGATATACAAAAAGGTCACAATGGGAATTAAGCCTCAAGCCTTGAGCAATGTCAGAGAACCAGAAGTGAAAGCATTCATTGAGAAATGCATTGCACAACCAAGGGCAAGACCTTCAGCCACTGATCTTCTTAAGGATCCTTTCTTTTTTGAACTCAACAATGATGAAGAATCAACACCTATCACTTGATTTGTGTTATATATAAAGAAGTTAATTGTTATCATGTCCTTATTTGCATCGGTTCATTTATAACAACAATATTTTGAAATGATCTTTTTTTAGAGGAATATTTTGAATTTACTTCTTGATTGTAATATAGAGTAATGTTAGAAACATCCACTTTAACATTCTTTATCGAACTTTTACTTTGTTATTGAATAAAATTTTGAGAATCTCACTTTAATTTTACTTCCGTAATTTCATACTATGAATTCATTGAATAATCAACACAAACCATTTAACCCATATGGGTTAAAAAAAATAAAAATAATTATTATAATTATTAATAGAGATTACATACTGATACTTTATGACTGAAATAATACACCTGATGATAGATCACAATCTATATCTGGTAGTTGTTGGCCCGCAGGACCACATGCTACGAAATGGTTAGTCATGTTTAAGCAACTACGAATTTCTGCTAATTGATGATTGTTTTTTTTTACCTCTACAGACAAGTATAGGTTCAACTCCATCCATTAGTCTTCCCAGTTCGGTTTTGATATATTTTTTATCATATGGAATATCCCTTGGAATTATATTAGCCTTTGCAAACTTTCTCTCTAGATCAGACAAAAGTTGTATGCCTTTTATAAAAAAAGTTTCTTGATCTAAACCGGAAGCCTTCCCATGTAAATCCCATTCATGTTGCCAAAACCAATTGTTGTCTCCATCGATTAAATCAGGCCAATCATTCTGGAGCATCTCCTTCACTTTATTCGAAAAAATAGTCTGAACAAATAAAATATGAAAAAATTAGTGAATATAAAATTAATGAAAATAGAACAATTGTTAAGATAAGATTACCTCGTTAAAATCAAGTGCTTTGGGGTCTATTGGCACCGGATTTTCGTTAAGATCAACGGTATACACAGGCCATATGCCGTGATGAACAAAAAAAGCTCTCCATTCTGTGTTCACGCATATTTGTGGAGCCCCGCAAACTGTTGGTGGTCATTGAGCAACCACCATATAGGCATCAAAAGGGTATGGATTAGTTGTTTGTAGGTTCGTGGTTGATATAAAAATATATAAAAAACATAAAATAAGAACTAACTTGATCCAACGTGCCATTACAAAAAAGTTTTTATTTGTTTATCCAATGCGTTAGTAGTATTTATAATCATAAATTTACCACACTTTATTTACGTGTATTCATTCATGCAAATATGAAGGTGTAACTTCCACCTTCTACACTTTAATGGAAATGGTGTTGCTCATGTGTGTGACAATTATCGTTGCCTTGTCATTTTCTAGAAGTAGGCCTTGTCATTTTCTTTAAGTCATTTTGAGGTTGGAATGTCATCGTTACTTTATGTTTCTTATATTATATTTTTTTTCTCATCTTTTTTATTTTTTTATTATAATATTTCACATGTATTCACTCATGCAAATATGAAGGTTTATCTTCCGCCTTTCGCACTTTAATTCATTTCTCATATGTGTGACAATAATTGTTGTCTTGTTATTTTCTAGAAGTATATGTTTTTGGTGCAGAAGTTGTTAGGTGGCTAAAATCTAGACTGTGTTAAGTGATTTTGATGTTGAAACGTCATCATTACTTTATGTTTATTTTTCTCTTATATTTTTTTTTCCTAATCATATTATTGTTTTTCTTTTATCTTTCTCTTTCATAAAATAGACAAAATTACGGTAAAGTTACATTGACTTTTCCATCTTAAAGTCATTGAATATCAATCCCTATATCTCTAGTGTCTTGTTGTTTTATGGCCGCATGAATCCATTTGTTGGCCCTCTTTTGTCCAATCGTATACTATTTTACTTGATTTGTTAGTACGTGCATTTCAACCTCTCTAGTTTCACTATGTCAATAATGTATGTACTTCATCATGGTAGTGTTAAAACCTACTAAATAATACATAGTCAGAGTTTAAAGGAAGAAAACTTGTTGTGGCAAATATGTGCTGGACTTGGAAAGTACCAACTTAAAGCAAGAGACTATATTGATTTGAAACAGAAGACCAGGAGAATCTTGTGTATAGGCTTTTAAGCCATTTCTTGCTGCACACGCTACTGCTAGTAGTAGAAGTAGTGGTAGTGAGTAAACTAGCACCAAGCATACATCTTTCTCAAGCTAATTACAACTGCTAGTGGTGTATATTACGATGGGGAGTACGGAGGAGCGCCTAGAGCATCAACAAGCTAATGATCAGGACGGCTAAAAGACCTTGACACCTCATCAAAAACGACACACACTGACACCGATAAAATTTTGAGAAAATGACATAATTCAACGTAATCACATGTGTCCGTGTCATAGACACATGTCGGACATCGCCCTGGGACACGTCTTTGATGAAAGTCAGACACTTAATAAACCAAGAAAGCATTTATATATTTGATTAAACATCCATCCATGATATTGAAGAGGATTACCTGTGATGATGAGTGATGAATTTGTTGACCACGAAGAACTTCACAAACACCGTCAACCCCACCAAACTCGAGAAGAGATTTCAAGTCCTTTTCCTTCACAATTCCTGCAATATCTTTCCTAACACGCAGTTCTGCCGAGGAAAGCAATGATGTAGATTCTTCAAAGTTAGCCCTAGAAGTTGCAGGCTTGTTGATTGATCTGACTCAGAAGGTATTTGCAGGGTATTAACCTGGCTCAAAAGGTATTTGCAGGGTATTAACCTGGCTCAAAAGGTATTTGCAGGGTATTAACCTGACTCAAAATGTGTTTGCAGGCTATTAACCTGACTCAGAAGGTGTTTGCAGGATATTAACCTGACCCAAAACGTGTTTGCAGAAGTCGCCATTTAAGCCCATTTAAGCCATTTCTTGTTGTACACGCTACTTCTAGTAGTCGTAGTGAGTAAACTAGCACCAAGTTCTGCGCTGTTACCATCTGATTCTTCTGGAGACATGCTTGTTTCTGACACGTTTGTTAGTTGTGATAGTTAAGGTTGGTAATAAACAAGAACGAATGAATGATTGAACAGAACAATCTTTGTTGAATGATAATTCAAATTGAAACAATTTTTGTTACCATTGTTTGGTAACACTTGTTTTATTTTGTTTTGAAGAAATGAGGCTTCTGTTTTGTGGTATTGATCAAGAAATGGGCTTCTTTGCACTGAAAGTCACAAATTCACACAACTTTCTTTCTATTCGTGGGAACTCCGAACCGTTAGAATGAATTTTGTTATTTTGCCACCGTTTGATCACTCACTCAAATTACTAAGATGTTGCCACGTGGCCTATTTTTCAATAAATAAAATTCAAATTAAACCGAGCATTATAAAGGGGCAAACTTGATGTGATAACTGTATAGGACATAATGTATAACTGTATGTTTGATAAAAATTGAACAAGTAAAAGTGATTTTTTACTATGTTTGAATACCTTCATGCAAAAATGAGATGAACAATAAATTTGAGTAAGAATCAATTCTAAAGGCAAAGTTAATTCTACTTCTAGAGAAACAATAAATTCAACAATTCTATAATTCTAATATTAAATTTGGCTCCTCCAAAAGTGGAAAGAACTTTAACAGTAAAGTAATACTACCTATAAAAACAACACACATACACTTAAGTAGAAAGTACCACAATGAGAAGAAAAAAAAAATTGTGTGGGTTCATTATAATTTATATTGTTGAAAACTTCTAAATATGTCTTCAAAAGGGAAATTAGTTAATTAAAGATAAGCAAATGTATTAAGAATTAAACAATCAATGTATCTAAACAAACATTTTATATTGTTGAGATAAAAGTATCAAAATCAAACACTTTAAAACTAATCTACTTATAGTTAGAGTCACCAAATTAAAATTCATTACATTTCTACCACCACCGCCTTTTAACCAATTTTTCTTTTCAATTTTGAAAATTACACTGTTTTAAATTTACTTGAAAAGGTAATGGTTAAACCTAAATCTAGTATGAAGGTTGTTTTAGTTGATAAAGAGAACGTGGGTTCAACTTTCGTTATTGATGTGAAAATATGATTTAGGTGTTATCTTTGTCTCACATTAGGTGTTATCTTTCCTAATTTTTCTTGTCTTAAATTATTTGTCTCTTTTATAATACAAATACAACATTTATTACTTTTTTCACTAGCTAACATATCATCATTTATTGCATTTTAATCATCTATAATCAGTCCACTAACTATAATTAATAAGAGTGTTTTAATAAATCATTCATATTTTGTAATTAAAATCAATTATTAATCAATTTTTTTAATAACCGTGTAAAACTCAAATAAAACACCTGATATAAGACGGATAGACTACATTTTTAAACGTTTTTTGAATTTAAGATCTACTATGATCCTAGTGAGTTTTGAGAGTTTTTCTAAACTTTTTATTAGAAAAAATAAATAAATAAATCTAGCCAGCATAAGAATCTATATTTTAGAGGATCCATGTTGGTGAAAGAAGTTTAAGGTACGACAAAGTTGTACACCAAAAAGCGCGTACTTTTAAAAAACGACAATGAAGCGGTTATTGTCACACATATGACATAAGCAACACCATTTTAATTGAAACGTAGTAGAGTAGTATAGCTGAATTACTTTTACTTTTATTTCACAACAGTATAAAGTCTGTTTTACGGTATTTCATCTTTTTTATATAATTTCTTTAACGAAAATTTATCAAAAAAAAACTTCAAATGAAAAATTAGTTTACACAACTTATCATAGAAAGTCATTTTAAATATTTCTTTATTTTATTACGATTTTTTTATAATAAAATTTCAAAGAAAAAAAAACTTAAAATGAGAAAGCTATTTCGAATAACTTATTAAAAAAATTATTTTTGAGTTATATATTTTGGAAAGCAATAAATGTGACTTCTGATTATGTTAAATCTTCAACTATGAATATATATCAAAATTTCTAAGTAATCGAGAAAAGCTAATTAGTTAAAAAGATAAGAACAACTTTAATACATCAGTTTCTAACAAATTGACAAAATATATTATTAATAACAAATTGATCTCAACTCAACAATAAAATTTAAACTTATATTTCTTAACTAAACTTGGTTGGCTAGGTCGATGCACAATAATATCCACATCTTTAGTATATCAATTTTTCTAGAACATCAAAGCTAATTAGTCAAAGAAGATAAGAACAAGTATGTTGCAACATTTAACAAAGTAGAAACCACAATCCATTCCCGCCAAAACGAAGATGAAGGAGAAGTTTACTCATCCGTCAAATGTTTGGAAATAGGGGGATGACGAAAGCCATGACCGTTTGAGAGAGACAAAATATGTTACAACTTAATACATCAGTTTTTACAATTTGCCATTCTTTATATAAAAAAAAATAAAAAATAAAAAATAAAACTAACATATTTAAATTTGAAATTCAACACATTTTTGGTTTTTTAACCAACGATAATATATTATAATATATAAAAATAGGAAATTTAAACGCGAAAACACCTTAATTAAAGTTTTTTCCAAGACCATAATTAAAGTTTTTTTAAAGAACTCAATTAAAGTTAAATGCCAAATGCCCTAGTTCTTGTGAACTTAATTCAGTTGGTAGGAACAATGCATAATATATACAGATGTTGGAGTTCGAACTCCAGACACCGCATTTCTTCACATTTAAAATATGCTAGCTCCACCCAGTAGGTTACCTGACAAAAAGAAATTAAACACCCTAAAAATGTCATTTTTTTTTTTATATTTCAAACTCTATTAGAATAAAAATTGAAATATAAAAATGAATAAAATTTAAGGCGTGGTAACTATTGCTCAACTATATTGATACTCATTAATTGTGATTTTTTTCCTTCTTATTTATAGGATCATTCTTAGGAGTTAAGTAACTAGAAAGATAGTAATTTTTTGTTAAGACCTTATATTTAGTTTCACTAATTTTTGTGTATTGAGAAGTTTAATAATATATTCAATTTTTCCACGAAAAAAAATCAAGCTTGGTGTAAACTCTAAATTCACTATTTTATAAAATGAGGTGAGGTAGTTTAACATTTAAAATTTTAAAATAGAATGTCAAAAAAAAAACATATTTATGGCTATGGCTTATTTTTGAAAATTACTTACTCATATAGTGAAGATATGGGAAAACAGCAAACAAACATTTTTCTCTCTCAAAAATAAAAAAGCAACCAATCATTTTGGTGACATAAATTATAGTGTTTGCTCAATTTTAATATTGAATGCATGCATGTTTACGCGTGAGTGTGTGGAGTAGGTTGGAGATAAACTTAACCGAAGACAATTGTATTGTGATTGGTATCTATATTATGTTATGTTTTATTTCAAAAATAAAATAAAATAAAAAACTATATTACGTATGTATGTGTTTGTGCGTGTGATTGTGGAATATTTGTGCTATGAATGAATAGATTTTTTTAAGGGTACATTAACTTGTGATATAAAAGCACTTTTTCATAAGAGAACATGTTAAAGAATTTATTAGCAGTAATTATAAGAACTTGTACCTAAGGATATATGTTAGCATTTTCATTTTATTATAAATGTAGATGTTATTAAACTCATTACATAGTTATTGAACTCATTTTACAAGATCTAGTTATATTTTTTACTGAATATATTTGTTTTTTTATTTATAGAAAATACCAATTAAGTTGAATTTATAATCTTTCCCCATCCATTTAGTGCAAAGAACTCAAAGGAGAAAATTGGTGTTTGCAAATTGGTAAAAAAAAAAATTATGTGGTGGCTAAAAAAAACAAATGAAGCCGGCCAGTAATATAAAGACTTTTGCTACATTTTTTTTGACATAGCTTACCCCCATACATCTACCTCATAAAAAATTTAATTATTATACTATTATTACTACCCTTAATTTTTCTGAAAGATATTAGTATTTATTACTACCCCTAATTGGTTACGTGCAATTTTTTCTCACAACACACGCGTATAACGCGTCTAAAATGCGGCAACGTGGCAGGTATCCAACCGTGCATGGCATGAAATGAAATATAACATCAAGGGCAAAGATTTAATGTGACTTTTGTTCACTCTAAATTGCATTAACCTTCATGGTCTATAAGATGGACCCCAAGCTTTCGTTATTTTAGCACATACCTAAATACAGTTAAGAGACATGCATGTTCAATTAGCAGCTTAAAATCACCACTCCCATTTCCTTTTTTGATAACTAAACCATCACTTCCATTTTTGCTTAACACTTCCAACTGATGTTAATTTTATGAGCTTACAATTTTCACCAAAATCACCACTCCCATTTCCTTTTTTGATAACTAAACCATCACTTCCATTTTTGCTCAACACTTCCAACTGATGTTAATTTTATGAGCTTACAATTTTCACCAAATCCTCAACTCAATGATTTTGTATTGCTAAACATTTTTTCTTCCTTGTTAGACCAGATTTTGTGTGTGTATTCTCAATCTCATTCCACCTAACACCTAAGCCTATTTGGACACATACCATAATGAATGTCTGAAAACAGGAAAAACATTTCTTGAGAACAAGTGTTACAAACAAATGTAACTCTGTTTCAATTTGAAGAAATAATCATATCACAAAGGTTGTTCAATTCAATCATTCCTTGTTCTTCCTGCCTTCAATTCAACCATAACTGTCACAACTAACAAACATGACACAACCAAGCATGTCCTTAGAATCAGATGGTGCCAACATAGAACTTGGTGCTAGCTTACTCATTACTACCACCACCACTACTACTACCAGCAGTAGCAAGTACAACAAGAAATGGCGTAAAAGTTTATACATAGGGTTCCTTATCTCCTTGAAGAAACCTACAACTTCTACTGAAAACTACGAAGAATCTCCTCCACCATCACCAATCTCTTCAGTACCATACACTTCATTGCCTCCTAGTCCTCCTGCTAGAACCTCCTCTGCAAAATCTTCTGTTGGTATTGATATACCCTCACATACTCAAGAGGGGGATATTGCTGAAATTGTGAAAAAGAAGGACTTGAAATCTCTTCTTGAGCTTGGTGGGATTGGCATAGTTTGTGATGTTCTTCATGGTCAAAGTCAACACTCATCAAAGGTATCCTAATCCTCTTCATTTGCTGTTAGATCATTTTTGGTTACCAAACTAAATTTTATTAAGTAAAAAGGAAAGGATTTATCTACCAACGGTTGTTTTCAAATGCTTGAGAAAGATGTACTATTTTGTTTTGTTGATGGAATTTTGGTTTTATGGAACAGAAAATCACTAGGAACCTTGGAGTAAGCTTCTCTGGCATTCTATGGAATAGCTGCAAGCACAATCTTTACACAATTTCAATGCTGCTGATTTCAGCCTTTTTGTCCTTTGCCACAGAGTTCAAGCAGGAGGGACCCAAATATGGTTGGCATGATGGTGTTGCCATGGTGTTCGCTCTTCTACTTCTGCTTGCATTCTCTTCAATAACTAACTTTTGCCGTGAGCGAAAAATGATGAAGCTGGCAAAGAAAAAAGGTCAGTCGAAATTCAACGTTAAAAGACGTGAAGTGTCCCAAGCTGAAAATCTTGCTCTTGCCGTATCTGATATTGTGGTGGGTGACATGGTCTATTTGAGTCCCCATGACGAGGTTCCTGCAGATGGTTTGCTTGTGAGTGGTGACACTGACATCCTTGTGTTGGCTGAGGGAATGAAAAATGAAAAAATTGATTGTGAGGAGAACCCATTTCTTATAGCTGGCTCAAAGGTGATTGAAGGTCGTGGATGGATGATTGTGACATCAGTTCCAAACAAATCGAATTCGACAGAGATGAAGGGCTCAATGGGGTATCATCCTAAAAAAAGAACACTTTTGGAAAGTCTAATTGAGAAGCCAATTTCCTACCTTGACAAAGCTTCTCTTTTTATCTTTACACTTGTTGCACTTGTGTTGTTCATTCGCCTAATATGTAAAAAAGATGTGGATGGTGGAGGGTTGCCAGATATTAAAGGTAATAATGTTTCAGTTGGCTTATTGGCGCAACTCCTTGAGAATATTTTCTCGAGACCACGAGGAAGGATTTCCATTTTGGCAGGTCTTTTTAGCGTTGTAATACTGTGTGTGCAACATGGAGTGCCAATTATGGTTACTCTTTCTCTCCATTACCAGAATGATAAGGTAGTGTCGGATCAAAAAGCCGTTCTTAATGATTTGTCAACTTGTACAACAATGGGGTTGGTAACTGTCATCTGCATCGATGTATCTGGCGAGATAATATCAAAACCAATGGAAGTTAGCAAAATTTGGATAGGGGAGGCGGAGACAGATATCAACAAGGTTGAGGAATCAGAAACATGCCTAGTTGTACTTGACAAGCTTAAACAAGGAGTTGGTTTATCAGTTCTTGCATCAAGACTGTCTCCTTCGCCTATGTCCAATTCGTTTGTTTCCTTGGCAGAAAAAACATGGAAAATGGACATTGAATCTTTCAGAGAAAATTTTCACATTCTTGAACATAGCAAACTGGATTCTAACCAAGAGGGTGGTGGAGTTTTGGTGAGAAACGTTGGGGACAACGAACAAGTTATGCACTTGCACTGGAGTGGGGCTGCATCCGCAATATTGGAAATGTGTTCACAATACTACGATAGGCAAGGAAAATGTCATTCCATGGAAAATCAGAAAATCAAATATGTACAGCTGATTCAAGATATGGAGGATAATGGCCTTAAGCCAATTGCACTTGCTTATAGACAAACACAAGTGCAAGAACTCAAGCAAGATGAATTGACCTTGTTAGCACTGGTAGGTCTCAAATGCAAGTGTCGAGAATCGACAAAAATAGCTTTGAAAAATCTGCAAAATGATGGAATACATATCAAATTGGTCTCAACGGATGACATCATGGTAGTGAAAGAAACAGCTTGTGAACTGGGAATAGAAGTGCCGGTAGACGGACACCTTGAAGGAAAAGAACTTCAAGACTTGAATGGCAAAGCTAGATTAGTTAAACTGGGTAAAGCCATTGCAATGGGAAGCTTCAGTCCTGAAGACAAGCTTCTCATGGTACGATGTTTGCAAGATAAAGGTGATGTGGTTGCATTCATTGAAACACAACGGTTTATGACTAATCATACTTCAGAAGTTCTAAAGATAGCTGATGTAGGGATAGTTCATAACTCTCTAAGCAAATTAATTGATAGTAGAGAGGGTTCTGGTTTAACTATCACATGTCTCAGTGCACTGAAACCAATTGTGAAGGCCGGCAGAAGTGAATATCACAATATTCAAAAGTTCATTCAACTTCAACTGACAGTTGGTATATCAGGGCTACTCATAACCTTGATTACAACAATATTCACAGGAAATTCTCCTCTAACAGAAATCCAATTGATTTGGGTGAATGCGCTAATGTGTCTTCTGGGTGGCCTAATGATGGTAATGGAATTAAGTAGCGAGGAAGAGCTTGTCAAACAACCATATGATAGGAATCAACTGATTATAACCAAGAAAATATGGAAAAACATTGTTTTTCAGGTTTTGTATCAGGCTTCTGCCTGCATAATACTTGAATTTGGGGGACATGTAACTGACAGGGAAAAACAAGTAAGGAAAACCATGATCTTCAATACATTCTTCTTATGCCAGCTCTTCAATCTGCTCAATACCATGGATTTGTTGAAAGCAAATGTTTTCAAGGCTGATGTTCAGAAGTCCTGTTTCTCAGTGGCTTTAGGAGGTTGTTTTGTTATGCAGGTTTTGGTGATTGAGTATGCAAAAGGCCTAGCATATTGCATGCGTCTGAATGCCACTGGATGGGCCATCTGTGTTATGGTTGGTGCTTTTTCATGGGTACTTGAATGGATCTTGAATAAGATTCTTTCAGTTTTTTTCAGCACCACTGATACTTCACCCTTGGACTCTCCAGAGTCTACCCCACAACCTTTGTTCTATTTTTATTCGGGGCTTCCATTTATGATGCTTCTTTTGTTCCCTCTAGGACTAGCAGGTATGGCATTTCATTAATTGTTAGTGGTAGGTCATCTTAATGTAATAGTGGCAGGTATGTATACCAGTTTAGAGTTTAGGTGATGCTTTACTTCTGTATCATATGCATTTTACTTCAATAGATTTTTTTGTAACATTTTACACATGCATAGATTTGCAATGTAAACATTTGATGTAATTAAGAGACAGCCAGTTAACTAGTTTCAGTAAATTCCAATATCAATGTTATTTGTGTGATATTTTAATTACATTATAATCAAACAGCTGCTTTGGTTAACAAAAGAAATAATAGAAAGAAGAAAAAAATATCGTTTCAGCACAAATAGCAATCCATCGTTTTGCTACATCATTTCAACATTATGTGTATGGAATGGTGTTAAAACAGTGTACAAAAAACATTGCTTTTGATATTTAACCATTTTCTTTACTTTTGATACTGGCATAAATGTACTGTATACCATAACTTCTATCCAGAACCACTACCAATATCATACAGGGTTAAAGTGTGAATACAATGCATACAATAAAAGAATGAACACAAAACTTGCATTTCACATGTAGCACAAACCTGCACACCAGCTTGTATTAAGGTTAGAAATGATCGTCAACCACACTATTCCATGGGGGAAGGCCCTTCTTCAATTCTGTTATCATCACCACTATGCTCACTACCCAACATGACTGCCATTAGCATCAGCTTGCCGGCAACTGGAAAATCTTTGTGCTGCATCAATATTGTTTCAACTGAAGAGCTCATATCCCCCAAAGTTGAAGTCTCCATGTTTTCTTGTCTCAAAGGCAATACCTGGTCAAACCCTTCTTCAAAAGTTTGACTTTGGGGTGCATAACACCTGCTTGAAGCCTGGAAAAGTACAGTATTTCTCAGGTTCTGTACGGTTTCCTCATCACTCCATCCTTCAACCGAGTATGAATCATGGAACTTACTCCAATCATCCTGACTGGCAGCCTTCTTCCAGCAATCCTCCAAAAGTTTTCTGTGACTCTTGCGAAATGAGGAACTGGTCCATGCAAACACGTCAAAGGTCCACAACGAGAACTCCGGCTCTTCACCTTCCAAGCACAATTTAATTAAGTCTTCTGGATGAAGCAGCTGATCATCCACAAGTTCCTTATTTTCAAGTGAAGTGAGATGTTTCATTACTTCCTCCTGCAGGCCAAGTGTATTAGTGGAAAAGTTATGAACAGGATGTGACAAGGCTTATCTATCAGTGCATGGTTCAACAAACTCTCATGAACTAAAGCAGATACGGATTTCAAATGGCAGGCGGCACATAAAACAGTCACGCAACATCAACTGCCATTAGGCAGACAATTTCTTTGCAAAACATGTACTACCTCCGTCCCTATATATAAGACCCTTTTGGCCAAAACACGAATTAATAAAAGTAGTTGGTACATTAAATTTGTTGACAATGTACATTCTCTTTCAAAAATTATCCTTAAACTATTAAGAGAGAGAAATGGTTCTCTTCATTTAATTAGGGGAATTTTTGTGAAAGGATAATTAATGTATCTTGTGAGTTGAAAAGGGTCTTATAAGAAGGGACAAAAAAAATTCACAAAAGGGTCTTATATATAGGGAGGGAGGTAGTATTTAGAATTGATACCAATTTATAAGAACACGACATATTGTTAGAAAATAAGGAGTGCTAGCAACACTCTTTTCAACACTCTCATTCGGTTAATTCATATAAGTCTCACCATTTAAGAAATGGGTCCCACATAAAGTGGTAGGACCTACATGAATTTCATCCGGTAACAGAGGAAGTGTTGGAAAGAAAATGATAGATCGAGTGTTGCTAGCACTTAGAAAATTTAGGGAAGAATTCCACATAATAATTGTTTAGATTGCAGAATTTCGACTATTTATAAACCTATGTCTGACAGCCCCATTACTTTTGCAAATGACTGGATAGCTTTCCTCTTCATATACATCACAGCCTAACCCTCTAAATCTAATCATTTCCTACCAACTACCTTATTGAGTAACAGCTAATTGGGTGGGGTTGCTTAACACCTATGGGACTTTGTAAAGAAGAGTTTAATTGAAAACTAAAAGCATTTTAGCATCAAGGCTCGTGTTTATTCTCTAAACATAGCAAGTTCAGTTTTAAACTTTGGCTTTATGAAGTCCAGGCTTCATATAGGTCTACTATTTTCAATTTCAATGGATGATGATCAACGCAATCAAGAAAAAGAAAAAAAAATCTTCAAATTGAAATTGAAATTTTCAAGTATACTCAAATATACCTGCAATTTAAGAATCTTCAAATCAGCCTCAATGCGATCAACCTTCACCTGAGTACCAGCATCTTTGCCAGCTGTTGAAGAGAATGTAATAGTATTTATCATAAATGCACTTTATTAGGCATCTATTATTGAAATGTTGCATACATATTAGAAAATGAAGGTCTGAAAATAAAACACCCTTCTTTTTTTGGTGATTTAAAAACTAGATCTAAAGGTTAACATGATATAAAGTAGTGGCTTACAGATCACACATAAAGTGTAAGTTAAGTCAATGCTTAAGGAATGTGACAATCTCTGCTGTATCTATGAATATTAAGCGGGCATAGGCCATGATTTAAGCACAAAGAACGTCAGCACAGAACATATTTATGGGAGAAGTAAATAAAAGATTCCCAAGCTTCGAGGTTGTCATCCAACAATTCCCAACCATAAGCAAAAGTGAAACAGCAAAGCTGCTGCCATTACGTGACTGCAATAATTGATATTTTCGGATAGCCTAAAACCTCACATGCTATTGATACGAACTAGGTATTTTATTCCAAGAAAGAGGGAGATAAACTTCAATTGACAAGGAAAATAAAAACAACCTATAATCTCACGATAATATCTATTACAGAAAGAAAATATCTAGATAGAAGGGAAAGGAAACAATCTGCATAAGGCATGAAAAACTACACAATAGCCATACCTGCAAAGGCTGCAATCTTAGATAGATATAAAAGATTCTTTCTGTCTTTCAGTTTCAACTTCATATCCACCTGCTCGTTCTCTTCTATTACTGCAGTAGACTGCTTGTTTTGTGTGAGAGCCAATGCATGAAGTGTTTCTGAAGCAGAGGAAAAATGATGAAGGAACAAATCGTGAAGCCAGAGAAGATCTGGATGCTCCTTCACAAAAAAGGACAGCTCGTCTGGGAATTCTTCCCCTAGCCTTAACAACTCAGAGAATTGTTTGCTTTCATGAAGTTTCTTGAAGACATAGTCACTAAATCCCCCAGTAGATCCCGAACTCTCATGCTGCACACAAACCGCAACAACATTATAAAGAGGATTTGAAGAAAGCAGACACCTGAGAGTAGTATATCAATACTATCAAGAAGACACTTCTTAAAACAGGCAACAATAAATATAGAATCTTTAAGATCAAGTACCACCAAATAGATACCATAAACCATCGTTCCACTGCCTGATGTTTCGTGGAAGGATTAGGTTCTATTTAAAATTGCCAGTTTAGGTGGTATAAACAACTTAAAATGACTCTGTTTAGGAGCTGCGTAATAAGGCGCCTTTTCTGTATTGTGCAGTGGTGGGGAATGCAGTGTAAAGTTTTTGGTATGCAGAAGCTCTTCCCAACATGAAGGTTTAAATGAAAGAAGGGAGGTAATTTATGAGGCGCAGCTCAGTGAATTCGATGATACTTTGCGATTTGTGGTTGGGTCAAAGTAATATTTAAGGAGCATTGGCTGTTACAACCATAAACTATAGCTATGGAGGACTGTTAATATTTTTTCCTTATGGACTTCAGTCTTAGAACTGCAGATATTTATTTGCAGTAAAATCCGATTCCCCCTTAAAATACTATAAAATACTATAGATAAGGGTAGCTATGCTAAGAAATTCATCACTGCAAACATCTGGAATATGTGAGCAAAAGCAATACAAAAGGAGAAATCATACTCGTAAGTCGTACCATAACATTTCTCAGTAACTCTGAGTCATTTACATCACAGCATATTGTCCACATAACTTTGTAGCATCCGTGTCGTTTAGCGATTGATAGCAGATGCGAAGTAATCTTCATAGCGGCTTCTTCATTGAACTCTTCAGCTACTACAATAGAATCCTGCTAAAGTAATTAATTGGAGATTATACTCTTAATCAACAACATGGTTGCAAGGATAAGGTAAGCAAAATTGAATAATAACCTTATAGGTAGCTTCAAATTCTTTAACTTGGTGATAAAGAGACTCAAGTAGTGCATCTCGTCGCTCCCAATATTCATTTAATAGACCTTTATGTTCTTCTCCACGCTCAATTTTAGCAGTAACAGCACCAGAATATGCCTCAAGTAGCACTTCGGTCAGTGCTTCTAAATGATTATACAACTCTAGCTTTACTGTTTTATCAAGCCCTGATGTATCATTTAAGAACTGAAGCAAGACAGAACCAACACTCCATATTCCCTTCCGGACAACAGGTTGACAATACCAAGGTGTTAAACCTTCAGGAGGTGGATACCATAAATGGTTCTCATTCTTATAGTCAAAGCATGTTCTAATTATGGAAACACATGCATTTGAGAGTTCACATGCTCTCTGGATCTGGATTGCAAGCAGATGCTCTGGTCTTATAACATATTCCAACTCTGCATCTGAACAGTAAAAGAAATTTTCAAGATCTGAAACCTTACTGTAGAACACTTCGGCGTTATCTCTGTCCATCAGGAGGACAGTGTTCCGGCGAGCTCTCTCACCAACTAACTGTATCATGTCCCAAAGGGCACCTGACATCTGACTATCTACATTAGAATTTGAGGATCCAACACCAGTTGAGCGGTTCTGGCTAATCAAATTTTGCAGTTCCCTCAGCTGAATCATTGCAGATAACTTTTCACCATGCTCCAAAATAATTTGCAAGGCATGTCCTAGCAATTGAAAAAACATAATTTAGTTACGTGTGTCTAACTATTTATTTTAAAACCTTAATTTATTCATTCAATCTAAAAAAGGCTCTGAAAACAAAATCATTTGTTCAATCATATATTATTCTCACATAAAACCGCAACCTAATGACAACCAGAATGTATATCCACATGCTTATCTAAAATCAAAAGGCTAAATAACAAAAATCATCCTGTCAACAACTTTCAAGTCTGTTTTATTCATTTATTCGCTCCATTCCTCTAATAAATTTATATTATTTTAAAATCTCAAATGAGAGGCAAATGGAAGATAATTAATCCTCTATACTTTTAATCACACTATGAAGGCAGAGGAGCAGACAAGGTGGTAATTAAGCTTCCATTCAGTATAGTAACTTTACAAAAATAAGCAAACAGTGAAAGAAAGAAAAAAGAAACACCCATTACAGTAATTTACAGAATACTTCACAAGAAAATTTCCCAAGAAGTATGATTGTTTTACCATTTGCAAAATCTGTAATAAAGTGATCAGCCAATTACTATTATAATAATATTAATAATAATAATTATTATTATTATTATTATTTATTTTATTTTTTAATAATGCGAAACTATAAACATGATGGAACAACCAGTTTAAAACACAAGCAAATAAGTTAGTTGGATATGGTAGTATTGCGAAAGGGGTGGTTTGAAGATTAAATCAAAACATTAAATTTTGGAGAATAGACCACAAATTACATACTCTGCCTGGAACACAGCTCATCGTGGCATTTGGATAAGGCAAGAAAGTGAAGGAACTTTTGATGCTTCTGTTGTTTTTCCAAGAGTTGGGTGGAAACAACGGCCATGGACAAAATCTCTGCACCTCTGGTTGTTGTCCAATGTTTAGCTAAGGTGTCAATGACTGACTTGCTCATCCGCACAAAAACATTGGTTTCTCCATCCCTTTCAAATGAACCAGAAGTTTCTAGCTTTTCAAACGACCCGTCAACTTGCCCAGATGACAAAAATTCATTGAAAAAACGATTCAGTAAAGCTTCTGATTCTTCATCTTGTGCAGTTCGACGTGTAATCCCACTCAAAGCGGCCCTTTGTCTATCTCCAGAACCCCATGCATCAGAGCTAGCCCTTCTTGGAGCAAAATTACCAGTAAAAGTAAGATTCCTTGTCTCTTCTTGTGCAGATCTTTCATTTGAGCTGCCTTTGCGTGACAAACTCCGCTCGGGTGGTTCAACTCCTCCAAGTACGACAGCCTTCTCTGGTATTACCCATATTCCTGCTTTCTCTGTTAATACAACCCACGCACCTTCTTCATAATCGTCTGCAGAAGGAAGAACTGAAGCATCTAATACTTTTCCAGCGTCATATGGTAAATCAAATTGATAGAGACGTGTAGCGTTTCTATGATAATGGGAGACAGTTGCTGTTCCATCGCCAGATATTATGACTGTTGATCCTGATGGCTTCCCCCCTATTCGAAGCCTCATGGAAAACAAAAAGTCTTCATCTTCAACTCTAGCTTTTGGGATTATAACTTCAATAGGGACTTTCTTCTCCAAAATCCTCTCATTTGTACTCTCTACATCTAATCCTGATTTATATTGCATGGTCAAAAGAGAATACTGCATGTAACTTGAACTGCTAATCCGGTCCTTACAAAAGGTTGCAACGAGAATGGTGATCACTTTACCATGATCATCTACCTGCACATCAAGAGGCCAGATTCCCTTTTGACCTGCCAGATCTTTCTTAATGCCGAGCTCAGCATCTGTTCCAACAATTTCCTGAGACCAAAGCCTTGAAACATTCATACCAGAACTAAACTCGACTCTGAAACACTGTAACTCACAGTCTGTCAACACCAAAAACTGTCGATTTGATTCCTTACTAGAATGATATGGAAAACGCCATGTCAAAGACCTTGGGTACCCTTTGTTGCTCACGAGTTTACCCAAATCACCGCCTTTGAGAGGGAAATGAGAAGTAATTTCATATACTTTCCTTCGACGAATGCCAGTAGGACTGCATTCAAACTGCCAAAGCTCACCACTTGAGCTACACGCAAGGGCAATACATGCCAAGCTATAACCGGGAACTGCAGAAGCAATCACAGAATTAAATGCGTTCAATTCATTCAAATCAGTTTCCTGCTTACTTTGCCGTGTCTGCCTCTTGAAGGGTGTTTTCTCACCAACAGCCTCCAACTCATCAAAAGACGCAAGACTAGTGACAGGAGCATTGCTCGATTGGGAATAGATGTCCGGCCAGTATATAACTGCCCGAGTCTTTCTATTGCACAAAACAACCGCAACATGTTTCGCAGCCTTATTTGATCCAAAAGAGGAGCTATCACAATTAACCACAGAAACCAACCAACTACCAGTATCGTAATTGGCAACATCATTGAAAGGAATCTCGAGAACAACACAATTCATAGAAGATGCGGGCGATAAGTAACTCCAAACAAAGACCTTGCTTCCACAAATGATCCAAGCAAGAGATGTACTCTTGTCAATCCCACCATACCCGCCACAGTCTTCAACTGCATCACAAAATTACATCATAAATAAATAAATACCAAACACACACGCACGCACACACACACACACACATCAAAACTATAAGGCATTAAAGGAGTACGAAATTATGAATACTACACACATTTAATTGAGCCCTGTTTGGATAAACAGCTTCTTTGGAGCTTATAGCAGAAGCGCTTACATGATAAGTGCTTATGTATAAGCTATTTCTATAACAAAGGATAAAATAGTTAAACTGTTTATGTATATGTTATAAGCTGTTTTCATAATCTATATTGGAAAACATATAAAAATAAACTTAAAACAACTTATGAACAATGTTATAAACTGTTTTCATAAGTTCTCCCAAGCAGCCTCGCAAAACTTATGTCAGTGGACACGCTCAAATAAGTCAATTCAAACAGGGGCTGATTTATTCAATAAATTGATAAATTCAATAGTTTCTGACATGTTTATAAACTGTTTTCAGCTTACATTCATAAGTTCTCCACGATAAATTATGAAAACAGCTTATCCCTTACACGAAAACAATTTAACTTTATTTCATCTTTTGTTATAGAAATACCTTACACATACAAAACTGTGATGATAATCGCTAATGCTATAAGTTGAAAATTAAACTGTTTATCCAAACAAGGCATAATTAATTCAATAAATTAATAAATGTGATAGCTTCTAACATGTTCATAAACTGTTTTGAGCTTATTTTCATAAGTTCTCCAATACAGCTTACAAAAACAGCTTATACCTTAAACAAACACAATTTAACTTTATTTCATCTTTTATCATGGAAATAGCTTATACATAAGCGCTTATTATGATAAGCACTTATGCTATAAGCTGCAAGTTAAACTGAAAACAAGATAAAATAAATTTAAATTGTTTTTGTATATGCTATAAGCTGTTATCATAATCTATCTTGGTGAACTTACGAAAATAAGCTGAATAACAATGTCATAAACTATTTTCCTAAGTTCTCCAAAACAGCCTCACAAAACTTATATCATTAGATACTTTCAAATAAGTCAATCCAAACATGTACTAATTAATTACATAAATCGAGAAATGCAATAGTTTATGAATGTCCATAAAGTATTTTCAACTTATTTTCATAAGTTCTCTAAGATAACTTATATGAAAACAATTATAACTTATATGAAAACAATTTAACTTATATGAAAACAATTTAACTTAATTTTATCTTCAAGAACTTGTGAAACTAAGCTAAAACAGTTTATGAACAATGTAATAAGCTGTTCTCATAAGTTCTCAGAAACAGCATCACAAAACGTATGTATGTTAGTAGATACTCTCGGATAAGTCAATCCAGACAGCGCCTAATTAATCTAATAAACTGATGATTCGAATGTAGTAGTTTATGACATGTTCTTTAACTATTTTCAGCTTATTTTCATAAAGTTCTCAAAGATAGATGATAAAACCAGCTTAGTAAACAATTTAACTTAATTTTATCTTTTAGCTTATACATTTGCTATAACCTTCAAATTAAACTATTTATCCAACCAAAAAAGGCGTAATTAATTCACTAAATTGAAAAATGCAATAATAATTCTTACATGAAACTCGTCTCTGCAACGAAGTAGCTTGTTCATCACAAACAACTTTTGGAAACTCGGAAACAAAAACCGGTTTAATCGGATCATTATTATCGTCTTTTCCATTTCTATTCACTTGCGGAACCCTACACATACAAAAACCAATCAAATCAATCAAAAATTTGAGAAACAGAATTCAAATTCGGAATCAATCAGAGACGGTGAAGTACCTGGCGAGAACAGATAAGCGAGGAGTCCAAGGAGCGGGAGTGCCAGTGGGAGGACGGTTAGGGATGGCGGTATCGTTGAAGGAGGTTCGCCCGAGCGGTGAAGGAGTTACCGGAGAATCGGATAGTGTGGGAGGAGTGCGAGGATTGTTCTTCTTCTTCTTCGGTCCAGTTGAAAACATGATTGATTTGAAAATTAGGGTTTATGGAAGGGCTTTTGGTTTTAGTTACAGTTACAGTCACAGTCACAGTCACACTCGACTAAGATAGTTGAGGAAGAAAGAATGAAAATATTTGAATCACAAGAGGGAAATGAAATGAGGAGAATAGATGGAGTAAGATGTTTTCCATTTTTCAATGATTGTGCACCGTCAGTGTAACACCGTTTTACACTTGCATGCAACGAGAGATCGGTGTTTCTTCTTATTTGTACGGCGGTATGCAAATAACTATTATCATTGATCAACTAATGTTCAACACAAAAAGGATGAGAATAAAAAATGCAGTGATTAGCCTAAGAGCAGGTCGCCCTAACTAAAGTATGAGCAATAGATTTTTGAATCATCATGGCCCGAAGACGATAGAGTTTGCACTATAGTAGATGAGTCGGACTTGAAGACAATCTGGTCTCATCTGTTTGCATCAGCAGAGTGAAGGGCCTCGAGTAAGGCTACCGCCTCCCCCTCCAAAACTATCATGTTTGCCCATTGTCATTTCATTTTAGCCCGAATAAATTGCACATGGGAGTCTCTAACACAACACGCAAAAGATATAATATGGTTACGGTCATGAAATAGGTGTCCACATTGCACTTCAACCACGTCTCGCTCGGTTTCTTCCAAACTTGCACTTTATTCTGCCCGTGTTGCACAACCGGTGGTGAATGTTGTTTATGGACCTCTTGCCATTGTTGTCATGCATCTAGTGTTGTCCTCACAATGCTCGTTGAAGTGTGATGAGCATCATTCCAAATGACATCATTAAGTGCAGCCCAAATTTGCCAAAGAAGTAAAGCCCCCTGACCTACAACGTCTCGGCTTTCTGAACGACGTATATAAAAAACAAAATTTGTCAAACTGCTCGCAATTCCAACTCGCGGTTCAGCACAGTCAAAAGCCCTGCCCAATACCAACTCTCGCACGCCACCTTACAACCCACACAAACATGCCAATCATCATCAATAGTTGTATCACATCAGGGACAAATCATCTCACATTGTACATGTCATGATTGTAATCGGAGACGCGTCGAAACACACTCTCTGCAAATCCTCCATGACATATTACGAGCTTTATGAGGGGAATTCACCTTCCAAATTTTATGTCACTCTCCTTCAACATAGAATCGATCAGTATGTAGCAACTCCATCTTAGTCAGTTTATAACCAGTCTTAACAATATACCTCTTGTTATGTTCCATCATCCACGTAATTCTATCATTATGAACTTCTGCAAACAGTGGTGTGTCGAGAATAGCTTGCACGCGACAAAGTTAACAATATTTTCTTGAGGTGACAAAAAATAAAATATTTTTTAAAACTGATAGTGGTAAATTTAACCAATAAGAAAAAAATAAAATTAGTTTCAAAATAAGTGTACAAAGGTGTGGTGATATGGCACATAGTGGATTCTAAACGGGTGTAAATGTAAAACTATTTTAACTATTTTACACCGACAATAATTTGGTTCAAAATAAAGTGTTATAGCAAAAAGACTAATAAGTAAGCTCGATTGTTAAAGTAGTTGAGGCATTGTGTCGTAGATTAAACTCTTAACAGCTTAAGTCTTGAGGTTTGTACTAACATTGGTGAACTTCGGAACCCAACTCATCTAACATTTAACTCATAACAAAAAAAAATTAACAATAAATAATCGTCTAATCTTTTTTTTGCAAATAATCTTTTATCGTGAGGGGATGGTAACTTGGTCCAAGACAGAGAATATATTCGGGAACAAATAGCACTTACAAAAGTATTTACATTTATATATCTTTTTATCACTACACCAAACCTTTAGAGTTATGTCTAATCAATTTTTGTCATTAAATTACAATTTACTAAATATTAAATTAGGCTAAAATAACGTTAACTAATTTGTTGCGACTCTTATATGTTACAATTATAATACAATTATAAAAGATTATTAGAATTTGATTTAATTCTATGTCCCTATATTCTAAAAAAAATGTTCTATCTAACAATAACAATTGAGTTTATATGTTTACAACAATTTAACAAAATAGATTAAGATCAACTTCTTGGTTTAAGGTCTTGTTTATTTAACACAATTCTCTAATGTCTTGGGCAAAAACTAATGTCATCATCATTGTCCGTTAAATCTTAATCACGATTGCGTCAGCATTGGCTTCAGACATAGGAAGGAGTTGACTGATTCTCGATGGTTGCACCGCTTAATCGTGCTTTCTATTCCTATTCATAAAAGAAGAAGATAAGGAAGGGCGTCGTTAGCAGGCTATGCTGATTGGGTAGAAGAAATTTGACCTCGGTTGGTGCACCGGTATACCCCTTCCATCAGGGAGATTGTTTTATTTTATATCTTGATTAATAGCATACTAATACATTAAGTCATGAACTTTAAACTTATAGACATGTTCATAATATTAACAATATAATTAATATTTTATGCAATTACTGCATTGCACGCGTCCTTTACAAGTTTGTAAGGGAAATCTAATTTCATAGAATATGTTATCTGACGCACTAGTGTTGGGGCACAAAAAACCTTGTATACTCGCAAGTTCCCAACAATACACATTCATACTACTATAATGTTTTACATGTTTTTACATTTTATTTTAAAAACAACGTTGTAGATAGTGTGTTAAATAAATGACGTTGACTACCAAAAAACACATTTAAATTCTGAAATAACTCAAACATTTATTAACAATAATCATTAAATAAAAATATTTAACTTAAAGTGAAATAAATAAATTGTCTCATTTCTTCTTGCATATTTATTGATATATAATTTACAATAACTTCCAAATATTAAGATTGTTAATACATAACACAACAAACCAATATATATATATATATATGAAAATCTTCAAGCATAATCAATTCTGAAGTCAAAATCAATTCCAGCTCATAACAACCAAACGTGATTCTACATCTTTCATTAAAGAATCTATGTTTTAGTTGCTCAAGTATTCAAATGGGAGTCAATGAGAATGTAAAATGAGTCGGTTTTTGAAGATTGTCTCTGCCATAAGATTAAGCTACTTTGTGAGAAATGCTACTTGGGTCATAGCGTGAAACTTGATCAATTGAGAGTGTTTGTGATCTTATCTTACACTGATGAGGAACTATAGCAAGCAATGCTCTTTTACACCAAACATAATGTAATGGAGTTGTTCTACTTTGATTTGCTTCGTCGTAGTTTGGGTGTGAAAAAAACATAAGACAAAAATGATGTGTTTTGTCTTCACTGGAGCAACAACTTTGGATAGAACGATCAAGAGTTAAAGTTGACAGAGTTCTCAGGTTTCAAAGGGACGAATATGACAATCAGGATAATTTTACTGATCAAAAAGGTAAAGAACTATGGCTAAAATAATCTACATACGGCAGAATGTAATATAAGAGTTGAGTTAGGAGAGCACCCGCTAATCTATATATGAGGAGGGATCAAATTACACCGATGTAATGTTACACCGCTCAATATCGTTCTACTCGGAGCATATTTTTCAAATTTGACCGTTGGATTGTAAGTTTATATCACATAGATCATTTACGTAAATTTTTACAAAAATCTAAAATCATTTGATATGTTATTCAGATAAAACAAGATTAACCGTATTCTATAAAAGTGCATAAACCGTTAATCTTGATGTATCTCAATAACATACGAAATGATTTCAGATTTTCGTAAAAATTTACGTGAATGATTTATGTGATATAAACTTACAATCCATCGGTCAAATTTAAAAAATATGTATTGAGTAAAACGATATTGAGCGGTGTAACATTGGTATAACATTACTTTAGTGTAATTTTATCTCTCATATATAAACTTTAAATGGGGGATTTAAATTATTAAGTATCATAATTGGTTTTTTTTAATCCATAATAAAATAGCTTTTAATACATCCCCGTGAGCTTAGTTCAGTTGGTAGGGATATTGCATTTATATGCAGGGTCGGGGTTCGAACCCCGGACACACCACTTCTCCACAATTAAATTGTGTGAGCTCTAACCACTCAGCTACTTGAAAAAAAAAAGAGCTTTTAAGAGCTTTTAAGAGCTTTTTTTAAAATATATATGTTTTATACACCTCACACCCAATTTGTATCCCACATTTTAAAAACTTTTAATTTACCCTTTTGAATTTGAACTTTTTTTTTTTACAAAATATTTTGATAAAAGAAAGTTTTGAAGGTTTTTAAAGACATTTTTTTTGTTTGAAAAATCGGTATCCGGCAAGGATCAGTTAATTCAAAGGAAACAACCTCACCGTCCACTTGCAAGGATTTAAAGTCAAAACAAAGCTCTTTATGCTTTTTACGGGAATTATCATTACATGTTCTGCATAAATTTTTATTATTGTTAGTAAGAATTGTGTTTGAGGCAAAGATGACATACCATAAATATATATTTATGTGTGATAAAATGTTTTGGATACAAATGACTTATTTTAGCATCAATTGATGTGAAATCTCTAAATTTCTCCAATTGTATATACATGTTGCCATGAGTTTTTTGTTTTTTCCATTTAATAGAATGAAATGAGTTTAAACATGAGTTTTAATTATAACTTAGTTGTGCAATTATCAATTTGTCATAAACCTCTAAATTTAATCTTACTATGTAGGCATTGGCGGAGCCAAGAATTTTTTATGAGGGGCCATATTTTTAAGATATACATATGTTGTGTTGCAATAAATTATAACTAAAGTTATAGATTAAGTGGATCAAAAACTTGGAGGTGAGGCACTTAACCGTTTTGCTAGACTGTTAGCACATGATTTATAATGCAAGCGATATTATATATAACATAACATTTAGCTAAAAATGTCAATATATATGTATTGAAAATGAAAAATTGAGACTTTGGGGTGGCCATGACCCTCCCATGTCCCCTTGGTTCCGCCAGTGTATGTAGGGATGACTTAGTTGCACCATGCATTTTATGAGAACCTCACACCCTCTTGAAGATAAAGAATACATCCTTTCCACCTCTTAACTTCTTCTAAATACGATCTTGAACAAAATCAAACACTTGTTGCTTTGATCGCTCAACATAGGAAGGAAACCCCAAATATTTGGACTGTGGCTCCACAATCTTAAAATAAATCCATATTTGGATATCAATTTTTCTAGCATTAGGAACATTTCGCCTAATAGAGATTTCTTATTTGTCAATGTTAACAAAATGACCCGAAGTGTCGTGGTAAAGTAGGAGCATATTATGGATACAAGTGAGATTGATTTGCGTGGTTCTATAAAGAATGAGGTTGTCATATGCAAAAAGCAATTGTAATACAATATGAAATCCTCTTGCAACTTGAATTCCATGCAGTACGTTGTTATTGTTATTAATAGCTCTAGTAAGAAGACCTAAAATAACTCATCACGAGGCAAAGGAAAGTATGGTTGATGTTGCTATGGTCATCACTATGATTCATAATATTAAGCATCATAGCTGAAATCTCATTTCCAACAATATGACATAAATTTTGGTTAAAAAATAGCATGCATTCCATTTTTGGACCTCGATTAGTTGTAGGTTCCATATATTTAAGATCCTCACAAACCCTGCAATGTTCTCTTCATGGTAAATTTCTCAATACTCTCATTCCACCAATTTCTGCTTTTTCTTTGAGAAGTTTAATGATGAAAGAATTTAGTGTTGAAATCAAGAGCCAGAAAGGTTTAGAGCATTGAGCCCACCAAACCTCCTAACTTTCAAGTTAATCATCAAGAGTATCCTCCTATTATTTAATCATGCTCACACTCCCAATCTTGTGGTCTGACCTTTGTTCTCTTCTATTTCACTTTATTAATATAAAGTTGTGTGAACTTAGAAAAATTGTTGAGAGAATAAATTGACTTGATGCATATACTCAAAACGTGTATTTTGACAAACTTAAAGAATAATATTTTTTTGGGTAGATAGACGAAATGACAATGGTTGTTGAAAACAAGCGCACATAAGTTAAAAACTCGCACATGTTGAGAAGTCAGAGTTTGAACCTTTGGTCACAGTGTTCGACATAACATTTTCAACATATTTGTTAGTTGAGCTAGGATTTTTGGATAACTTAAAGACTAAATTGCCGGTAAACAATCTCGTTTGGGAATTCATTTAACTACATGTTTATAATACGTAGAAAATGAGATATGAACATAAGTGATCCTGTATTCCTGTTATACATCCTACTTGTTTCGTTCAGGTCGTCATCTATAAGATTAGCTCCACAACCTCATATAGGGACAGGTTACCCATAATTCATGTATTTTATTCCATTTCAAGGAGTGCAACCTCATGATCCAAACAAGCATCAATATCTTGTTTTCCTAAATAGTTTTTGGTGATGTAAACTTCATTGCAAAGGTTGCATGTGCACACATTGTGTATCATAAATAATTGTGTTAACATGGCTCTTTCTATAGGGATTTCATGAAAGGATTAGTCAACTTTCATACAATGGAGATTAATTTTACAAAAATTTGTAGCTTCACATTTTAATATTAAGGAAATAACAAGGCATTTAGCTAAAGCAATTAATGGGTGAATACATAATATAGCAGTTACTCACCACTTTAGGTGTTGGTGCAATGTAGAAAACAGATATTTAAATTGAACTTAAAGAAAACGACATATATATTGTATTTATGTTCATATAGGAGATAATACATAATTACACAGCACCAGATTTTAGTGCACAAGGACCTTCTACATAAGATTTCTCCAGAGGAGAATAAACAACCACACTTTGGAATTGAAATCAAAAAAGAAAAAGCTAAAAATAGTTTTTTCCTATATTCTGTTTTCTAGGCAGAGAAAATTGCTATATTTAAACACATGCAGAAGTTGTGTAGTATCTTCATCATCATGGTTCAAGCTTCAAGGATACAACTCTTGATTGTCTGTTGGATTTTGCAACCTTTAAGAACACTGTTGATAGACATGCCGGTGCCCACCACGGCCGCCGCACTTTTTGCTCCCCTTTCAAACAAGCCACTACATAACGCGGACAATGGCAAAAAGAAGTTAGGGTTAGGTAAATAAAACACAATGGTATCTATCAATCTTTTTGCACACAAAAAGCAAGCATATACATATTTCATGTCTACTCATCCATTCAACATGTCACATGTTCAAGGAGATGACGATTTGACAATTCAATTTTGGATAAGTAGAGTTTTCAAGAACATGTAATTAGCATTTAGAATTTTCTATATTGATTAACAATGTAAGTTAAGATATTATGTGTTAACAAGAAGAAAACATGTAGATGGTTGTCTCTATCAAAGTGACAGATGTACCAATAATGGATGCAGAATAACAACCTCGATCTTTTTAACTATTTCATACAACAACAACAACCAAGCCTTATCTTACTAAGTCGAGTCGGCTACATGGATCAAATTACGCCATTATGTTCTATCATACACTTCCAAAATAATGGAATAGAATCTTTAACATGTTCTATCATAAAATAAAATAACATAACCAAACAACAATGTATGGTAATTTAGTTAATTGCATTCTATACTATTCTAATCCAGTTTGTCATTAGATATTCCAACATAGCACAAACATATACTTCAATTTCTCATCTAGTACATTCATGTAACCTTAGATTGCTCAAATGATATGTAGCCCAAATACTTGATGCAAAACAGATAGTGGGCACATGATAATTTTTTCAAACTACACACAATATGGCCTAAATACATCAACACAAATTTCTAAAACAATATACATACTTTACATAGATGCATAATATTTGTAAAGAGAAGCTGGTATTTCTTATTAATATATAAATAACTACAGACACACAAATGTTCTTTTCCTTGTAAATATGTCACATATATCTTTTTCCCATCCAATGTTGAAGTGTCACAACAAAAAAATAAAATAATAGTTATATTTAAAACAAGTCTTGACTGCGTTCAATTGTTTAATATTCAATTTAATTGTATCATTTTCACCCGTCACTCATCGTCCAAAATGGTTTTGCTTCCAAGTCAAATTAACTAAGAGACAATACTTCCAATTCAATGTGGTCACCACCGTCATCAAATGGATTATGCAACTAATATCCCACATCCATATCGATATCTTTTATGGCACAAAACCGAAACCTTGGCCATTTTCGAGTATCTATTCTAGGCTTCATAAATGGCATGAAATGAAACAGATTATCACAACAATTATGTCAAAGCCTTACCTAATTAGGCGAGGAGCGCAAAATAGATTGACAAAAATCAAATGAGAGTTTAATGACATGTTTTAGTTTTTTTTTTTACTGTTCAAGAGAGAGAGAGGGAGAGGGAAACCTTTAATCCGTCTCAATTCCTTGCACAAGGTGATGAAGTCTCCCCACTTCATGTGACAGCGTCTTATGAATCGAAGGATCTGTTCAGTCGTGAACATAGACATCCCTTCCAAGTATTCTCCATTAACACCGTTTTCCTTAAAAATTTGCCGATAGCTACCAAGATTTATAGTCTCTAACCACATGCCAACATCCTGATAAAATAAACAAAAAATGGTGCATATCAGTCAAGATTACAATGTTATATCAATCATTGAGCATAGAACATCAACTACATAGTAGAATCTAGACCTATGCAACAGTCTCGGGTAAGCAGGTGCTTGAACATTTAAAAATACATAAGCAGAATCATACTGCTACCATATCTTTGACACACATAATGCAGCACCAAAGAAGAATAACAAGATGACAACTTTTTATCTATATTAATTAATACATAGAATCTATCTATATATGTACATTTAGATTCCAGTTTGATATGGCTCTAGTAACCTACTTAACTGAGCGGTGACAAGAATAAATCGTAAGCTTTCCATATCACCGAAAAAACAAAGATTAAGGGCATAAACAAAGACTGATAATAAATAGGATTATAGTTTCACATTGTGTATTACCATAACATAATTCCAAATATCTCAGAAAGATGCATATTGTTAGCTTTACTGAGGGAATGGAAATTCGTCAAGATGAAGATTTACACCTTGCATGTGCTGCAGAGAAAGGTATGGCCATACATTGCGGGAATAAACAGACTATTTAATTATTATTTTGATAGAGAAAATAATGTCAACATCAGTTTAAAATGATAATTTAAACTTTGAGAGTCAAACTGAAGAAAGTTGTCCGCCATTAATTGTGATAAAACCGGATAACTTGCGATCACAAACAAAAACTATAGTTAAATAAAGGCGGTGACGAGATTTAGGGGCAAGCCCAATAGTGCATGCATAAGCTTGATTAGCAAACTATTTCCCTAAATGGAGAGTGACTTCTACATCATCCACCAAGTCCACCATTGAAAATATTGTATTCAACTTTTTAACGGACAAGGCGCCTGTTTGGATAAACAGCTTAATTTGCAGCTTATAGCCTAAGCGCTTATCATATCATGATAAGCGCTTATATAAGCTATTTCTATAACAAAAGATAAAAAAAAGTTAAATTGTTTTCGTATAAACTATAAGCTGTTCTTATAAGCTATCTAGGAGAGCTTATGAAAATAAGCTGAAAACAACTTATGAACATATCATCGTTGTTCTCACACGTTCACTCAAACAGTCTCACAAGTGTCTATGCGTGTAGATAAGTTCAGACAGTCAATTGTGTCTTATGAACTATAAAACCAAAACTTTCTACTTCAAATTTGTCGGAATTTACAGAAGGATGGAAAGGAAACATAAATACATACGCAACTACTATGCAGAATTGATAATAAAGACCTATGTTAACATGGTAGATATCAAATTCCAACACAACAAAAATATATTGAAAGAAAAAAAACAAATCAATTAATTGATTGATAAAATAAACAATCATAGTCATAGACAACTGGATATACAACAACTCACACTCAGATTACTAATTTACCATACAGTAAATTCAACTCAAAGTTGTTTACACAAGATCTGAGACATAATTGAAGTACAAAACATATGAAAATAGATTATAAATCATGAATTTTTCTTCTTCACAAAATAACAATTAAAAGATACTGTTAAATCAATTGAGTGAATGAAATGATCAACCTCAACAGTCCAGATGAAGAAATCAAGAGGCTCAGGTGACTGTCCTTTGTTCATTTCACAAATCAAACTTCTCCAAATTCACCTGAACAAAGACCAAAAACAAAATAAAAAACATTAGCATAAAAAAAAGTATTTTTTCTCGAGAAAATTCATAAGAAAATTTTACCAGCTAAGAAAATCACAAAGGGTCATCAAATTAACTGAAGGGTCATCAAATTTTCACTGATATTGTGAGATCTCAAATACTCAAATTTTGAGAAAATAAAACAAAAATAATGAATAAAAATAAATAAAAAATTATACTTACCACTTTGTGAGAGTGAGAAAAAGAATGAAAATTTATAAAAATAAGAAGAAGAAATTCCACATTTGAGATGAAAGAGAAGAAGAGAGACAAAGAAAAGAGACAGGGAGAGGAAAGTGATGAGAGTTGTTTAGAGATAGAAACTTTTTCAGAATTGCATGTTTTATGTTATTATATCACGCGCCTTAATTGCGTCATAATGACACGCGCCACTCATTAGTCATTGCATCTACATCACACAGTTGCTTATTCATCCCCCTTCACTTACAAGCATGCCCCTAACTGTGAGTCACTCTTGTTTCAGAGTAAGATAACTAGATAAGTGTTTTATTATTTGAATATTATATGTGGATTAAGATTTGTTCGATTGATAATGAGTTGATTCACTTGTAAGATTGCTGTTTAACTCTTTGGTAAGTGCTCTTTAAGTTTTAAGATCTATTTTAATCCTAATGAACTTTTATAGCTCAATTTATCTAAAAAAAAATTCTAAAGAAAAATATACAAATATAATATGATACTTGTTTATTTGTCTCTACCTCTCCTACTTATTTTTTTTAACAAAGTACACATATTTATTTTTAAAAAAAACATATTCATACAACTATTTTAAAACATTTTTTTTTGTTATAAAAGTAATAGAGAAAGAAAGCAGAGCACAATAAAAATATCACAAAGAGTTATTTTAAAAGTTGTCCAAATTTTTTTATTGCTCTTTGTAAAATACACACAAAAACAAAATGATATTGCATGTGATATTAAAATTTTGATGTTAATATGCATTTTCTCCTCGTATAAATTCCATTTGAATCAGATTGCCACACCTCATGCATCTTTGCACATTGACTCTCTGATCTCACTTAAACGTTGATTTGCATATCACGAACATGTTTCATGCTAATCATTAATATAGTGGTTAATTAAATAAATAATTCCGTCTCCCTCAAACAAAAAAAAATCCGTCTTTTAGTTCTTACAAAAGAAATTGAACTTTTTAATCACTATAATATTTTATTTTAGCATTTTCAGGGATAAAAAAATATTGACGGAAAATTTTATAAGAATTAAGAATATTGATGAATTTTTTTTCAGAGACTAAAAATTAGAACAATTTTTTTTCAAGAAATACAAATGCTGACTTTATTATCAGTTGAAAAAAGAAATGTCCTCGTGAGCTTAGCTCAGTTGGTTGGGACAATGCATAAAATATGCAAGGTCCGGGATTCAAACCCCGACCACTACCAAAAAAAAAAAGTTGATAAAAGAAATATTAAAGTTCTTTGTTTCAATAAATTATTTTAAATTCTAAAGCGTTTGACCAATAAAATTTTAAACTAAAATATAATAATTTGACCTTAGGGCCTATGTATTGAGACGGCCACTGCTTAACTCCAGTTATCAACTCTTCATTCATTTCGCAAATAATTTTTCATCGTTGTTTAACTTTTACATTTTGAAAAAAAAAACTAACTTTTACATAATATTATTTATAATTTGATGAGAAATTATATTTGTAGGTTTGGATAAGTTAGTTGCATGTTTATTGAAAAGATATTAGACGAGTCAATTATGCAATTAAAGAGATAGTATGATCAAGGTGAGGTGACCATAAGGAGTCAAAGATATAAACAGAGAAAGCGTAACCAAAATCATGTCATATTATGGACCAAGTACACACTAAATATGTAATATTAGGGACCGACATTTGGTCCATGTGGCTAACAAATATAGGACATAAGGACCAACTTCATAAATTTATTGTACAAAATGAGGTCCTAACTCAACATTTTACGGTAAAGGGACCAAATTGATACATCCTATTAAAGTGAGGAACAAAGTTTGGAATTTAATAGAGTCGAAAGAAATAAAAAAACCTAAAACCATTTTTTATTTTTTTTAATATCTCTTCTCAAGTAGACTATTTACTCGAGTGTATGTTTGTTTATTTGGTGTCAGTAATTGATTTTGAATAAATTAATTATTGATATGTTTGGCTGTGCATTTTGCAACATCAAACGTGTGTTTCAGTGTCGTTTGGCAGTGAAAACAAGAAGCTAAGAATAGCAACTTCACAAAAAACGTGTCTAGTACTCCCTCCGTTTTACAATACTTGTCACTTTTAAGTTTCAATGCAACATTAATTATTGTCTTGTCAATAATACGCGTGCATATTTATTGCAGAGAGGAAAAAAATAGAATGAAATAATAAATGGTTAAGAGTATTATAGAAAACACACATATAATTTCATCAAAAATAATAAAATTTATTTGGTTTAGTATCTCCTAGCTGTGGAAACAAATAGATGCTATGTAAGTAAACTTGATTTTGGATAAAAATGACATGAATGTTGTAAAGTGATCTATGTTTGGACGTATTTATATAAAACCTGATTTAATAATAAACTTAAGGCTAAAATCAATTAAAGAATCCAAATGCTACAAATTATAACTTTAAGTAGAATCAATTTTAAGAGCGTAATCAATCCTCTTTCAAACCATTCAAATAAAATCAATTTTATTATTCAAGACGTGTCAACATAAATTTGAATACATCTTTAAGTTGAAATTCGAACTTAGAAATTACACTTCCGATGGCAAATAGCATATCAAATGGGCCAGTCAGCCCAGCCCATTCAGTAGTCCACCCTAAATCCATTTTCCTTTCCCCACTTTGTCTGTCAGTGAACAACAAATGTAATGAAGTCAAGAAGACGAATACAGTTCAGAGCTTAACTTAGGTAATGTCATCTTTAATATTTCAAATCCTTATTATTACTATGAAATGAAATTCATTGAATCATACCATTGACATTAATTAATTAATTAATTAATAAAGTTCTTGTTGTAATGTTATGTTAATGTTTGCAGAATACACTATAATTGAAAAAAATTAGAGTAGTGAGAAATTAGGGTTTGAGTAGAGAAATGTTTGGAACGGCGATTAGAAATGCAGCAAAGAAACTGAAGCCGAAGTTGGGAGCGGTAACGCTGACAACGCCGCCGGAACAGAGACAAACAATAACAAGAGCTCTCTTTGATATTGTTAAGGAACATGGTCCCATCACCGTTTCTAATACCTGGGAACGTGTCAAGGTAATTGTTAACTCTTCTAAATCTATCAAATTATTCCACATATGATGTTTGTTTTTAACTTTGTCCAATCAAATTGTTGCTGCATTGCACAAACATGGACTCTTTGGATTCGCATATTTGAGCGTATCTACTGCCGTAGAATGTTTGCTAGAACCTATGAAAACAGCTTATGACATTGTTCGCTACCTGTTTTCAACTTATTTTCATAAATTTTTCAAGATAGCTTATTTTCAACTTATAAGCTGCAAATAAGCTGTTTGTCCAGACAGGGACTTTGTTTGGATAAAAAATTTATAGCAAAAATGCTTATCATAATAAGCAATGCAGTCGGGTGAGTTTTTAAGTAGGATCGGTAGGCTGGTGAAAGATCGTAAATACGAGGGTTGTAACACGATTCGTAAGTAGGATCGGTAGGTTGTTGATAGAGTTGAGAGAAAAAAACAGAGAAAATAGAGGAATAACATAGGAAACAAGCAAAAAAAACAGAGAAAACAGAGCAAAAACGAACCTGAGTAAGGTCGAAACACGGTTGAGGTGCCGTGAGACGTAGGATCGTACAATCCTACGAACCAGCACTCAATTCTGACTACAATGACGTTAAGTGCTTATGTATAAGCTATTTCTATAGCGAACGATAAGATAAAGTTAAATTGTTTTCGTGTAAGCTATAAGCTGTCTTCATAAGCTATCTTAAAGAACTTCTGAAAGAAAATAAGCTGAAAACAGTTTGCGAACAATGTCATAAGCTGTTTTTGTAGGTTCTAGCAAACAGCCTCACAAAATTTATGTAAGTAGATAGGCTCAGATACGTCAATCCAAATAGGCCGATGAAGTTTCTTCATTTTTGAATCTAATGTTAAAACTCTAATTTGATCCCATTATTTTGGTCTATTTTGTTTGTAGATTAAAGTCATCAGTTTGTTTTTATTTTTAAATACATATGTAGTGTTGTCCAATAGTGAGGCCATAGCATAGTAGAATTAGAATAAATCACTGTTGTTTCCTGATAAGTTGTTTAGTACGTGTTGTGAAATAATGGTTATAGCAGCAATATAATAGTGTAGCATAGCAGAATTTGAAAAATTGCTATATTCTGTGATATATGTGATTGATAACACTGCATATATGACATATCTTCGGCGGTAGTGGGTAAAACTAAATCTTTCCGTAATTTATGCTGAGAAGATGGGCGGGTTGGATGTTTGGAAAAAATTCACATACTACATTGGAAGTTATAGGACACATAAGAATTTACATGAATTGGTATCTCTTGCCTATGTCTAAGGAGATATTCCTGCAATTTCTTTACTATTTTAGACAAGTTTACAATTTTTTGTAGAAACTTGAAAACTGTGTATTACCCTGTAAACTTGAGTAATCCATCCAAGGTTTCAAGGAACAATAACTATTTCACTCAGGAGACATTTTTTATTGCAAGTGATTTGCCATATTTGCACATTTCTCCTGGATTTGAGTTTTCTATCCTTCACAAGACTTTCTTTGTATAGTGGAAGGAAAGTGACTTTGTTCAAGAATGGATAGTTGATGTTTATTGTTTCTCATATTTCTGAATTCATTGAAAATTGTCACTCTTTGAAGGGTAAATGTAAATTTATCAAGAGTCGAACATTGAATATCACCATCACAACAATTTACTATGTTCAGAAATTTGAATTGCTGATCCTAAAAAAAGAATAATCAGACTGACTAGTTTTTCTCCTTATCTATGTGCACACACATTTTGGTTTTACATGTGACAAAATCCTATGAATGTTACGGATTTGTGCATCTGTTGGATTTCTATTGACTGATTAAGCTATAATTTGTCTTCATAAGCTAGCTTGGAGAACTTATGAATATAAGCAGAAAACAGGTTACAGACAATGTCATAAACTGTTTTCGTATGCTAGTAGATAAGTTCAAAGAAGTCAATCCAAACAGGCCCATGATGTTTCTTCATTTTCCAATCTAATTTTAAAACTCTACTTTGATGTCATTATTTTAGTCAATTTTGTTTGTAGTAGTAATTAAAGTAGTAAATTTGTTTTTGTTTTGAAATACACATGTAGTGATGTACTGATGCCATTAGCTGCAATAGTGGCGCTATAGCATAGTAGTATTATAATAAATGGCAATTGTTCCCTGGTACGCTATTTAGTACAAAGTGTTGTGAAGTAGCTAGTAGTGTTGCGTAGCAGAATTTCAAAAATTGCTATTTTCTGCGATTGATAACAGTGCACATATTACATACATATCTACAGTGCTAGTGGGAAAAACTAAATCTTTCCACAATTAATGCTGAGAAGATGGGTGTGTGAGATGTTTGGAAAAAATTCACATATTGTTTTGTTTACTTGTGATGGAACCCTTATGAATGTTACATATCTGTGCATCTATTGGATTTCTATTGACTGATTGAATTATCATGACCTTCAATATTTTCCAGGAAGTTGGATTGAAAGATCTGACAAGCAAGAATCACATGAAAGTAGTTTTGAGATGGATGAGAGAGAGACAGAAGCTTCGTCTTGTTTGCAACCATGTTGGAGCTCATAAACAGTTTCTCTATACCACTTGGTTTACCAAACCAGGTACCACTCAAACTACAACGGTAACAACAACAACAACAACGAAAAGCATTCCTTCAAAGAAAAGGCTAGCACGAGCTTGAAGCTTTTATCATCAATAGCCATAAGCCAAGACTCAGAAGGATGGGCCAGCTGTTTTATGCAATTGGAAGAATAATGGAAGACTATAGTATAGTTTTAGTGTCACTAATGAAGAATCTGAATATTGGGCCATATGGTTGGATGTGTAAAATTTGCTCTTCCTGATTGTGTTGTTTCTGTTCCTAATATTATTCAGTAATGCAAACTGGTTGATTGCTGCTAGCGCGCTATGTATTGGTGCCTTGACAATTGTTCTCTCATTGTTAGCATTAGTTAGTGGCATATCATTTGTCCAGTCATTCCATCCTCCAAATTATTAATTTTAGAAAATGTAGCTGTATTTTCGAAGTTAATTTGGCCATTTAGAGAAGCTACACATAAGAAAAATCATCGAGAGGGATTTCTGTCAAATTCAGAGGATCACTACAAATTTATCTGTAGTAGCTAAGGCTAACTTGAAGAAACATAGGATGCTTGGGAATTCTCAATGCAGAGTTTATTATAGTTTTGAGTCATCCTGAAAGAGATACATCTTTTAAAGAAAGGTGGAACAAGTAGTTCATAGCAAATAGATGGCGGATATGTTGGCCTCTGAGCTAGCAACATCCTTAAACTCTAGCGAGCATACTTGATTTGGTTAAAATTTGAACTCATCTTCGGTTGAACGTTTCGTCGTTAACCAAATTTTATTAATCACTTGAATTCAATTGCTTCATTTAGTGGATGAGTAGTGACACACTATTTTATTAAGACCATATACTAATTACTAAAATTTGAAGAGGGGTTAATTCAAAAGATTATATTCTAAAATACGGCGTTTAATATGGATTCAGTCCAAAAACAGATGTCTGTGTTTGATGCACTCGTTTTGAAGTACTAGGAATACGAGGTTCAAACCCCCACCCTTCATGAAATGTTCTTATCAACCGTGCGACCATTAAAATCAACATGTATTATGTAATCATGATGAGAAATACTTCCAAATTTTCACTTTCCCTCATCAATGTTTTTCGTATTTGGTCCCTTATTGCCCCTTTTATTTAGCTTCAAAAGTAATCAAATCTTAGAAAGATATAGTTCAAATTATAATAGAAGATTTTGATCAAAATTAAATACCGAAAGTCTATCCCATAATTATATTATAGGGTTGAATGAAAGGTGCGGTTGCAGGTTTCGGATTATTGAGATTGCAGGTAGGTTTTTCTTTGTCACAATACTAACTTTATTATTGTTTAATATTTCCATGCCAATGCTCTAAACTTTGTATTATTGATGCTGCTCGAATATGAAAATTTGTATTATTATTAGATGTGAAAACGTGTATATACTTGTTGGGAATTTTGATGATGATTAAATTCATGATATTTTTAGTTTTAGGGTTATTGTTGGCAAGAAGTAGATGATTGAATGTTTATTTTGTTTCAAAGTTATGATTTCCATGGTTTTTAATTGTTGGCAAGAAGATTCGACCAAACATGGTCGAAATCGTCTGAAACGGTAATACATGTGATTTAAGATCACACCACAATTGCGGTGCGATGCGATGCCGTAGTGGAGGCTACCACATCACTAATATTGCAGCCACAATTGCGGATGCGAACCGCAGTTTGAAACCATTGCTTTCGTTGCTCATTTTTATAAAAATCACTTTTTTCCTTTGTACTTTGGCAGCTTTCGCGGGGTTTTGCTTCAGTGCACTCTCTGAAAATCTCATTAGTGGTTACCATTGCAAGCCAATATGGAGAAATCTATGGCTGCCAAAGTCAGCAACTATATACATGACGATATTGCGTTTGCCATTCTGTCAAAACTCCCTCTCAAATCGTTGAGAAGATTTGAATGCGTACGTAAATCATGGTCTCTTTTATTTGACAATCCTCATTTCATGACCGTGTATCGCAAAAATTTCTTATCTAAATGTCCCTCTTATGACGACGAGGCATCTTTCCTCATATATATCCATGGTGGCAAGCGGTTGTATTCTTTTTTTGGCGAGAGGTTTGAGAATATGGTCAGGTTAGACCGGCCAAATATAGTTTCACGTCAATACACAAATTTAACATTTTTGGGTTTCAGTAGTGTTAATGGCATACTTTGTTTCACAGAAGGCACGGGAAACAAAGTTGTATTGTGGAATCCAACTACCAAGGAAATCAATGCCATTCCTCCAAGCCCTTTTGAATCGTTTTCCCCGCCTGCTGAGCTTAATTTTAAGGCTACAATTGAGTTTCATGCTAATCCTATTCTACATGGATTTGGTTACGACTGTGTTAGAGATGACTATAAGTTGATTCGTCATACATGTATTGATTACTGCTTTACAGACAGTAGTGATCTCCTTATTGGTATGCCATCTGATAGAGATTTATCATTGTTGCAAGATAAATCTTTAAACCCATTTTGGGAGATTTATAGCCTAAGAAGCAACTCTTGGAATAAACTTGATGTTGATATGCCGCATTGCCATCAGTATTATTATGGTTTTGTGACTAATGGAGTGCATACTGATGGAGTGTGTCATTGGTTGCATTTAGATAGTGAAAATGATTATGTTGGAGCATGTTTGATATCATTTAACTTGAGCAATGTGGTGTTCACTAACACACTCATTCCCTCATTCATTGGAGCAAACTGGACCAAATTGATGGTGTTAAATGGATCGATTGCTTTGATCACATATCATGAGTAGATAACTACTTTTAACATATCAGTTTTGGGTGAACTTCGTACCAAGGAATCATGGATCAAACTCTTCATTGTTGGACCTCTGCCTTGCGTTCATATTCCTATTGGAGTGGGAAAGAAGGGAGAAGTATTCTTAAGAAAAAAAGACGATGAACTAGCTTGGATTGATTTAAAATACCAACACAATTGAGGAGCTTGGTTTCAAAGGAAATCGATATAATTGGAAAGGTCAGATTGTAACTTATACCAAGAGTCTTCTTCCGATCAGAAGAATAAGCTGTTAATTTTCTTCTTCTTCTTCTTCTTCTTGTTTTCACTTAAGAAAGAGATGTATGGTTGTTACTTTTGAGATTTTACCTTGTATACAAAGTGGCTTGTGAATTGCACATGCCACAATTGCTATATGGTTGGTTGTGTTAAATTTGTTCTTTCTGACTGTGTTGCTTGCAAAATGGTTGATTACTACTAGCACTTTGTATTAGTGCCTTAACATTGTTTTCTCTCATTGTTATTTGTTAGCTTTAGGTATTGGTATATAATCTGCCCAGTTATTCCATAAGAATGATAAGTTTGGAACATTTCAGTTTCAAATATTTTCTCCAGGACATACCACATCCTTAAAACATTAGCCTGCAGGTTTAGGTAATTATGGCCTTCCAAAACCAAATTTGTGAACAAATATTGACTTGTTATTGATCTTCAACTGATAAATACTAGTAACTGTTCTCAATTGGATAAGAATTAGCAGTAAAATTTGTATTTTTTTTTTGTCACAATTATGCAGTAATCACCAATTTATTGCTTGTATTAGCTGATATATATAAAATAAACTCCTAAGCTTTACTCTATTGATTAGTCAACTGGAGAATGTGGTTCACACTTTAAAACCTGAAAAGTAGTTGGCAGCATTTTAAAAGTTAAACTCTCACAGCACAACCAATGTTTTATGTTAGTTTGGCATCAAAATCCCATGATATATACAGTAAGCCAGAGCTTGTACAATAAAGACTTGTTAATCTTTTATGTTAGTTTTGTCACATGCAGAACTGGTGGTTTACATGTGCACTCTCGTAAGATGGATGCATCACTAGGCATTGAAACTATGAGTGTATAAGTAAATCATGAGATAGATGAAGGGTTCTTTTTCCAGGTCATTTAATACATTGCATGCGGTAGTCACCTACGTTGCATGCGGTTTGTAAATTGTGAATCAATTACGGATGAAGGATTTTCTAGTGAAGCTGTGAGAAAGCTTTGGAAATTAGAGAAGCTTGACAATTGGATAAATCTATATGAAAAGTGAATTTTGTGGGTCCATGTTGCTTCTTTTGACTGTTGCTTCCAGGAACCCATATGTATCTTTTTCAAGAAAAGCCAAGGTTTACAGTTTGATTATTATAACAAAAAGTCATTAGTAACTGTTCACGTATGTAAACATGAATTACAATAGATGAAATATTCAGTGGAGCTGCCTATGAGGATCTCCAAGAATACTCTAAAATGACTAGTGTGAAATACAACGTGTAGGCTAGAATGAATGGATCCATCTTGCTTTCTAAGTGTCATCTTTTATAGTCATCACTTCCTTGACCTAATGGGCCTCTCTTTGGATGTCCAGGCCCATTAGCAGAATTGGCTACTCCTTCTCTGTGCATCTTCTCCGTACATGACACGTGGAGCTGGAGCATGTGCTGCTTACGTCACTTATTCGTGCAGGACACATGACACACCATGAAACACTTCGTATGAGGACCATAACTTTCACTTGGACAGTAACATGATGAAGAAGTGGAGCTCTAGTTGACCTGGAGAGTATAGTTGAGCTAGGCATGCTGAAGGGTCGAGCTGAGCTGGACATACTGAAGGGTCCAGCTGAGCTGAGCTGACAATGTTGAAGGGTCGATCTGAGCTGAGCATACTGAAAGGTCGAGCTGAGCTGGGCATACTGAAAGGTCGAGCTGACCTGGACATACTGAAGGGTCGAGCTGAACTGAGCATGCTGAAGGGACGAGCTGAGCTGAGCATGTTGAAGAGACGAGATGAGCTAGGCATGCTGAAGGGTCGAGCTGAGCTAGACATATTGAAGGGTCCAGCTGAGCTGAGCTGACAATGTTGAAAGGTCGAGCTGAGCTGGACATGCTGAAGGGTCGAGCTGAGCTGGGCATGCTAAAGGGACGAGCTGAGGTGGTCATGCTGAAGAGTAGAGTTGAGCTAGGTGTGCCGAAGGGTGGAGCTCTCGTGACCTGAACACTCAAGTTGAGCTAGATATGTTGAATAGTCAATGCATAGTAAAGTCCATGTGGTATAATCTATACCAGTCCACCAAGTGTCAAGCCTGTCTAGGCGTAGACATTTGTTCTTCACAGGGTCAACTTATATTAGTCCAATAACCAAAAAAAACAAAAAGCAAAATTACACTCCTCCTCTAGAAAACAAATAATTAGTGCATTCCTTTTCTGTTCATCTCCTTCTTCAACCTACGACGCCTACAATCGTTGAAAGCGCGTCCTAATTAAACCTTAGATGAATCCGTTCAATCTAAAAATTGGGTTAAATAGGGAACGTGCATTATCATCCAAGCAAGCTTATTTTAAACAGTGAAAGAAAAACCAACATACAAGTGATTATGAAAAATGCAGCCGCCAAAAAAAAGTTGGACGTCGCCGACGATTAAGAGATTTGTGGTGTCGGAGGTGACCATGAATCTAAATGTCGGCGTCGTCCCTGATTGGGCGTTTATATTATTATTCATCCCATTAGAATTAGAATTATCTCCCATTCCCATTAGAATTATCTCTTACCAGTTCTTCTTTCACCTAAAACTGAAAGAAAACAAAGATGTTTCCGTTTAAGTTCTTCTTCAACCTAGGACTACGAAGAAAGCCTACGTTCGTCTTCAACCTCGTAATAATGCACGTTCAATTTCAATTGTTGTTTAGTAGCGTGAAAAACCGCATTGAGTTGATTCATGATCGTTTGCAAAAGCAGCAAATCAGAGTGAAAAGGAAGTAAAAAGTAAAATGCAGCTGCCGAAAAAGAATTGGAAGTCGCCGGAATCCACGAAGACATTGACGGTGCCGGAGGTCACCGTCAATGTCTACGTCAGTGACATCCCGAGTTGGGTGTATGTACTAGGTTTCATGGCTTTTCTTCTTGTTGGGGGATACTCCCTATGGAAGAAGAGGTGTTTCCCCCACCAACCACCGCCAGAAGCAGCGGCGCCGGCAGAGCAGCTGGCCCAAGATCCCGCCGGCGGAAAAGCAGTTGTCGTTTAGGGTTTAATTGAAATTTAAATTATATTTGTAAAGTCTAATGGATATATATATATATATATATATGAAATCTATGTAAATTTTATCATTAAATGAATATAATATAATTTTATGATTGAATGAACAATATCAGTTTCTTATTCGGAATCGAGTCTCTGCACCTATATTAGTTTTGGATCAGCCTTTTGTTTTCTTTAATATTTTAGAATCAGGATGATGATGCAATGCTGCTAAGAGCTCAGTTTTGTTTTTTCCTTCTCTTCAATTTCTCTGGATGCAGTTAACAAAAGGGCTTTGTATTCCATATATGCCAGGTAAAGTACTTGGAACGAACGTTGTATATGCTAGTAATGCTACATGACTTTGTTCTTGAGCATATTGTAAATTTACTGAGCATCGTGTAATTAAAATTATTTCAGACACCATTTTGTTGTTTATAAAATATTGTAAATTTACTGAGCATCATGTAATTAAAATTATTTCAGACACCATTTTGTTGTTTATAAAGATACCTAAGTGTAACTATGAGGTTTAAATCATTTACTAGTTCATCAATGTTCCTCTATATACGAATTCATCAACATGATCCATAACCTTGAATTATGATATTTTTTTCCCTTTTACAAGGAAGCATGCCCTCACTGGTTTCTTTTATTGATTACAGGATTGAAAACATTGAATCTGCGGAAGTTCGAGGGAATTTTGGGACCTCACAAAGCAAAATTACACTACTCCCCTAAAAAACAAATAGTTATACTGCATTCCTTTTCTGTTCATCTCCTTCTTCAACCTACGACGCCTACGATTGTGGAAAGCGCGTCCTCATTAAACCTTAGATGAATCCGTTCAATTCAAAAATTGGGTTAAATAGGGACCTGCATTATCATCCAAGCAAGCTTATTTTAATTAGTGAAAGAAAAACCAACACAAAAGTGAAAGCTTTACCTTGAATTTATGGCCGAGCTTCCTTTTGTAGCGAAGAATTGGACGTGGACTGCATTGACGAAGACGGTGGCGGTGCCGAAGCTCACCGTCGACGTCAATGTAGCTGACGTCCCAAACTGGGTGTATATATTGGGTTTCATCCTCCTTATTCTTGGTGGGGGATACTTCCTCTGGAAGAAGTTTTTCCCCCACCAACCACCACCACGCCGGCGGAGCAGAAATGGCCGAAGCTCCCACAAGAGGAGTTGTAGTTTAATTTAAATTTTATATATATATATATATATATATATATATATATATATATATATATATATAT
>Ga0315915_1000246_pt1 | contig 49772 bp, 32 predicted proteins | sample MpolbnodulesMG_FD_207738 | JGI IMG/M metagenome (GOLD analysis project Ga0315915, IMG submission 207738) | Medicago polymorpha root nodule microbial communities from Los Angeles, California, United States - branched nodules | ecosystem: Host-associated > Plants > Roots > Nodule | place: USA... | reverse complement strand
TATATATATATATATATATATAACAAAACCAAGTAACTAACTTCTATAACAACTCTTGACTACTACTACTCTGATGAAACATTACTCTATTCCTAACACGGGTCATCTAAAGTGAGCAATATCAGTTGTTAAGGAACAAATCAATAATTGATATTACAATCATATGCATAACGAATACTCATGATTGAAATATGAACCCATGAATTTCTAATTTTACTTGTATGTTTGGGTCCACTTCTAAAGGGGCCATGATTGATTCTGGGGGTGCATAATTGATTCGTAGTCCTAACATGTTTGATTCTACATGAAGCTAGGATTTGTAGCTTTTGATTCTAGAATTGTTTTTTACACACAGATTTATAGCTCAACTTACTTTTACATGAATGTATCCAAACACAAATCACTTTATATTCAACCCACTTTTAATCAGAAACAATTTTACAGAATCAATTCTAAGTGTATGTTTGGTTCCCCTTTTGGAGGACCCAAAATTGATTCAAGAAGTGTAGAATTAATTTTGACATGTTTTGTTCCTCTAAAGTAGAATTGATTCTACTTGAAGCTACAATATCTAGATTCTGATTCTATAATTGATTTTTATACTCAAATTTTATTGCTCAAATCACTTTTATTTGAATGTATACAAACATAAATCATTTTACCTACAACTCAATTTTAGCCAGAATCAATTTTCGTAACCACAGAACCAGAACCAGAACCAAACATACACTAAATACTCGTCATAGAGAAGTGTAATCCAATAATAATTTATACAATGCATATAGTGAGAATAGGAAAAAAGTGAAAACCTCGACATGGAGGCGATCAGCATAAGCTCCGGAAATCCAAGCACCAACGTTAAGAGCAGTATCTTTACCTTCAACAACCTACACAAAAACACAGAAATTTCAGTACCAATTCATTGAAAAAACAGTGAAATTGATGAGAATGGTAACGTACGACGATAAGATCTTTAAGATTGCTAAGCTCCAAAAGCTCGACAACGTAAGAGAGCACGGGACGGTTAGCGACCGGGAGTAAAGCGTTGGGAAGCTCATGCGAAGCGAGGGGGAGGAGTTTTTTGGAAACGCCACCGGCGAGAACCACCACTTGAAAATCCATCCAAACGGAAAGGGTTTTGGGTTTGAGGAAGAAGGTTTTCTTACTCACAAATCAAAAATCTCGGATTCAACACAGAATTGATACTAAACACTACACAGTTCACAATTTTGCTTCCTACACCTGCACCCAAATTTACCTTTTTTTTTTTTTTTTAGAGAAAACGTATTTAGTATTTATCACACCTTTTTTTCCTTAACCCGCCCGATTAAGGGCCAAGGCATCCCATTAAGTTGTTTAAGAATTTTTGTTTTAAATTTTTTTAACAAGCCAAAGCCCAAGCCAAAATGAGATATATTAACAAACATTCATGCTCTCTAACACAAGGAGTGCCTTAAGAGCGGAATAAAATTACAACATTCAATCGTTAAAAAACAAAAAAAGGTACACAACGGTCAGCCAATACCCAAACAAATAAGGGGTTGTTGCCACCACATATGGTAACCAAAGGGAAAACAAACATTTTTAGCTTTCAACCATAAAAGTGTAGTGATTTTTACCTTTTCCATCAGTTGCATAATGAATTTTTGTTTAATCTAGTTGAGAAATGCTACGATTGCTATTTTTCTAGCGTTCTATTTAACACTTACCCTCTTCTAGAGTAATTCATGCGAGTCTAGACACTTTTATGTGGTACCACCTGAATTTCATCCGATAAAAAAATAAGTGTTAGGGAGAGAGTTATCAACGTGTGGTATCTACATGGATTTCATTCAGTAAGAGAATGAGTGCATCAGAGATGTTGGTGTTCATTACACTCTTCTTATTAATTAATATATTAATTGTTATGTTAGTAATTTTTCTTTTTCGTCAAAACTCTATCCTCGGGCCTTTAGTTTTTCACCTCATTTATTCCCCGAGTTCAAATCAGCTAACATAATTTTTTTTATTCACTCTTTTTTACATGTGCCTTCCATAAGTTTAAAAATAGTCTCGATTTTCAGATTTTATAATTTAAAATGAGGTTTTTTTCCTACTTTTAAAATGCAAAGAAACTGTCGAAGTTGTTTTAAACGCGGTGTTTTTTCACCAATTCAAATTATAATCAGTACTTTGGATTTTATAATCCAAACATCTCTTATGTCAAAACTAAATTTCACATGATTTTGTTAGCTAAGTTTGGGTCGATATAGTTATATGAAAAAATATTTAGTTTGAATTTCACATTCACGGTGTAGTATTATCACTGGAATGAAAATATGTTAGGTTGAGTTGGTTTTAAAAGATTTTTTTTTTTTACGGAATGTGGCCTGAATACCTTAGCTAAATAGATTTCTTAAAAAGCATAAGTCTCCTCTATTTTAAAAAGGATTGGTATGACTTGAGTCTAACGTATGTTAGGTTGTAGGCTCTTATACGTCAGTCCGACACATATTCCCACCCCTATTTATCATAGATAAATAATATTTTCAAATTTCTACGGTGATTTTTTTTCGGTGATTGTTTTTCCAAAATGTAAATGTGATTATCATTGTCACAAATAAGTATTTTCAAACAAAAGCGGAAATTTACTCATGACAATGCAAAATTCAACTACCGATAAGATAAATTTGATTGTGAAAGATATACCGTAAAATAAAACAAATTAAATAATTGTTTTTTAATTAATTTTGAATAATAATAATAATAATTAAAATATATTTTATTTATTTATTTTAATTCTGAATAATAATAATAATAATAATTAAAATATATATTTTATTTGATTTATTTTAATTTTATAATTTTGTCTTTTAGTGTGCCATGTGGCATGAAATGATTGGGCCACGTGGCACTCTATTAGTTTTATTTATTTTTTTTAACAGAAAATTTAACAGATGGACCAATACCAAATTTTTTATAAAGTGCAAAAACTAAAGCCAAACAAAAAAAAGTGTATGGACTAATAGCAAAAAGTGATGAAAGTGCAGGGATCAAAGACACATTTAAACATTTTTTTTTATAACTTTCTCTCTTATACTAACATTATGTTTTTATTTTCTCTCTGTTACTTTGTTTTTCGTGTCAATTTTTATTTTCTGTGTAAATTTATAGTTATTCTAAAAGTTATCATAATTGATGATTGTTTAAATAACACAGCTCAAAATAAAAATACGGAAAAAGTGGAGCTAAGAGCTAAGTAATTGACCTGAAGCTTTTAGCCATCAATGGTGCCAATGAGTCATTGGTTATTGACCCCCTTAACGATAAACGTTTGTCGCCACCGATGGTGACTTTGAGAAATTGTCATTTCTTTACAACTTCTCCTAATGAAAAAGATGCATCTAAACTTTTGCAAAACAGGTAAGATTGCATGTTTGCTTATTCTTAATTAATTCAGTAAGAAGAGAAGGATCAATCAGCATACCATCACCAATGTACCTAATTATTTTGGAGTTTTTTCTAAAGAAAGTATATGCAACAATCAAAACATTTTCTATTTATATTTTTTGTTTTTATGCATAACAAACAAAATATTACTACTATGCTACTATAATTATTAAGGTAAAAGATGCTATCATATCATAATATCATCATATAATAATAATAATAATAATTCAGAGAGATAGGGGGGCATAGGCATACTTCATTGCAACATTGCAAGTGAATGATGGATCGAAGCTTCGAAAGCTCAAATTACAATACCAATCTTCAACGCAAAACTATAAACTGCATGCTTTATATGGTCAACAAGGAAACTAGGCACATTTTTTTTCTTTCTATAAAATCAACAAGTCTTACCATATTTTACTGGAACTAATAAAGATGAAAACAAATTTATGTATAGTAACACATATTTCACTCTCCCCTTTTTGAGTCACAGATCGTGACTTTTGTATTTTTTTTTCCCAAAGCAGAATATCTGTGCTATTGGTATTGTTGCACCTTAAATATAGAAAGTATTATTTACTTGCACATCACTTAGCTGTTCTAGATTAAGTGAAATTCATTTTTTCTTCCTTAATCTAACTAAATAATATAATATCTACAATAAAATTGGCTGCATATATCTGTTACACTCACTCAGATTTCAACACAGCACCCTGATTGAACAAACCCAGAAAACCCTTCGGGAACACTACTTATCTTATTCAATTTACGGTTTTGCCCTTCATCATTCTCCACCAAATAGAACCCATACGGTGCTCCTTCATATTCAGATCCAGTAACCAATTTCCTCGACCCGATCCTAACACTGCAAACTCCGACTCGGAGCCCCGGATCGACCACTTTCCCATTTTCCCTAACATCAACACATGATCTGGGACACCGACCCGCTTCCCAAACTCCTTCAACTCTCCTCCACAGACCCGACCCAATATCCAACACCTCCGCAGAATCATCAAACATCCCTTGACTCTCCGTCGCGTAACCGCTCACCACCCAAAACTCGCCGCCGACAACCGTCCCTTCACACTCGTCTCGTTCTTGACTCATCGGAGCCAATATCGTCCATTTATCAATTTTCGGGTCATAAGCCCAAGCAGTATTCAACGCGTTCTTATTTTCATCATGTCCACCGGCAACAAAAACCCGATCGTAACCCGACCCGGTAGCAAAGAACGACCGTTTCTCCGGCATATCCTTCCCTCTCCGCCACATGTTCGTTCGGAAATCGTAAACGAATACCGCTGTAAGAGGTTCGTAACTCGCTGGGTCCCACCCACCCATTACCACGAGCTTTCCTTCGCAGCTGGTTAATTGACAGAACAACGGTAACCCGGATGGATATTCAGGAACCGGATCAACTGGGTCCCATGACATATTCTCCGGGTCAAACACAGTGATATCGTAACTCGGTGGAGTTGAACCGGTTTGTTTTTCGAATTCAGAGTGAGGTTGTTGTTCATGGGCTTGAACGAAACAAGCAACTTTTCTGGTGTGACCGGTTTTTTTTCTGTGAGAGTAAAACTCGTCGCTTTGGAATAAGCGTCGCCACTGGTTACAGACTCGGAGTGCGACGCGGTGAGATGAATGAGATAAACGAGCGAGACACTCAAGTCCTAGTTCGCTCGGTAAACCGGGTATTAACTCAATGAACTCGTCCATTTTATTTTTTTTTCTTGTGCTTTGAAATTGGTTTGTGAAATGACAAGTGAGTGTGATGAAGAAGACAGAAGAGTGCGAAGTTATTGAGTGGCTTTTGGAGCATTTATAACGATACGAACCGTTAAAAATTAAGATTGGATAACGTAACCAATTAATCGCGTCCAAATCCAATTGGTTAAATGTTGCTACTTTTTCTTTTTATGCAAAAATGTTGCTACTTGCTTGTACTGAATCATGTAGATTTAGATATTTTTATGATAATGTTTTTGGATCATTCTATTTTTTTTTTTAATTCTAAAGACGTTTGTGGATGATTTAAAAAAAGTAAATAAGTTTTTTATTCTACGTAAATATGTTAATTTTTCGTTTTAGTTTTTTAAAAAAATTTCTTCAACTTATAGTTTGTATAGAATTTTCATCTTCACTTTTGATCATCCTTTAAAGTAAACTTGTATACATAATTCATATTTTAGGATAAAATTTTGCAGAAAAATTTATAATATTGTATGAATCTTTCCAAAAAAAATTAGAATTTTTTTAACAAAACATGAATTAAATATGAATTTTATATTTTTGATGGTTAAAAATTCATATTCAATTTATGTTTTGTTAAAAAAATCTAATTTTTTAGAAGAGAATTTTACAATATTTTACACGTTTCTGCACAATTTTATTAAAAAATACAAAAATTAACTTAAAAATAGGGAGCAAAAATAGTAATTGAAAATTTTATAGGGATTAAAAGTTGAAGGAAAATTTTAGAGGGACTAAAATGAAAAGTTTGTATATTTATAGGGATCCAAAACATATTTAACCCTAAAAAAAAATTAATCAAAGAGAGTGTTTTAGATGAGAAATCACAAATCTATTCTAATTTAACTAAAGGTAATGAGTTTGAATTCACCATTGGTCGTAAACATTTGTTAAAACTCTCGGAGAGAGTTCGTTGTCCATTTAAGTTCACAAGGTTTAAAAGATTAGTTTTCGCACTTGCGCCTGGAGATATGAGATTTACGTAAAAAGTCGTAAGTTTTAAGTAAAAAAGTTTTCTTTTTCAAAATTCCAAATGTCAAAAACACAAATTTAAGATAAATTTTCTTTCAACTTCTTAACAAATATCCTTTAACATCTTCCTATGATTTTTTATTGTACTTGTTGTCCACCTGTTAAACACTTCAAGACTTCAAAGTGGCATAATTAAGGAAATATTAATGTCCCAATTAAGAAACTAAAATAAGTAAATTTGTATCGAGTTTTTCTTTTATGCATAAACTTACATGATAAAGTAAAAAAAATTAAATTTATTTTAAAACTTACACACTTTATAATAAAAGAAACGACAATATATCCTTGTGAACTTAACTCAGTTGATAGAGACAATGCATAATATATGCAAGGTCTGGGTTCAAACCTCGGCCACCACAAAAAAAATATATTAAAAAATATGATAATATATGCTCTAAGGACACATGCATATTAAAGAACTCAATATAAAAATTATGTCTTAAAATATGATTTAATATCCATGTAAAAAAAATGATGGATTGCAATGTTTTTTTTGAAGACATAAAAATGAGATATATTAACAAAGGCAATGATCACCTAAGTACAAGATGTACTAAAAGTGCCACCTCATAAACAGTCAAACATACAATGAAGAAACAAGAACAAAGGTCAATCGATACCCAAACATAACAAAGGGTCCGACAACCATCCATGCGTGTCAAACACTAAAGTGAACTTATTAGCTTTAAGCCACCATAACGAGTGAAATTTTACTTTTTCTACTAGTTGATCAATGTTGGCTTGGATGTTATTATATAGTATATTGTTATGTTCATTCCAAACCAACCAGACGCAAAGTAACCAAATAAGCTGAAGAAAGGATCGACGAGCCTTAAAGTGATCTGAAGAGTGAATGAATTGAGTGAAATGGTCATCGAAAGTAAGGATGGATTGCAATGTTGTAAAAATCCGATTGAATTCTTTCAAAAAAATATCCGTTTGAATGTCAATAATCATCCACTTGTTCCTTTAAAAAACAAGAATATCATTCTTCTTTTCTTAAAGGAAAGAATCATCCACTTGTAAGTAAGGTATTCCTTTAATATCGTCTCATTTTTTTTAAAGGATAATATCGTCTCATTGTATTTCCGCCATTCAAAATATACTGGGGATCAAAATTTAATAGAGCTAATAATATGCACGGACATGAAGTTGTTTTTTTTTTTTAGGGGGGACATGAAGTTGTTGTTTTGTGTTTTTAGAGGCAAATGAAATATATTATTAACACCGTAGGTTCTTTCTTTTCATTTTAAACATAGCCATCTCTTTTATTTTATCTAAAAAGCCATGCTAACCGGCCAAAAAAAAGAAATTATTATAATACTCCCTCCGTCTCATTATGTAAGCTCTCTTTGCATATTTCACATTTTTTTTAAAAAGTTGTCAATGTAATTAATGTGTCTGTTTTGTGTGTTAATATTACTAAATTGTCCTTTGTTTGTATGTGTATAAAATTTGATTTTTTATATTTCAAGATAAGGTAGTAGTATTAATTAGGGGTGTGTTTAGGAAAAATAAAAATAAATGCATGTAGTAATTTGAAAAAGAGTTTATATTTAGGGACAAAAATAAAGTCAAATAGGTGCTTGGATATAGGGACGGAGGGAGTAAAAAAAACATTTTTGACTTTTTTAGTATTAATTACACAGTTTTCAATGCAATAACTGTTACATATATTTTTTTTCTAACATCCTTAATCAGTTCCCCAGGACACCGATTAACATTTCCCTATTTAAAATCACTTTATTTTTCCCTCTAAAAGATAAAGGATCTAAATTCTCATGAATCCTTGTAGGGCACCTTATCCGTTGTCCACCCTTTCATTTGATTAAAAGTTTTTCTTCCGCAATGGAGAAGTTGTTCCATTGATTGAAGACATTAGTAAATGAACGTGCAAACAATGTTTAAAACTTTACTCTCTTTTTTTGTTGAAAAAACCTATATATGTTTTTGGTAAAAATAGAGAAAATTAACAAACAAAATGGATATATAGCGTTATTGGATTCTTTTATAAGGAGTTAATTGGGTTATTTTTTAGGATAGTTACCCGTGACTGCCAGGTGGGTATATTAAGTGGATAAGGTTGCAAACTTGTGTGGGGGAAGAAGACCCATATTGATTGGGATTGCACAAAGAAGACTGACTCATTCATAGCATAGGACATACTAACGGGAAACGTACGTAATTATCCGAGTCTCGGTAAATTTGACGATTGGTCGTTGTCTTACCATTGAATGAGTCTTACTACTAGGTCCCTCTACACCAAAAAATGCCCATCCTATACGTAAGGTATTGTATTTTTTTCCCTTTTAGATAAACCAATAAATTCGTTATTCGTCAGTACCAATTACCATTAATGATATGAAAGTTTGTTTTGGTAAAAAGAAACAAAAACTTTGTACTATAACGCTCTTATTAATTTCCCTCAAAAAAAAACAACGCTCTTATTAATGAAACCTTTGGAAATATTCATATTTGTAAGATGAGGAAGATTCATTTAATCCGCTCAAAGAAAGTAGATTCGTTTACTTAATTTGTCTTAACCTTAATTTGGGATTAATTCATACTATTGAAAGAAAGATTAAGAAACTGTAAAAAGAAAAGATTAGGAAAAGAGTTCGTTAATTAAATTGCTTAGTGCATGTAAATCTAGCGTGGAAAGATGTGGCGTGCCAAAAGTTATAAATCCTCTTATCCATTCGGCATTCACTCACACATGGAATATAGTTACTGTATTAAATTGTTCTGTAGGAAATTTGTACGATCTAGTCATACCATGATTGCAATTTTTCTTCTTATCTTAGGGGTAGTAAATGAATGAGGAGGGCCAATAATAATCAAAAGTTGTACTACAATCTACTCATACCCTGATTGCTTTTTTTCTTCTTATCTTAGGGGTAGTAAATGAAAGGAAGAGGGCCAATATTAATCAAAAGCAAATTGTAGGATTAAGGATTGTGCACAATCTTTAAAAAATATTAATTGTGTTTATTTTAATGGTAAAATTTGTACTACTAAAATACATGTATAATTATAGTTAATAGAGTAGTTAAATTGGATAAAATTAAATAAATAAAAGTATAATAGTGAAAAAAAATATTAAAAAGACAATTATTCTGATATGGAGAGAATAATAGGAATTGTACCCCAAAACTAAAAAAAAAATCAAACTACCTACCCATGAAAAAAAAAACTTCAAACCGCCCTATATCCAAAATAAATATCCAATTTACATACTTTCATATTCTCCTTTATATAGGGCCAACGCCACTGTACTCCTCAGATGGCACCATATGATGAAACAAAGACATTTTTTATATTTATTTTGGATGTAGGATAGATTGAAGTTTTTTTTTTCCATTACTGGGGTCGACAAGAAATAAATTCCCAAAACTCATTCAACACCATCACATATGTAGAAATTAAAAAAAAAAATGTTTTGATGGATATTTTATGTAGAAGATACAATGAGATGAAAGATACAGAGAAAAAACGGGTTTATAAACCGCGTATCGAAATAAATGGTGTTCAAATACAAGGGTCTAATAATAATAATAATCAAAAGCAAGCAAAATTATTATTATTTTTTTGAACAAACTAAAATGGGATATATTAACAACAATGATTCACCCCGTATAAGGCGTGCAAAAGGCAAACCACCCAAGAGTATTTACAAGATCAAGGTGGCTGCAACAAGGAAACACCATCAAAACAGAAGCAAATTACAAGTGGACATCCATACAAAGAATGGGATTTTGCCACCAATCATGATAACTATAAGCAAAATTCACTTGTTTAGACTTTTAACCATAAGAAAGAATTTAATTTGACCTGTTCAACAAGGACGGAAGGAATAGTGACCGTATTTTGGAACACACGGTTGTTCCTTTCCTTCCATATCACTAAAACAGAAGCAAACCAAATTACTTTCATAAATGTATGAGTGAATCTAGGTAATCCCGCCATTGAAGTGAATTGAATAAAATGTTGTCTGATGTTACTAGGGGACACCGAAGAAATATGTAACCAGCGCCAAACATGATACCACTAAGATAAGATGGCTATATAATTAACGATCATTTCACACAAATTAATAAACTGTATAAATAAAAAAGATAAAATAATATTTTTACCAAATTACTCTTATCAAATGTCAAATAAGACTTAGTTAATTTTAAGGTCTAAAATATAAACAAAACTTAACTACTTTCGTCTTATTTAATTTTATTTTTTTTGGTACAAAAAAGAGGGCTATGCCCAAAGAAAATTAAGAAATTAAACGAACATTCCTAGGCATGCAAACCCCAGAAATGTAGAAATATCCTTAAACAAAATACTCTGCAGCTTCCTTGGAGGGACCTCTAAAACAATGGGCACAAAAGAATCTTGTGTAAGACTATATGCAGCTAACCAGTATGCACTTCTGTTTCCTTCACGCAAGGTATGGTTTATTTGAACCTCCCCAAGAAGTTCAATGAGATCTCGAATACGACGAATCAAAACGGGGATAGCCTCATTAATCTTGAAATTTCCTGTTACCATGTCCACTAGCAGCTTGGAGTCGCTTTCCACAATGAGTTGCGAAAAACCTTGTCTTCTGGCTATCCTTAAGCCCTCATACAAGTCCCACATCTCAGCATAAAGAGCATCACATGTTCCAATCTTCCGAACATAACCTTTTAGCCATTGACCGTTGGAGTCTCGAATAAGGCCCCCACAACCTGCGATGGCCACTGACTCCTTATAAGCTCCATCACAATTCAGTTTCACTCAATCTCCATGTGGTCTCTTCCAGCCGATGTAGATAGTGTCAAAATTTTGTGACACTTGTGGCAGGTGAGGATGTTCTCCCCTTCCAATGGCTTGGACAAGTTCAAAAATGATACGAATAGGATCAATAGGCCGATGAAAGTCCTCCTCAAAGATAGATTTGTTCCTCCACCTCCAGAGATTCCAAAATGTCACTAGAAAAATAGATTGCCATTCCTCCTCGTGTGATCTGTGCTTCTCATGGGTGAGGTTATTGAAGATCCAGTCCCTGCAATTCAAAGAAAAGAAATTAGTAATATGATTAGATGCCACTAACCTGATCCAAACTTGAGTTGCATAAACACAGTCACACAAAACATGGATGACTGTTTCGTCTCCATTACCACAAATAAGGCAAATGGGAGAAACTCCAATTCCGTCTTATAAATGAAAATTGAATTATAATACAACTATTGTGAATTAAATTAATATACCTCTTATAAAAATAAAAATAAAAACACCTTGTAAACGTGAAATCGAAAGCGCAACTTAAAAGTTGGTTTTACAAACACTTTTAAGCGATGTAAGTCTCATTTGTTGAGCTTGTAAACTCAACTAAACCAAAGTTTCTATTTGTGAAAAAGTGTAAATGTGATAACTTTTTACTTGATTTAAATAACATAATCAAAACACACTAAAAGAAATGGAATATTGACTCCTACAAAGTAATAGGAACAGAAAGAAGGATGAGGAAGAGAGTGTTTTTGTGTGATTTGGATACTTGAAATTCAAATATCTCGAGAGACAAATGTGGGATTGTGAGTGTGATTGGAGTAGAGTGAGTCATGCTGATTAGTGGTGGGTAGGACACCGGGTTACAATTTTTTTCTACTCCTATTTATTGATTTCAATCTTTGTTTGTTTCAAGAAAACGACCACAAGACTGTGAAGTGTGAAGTCCATTGCATTCATCACTATTCATGTAGGTTACCTCCATTTGCTACAAGCTTTGCCACAACTATATACATCGAATATTGTAAGATTTTGAGTAGAGATATAATTTTTGATGAATTTAGATATATCTCAAATCTCAATATTGAAAATTAACTCAAATGATGAGAATGTTCAACCACACATATATTCAACAATTCAAGAATATAAACAATATAAAACTCCCGTATAACTTCAATAGTGGTGTTTCACCTTTAATCATAGAGCATTTGACTTGTTTTTGCAATACATTATATAGTATTATCATATTATGGCTTGTTTTTGCATAACACTCCTCTGATCTTCCCAACTATACACTATATAGTATTATGACTATTAATCGTTTATCGTGACATCTATAATATGATATGTCAATTTGTGATTGAGATAGCAACAAAAATAAAAAACTACTAGTAGATATAAATAAATAAATTTAGAGGCCAACATGCATTTGAATACTTGTAGTCACATGTAATAGCAACAAACGAATATTTATCCCCTAAAATTCTAGAAGCACACATTTCGCTTTCAGTTTGAATTATCAATATCAAATTAATGATGATATAGACATCCTCATGAATCCTTATCCTATCCGATAAATAAAAGGAAGAGCTCTTTCTTTCCATCAAATCAGCAGTTAAATTTCTTGCATAGATCGTTCTTCTTAAGATCAATTCATTGGGGTGGTTAAATATCCCAAATATGGCACATCATTACCCGTGTGTGTGTAATTTATTCAGCATCACTTCACTTGAAGGTTTGAGCTTGATCTTTTCATTTTGCAACTTTGCAAGTTGGTTGCTACATGATTCCTTTGTCTTAACCGAAGGAAATTGACGTTTTATAGCATGGTCCATGCACAATCCAAGTCCAATTCAATTTTATAATATAAATGTTGGATTATGCTTAAACAAGTGTGACCAAGACGAGTTCGAATTTACTCCTTTATCTACTCTTTATTTAGTGTAGAGATAGTAGACATAGAACGAAAATTAGTGAGACTCGTTAGTGAAACTCATTAACTAAAATAGATTGTATTAGTTTATCATTTGTGTCTATCGTTTGTAGATGAACAAATACATAGAGGGAGGATAAATAAAGTAAATCTGGACCCAATTTAGACATGAGTTCCATGATGTTCTACACTATTTTTTTCATTATACGAATTTCAAAAATCTTAAGGCTAAAAAAATACTTGTAAGATCTACATTTTTAAGACTCAAAATCGCAATATCGCGATACGGATCATAGGTAAATTGGAATATTTTAAGAAAATGATCCATCACACTTGACACTTCATTAGTGGCAAGTTAATGATTTTGAAGTTAGATCAAATCTTCAATCCAATAAAAATACAGTGCAACAAAAATTCATAATAGTCATTAACTTACTGGATTTGGCGCAGTGGGTCCTCAGAGTTTATCACTTCTAATAATGACTTCCCAAAAAAGAATCAAATGGAAAATACTAAAAAAACAAATGCGATCAGATTTCCTACTTTATAAAGCAACCATTTTATTATTTTATTTTACTACAAATAGTATTGACAACGAAAAAAAGCAATAACGGCAAATCAATTAAGTGACATAGTATCCTTCAAAAAAGTCTGTCATAATCTCTCTACCTGTCTATGCGCTTTCCTTCTTCAAAGCTCTATCAGGTATAATCTCTTCCATTGAATCTTTGTTTAATATTTTTTTTTTGGGTGGGAGTGAGGACCATAGGAAAATATCTTGGATAAGGTGGCATAATGTGCCTCAGTAAGGAGCTTGGAGGTTTGGGGGTGAGGCAGTTGAAGGAATTTAATCAGGCTTTGTTAGGAAAGTGGTGTTGGAGGATGCTTGTTGATAGGAGTGGTTTGTGGTATCGTGTTTTAGCCGCCCGTTATGGCGAAGTAGGTTGGAGGTTGGAGGTTGGGGGCCGGAGTTGTTCTTCTTGGTGGAGGGAGGTGGCGAGGATTAGGGATGGTGGCGGTGTTGTTGGTAGAGGCTAGTTTGGGGAGTGTGTGTCGAAGAAGTTGGGTGATGGTTCCGATACTTTGTTTTGGTTTGATAAGTGGTTAGGGTCGACTACTTTGTGTGTCAGGTATCCTCGGTTGTTTGCTCTTTCCGAGAACAAATTCATTACAGTGGCGGATTTGTTCTCTCGTGGTTTTGAGTAGGGAGGTGAGGCGTGACAGTGGAGGTGGAGACTGTGGGCGTGGGAGGAAGAGGAGTTAGAGGAGTGTAGGACTTTATTGCTTGATGTTTCTTTGCATGCTAATGTTTCAGACAGGTGGGTTTGGTTACGGGACCCTTCTGAAGGGTACTCAGTTCGCGGATCCTATCAGTTGCTAACTACAAAGGATAATCCTCTTGCGGATCCTGCAGCATCTTTGATTTGGCATAATCAGGTGCCGTTGAAGGTTTCTATCTTTGCCTGGAGGTTGCTTCGTGACAGATTGCCAACTAAGTCCAACTTGGTCCATCGACAGATTATTTCTTCAGAAACTTCTTTGTGTGTCTCAGATTGCGGATTAGTGGAAACATCCCACCACCTGTTTTTATCTTGTAATATCTTTTCTTCATTATGGCCCCTAGTGCGCCATTGGTTGGGTATTATAGGCGTCGACACTAATATTATAGCCGACCACTTTCTTCAATTCGTGCATCTAACAGGTGGTGGCAAAGCAAAGCGGTCATTCCTTCAGCTTATTTGGCTTTTGTGCGTATGGGTTGTGGGTTTTATGGAATGAACGTAATAATAGGATTTTCAATAATGTGGTTACTCCTATTCCCAGGTTGCTAGATAAAGTAAAATATTTGTCTTTAGCCTGGATGAAATCCAAAAAGGCTGCCTTTAGGTTTGACACAGATAGGTGGTGTTCAAGTCCGTTTCAATGTTTGGGCATCACTTAATGGTTTGTTTGTTGGTTGTGTAACTGATACTTTGTGTCTTTGGTAATTCTTTTGGCACATCTTGTGCTAGAGGAGTTGCCTTTTGTGGTTAATATATATATTCCATTTTTGCTTGTTCAAAAAAAAAAATCCTTCAAAAAAAATTAAGTGACATTGTATATCATTAAATATTTCAGGGACATTATATTTTTAAAAAATAATTAAAAGCAATCATTTGCTGAAAAATATTTTTTTAATTCAAACTAATAAGTATAGCATTCCATTATAATTTTTTGACCGGATGAATTCCATTATTTATAGACTACACTCTATAGTATACTTTAAAATTTTACCCTTATTTTAAATATTTTATGGAAAATGTTAACATAGTAACATGTGCCCGCGTTAATGATTCAATTAATAGAAATTATGTATTAAATATTGTACCAATTTATTTTATCAAAAGTTGAATATTAATTTTTCTCAATAAATATTTTTTATTAGTATTGTTTAACATGTGTCCTTAAAACACTTATTGGCATGACTTATTTTTTAAATAATTAGATAAAATTTTACAACCTTGGTTATTTTTATCAGTAAAAACGGAAAGACATGCCATCTTAACGTTAGATTAAATAATCACAATATCTTGCATATTAAGATGACTTGTGATTGATTAAAAAAAAAAGATATCTTGAGATGGATTTTGAGGAAACATGTAAAAAGTCTTTAGCATAAGTGGAACTAAAATCTTGAGGCGCATTATTGATTATTATTTTCATGATTTTCTGCAGACTTTTACTAAAATTTTGTAAGAAATTCTCTTGCAGATTTTGTCTCCAAAATTATTGTTTAAAATGAATTGTTTTATCAATTTTGTTTAAGTCATTATCAAGTTTCTTAATATAACTACATTTGATTATTTCTATGTATTCTGTAAAATTTAAATTAATTTTGAATGTTTTTCTAAATCATTAATTCACATATTTCTTAATCACTAAAATAAAAATCATAAAAAGTTAAATTTTGTAAATAAAAAAAACTATAAATATATCAGTAAAAGATACTCAAATTATCTCTTGCATATAGTATATGCTTATATCAAAAAAACAAAACAAAAAAAACACATGCAATCAGGTATCAGATCATTCAATGCATCAATTTCATTATTTTTCAATGTCTTGCTGGTAGAGACTGACATTGTAATACTTCCTATAATGACTATCGTCGTCGTTGTCGTCGTCATCATCATGATCATAATATTTGCACATGAAATGAACTGACTCTTGATGCATGCCTTGGTCGATTCCGAATTAATGATGTCACTAGAGTCTGCTATGAACTGATAGCTCATGTTTCATTTGATCTCTCAAGACTCTCCTTAGTATTTTGTTGGAAGCAGTTCTAGGAAACATAGGCACAATTTTAACAAGGCTTATCTGTATAGTAACAAAAAGAGTTGTGAGCATCAAATATATAAATCATCACAAGTCAGATTAAAATTTTCAATTTCAATTCAGTACTCAAAATTTTATGAATTTAAGCTATTGCTTTAATAATGCTTTCCACAAAGTAATAAATGACATTGAGAGTTTGACCTTAAATAACGGATTAAGGTTGGTTTGAATGGCCTTAGAGAATTTCTTCTTCAGAGTTTCCGCATCGGAATCGTATCCTTTAATTAAAACTACAAATATAACCAGTTGTTCTGGACCTCCATTTGTAGGAGAAACACTGACTGCAGCTGTTTCCAAAATGCATTCATCAGCCCTATCACAGACGCGCTCAATTTCTACAGAACTTGTCTGCAATATTAGAACAGAAAATTCCACATAAGAATAATAGCCAATCTAAGAAAGCCAAAATAAGATCTTCTAAGGAATCCATGACCAGTTACAAAGCATCAACGATCAATTTATCCATTACCATTTGAGATTATTTATTTTACCCTCTAAAATGGGTTTGCTACTTTAGAGAAAAATCCACGAAACAAGAGACACTCAATCTGTAAGAAGGATAATATAAACATAAATATCGTGGGCCATGCGGTACCTTTATTCCACCAAGATTCATGGTGTCATCAGCCCTTCCTTGTACAACGAGATGACCTCCTACAGTTCTTTTGATTATATCTCCATGTCTTCGAAGAACCTGCTAATGCATACCATGTTGGATATCAGAAGATATAGATAAAGAAACTGACTGAAAAAGTTGATGAATAGTAGAATTAGAGTAATTAAAATTTCGGTTAGTCTAATCAATGATGAAGTAATTTGCAAAGGGATTACATTAAAATCCTTGATATGGATTTGCCTAACCTAAAGTACATTAGATAATTTATAGCTTACATAGGTATTAACAATATTTCTTATCCAACACATTCAAAGTTCAAAGAGTAGACCTGTCCTCTCTAATTTCTGAATTTTCTATATGCAATTAGGTAGGTGCATAAACTTAGCAGTGGGACCTCAGAAAGAATTTAGGATGTAATGAACCAACTTATTAAGGCTCTTAACAAAAGCCATTAGAATGTATGTTGGTAACCACAAAATATTTTCATAAAATTAATACTTCAAGATTGCTTCATCAAAATGTGAAAGTCATTTGTCACATTGGCAGTAAGAATGTTTACTGAAGTATATACCTTTCCATTGTAAAGTGGCATTCCCTTGAAGTAAATCTTCTCATGGTCAGCATTAAGCAATCTATCAGTTGCTCCCATATATACAGGGAATAAGCCTGCTTCACCAACACATGGTACATCATCTGGCTGTCATATGGGTCCAAGATATCAAATAAATTAGAAAACCTAAATTTGTCTCATGCCAGAGGATAATATTCTTATTATACAATGTAGTGAACATTTATAAGGAAGGCGGCGGCATAAGTAAATAAAATAGTATGATCGAAACATAGAAACTATCCTGAAAAACATCTTACATAAGGAACTCCATTTTCATCAAGGATGACTAAGCCAGTTGTCATAGACGTTGTGCTAAATGCTCCAAAAGCTTGAGGCTGTAGTAGACTCCCCATGATATAACAAGATGCAAGCTCAGTGCCTCCGCAACATTCAATTATGGGTTTGTAATAAGATTTTGACGAAAGCCAAAGGTCATCATCAACATTTGAAGTTTCTCCAGTCGAACAAAATTTTCTGCATATAACCATAGTTTAATTCATTGTTCACATAAGTTAATTGGTTATTTAAATTTATGAGACATTACTTTATCTTTGTCCAATCCAAGCCCTCCATACACTGTGTACTCTTCCAAGTTTTTACTAAGCTTGGAACTGTTCCCAAAATGGTAACACCTGCATCCTGAACAATTGTAGTTAAATGAATAATGTGTACTTTGGTGCAATGTACAGAATTCTGTTGATGAAGCATACAACATCCAATAATATAATTATTATGACGCACACTTGGGCCCCGTTTACTTTCGGAAAACATTTTCTGTTTTCATTATCTAAAATTTATGTTTACTTTTAAATTTCTAACAAGGAGACATAAGACTTGGGTAGTAAACAATTTTGACTGAGAGAAGAGAAGATGGAAGGCAAGCAAGGAAGAATACATTTTTGGAAACAATGTTTTGAAATTCCAAAGTTTCTGAAAATGCTAGATCTATTAAGAAATTGTAAAAGAAAATGGTGTGAAAAATGGTGGATCTATATTCTCTTATGTTTATTAGTTGAAGTGAAAATGAAAACATGGGAAGTAAACGGGTCCCTATCTATCAAATTATTTTTGTGTTGAGTTTATGGACTATGCACTAAAACTGTAAGGCTTTTTTTACACAATTAACCAATTAGATATTACCATTACGTCACTATTATATTACTTTCTAAAGTTTTACACTAATAGTACATAGTCCTTAAACTCTCTTGTTTTCAATACAATACTTTCCCTTTCACCAAGTACTTTCTGTTTTGTTTCCTTAGCCTGAACACTCATTAACATTGTCAATATAAAATTTGGAGGAATCACCTGAACAAATTTTCCAAAACCATAACCTAGTGGAGATCCATGGTACAGAGCAAGAGTTGCACCAGATAGGAAGCATGAATATAGAAGAGTTGGTCCCATCACCCATCCTAAATTTGTAGGCCAGCAATAGACGTCTCCAGGTTGAACATCAATAAAGGCCCATCCATCTGCAGCACTTCGTATGGGTGAAAGTTGAGTCCAAGGAATTGCTTTTGGATCCCCTGAAGTATAAAAGTGGAACCAGAAATCATTATAATGGTAGTCCATAATTGATATGTTTTAAAGGAGAATTTTACCTGTGGTTCCAGATGAGAAAAGAATGTTAGTGACAGAATCGATTGATTGATAGATTGGAGAATAATGATGTGACCTGCCAAGATTTAAATGTTAAAGCGAGACAAAACAAAAGAGAAACTATGCACCTTCTATCCTTTTATGTTTTGAGAATTTTCAGCAGCAACTAAGTAAAGCACATTACCTTGGATTCTGTTTTCCAGAAGAAAGAAAACTATTCCATGATAAGTCGTGTTCTCTTAATTGTACTCCAACATCATTGCCTATCACAGGAAGCACAATAACTTTAGACGCAGCTGCCTCAACGACTCGACTGGAAGAAGAAATATGCAGAATGAAATCAGTGGTCTACTTGTAAAAAGAACAGCATTAAATTCTAACATGACTTCAAGCAAACCCAATATCTTTCATCTATTCAAGTTTTGCATGGCAAAATAGTTTGAGTGGCATTCAATAAAATTGATCGAGAGAGGCATTCAAGCATCCAGAATAGAACTTTTGGCTTATGAGATGCAGTTGTGTATTTGCTTCTAACATATATCTGCTGAGAAAAGTGTGTACATAACAAAATGCTACGAAAATATCATACTATAAATGAGGCATTTCTAGTAGAAGAATCAATTCAAGCAGGATAAGGCCCAAAGTTATATTATTGAAACGGTGAGGAAAGATGTGATAGGAGGAGATAGATGAACACTAAACATCCATCTAGTATGGTAAAGAATACGTCTTTTTTAATATAATTCTCACTTGGAATCTGAACAAGTAAAACAAAATGACTTCGAGTGACTGAGATTATAAAATTTCATTTATATTTTATAAGTGAAAAATATATGTTCCTTACAGAAATCATTCTTGTTTGTTCCTAACAAATAACTAATTTGTTCCTATGAAAGATGCAATAAAACAAACTGAAACAAAAATGAGAAAAAGGTAAACATGAATTTAAAATACAACATGGGTTTGAGGATTTAAGATTATATACATTCAGTTTGGCTCTTTTATTCTAATACATACTTTTCTATTCGATAACAGATTATCATTTCTCCAAAATTGCCCAGCATGTATTTTCATGCTCGAACACATATTTTTCATCAGTATGTGGATTGTCGCACTGAATTTGAACATAGACGGACAACAATAAGAAGAACAAATTATTGAAACAATTATTTATCCGACGATATTAGCAATATTTAATTAAGTTAAAAAAAATAGGAAGTATGTTAGGCTAGTAAAACTGAAGATGCAATTATCATCTTCTGAACAAATAGACACAGACACCATAGCAGTGGCGATGGGGTAAAAAATGACTGTGATAAGTATAATGCCAACAATTTTTTACCTGTACAAAGGGAATTTCTTGCCACCTCTTAATATGAAGTCCTGAAAACAAATTCAAGCAGAATGAGTGATATTGTACAGAGAAATTGGAAACTGAGAAATAGTTAATAGCTTTACTCCTAAAGTTGTACTTAGTACTAAATATAAGAGCACCTGCGTGAAAATACCCTTTGCATCGGAAACACGGAGGCGAGTTGCAATTTCTTTTGGTGCAAAGCTATCAGCTATTGATACCACAACACATCCTGCTAAAACAATGGCTAGATATATAATCACAGCATTGACGGTCATTTGCATGTCAATTGCAATTGCATCACCCTTGGAGAAATTAGCATCTATAGCATTTGCCACCAACCTGGAAGTAATATGGCAAAAACATTAAAAAAAACAAAAGGGTGAGGTGCGACATGAGATATGAGAGGTGACATACATGACTTTCTCTCGAAGTTGTTTGAGAGTGATACGATTAACCTCAGAGTCATCAAAACCTTCATCCCTCCAGACTATAGCTATACTGCCATCTGCTTTGTTAGGGTGGGAGCTAGGTTGCAAACAGCAATCAGCAATATTAAGTACAGAACCAGGAAGCCAGGTTCCTCCATGTTTTGATGGGTCAGAAGATGTATCTAAAATGCAATTTGGAGGTTCGACAAAGGAAATAGAAAGTTCCTTTAGAACAAGAGACCAGTACACCTGCAGTGCAATACAAATATAATAGAGATTGAAATTACAGAAATAGAATGAAAATGTAAAGATAGAAGGGAACTAACTTGCACTTGCCTCAGGGTGTTGAACAGAAAATTTATGAAAAAGAGGAAAACTAGTAATAGGATTCTTGTACGAGGATGCTCCTAAGAGCTGAGAACCATGAGTTTCCATGAGACGACCCAGGTTGGTGCGGATTGCCTGCTCTCTAAATGTAGAAACCAACAATAAATAAATACAAGAACAATGAATACACATAATAAGTGTTGAAAAAACATCTTAGTTGTCATCTTTAGTTTGAATTTCAAATATGTATTCCTTTAGTTTAGATGACCATTGTTACAACTTCTATTTTTTCTCTCATCTCATGTATCTATGAATGCCTTTGTAATCTTATATTTCAAAACGCGAATACTTCCATTTATTGGAAACAACTTGTTGTTTGATGCATCTATCATAAAACCCAGCCACCGTTCATCAAAATCCAAATCTGTCAAAATCAAAGGTGTTTGATCGTCTCATCTTCACATAAGTATTTATTTAACTTAGTGTAATTACATAATGTCTTGTATATCTAAGTATGGCCGGAATAGAGCTCTATAATTCAACAATAGGTATCCCTCAAGTATGGCACATCCTACACTCTTCCCTCACCAAAGAGTGTCTCTCTCAATCTTCCTTTACCAAAGAATTGAGATATTTGTCTGTGGTTAAATCTTATAATGTGCTGCTCTCATATAACAACAATAGTCTTAGTTCTTTTACATACATAGCATAAGAGGAACCATCACTTATATTATTGTGACTTTAGTGGAACTAGAATTATGTTTAAGATATCATGAAATGTTAAACATGTATCTATCTTTCATTAAATAGGATCCTCTAACTTTCATTGAATTAGTATTTGCAACAGTACTGAAAAAACTAGGCCCCCTTAGATCCAGTTGATCTAAATTTTTTGCAGTTTGCATTAAATTTCATATACTCCGGGTGGGTGTAAAAACTCGGTTCTATATTCTCACCATATGTATGATGTCTACCCACCAGACCCTCCTACCTTCATTAAACTTCCAATTTCGACTGACCGACGCAATGTCTCTGAAGTTAAAATTTATTTCTTAAACTATGCAGCTTGGTCCCTTCTGGTATACACAAACCGTGTCCAAAAATCCAAGTTCAAACTCCTACCTGAACTATGATTTCGGCAACAGCCCCTAAATTGTTTTCTTAAGGCCTTCAATGGCAACTAGGGGGTCTAAGTAAAGTTAAAAATATACTCTTTAACCTGCAACGTTATACTCAAACATATTCTGGGACAGAAATCTGCACACAAAAATGTTAGCTAAAAAACTCAGAATTGAGTTAGTAGTCACACTCAAAACCCTCTTTTAGGCACATTTAGGGTCTATTTGTATATCCTTAGGGTCTGTTTGGGAGTTTCATGAAGAGCATAGGGGGTTTAGGAGTTTCAGTCTACCTATTTTAAATTTTCATTCACATGGAGTATATCCTTGAGAGTCCAACTCAGCCTCCGAAACCTTATCAAGTGTGTGTCTCCCTCCTGGTCCATGTAGTCCTCACGTGCCATCCATATCACAACCCTCAAGTTCACCACCTGTCCAAAATTTATCTCAGTCCCCTGTGCCTCCAGCCCCCTTAGATGCAACTACTTCTCATCACAAGAAAATAAGAATGGTATTTCAAAACAGAAGAAATCATTTGTTGTGACAAAATATCAAATAGGTTATGAAGTATGATGCTTGTAAACGGGTCATGAATCAAGAATTTAATGCTTTTATGAAGAATTACACATGAACTCTTGTTGCTCCTAAGCAGCATTACAATGTAATTAGAAATTAGCGAGGTTTCAGGCTAAAACACATTATGAATGGCATCATTGCAAGGTACAAAACCAAACTAGTCACATAAGGTTTTCAACAACGCCCTAACATTGACCCCAAGGATACTTTTAGTCCGGTTACTAAACCACAGACTATAAACATGTTCTCTGCCTTACTCTCTATAGTGGCTGGTCTTGCTGTCAAATGGATGTCAACAATGTCTTACTTCATGTCACTTCGACAAAAGATGTCTATATGGTGATCTTTTGCTCATTTTTTTTGTTTAGCTTGATGATCTTTTGCTAATAGGGTATGGTGCCACATTTCTCAGCAAGTTCAAGACCTCTCTTGCTAAATCCTTTTCTCTCAAGGACCTTAATTTTCCAAATCACTTCATGGGAGTAGAGATTTTGCCGACATCCCAATGACTTTTTCTGACACAGCGTCACTTTATTTGGCTGCTACTTCTTACTTAAATGTACCAATATGGCAGATGCTAAGCCAGTTTCATCACCTATGTCAACCATCCTTTTCATCTGCAACTCAACCGGACTCAACAACTTTTGATGCGGACATGTCTAAGCCCTCTTTTAGACATGGACACCGACACGACACTGAAACATATAATTACACTGAATTATGTGATTTTCTCAAATTATTAGTTGTGTCGGTGTTTGTGTCGTGTCTTGTGTCCATGTCCGTATCCGTGCTTGATAGGGTGTGACTAATATTATCAGTATGAATATTTCATAGTCCTAGAAGAAACCTATTGTCTTTGTAAAGTAAAAAGCACATATGAAATTAGAATGACTTACAGAGAAGGAAACCAATAAAGAGGAGGAGGAGAAGAAGAGTGATGATGATCATTATAGATGGTATAGTAGAGAAGCTGATGCAAGGTGTGAGGATATGATGGTTTGAGGACTCTACGGCTGACGAGGTGGCGCCATGTGTCAGCTGAGGAGAGTGAGGACAATGGCAATGAGAGCAGAGCTTCCTTCAATTCATTGGCTTCAACAGGTGATAAACCTGCCTTCACAAAATTGTCGACACCCAATTCCATTATGCTCTTTTTTCCCATTTCTTTCTTTCACTTTTTTTCCAACTTCAAAAGGGTGATAGTTGTAGGTGTAGATGATGGTAGGTGGCTGGCTAATGGGTGATGTGATAGATAACAAAGCATGGTGGCTAGCTACTACGTGGTTTGTTGGTTGCTCTGTCCTTCAAGTTGGTCAATTCAAAATTATTATACGGGACGGGTATGATTGATTATAGTATGTAGTTTGTAATATTTTAATTTTACAAATGTGAAAATTAAAATTGTAATAATTATAATCATATATAGTTCAAGGTGACATTTAATATTTTGAAATGTAGTGATATGATTATTTTAGTTATATTTTATATTAAAATTGTGTTGTTTAATATAGTTTAGGGTGGATTCTATAATATTTTATAAGTTTAAACACATATATCATGGTTTATCCTAATGGTGCACTCATATAAGAACTTTTCTTTTTTGAAATTGGTGCATCGATAGGTTTCTTTGTTTATTTGTTTTATCTTGGTATTCTTATTCTTTTCGATTAAAGTTAACAATCATGATTGTTGTCAATATTGTTCATAAGAATGGTTGGAATAAGCTCTGGGTAGGATATGATTAATTTTTTATGGTTATGGTTTTTTTTCATTTTTGATCATGTTTATTTGAAATTATTGTCAAAAAAGTGAGATATTATATTATATAAACACATACTAGATAAACAAAAATCAGCTATAATCGTTAGAGAAAATTCTCTTAGTGTTTAATTCCACCATCATCATGAAACTCAACTAGTTGTGTTACTCTATCGTTGAAAATTCTCTTCAGAATTTTAAGGATCCCATGAGAGAAACAAAAATTAGTTATAATAGACGGAGACACTCCCATGGTGTTTGTCTACACAAAAACAATATGAGATCCTTTTTATTCTAGCTTTGAAACTAAATTGTTTATATATTATATATCTAATATATAAACAATGAGTAGAGGACAAAGTTTTGAGGAGAAGAGTGGTGTGTTTAATTTGATGTTAGACAACCCTTTCTCACGACAAAAAATTACTATATCACGGCAACACTAACTTCACTCCAAACATGTTTTTTTTATCGTTTTCCACTGCTAGAATAAAGTAGTGATTGAGAGTATATAGAAAAGAAAGAAAGAAGCACCACTTACTTCTCGTATCATATATAATATCCAATTTTTTTCTCTTTATGCTTGACAATTTATTAACGTGTTTAAATACATTTTTTGACCCTATTTTACTTGGGACTTAATGAGTTATTGCACTTTCATAAAAAAAAGTGTTATTACACAAAACTGTGTATTATTAAACTTTAAACGAAATTTTTTATTTCTTTTCTCAAACCAAATTGCATATATTGTAACCACAAGGAAAAAAAACGAATTGCATGTATAAATTTTAACACATATTTAGTTTTATTATTAGTATGAGATTTTATATTAATTTGTTATTGTTAGTTTTCTAATAATTAACTAACTCATCAATTCAACTACAATAAATAAGAGTAATGAACACATAAATTACTAAATAATATTAATATTACTAATATCGCATAATCATAATAATATTAATAAACTAGTAATAAAAATCGGGATGTTACAACATATAAAGCAAAGTAGTTTCAATTTCATAGTAGCAATTCATGAATATGTTGCAGTCGTCAATGTGAACAATTTCAATGTAGATAAATCTCAAGAGAAAAAATATGAATAAGAGAACATGAAGACCCAGCTATTCTAGTTTCTTCTATAGCAAAATAGATGAGAAAGAAACAAATAAAAGTGGAAGAAGACTATATGTTGTCTAAATACAACTGATTACCTAACTAAGAAAGACTATAAATAGCATTAGGCATATGATGAATTAAAAATCGGCAATAAAATTAAGTATCCAAAAAAATTAATATTACTCCCTCGGCTCCTTTTTAACCGTCAAATAAAAGTTATTTACATATACATTGAACTTTAAAATTGGCAGAGAAATGAAAACACATTTTTACTACAATTGCGACCATTAAAATGTAACTTAGGGAGTAAAAACTAATGTACCTCTGAGCAAGAAGTCTGCATTGTGAAATCATTAAAACAGCTAAGAACACATTGTTGAATCTCAAGGCCTAATGCTTCCAATGTGTTTACTGTGGATAGCAACAACCCTGGCTTCCCTGCACAACAAATTTCAACTCTTGTGTCTGCACTTCTCTCCACCTCAAACTGCAAAGTAACAAAAAAAAAAAAAATATACATAGAAATAAAAATAAATGCAGGATTAATTAGGGATTTTCACTAAAAAAAACAATAACAATTGGATCCTTCAACACAGATTAATTTCAAAAGGGTACACTTTTTTCTTTTCAATTTACATAGATATGTTGACAGTATGAGAATGGCTGATGATCATGACATGACAATATGAGTTAGGTTCTATGAGACTGGTTTAAGATCTATGGATCAACAACATGATACAAACTGTATAAATCAAGATCAGAGATGCTATAAAAAATTTCATTTATCTTCCTCATTGTTCTTTAGCTATATTGACTCTATTCATTTTGAGTACTCCACTGTATTTTTCTGTCAACATTTATTTAAAAAACTGTCACAAAGAAATGATTAAATTTCTTTCAACTTCACAACTTATATGTGGGAGCTATAAAATTAGAACCAACTTATATATGATTCTTATACTTAACCAACTGCTCACATGAAAGCTAACAATTAGAAAGGACAATTAACAATTAGAATATTTTTATTAGATATACAAAAAATGATTCAAAAATCGACATTGTGATCATATGTCTACTCCAATTGAGAGGGAGTAATTTATTTCATTGGAGTTGGCTGACGACTTACCATTGATCAAGAATGCACACAAGATAAAAGTACTTAGTTGATTCATAGTAATAAATCACACATAACATAATGAATTTGAAGTACCGTTTATAAAAAATGCACACAGGATAAAAGTATGCAAACACTTAGTGGTTGACAGACCCATCATTAATCAAATATCAATTTCAAGAACTCTTTATAAGCATTGCTTCAGCAGAAATGAGGATCAAAATATTCTGCAGATGAATGATGCTAAACAACCATCATAAACAGGATATAATGTCAATTATTAATTAGGAAAAAAAGAACAAAAACAAAAGAAAAGAAACATAGTTGCAAAACTCCAAAGAGATGCATACACATGATGAATTGAAGCTTCAACAGAAAAAGAACATCACCATGCTAAATGATTTTTTCTTATCAACAAATCAAAGAACATAATGGAATGCACAAAAGAGACACATAGTAGCCTATAAAGGTAATAGAATACAAACAAGTTCTTTATTAGTCACATGTGCAACTGTGCTTCTATGTTTGAATGTCTATGTCTGTCTATTTGTACACTTTTTGTCTCTAGTAAAAGCAGATTTTATGATCCATGTTCAGGTCACACCTGTGACTGATTAATAATCTCAAGGAAGCCAACCTATGGACACTCATACATAATTCATAAACTCATTGTGAATTTCATCTGTAAATCACTCTAAATATGTAGTGGGTTATATAATTATATAATTAAATGATGATTTTCTCAAGGGGAAAAACAGTGTTCTTGAGTTTTTTTTTCTTATTGATACGTACACAGAAGAGAAGAAAAAAGTGAGAAGCCAACTCATAAATCACAGTATATGCCAAAATAACATGATGTGTCAAAAATCATAATTCACCAATTAGGAAATTACCTAAACACCCCTACAAAGGGCAAAAATGGAAAACAAACATGATTTTTTTCTTTCTAATATAGTGAGTAGATTGTAGCAATATGTTGAATTATTATTGAATGCGTTGGTAGAGAATTGCGTCACAATAGATCAGAACTCTACTTTACACGACAATTCTACAATTGTATCTATTTTGAAAACATAAAATCACTTTTATCATCTTAATAGAGTTTCTCTAAAAAAAAATTAGAAAATATTTTTTATAACAATATTATATTTGATATTGTTTTGTTGCAGGGATGAAGTTTCTCTTTTGGAATGTAAGGGGAATTAACAAAAAAGGCAAAACCTTTATCATCCAAACTCTTTTGTCTGAAACTAAACCGGTTCTACTTGGATTAATTGAAACACATCATGATGATTTCAAACATACATGACTTTTTGAGTGGTTGGATAAAAATCAAGATATAAGATATGTTGATGTTCTTGGGGGTAGCAACAACAACAAATGAATAAGGAGATGTTAACATTATGTAAGCTACGTATATTTGAAAACTATAATAAAAGAAAACAAAGTTATAGAATTACAAATTAATCACAAATGTGTTGCGTATGATAGAGTTGCACAAGTGAGAACTTAAAACTAAAAGGGTACGAAAGAAAAAGAATGCAATAACATTTCTTTCAAGCGTAAATATGTTAATAAAAAAAACAATCAAAATGAATTACATAGTGATAAATATGTTTTATAAATATAAACCGACAATAAAACATACGAATAATAATATACTAATGTTGTATTTAACAAATCTTTTGAAAAGAATAAACCGGCAATAAAACTAATTTATAAGGGAGGATAAACCAAAAACACAAAAGATTAAAACTACTTTAATTATGGTAGCCATCTTGATAATGAAAAGAATTTAGTAGTTTCAAATAAATCTTGACATAACCTTTAAAATACAATTAATTGATGCTAGTCATATTGATAATGAAAAGAGTTTAGTAGTTTCAAATAAATCTTGGCATAACCTTGAAAATACAAACTAAAAAAAGGAATTTATAAGATAAATGATTTTTTTTTTATGATTTTAAAAAAAATTACCCAGCTAAAAACATAAACTATATTTTTCATTTTATATTTTCATGAATTATCAAACAAACGTTGATCAATTTTAATCCGTACAACAAGTTTTGTGAGCTGTACAACACCATAAAACAAGACATGTAAACAATACAAAAAAAATCATTTTCATATAAGATCAAACAAATCCTTATTATTTTTAATCCGTACAACAAGTTGTGTGTGTTAATAACCTTGTGAAGTTAGATGCAAAACCAAGAAACAACACATGTTAAAAATGTAAACTTTATTCATATTCACGTTTTCATATATTAATCAATGTTAAACCTTCATACTCATGCAACAAGTAGTGCAAGAGTTTGTTACCTACTTTACTATTTTTTAAATAATATTTTATGAGTTTTTGAGCAAGAATGGCTAATAGCTTTTTACCTAAGTAAATTTTTAATAAAATAAGATTCATTTATATAGTTAGTTAGTACACTTTGTCACTCACACACACTCGTTTTACATTTTAGAAATAGAGGAGAGAAAGAGTTAAAAAGAAGAAGAAAAGAGAACCAAATCACCTTGCATCATTCTTGAGGTAACATACTCTCACATTAGTTTTTTAATGAATGATTAATCTTTCTTTAACTTTTCTTAAAATTTTGAAATTGATATAAAGTTTACATTTTTATCTCTGTGTGTTGTTTTATGGCTTTGAAACCACATTACATCATTTTTAAGTTTACTTAATCTTTTTGATAAAAGCTTACATTTTTATCGTAGTTTATGTTGTTTTTATGGTTTTGAAAGTATCAAAACGAAAAAAGTTCACATTTTTAACATGAAAAGATTGATTGAAATTGATAGAAAGTTTACAGTTTTATCATGTGTGTGTTGTTTTATAATTTTTTTCGAGGTTACTAAATCTTCTTGATAAAAGTTTAGATTTTTATTATGGTTTGCGTTGTCTTCTGGTTTTGAAAGTATCAAAAAGAAAAAAGTTCACATTTTTAAAATGAAAAAATTGATTAATATTTCATTTTTCTTTCTTAGAATTTTGAGTATGAAAAAAAAAAGTATATGTTTTTAGTTCAACAGTCTTTTATACAATCAAGAAAAGTTTATTTTTATTTTCGAGGTTATGTAAAAAATTATTTGAAACTGGTAAATTTTTTGCCAGAGCTTTGTTTTGTTTGGTATCTTATAGTGTTTCCCCGTGTTTCTAAAATGCAAGATTAATTGCAATATAAAAATGAGAGAGGTATTCTAGGTGAGTCACCTTCGAAAGCGATGTATTTTGATTTACACATTATCACATCCTTATATAGGAATTAGCTTTGCTACAAATTCTAATCAGCAAGTAACTGAAAATCAAAATATGTTTTAGAACTAATAAACTATGAGCTATATGAGATTAACAAAATAGACGATGTTCTTAGTGTTATCCATTTATTTGTGTTGATTGTGAATTGAACCGGTGATTATGCAATTGTGTTATGTTGTATGTGATATATAACTTGTGAACTTAATTTGCATCATGTGTGACAATCTAATTTGCGTTGCCTGTGAACTGAATAAGTGATTATGCAATTATTTTAAACTGTATCAGATAGATAACCTGTGAACTTAATTTTCAGCAATATTATTCAATTCTTACTAGACTTAAATAATTTTAAATCCTAACATTTTGTGAGAAAGAAAATATGACTTGTGTTGCTTGTGAGTGTGTGGTATGTAAACATTTAAGTTGGAAAACCTTGGAAGTAGATTTACTAAGTTGAAAACATTGTAGCTGTTAATCTATTCAAATGAATGGACTCTGAAACTGATTTTGTTGATCAATTTTATATAAATTTTGGGCAACAAAACATTTGTTGAACCATGTTGATGAAATTCAAAAGCTTAGGGATGACAAAGGTTTTTAAGAAAAGCTTTGAGTATGTTGGTCTTGTGAACTACATTTGTGTTGGAAATTCATGTGTGCTTGCTTGCCTTTCCCTTTATTATCAATCCTTGAATAATCACAATTTTAGCTCTCGCAATATTAGTTTACGAATTGAAATTTTGGAATAACATCGTCAATCGTCGTTGAAATTTTTGACAATTTTAACTAACGAACCACAATAGACAAGTTATGAAGTTGATCCACATATAAGAACTCACCTTTATTAAAAAGGAAAACATAAATAAAATAATAACAATAAAGACTAATAAAAAGGAAAACATAAAATTAAAAGAATCGCTGACGAAATGAAATGTGTAATAGCTTTTTTACTGAAGTAAAATTTTAAAAAACAAGATTCATTTATATAGTTAGTTAGCACACTTTGTCACTCACAGACACACACACAACAATATCACTGCCGATACATTAGATGATACACTTTGTCACTCATACACACTTGTATTACATTCTAGAAAAAGAGGAGAGAAAGAGAAGAGAGGACAAAATCATCTTGCATCATTCTTGAGGTAACATATTTTCACATTAGTTTTTGCATGAATGATTAATTCTTCTTTAACCTTTCTTAAAATTTCGAAACCGATAGAAAGTTTACATTATTATTTGTTTGTTGTTTTATGGTTTTGAAACCACATTACATCTTTCTTAAGTTTGCCTAATCTGTTTTTATAAAAGTTTACATTTTTATCATGGTTTATATTGTTTTATGGTTTAGAAAGCATCAAAACGAGAAAAAAAAAGTTCACATTTTTAAAATGAAAAGATTAATTGAAATTGATAGAAAGTTTATATTTTTATCATGTGTATGTTGTTTTATGATTTTTAAACCACGTTATATCCTTCTCGAGGTTACTAAATCTTCTTGATAAAAGTTTAGATTTTTATCATGGTTTGTGTTGTCTTCTGGTTTTGAAAGTATCAAAACAAAAAAAGTTCACATTTTTAAAATGAAAAGATTGATTGTGTTTCATTTGTCTTTCTTCAAATTTTGAGTATGAAAAAAAAAAGAGTTCATGTTTTCAATTAAAAATCTTTTAGAAAATCATAAAAGTTTATTGGCTTAATTGCAGTTTTAGCCTCCTAACTTTCTCAAAGTTGCGATTTTGGCCCCCTAAGAAAAAAAAATACAAAACAGCCCCCTAAGTTTTGCACCTGTGGCAGTTTTGGCCCCCAAGGCTGATATTGACTTGGTCTACGCTGACGTGACACCTTAAGTGAGGTGCCACATGTTATTTTTTTTATTTATTTTTTGCCTTGGGGGGCCAAAACTTCTACAGTTGCAAAACTTAGAGGGCTGTTTTGTAGTTTTTTCTTAGGGGGCCAAAATCGCAACTTTGAAAAAGTTAGGGGGCTAAAATTGCAATTAAGCCAAATTTATTTTATAGGTTATGTCAAAATTTATTTTGAAATTAGTAATTTTTTTCCAGAGCTTTGTTTTGTTTGGTACAATACCAGTATCTTATAGTGTTTCCCCATGTTTCTAAAGAAAATTCAAAGATTGACAACATAGCAGACAACAACTAGGAAATATTCATGGCAAAATATTTGAACTATAAAGGAAAGTCTGTGTCGACTTTGACTGAAGAGCTTAGATGATATGTCATGTGAACCATGGGCGCAGAAAAGGTAAAGTTTGCCAATAAAGTTTAGCCTCTTTGTCTCGTGCAACAAAGTCATTCAGAGAAGGAGAAAATCCACGACAACACGTGAACACTATATTGGACTGGTCTTCCTCGTTTAAGGTATCAAGTATAAATTCGAAATATCAAAGTTGATGTCGACAAAGTCGAGCCTCTATATGCATGTAGATATTGACAGTTACCCGGTATGACAATTTACTGTACAAGTATTGTCTACATTTTTTTAGATTAATCTGATATAAAAATGAATTGTCTAATGAGTTTTTATTCTCAAATCAAGTATTCCTTGCATGCACGCATGTTCAACAATATAATGAATTTGTATGATGAATTGTTCAACGCTGACTTATTATATCTCATAGCAAATTAATATTCCATCCGTTCTAAAATAACTGAGTCATCTGCATGCAAAAAAACCTAAAATAATTGATCCATTTTACCTTTCAATGGAATATTAATTACTTTTTTCCAATTATAATTACAATACACACTACTTTCATCACTCCCAGTTTAATATATTTTACTTTGCATTTTTTTTATAACAAGGAATGCACCAAAAATTTTAAATTTAGGATACAATATGACTAAGATACATTGACAAAAAATTTATACTAAAACCTACATGTATGTGAAATATTTGAATTTTTTTTTTACTACTATTCATTAATATATAATCATAAAAGTCACAATTTACAGAATAATAATACACGCGATAAAATAAAAAAAATGTGAAATTTTTGTATAAATCATTGTCATTCATATATTTGGATATCAACAAATGCATCAATGAAAGAAGTAAAAACATAATTTGTCTAATGTTGATCGATTAAATATTCTCTCTCTCGTTACATTCATCAACCAAAAACATGATTTTTTTAATTGGTGAATAAAAAAATAATTATACTGGTTCATATCTTAAATTGAATCTTATACACTCTATTGAATTTTCATAATAGAGTCTCACTTTTTTACCATTCATTTTTTCTATGATACATGTTTGTGAAGTATCTTATAAGTATTTGTGTATATTTGTTATCCGATAAAATATATTTTATATTAAAATAATCAATTCCGATACTTTGTGGGTACATATCCGCAGAGTATCATTATCTGATACGAGTACGTCTTCATATTTGGAGTATCCAAATTTCATAGTTGATAGCTAATTGATGACTTATAACCGATAATTAAGCTAATTAAAATGTTTGGTAAAATTAGCGATTCAACAAGTTGATAAATGTAAAATGACATTCTTAGTTCACAATGAATTAAAATGAATTTAAAATAAAATTTTACCAAAAAATTAATTTAATAATATACAAAATATTTATTGAATTAAAAGACCTAAATGATCAAATACCATAAACATCCCTTATATAAAGACATAAATATTAATTGATATAAAATTTTATTATGAATTAAAAATATTCTTTCCTCCTAATTTTTACTTTAAAAGTATCATTTCATATCGACTTACATTTATCAGTTATTTGAACCGTTAAGGACACTCGAAGGTTTGAAGCTAACACCACTACACCAACTTAAATAAGTTTTTAGGTACAAAAACTTTTTTATCCAAATTAAAAATAGTCATACCAACATGTTAAAAAACACACGTTAGTTTCCGGTTTCCAAAAAAAAATAAAATTATTTAAAAAATTAAATTGATACAAATTTCAATATATAATTTTTATTTCTGGCACTTGCCATAAAGACATCTGTATGCATTTTCCTTAAAATAAAAATAATAGAGTTGAGTTTAGTTAGGTTCTTCGTAAATTAACTAAGATAGATGTAATCTATAAGAAAAAAGCATACAAATATTAGAAATATTTTTTTTTTTCTTAAAAGGGAACAAGGCTAAAAGAAGGGCAAGGATCTAGGTGGGTTAGTTTGTCTTGTAGTAATAACTGGTGTCCACTGTCCAGTGACTCAGTAAAGTGAGAAACATTGTCTGCCTCTTCAATCTCCCTCACTGTAAAGTCTCCAACTTTCTTATTCATTTCTCCAAACCCTTTTACTCACATTGCTATCTAAATCTGTTAACTCAATAGTTGCTTGGTTCTTTTGTGTTTCTTCAACCCAGAACTGGAGCTGAAATAGCACCAACTCTTGTAGTTGTAGGGTTTGTAGATCAGGTATTTCATATATGTCTCTTTTGTTTTCTACCATTCAGTTTTTGCTTATTCATTCCTATTGTTTAGGTTTCTGTCTGTTTTTTTTCCTTCTTTTCTTTCTACATGACAAACAAAGTGGTTTCTGTTTCTGTTTTTCTTAGATTTCTTTCTTCATTTGACTTGGTTCTTGTTCTTTTTTGTTAACCTTTTTCCCCAATTTTTTTTATTCACGTTTCTCTCTCTTTTTAATTTAAGAAAGTATTTTAAAAAAACGTTGTACAAAAAAAAGGGTGGTATTTTTTTTTTTTGAAGAAATTTCATTAAGAAAAATTATGTACAATAATGTGCCAATCCTTTCTCATTGTTATTGATTCCAGATTTTTTTTTTCACCATGAAAAACTATTTATTTTTTATTTTTTGGTTCCATCATGAAAAACTAAATTTGATTTTGTATAGACAATAATTTTAGCTGAGCCTAAAAGCACACACAAGCATGTTAACCTTGTTTCTTTTCTAGTTTTATTACTTGTTTTTTTATGCACAAATTTTTAGTAATATTTTTTGTTTAGGTTGACAGTTTTAGTCGCTTAAATTGTGATTTCATATTTATTGTTGAATTTTGACTGTTAGGGCTTTACCCTGCAGAAATACTGGACTGAACTTGCTGGTTTAGGTGATTATTGGATGCGATGAAGCTTAAAAAATGGCTTGAAGGAGTTTTGTTGCTCACTGCTACTATGCTAACCTCTACATTGGGTAATATACATCTTCCTTTTAATTAAGCAGTTATCATTTAAGTGCTTATATATAAGCTATTTCTATAACAAAAGATAAGATAAAGTCAAACTGTTTTAGTATAAACTATAAGTTGTTTTCATTTGCTATCTTAGAGAGCTTATGAAAATAAACTAAAAACAACTTATAGCTATGGCATAAACCGTTTAGGTAAGCTCTCTCAAACAGTTTCACCAGTGCTTATGCTAGTAGATCAAGGGCCTGTTTGGATAAACAACTTATTTGCAGCTTACAGCACAAGTGCTTATCATGATAAGCACTATGCATAAGCTTACATAAGATATTTTTATAGAAAAGATAAAATAAAGTTAAATTGTTTTTGCATTTGTTACATGTTGTTTTTGTAAGTTATATCGGAAAACTTATGAAAATAAGCCGAAAAAAGCTTGTTAAAATTGTCATAAGCTGTTTTCATAAGTTCTCACAAACAATCTCACAAAACTTATGTCAGTAGATAAGCTCAAATAAGTCAAACTAAACAGGCCCCAATTCATTTTGCAATGGTTTTGTGAGAAATTATTTATTTTTTATGTTGCTAACTCCCGGTTAATTTCACAAAATCTCAGATGCAAATCATTAGTCTCTTAAATTTTCATATGCATTCATTAACCATAGTTCATATTTTGTTTTCCTTTATTATTTTACCTGGCTTTATAGTTACAAGCAAGGATTTTACTGTTAAAAGTACTGCTTGTCTTATTTACTGCAAATGCAAGCAATTTGGGGATGTAGATATATGATGGATAATCCATCGTCTATTACGTTGAATGAACTTGTTGAATTTGTAGGTGCTTTTGTGGGGGTAAACATTGGCACTGATGTCTCTGATATGCCATCTGCTTCAAACGTGGTTGCTATTCTAAAAGCCCATCAAATTACTCACGTGCGTCTTTATGATGCCAATGCACACTTACTACAAGCCCTTTCAAAAACCAATATCGACGTAATGGTTGGTGTCACCAATGAGGAGGTATTGAGAATCGGAGAGTCTCCATCAGCAGCCGCAGCTTGGATTAATAAAAATGTAGTTGCTTATGTACCGTCCACCAATATCACGGCAATAGCTGTTGGCAGCGAGGTTCTTTCCACAATCCCTAATGTTGCTCCCGTTCTCGTTCCTGCCATGAATTCTCTTCACAAAGCTCTGGTTGCTGCAAACCTTAACTTCCGTGTCAAGGTTTCGACTCCCCAATCTATGGATATTATCCCTAAGCCTTTTCCGCCTTCTACTGCCACCTTTAACTCTTCGTGGAACTCTACAATCTACCAAGTCCTCCAGTTTTTGAGAAACACGAATTCGTCATTCATGTTAAACGCCTATCCTTATTATGGATACACTAAAGGAGACGGCATTTTCCCTCTTGAATATGCTCTTTTCCGACCCCTTCCTTCAGTGAAACAAATTGTTGATCCAAACACACTATATCACTATAACAGTATGTTTGATGCAATGGTGGATGCTACCTATTACTCTATAGATGCCTTAAATTTCAAAGATATACCCGTCGTTGTCACAGAAACTGGCTGGCCATCTTTTGGTGGAGCAAATGAACCCGATGCTACTGCAGAAAATGCCGAGACCTACAATAATAATATGATTCAGCGGGTCCTGAATGATTCCGGTCCACCTAGTCAGCCAAATATACCCATTAATACCTACATATATGAATTGTTTAATGAAGACAAGAGAAATGGGCCTGTATCGGAAAAAAATTGGGGCATCGTCTATACTAATGGAAGTGATGTTTATCCTTTAAGTTCTAGTGATGCTTCTGGCCAGATCACTGGAAGTGGAAACTCTTCGGGAATATTTTGTGTGGCTAAAGATGGAGCAGACACTGATAAGCTGCAAAATGGCCTGAGCTGGGCTTGTGGACAAGGCGGAGCAAACTGTGCACCTATTCAACAAGGACAGCGATGCTATCTCCCCAATAATGTGCAAAGCCATGCCTCATATGCTTATAATGATTATTATCAGAAAAATCAAGGTGTTGGTGGAACTTGTGACTTTGATGGTACCGCTGAAATCACTTCGAAGGATCCAAGTAAGTTGATACAAATTCTTACTTCTTTTTTATTGCATTTGGATTTGATGTCACAATTTCAGTCATTTATGCAGTGAACACATCAGTGACCATTGAATTAAGATTGGACGCTCTAGATTTTAACCTCAGTATTTTTGACTTAAATTTTTTTTACTTGCTTTCTGCACCGTCCAATTTTGATCCAACAGTCACTAATGTGCTGACTGCGTGACCTCGACAAATCTAAATCCCATGTTATTTCTCTAGATGGTCACATATGTGTAACTGCGACCTTTTTAGATTGAACATGCCATCCGCTAACTATCCAGAAAGCTAACGCTGTTGGGTGAAAACATTGAGAAAACACAGTCTCACTTGAGCCCCCTTTGGGCTTGAAGCGTAGACAATGCACAGGCCCACCCAATCTTGTGCTAAATTTTAACAATTTCCTTAGAATAGGGACAAACAATGATAATTGAATTGAACTCTAGAACATATGATTATAGCGACACTGATGCCATCTCATGTACCACTTTGTTGAATTAGAATGACCCTACTTCAAGTATAGGTCCTGTTTTGTTTACTATTAGCTTTGCCTTTACTCCTTAGGATATTCAAATAAATGGAGGGTACTTCCCTCATGTTTCCAATCATTATACAATAAACATTTATAGCTGAATCTAGTTTCATTGATTGAAAATATTGAATTGGAGTTATAATGTCAGTGTGTCACTCTTAAATTATATATTAACTTGTCTAGTGGAAATTGCCCAGATCTTAGTTGGTTGCGTCAGTAGTAGTATTAATGTTGTTTGGATGCGTCTCATGCATTCTTGCTGATTCTATAGGTCTAGTTTCCCCGTAAATCTGTCTTAGAGTATGTTTGGATGGAGGATTTTAAAAGGAAGGGGATGGCAGGACTTATTTTTCTTTTCTAAGTCAAGGAAGCTATAAAATGCTTCTAAAAATAAATTAAGTGTGATTGAAATATTTTACGATTATCTATCAAGTTATTCTTTCAATTTTTGTTTAAATCGTAAATATAAACCAAAATATAGACTTGACCCATCAAAACTCTCCATCTGAACATATTGTTAGTGACGTCTCACTGTACAAGCTCAGTATTCAGTCCACTTATCAATTTGATTTTTCTGAGAGTTTCAGGAGGCATTTTTTTAGAATTGGGGATGTTCTAGTATTTTTGTGATCCTGATCCGCAGGACCTAGGCATTAAATTTATTGAACTTCATGAGCAAAACTATGCTATTAGAAATGTCTTATTGCATCCTGGAACTGATTGCATTATTGTGAAACTATCGGTAGGGTTTGAATTCTCTCGTTAAAATTTCATGACTTTATCAAGTCAAAATCGTGTCTATTTCTCTTTTCAAAGACACTGAATAATTTGCAAGTATTTTTGAAGAGAGACATGAAATTTATCATGACAAGATAACTGGGTTCTACAGTTGACTACTTTGATAAATGGTCTACGGTGGATCATCACATAAAATACCATCGACGACCAATGTTGCCCTTTGGAAGCAGAAGCTCACGATCATTCTTATTCTAATGAGTGAGACTTTGACCTGCAAAGTGCTGGTTCCACAAACACAAGGGTAAACAAATGAGTTGAATTTCAATGCACTCACATTTGTTTTCCCTTACTCATTATGATTTAGAAGACCATGAGCTTCCACATGAGTCGTCTTTGGAGTTTCGAGTGATTTTCAAGTATTTACCCACTTTGGACCACCTTTGTTGATATGACAAGATATACTGTAAAAGTTTGTCATAAAAAGATTGACTCCAATGGTAGCCGACTTTTTCAACAATGTATCTTATAAATTTGTGTGAACAAGTAATGATATTTTAAGTCTCTATGTTCCATTACTTAAATGTTTCCTTGCGAGCATTTAACCATTTAATACTGCGTAATTTGTTTCAGGTTATGGATCCTGTAGATTCACGGGAAGGTATACAATCTTATCTCAATCTATACACATCCATGATTAATTAAATTTAGAACTAATTGTTTCTCTTTAAAATTCTTGTCTGATCATGGGTTATTTTGATATCAGCTCTGGTGCTGGAGGAGTGAGCTTGCCTCCCACGGCACTTGGACCTTCTTCAAGTCCCTTTGGAGCAAGTATGAACCTGCAAGTGTCCACCCTTCAGTATATGATTTCTGCTATTGGTGTATTTTTTGCTCTGATGATTCTTTGACCAAAAGGTTTATGCACTTCAGATTGCAATTCAATTATTCGCTGGAATGTAGTTTTCATCGATTTTGATTCTTACTTTCTTCTGTCCATTTTATTCTTCATAGCTATGTCACATCTTGTGCATTTGAGGTCTTGTAATTTATCTCTTTTATGATAGATAGTTGCTTAATTTAGTGGTTTAGCTCTAGGAGAAAAACTGAAAACTGAATCTAGAAGAAATTATCGCCACTGTTATCTCTTTTACTTCATTTTGAGTTGTCTGGGGAAAAAAAATCTCTATCCATCGGTTTCTAAAGGCTATATTTGGATTGATTGAAAGATGAAATTGAACGGGTGAAACTATACCAACTTTTTCATTTATAGAATGACAATTTGTTCAATTTGTCTTTTCTAATATAGAAGCATTCCAATTTGTTCAATTTTGTACTATAAAAATATCTAAATTATAGAATGACAATTTTCGTTTCAATTTAGTTCACTGTGACGTTACATTAGCAAAAATCGGTTTTAAGCTTGCGGGTAGTGGCAATTTCTAGAAAAGGTAGGTTGATTTGATGTATATTAATTAAAGAAGAGTCCGCAAGACCAACCAACTTTTCAAAAAAACTTTTAATGGCTTACCTTTTTTTTTTTTGAAGATTTTAATGGCTTACTATTAGACCGTGAAGTAAATGGTGAATGAACAATTTTTTTTGGAGTATTTTCATTTTCTTGCTTGTTTTGGGTGAATGAATGGTTTGCCTCTTCTAAGGTTTGTTTAAATGTCAATTATAAATATCAATCACCATAATATGTGATAAATGAGTTAACACTTTACACACATGAATCTTTAAATGAGTTGCTTATATCAATGGCATGTTGTACTGTTTAGAAATTCTGTTAGGAAGGATGCCCATGTAGCTGTTCATACTTTATAGTATGCGACCACGATAATGTGTGAATAAAAAGGATAGAACCTATCTAATGTAACAAACTTCATTTTAGAGAATAAAGTAAAGGGGAGGGATATATTTGACTCCAAGAGTAACTCGAAAGAGTTACTCCACATCCTCACCCTCCATTTTATCAAAATTTAATGGACTAGATTTAATTCTTATTACCAATCATGTGACCTCATTTACCTTAAACAAATTCTCACAATATTAGATCTTCATCCTAATGAATCGTGAATTAGTTGAAAAAAAAATTATAGAATAGTTTGCGATTGTGGTCTTTGGATGGAGGGAGGAGGATCGTCAAATGGAAAGAAAGGGTATGCGTGGGCAGTATCTGCTGGATTGAACGCCGCCCTTGCAGCCATCTTCGCTAAGTTCAACTTTCACATCTTGATTAAGTACGGATTCGTGGTATTGTTCAATGTAACCATGTGGTGTTGTTATGTCAACAGTCTTAAAGCTCTCTCTTCTCTTCAAGCTACTGTCACCAATTTCGCTACCAATTTCATCTCTTCTGGTTTAGCCGGTTTCTTCTTCTTTCATGAACATCTCTCTTTCCAGGTACTAGTAATTTCAATCTTTACATATTAATTACCCTATTTGTAACTAAATAACTGAACAAACAAAATTGAATTAATTGTGTAAAATACTCACGATCACCTTCCATTGTTTTTCCCTTCTCCATCAAAATAAGCGGTGTGATAGAAATGTTTTACAGTGGTTTGCAGGTGCCTTACTCATAATAATTGGTGTAATAATTCTTAGCAACTCAAGTATTGAGAAGAAGGTTAGCTCTGATTAGAAGTTGCAGTTGAGTATGTTACCTTTCATGCTTGCTTATTACTGGCCAAAGCTAGCATCATCCGTAACTGCGTCAACATCAACTTGTAACATGAACCACTTCGCCTCACATGAAACCTGCTGAACAAGTTGTTTCTTGCCCTTTTGCCAAATTAAAAACTCTCTTATTGTTTTATTGATTTATTTATATGGTTCTGTGGTGTATTGTAGTTGGTTTGAGATGAATGCCAATACTTTAGAGGTTGTCTCTTTGCTGTTATGATTTTATGACATTGGTCTGTTCATGTGTTCTCTTTGGTTCTTTTCTCTAATTTGAATTGGACAGCTTTGGTGCATTTGTTTAGTATAAACAGCTTTGGTACATTTAGAGTAGCTTTGTTACAGGATTTTTTTTTTTTTATCAAAAGTGTTTCTATTGGCTGGGATTTGACTTATGGATTTGGAATGTAAAATACAAAGAATCAGAATTGATACGGTAGATGTTAATCTGGTCCTTAAATCAGTTGTATTGTGGAGACTGCGTACGACGGAATTGGAGGATCCTGAAGGGGTTCTTCCTCTTGATCATTTGTTTCGGCAACAAGTTCCTTCAATCTTTGGTACTTAGTGTTGTGGAATTGGTCGTGACATATAGGCAATGAGCTCATGGGATTTCCTTATTTCTTCATCGTGGCAGCAAAGTACGAGAATGCAGAAGTAGTGGTGAGGGAACTGGGGAGGCCCTTGTGGAGAGTTGAGTCTTGGTAATTATGGTTGCAACCTTGATGATCCAGGGATGTAGAAGCGGAGAGACATGAGTTATTTTCTTTTTCTTTTGTGTAATCTGGGTAAACTCTCTAAATTTGTTGGACCTAAATGATGGACCTAAATGAAGAGACGATAAACTCTTCCTAAAAGTTTAATCAAAGCGAGAGCTGTATTTATTAAATAAATTCAGTTCCAAACTGTTTGATATGTAAGGAGGAAGTAACGCCATCAAAATATCTCTTACTATTTATTGTAAAAAGATAAAAAAAATGTAATAATAAATAGTTAAGTAAATAAGATTAATTTGTATGCATTAACAGTGTCATTTTTTTTACACATGCATCAAATCACACTAAAGTGTCATTTTTACAAGTTAGTTCAAGTATTTCCACAAATATTTGTATGATTTAATTTAATTGAATGTATGTGTAAAAACAGTGTCTATAAATTAAATCCTAATATATTCCATGTAAAAGAGATATAATTTCATGATAAATAACATAACAAAGATAAAGAAAAATAACAACTTTTTCCCTTTATAAAAACGTAACTTAAGGGATGAAAAATAACATAACTTGTTAGTATTTTTTGGTATGTATTATATTATTAACCTTATGTTCCCTTCTTCCTAAATTATAGTAAGTCATTTAACAAAATAATTTGTGATTTTTTTTCTTCTTATCATACTATATATGCCTTTATCTTCTTTCAATTTTTAAATTTCTCCATCTTCAAGTTTCTCCCGGAATGAATTAATATGGCAGAAGCTGGTTCCTTTAAAGATCTCTGTTTTTGTTTGGCGATTGCTTTGTGATAGATTACCAACGAAAACAAATCCGGCGACTCGCAGTGTCATCTCTTCAGAGGCTCGGTTTTGTGTTGCTGGACGTGGCCACCTTGAAGATGAGCGTCATATGTTTCTTATGTGTTCACACTTCGCTTCCCTTTGGCCGATGGTGCGAGCTTGGATTGGATTTGATGGTGTCGACACTCAGGTTATTCAGGATCACTTCTATCAGTTTATTTATTACACAAGTGGTTTAAAAGCACGGCGTAATTTTCTTCAACTCATATGGCTTTTGTGCTCTTGGATCTTGTGGACTGAAAGAAACAATCAGTTGTTTAAAAATCAGGAATGCACTAGTTATTAGCTACTTGAAAAAGTAAATTATTATTTTTTGTAGTGGCTGAAAGCCAAGCATGTTACTTTTGTTTTTGATACTCAATTGCGGTGGTCGAAACCCCTATTGTGTTTGAGTATTGACTAACTCTGTTTTGTTGTTACTGCTTGTACTTTTAGTGATATCTTTGACACACCTTGTGCTAAAAGAACCGTTGTGGTTTTGTTAATATATTCATTTTCCACTTTTCAAAAAAAATTTAAATTTCTTTTTCACATACTATTAATAAGGAGTAATAATTTTATTTTTATCAAATTACTTATAATTTTTCTTTATTATACAAAATTTAAAATTGTGAAAACGATTTTCTCTCTCGCCGAACCACACCCTTCACTACCCAAACCTCAATTTCATCTACCTTCTCTACTCATGAGGAATTGCATGCATGGTCTCCACCTCAATTTCATCGTGATTGACTACTAGGAACTCAATTTAGAAGATTGTTGGTAAAAGAAAGAAGATTATGAGCCAAAGAGGGCTAGAAGAGATTCAAGAAAAGTAGAAGTCTCATAATTTTACTCAAGTTCTTGTTATCTCATCAAATTATTAAACAAGACTGGAATTTCATGGAGAAGAAGCAAAGAAAGGATTGAAGAATTGGGGAAAAACTTGGAAGCTCACAGAGTTCACCAATTTCTTGTGTTCTTCAACAATCAAGGTGGGTTCTCTATTTAAGCTTTGATTTATTGTTAATTAGTCATGGAAATGTGAATTCTCTTTAAGCTATGATTTGAAGCTTAGAGTTAGAAACCAGTAAATTATAGTTAAGCGATGTTAGTAGATTGGATTGTATGTGAAAATTAAATTGAAGCTTAAAAAGAAGAGAAATTAACATGAAATTCGTAAGAACAGGCCTGTAGTATTTGACTCATGATTTTTGCTCTGTAACCCAGATTGATATCATCATTGGATTTTTAGAATCTACACTCAATTCCATTTTGTTTGAGTACCAAGTTGATAGTGTTCGGATTAGTAATGAGGTCTTAAAAGGTGTTTGAAATTAAGATTCTGGTGCTGAAAAACTGCAGAATTGGCCCTGTGGGTTTTAACGTGTGCGTGCCATGCAAACTGGTGTGTGAGGTGTATGGTTCAGGGGGCATCCAGCCCTATTGTCCAGAATTTCTGTGAAGTTTTAGGAGTGTTTAAGAGTTTGAATGGGTGTTTAAGTAAGGCTAACCTCTTCCTCTTACTTATCGTTGGTTCCCTTCACTTAATTAATGATAGAGAGGTTATACCTCTTTATTACATCAATTTATGATCATAATAAGAAATTGTAGGCAAGTGAATACCCTATGGAAGGGAAATCTCTAACTCATTAGAATGTTGAACTCTGACGTTAGGCATTATAATATCCAAATTACTGTTACTTTAACTTTTTAAGCAAATTGGCCTATAAGGCATTTCTTGCTAAAGAATGAGAGATGATTAGAGTTCAATGGTAAATGGATTCCTCTTATGTTAGTTTCTTCGATTATGGCTGGCCCGTAGGAAATAGATTAAAAGGAACTATGGAGGAAATATAAGCATTCCTTGAATAAATTATCATATTGAAGATATTGACCTTGTAAATAAATTCAGCGACTGATGTTGGTAGGTTAAATATGTATATGTGTGTGTGCATGACGACTAATGATTTAAATTGCTCAGTTTCATAAGTGTGTTTAAACTATCAGTTGTTTACCATCCGATCAGTTGTGATTAGTACAATTGGAAGCATGGATGTTAAACCAGATAATAATAAAATTGTGAGGCATTTCCGGTAAAGTATTGTTTTATTATATCTAACGCTTCACCGGCAGGTGGATACTATTGGGTACCCTCACGCTCAATAGTATTATAATTTGAGAAAGAAGTCAAAGAAGAAATATTTAAAAGGAACAGAGACCGCTATAAATTTATCCCAAATATTTACTTTGGTTGTATTCTTGTTGAAAGTGTTGATGGTGAAAAATGTCTTGGTAACAACAACTTGAATGAGTTTGATCTGAACAGTATTGATTCTTAATGAGAGGAAAACATTGATTGCTGAAGAAGAATAGATAAACTAAACTGAACTGAATTGGGGGATTAGGGTTTAGGAGGGTGAAGTGATGATACCAGGTGGAGGAGGAAGAAGTTCAACATCATCATGGGCACCGACAACCTCAGTGTCAGCTTCTGGAAAGAGAATTCAAAGAGAAATGGTTGAACTCAACAACGACCCTCCTCCTCATTGCTCTGCTGGTCCCAAGGGTGATAATCTCTATCACTGGATTGCCACCATTATTGGCACCCCAGGTTCACCATCTTCACCATTCAGCTTAGGTTGTCTGGGTTCAGATTGATTTTATCATAAATTTGAATTTTTATTGTATTTTTGTCTGTAGGAACACCTTATCAAGGTGGCATATTCTTCCTTGACATAATATTTCCTACTGACTATCCCTTCAAGCCTCCCCAGGTACTATTCGTAACATTTTTGCGGCTATTCTTTCTTTTTCTCGAATTGGTGTTTGCTTTGGCATGTGGAACAATGTTAGCATGAAATGGAACTGTATTTTTATATAGATTTAATCTTTATGCACTGCCAGTGTAAAATTATTTTACATGTGCATCCAATAATGTGTTGTCACGTCATTTAATGTGATTGAAAACATGATTTGTCATATTCATTAATTAACGTGACAACACATAATTGGATGCATGTGTAAAATAACTTTACACTATCAGTGTATAGAAATTAAAATCTTTTTGTACAATGAATGTGTTAAGTTCCTTGAAGTTAATGCTTATTACTGATTGACATAAAGTTGTAATTCTATATACATTTAGTTTGGTAAGGCAATGGGCTTGTCTTATGCTTATATTGTGCACCACATTAAGTAAAGCTAGAGAATGAATTGATACTTAAGCCATAGGATTCTCCCACCTAATAGGCTCGTCCTTTGGGATGGACTCTTCTCTAGAGATCAAGTCATACAAACACTTGATAGTTTTATTGAGAGCTTGCCGAGTAGGATAGGTAAGCAGAATAGGAACAAACAGGAAAATGGCTACCTATATCAAAAGGGTCAAGAATGAATGTAATTATGAGTGGTTAGAACCCATTTGGGGTTGGCCTAGTGGTTGGCTTGGGATCTTGGAGTATGCTCCTCCAGAAGTCTCAGGTTCGATTCCCTCTAGTGCCAATTTTGGTGGGCTAAGTCCATACAGAGCTTGCTCTGGCTTTAAACGGGGCCCCCGCAAGTGGGCGGCGGGATTGGTCCCCTCGGATTAGTCGATTCTTGGATCGGATACCGAGTTTTCAAAAAAATAAAATAAAATTATGAGTGGTTAGCCAGAATGCTCTCTCACCTCGTAGGTTAGTCTTTTGGGATGCTTTTCCTCGTGGGCTCGAGTCACAATTCTTAAAAGCTAGACTGGAGTAAGGTCCTCCTCAGGGAGCCAAATTGATGGCATGAACTATTCTACAGCTATGCATCACTCCTTCTATGGATGGGATTACCAAGCATAATTCTTGGAAAATGCATAAAATTGTTTTTGTAACCCTTCCCTTTTTCATAAAGGGGTCTGTGTTGTTAATCCTAGTGGTGGGGAGCAGTCGACCGCTAAAGTGGAATAGTAGATAGAGGGAAAGCCTCTATCGTGAAGACTAGAAAGTAGTTTGGGAAGTTTATGGCTGAGTAGAAACACAGCAGAACTAAATGAGTAATAGATAACAGAGGAGGATCCGGTAGTCATCACCACTACCATAAAACCTAGTAGCCATTTCTGGAAGAAAACAAAGAAGGTAAGGGAGCAAGTGAGTCTTCGGATCTTCACAAAACAGGGGTAGGAGAAAGGGAGTTTCACTTTCGCATGGCACAGAATGGCTGAAGCTGCTGACCTAAAATACTAAGGGAAAATGACCAAAAAGCTGAATAAATCTAGTGAATAGGGGGTGAAAGGGGCATTTTGCATCAAAGGTGGCTGTTGTGGCGGTCAACACATTTTTCTTTCGAAATAGCTACTCTTTTATAATGCCAATGTGACATACCAGCTGTAAGTGTTGCAGCTGTGCTGCTGCAATTCCATTATCACATGTGTTGCAGCTGTGACATACCTGCTATTGACAACATAGATAGGGATATTATGGTAGCTGATATTACAAGATATAGTCACCGGGTGGTCTGTTACAGTTTTGAACTATTGAATCTTACACCCTCTTATTTGAGTCCACTCTCCCACTTCCGAAGCAATAAACAATATATCATTTTGTATGCATTTAACTATTATTAACTGAAAAAAAAAGGTTATTCATTGGCTTGAATGCACATATTTTTTCGCTTGTGATTTGATATAGGGAAAGTTCGCTGGCTAACTGTTTTGTTCAAGATCATGTCATTTGAAGGAGCGAACTGGGTCAATGGGAACTTTCAGTTGTTTTTCAAGTAGAGTTTAAAAAATTGGTTACTTGTATTGTATAAAATGCTTGTTTTTTCTCCTTCGGAGTAAATCACAGTTGCCTTCCCATTATGTAATTCTTCAAGTACAGTCCCTTTATTTTCAAAGCTTATAAACTTCCTGTAACATGTCTTCTCTCAACTTTTCATAAACTTCTCTGTTCGAAGAGTTTGATATAGGTTTAAAAAATAAAAGGGCAATATGCAGACAACAAAAAATCTATGGGGAGGTAAAAGTAATTTAATTGTTGTGTATTGCCTTATTAAATTGAACTAGCAGGTAGTCTTCAGAACTCGCATTTACCACTGCAATGTAGAACCTGATGGCCGTGTTAGTATGGGAATATTGAAGGATGGTTGGAGTCCGGCACTAACAATTACTAAGGTGCTACTTGCTGTTAGATCACTTTTGATAAATCCCGACCCTTGTAAGTTTTTCTATTCTCTTCTTGAATACTATACCTTTGTCCCTCTATCTAAGATCCTTTTAGTTAATGCACGAGAATTAAGAAAAAATATTTCTATATTAAATTTGTCAACAATTTACGATCTCTTTTCAGAATTATCCATCAATTATTAGGAGAGATAAATGATTAGTCTTTAATTTCCCCATTTAATTAGGGGTATGTATTTTTGTGAAAGATCACCAATGTATCTTGTAATTTGAAAATGATTTTATAAAAGGGACAAGAAAAATTTACAAAGGAGTCTTACATATAGGGATGAAGGTAGTAGTGTTTGTATGTATAGAATGACCGTTTTAATTACTGTTTTCATTTGTCTTATCCTTTGTCCTTATTCTTTTTGTTCTTAAAAAATGTCTGATTCGTGATGGTTTACATGGTACTTTTATACTTGAGCCTTTTGCTTCTGAATGCAAGAAAAGAGGAAACTATTGTATTATTACATCCATGTCTTGAAAAAGCAGCATGGTTTAATAGGACACTCCACTAATGATTATGTCTTTTAACACTGGATTCAATTAATTTTCAAACATGCAGTATTAGTAATACCAATATTTACATTTTGTTTGTATAGAAAGTAATAACAACACTTAAAATCAGCCGATACTCCAACTAGCTTCTTCAAAAAAAAATAAATCTTAGAATGTAAAGTTGTTATCGTTGTTGCAGACAATGCTGTTGTTCCTGGCATTGCTCACTTATATTTGGGAGACAGAGCAAAACATGATGATATTGCTGCAGAATGGACTATCCGATTCGCCAAATGAATAATATGATATAAGAGTTGTTTGGTTGCCTAGCAATTTCACATTCCTTCCAATATGTACTTTATTTTCAGATGAATTTCACTCTGTTGAAAAGTTTTGTCGTATAGTTGGTCTTCTGCATCTCGTATATCATGTTCCAATATTTATGTGAATGAAAATGATGGTTCATGTTCATGCACTTGTAACAAGCTTATCTCCTGCCTACAAGCTGTGTTATAATTCAAAGGCTTAGTTGTACTTCTGACCCTCTAACTTTCTCAATGTTGCAATATACTTGTCTCTCAAATTATATTTAAAAAATAACATCTCTTTGTCATTTCTAATTATTTCGAGTGTTCAAATATACATATGATGAGTTGCAACATTTTTAAAAATTTAATAACTATCAACTCAACCGCGTTAACAACATAGTTATATTGCATTAACCATGTATTTTGTTGTCATTTTATGTTCGTATATCTTCATAATTTTACCATTATCTATCGGTCAACATATTACGTGCTTATATAAATTATATATTATTATTATTATTATTATTATTATTATTATTATTCATTAACTAAAAATTCTTAACACTTATTTAAACCTGTGCAACGCATGGGCTTTCTACCTAATTATAAGGGAACTTCTACGGTAAGCAAATTATGGTGTACCGGTACTCCTACTTTAAAAATCTAATTAAATTAACTATTAATTTTATGAAATAAAGAGCTATTTGTTGACATTTATATTTTTGAAAATGTTATTTCATACGAAAAAACATCATTTCATTGTTTATAAAAATCATACTAATTTTTTTACATTTTATTGTAAAAAATAATCAAAATTCTCTATTATGAGTAC